>Ga0179591_1330304_pt1 | contig 15245 bp, 10 predicted proteins | sample CZOMad2_1_08_16f_FD_182891 | JGI IMG/M metagenome (GOLD analysis project Ga0179591, IMG submission 182891) | Vadose zone soil fungal communities from Angelo Coast Range Reserve, California, USA - CZOMad2_1_08_16fungal (PacBio error correction) | ecosystem: Environmental > Terrestrial > Soil >...
GTTATCAGAAGGACAATTGCTTGGAAGAAGTCTTGTTTGATGGGGGGGGGGTATTTGAGAGAGGGCAAGACTAATCCTTACGGAGGGAAATACTAAGAAATTTAGCAAAGGCTAAGAGAAGGATGACGTGCTTAAAGGAGGTCCACAAAGAAAGTCTCACCGGGACAAGTAGTGAACAATGTCCGGGACATGGCAAAAGAATTCTGGCAGGGGTAACCGAGGGTAGGAAAGCATAAGGCAAGTAAAGGGTGGCAGGGAGGACGTTTCGATATTCTCGGGAGGATCCGTCTACTGACACAAATGGGGGTATCCGAGCACAACACATGCGGGGAAGAGGCCCAGCTCTCTCAACGTTGTTTCAGCGACGGGACGGGGACCTCATAACGGGGTCGAAGGATCCTGCACAAAGGGATCAGGCTGAGGCTACCAGAGTGACAGGCTCAGTCATTTTTTTCACATGTCAACATTCAACAATAGGGGACGACAAACTGGGGGAAAGGGAGGTATTGGGTGTTAGGAGAATTGGATATATCAGGAGACACTTAGAGTGAAGAAGAAAAGTTTAGCTAGTATGGGACCTTTAAGATGATGATATCTTTCCATTATTAAAAAAGTAAGGGGTGAAGAATCACAACCTAGAGGACAAGTTACTAAGAGGCAAAGAGGGCAGGAAAAATAAAGAAGTAAGACTTATACGGAATAGGAGACAAGCCGAGGGTACAGGGTGAAGAAATTATATAACTGGAAAACAGTGAAGAATGGGGTGATTTGATAAAAGGGGAAAAAGTCAGAAATGAAAAGTCTTCAGGGGTCCCCTCTCTAGACGAGGTTGTCTATTTATTAAGTCAGGGAAGGAGAAGATATTACAACTTTCTATTGAGAGGGAAAGCTAGGGAACAAGGAAACATAAGTATCCGCAGGTGATTAGGGAAACACATATAGCAAGTAATCTTCGTTCTAAAAGAACGACTCACTAGATGAACGTGTAAAAGATGTGGTGCGGTTGAGAAGGAACAGTGGTCGAAGATCGGGACAACACGGGATCATCCCGTAGCAGGGTGGTTCGAAACGCTTGCAGTTAGATAGTTGACCCACTTCAGGTGGTCAAAGGAAGGTATCGACAGGGTGTACGGTCCAATGCGGGGAAGGGTGGACGTCAGGGCGAACAGAGAAGAAACAAATAATAAGGATATGACCATACGAAATCATACTCAGCGACGTGAAAGTAGGCCGGGGGTAATAACTGCAGAATAGGACCTGTTAGGAGGCACTAGTGCAATGAGGGGGAGTCTCGCAGAGAAAAATGGTTTCGGTTACGACTAAAGGACCGGGAGTGGACCGACCAGTTTCTGAGAAAACTAGGTAGGGGCGGACGTTGCGAAGTAGTCCAGAAGTTGTTGGGGTTGAGGGGTAAATAAGAGTTGGGAGCTGGGGAAAGCTATGAAAAGGGAATATCCATGACTCCGCAGGGGTACCATGCGCCGACGAACCGGGGACACCGAAAAAATGGTGGGGCTGAATCCAAAAACCCAAAACCTGGCCTCCACGCTCCAAACTCTCGGGGCATTGCGCTCGTAGAGACTGGGAAGAGGGAGGAGAACGCATTCGTCTCACGAAGGTGGAACCAGAAAAAAGGACTAGCGAAGGGCAACGCCCCTTTCGTCGATCAAACGATGTACCCAGTGTGCTGGAAGCTGATTCTCCTTAAATTAGTAAGCGAGACTAGAGGGGGAGGTAGGAGAGGGAAGGGGACAATACTACCTAGGCACGCACTTCTTTCCGAAAGTGCAAGGCCACCCGTTCGTGGCGGTTCTCCTCGACGGTCGCCAACGGGGGGGTTCTTGTCAAGCGAGAGGTTTGAGGGGTTTCTCAACCATGTTAGGGAAAAGGGGGAAGGGGGAAAGGTCTCCCCCGCTTACGAGGCGTTACATGGAAAGAAATAGTATAAAGGGCAATGAGTTGTGCCCGAGGCAATAGCGGGGGGAAGGGTGGGGGGGAGCGACCCCACCCGATTGGTGTGCTGCGGGGGGGATTCTCTGAGGAGGAAAAAAAAAGAGGAGAGAGAGAGACAACATCCATCGGAGGGTGAGCTCCCCCACACTAACAGAGGGGGGGGAAAGAGGCTTCTAAAGTGCCGGCGTTTATTATCGTCCGCTACTCGCTACTCGGGGGAGAAAAACCTGAAGAACATAGTGGGTAGGAGCCTCTCTCCAAATAGGGGTCAAGCTAGTCCCCTTAATCACCTACCAACGTTGGCGACCGGACGAGTCAACACAAAAAGGGGAACTCTTGCACGTTTGACTCAGCCAAGCAGTCACTCAGAATGGTGGAGCTATTCTGATGAATTTAAAAAAAAAAGACGCCGTCCTATGTTGAGTCGGAGGCGAAAGAATAACAGTAGCCGCTGTCCAGCAAGGGTTACAAGCTATCGCCGAAAAAGGCCTCAGGATGCTCGGCCCTTGAGGCACAACAGCGTTAGCAAAAGTTGAAAAGGAACAAGAGAGAAAGATCAGTCTCTAGTCTCAAGGGGCGAGTGCATCCTTTTGAGCGGTCTGATCGAGAAAGGGAGTGATCCGGGGACAATCGGCAGGTAAACCTGAGGATCTGAGGGATCGTCCCTGCGGTTAGAAGAGGTAAAAGTCATGACTGAAATACGCGAAACGGACGCAAAAAAAAGCTTCTTAAACATCGGAACGTAAAGACTATACTAGGAGGGAACCAGCCGGGGGTCGCGATAAATCCGTGCAGGAGTCGGAGACATTCTTGGGCCCGAAAAAAAAAAAAAAAAAAAAAAAAAAAAAGGGTCTAAAACAAGGAATAACTGGCGTCGGTTCCCTTATTGGGGGCAGGGGGGGGACAACCGGGGCTGTGAGAAATATTTTTAGAAAGTCATCATGATTAGTGCGGTGAATCACCTCATCATAAGGGGTAATGAGTGTGTTCAGGCGGGGAACGCACTAAAGAAAAATTGGAAGGGAAACTTGTGACAAATGGGATAAAGTAATTGACCAGCCATTGCTTAAGATCGAAACGTTGCAGAAAACTAACTACGGTTGAGTTCACGGGTGCATCGCGGACGCCAAAAAGTATGATTCTCCAGCCGTCAACAAAAACCCCATACAGCAACCAGAAAGCGTAGGGGGCGAACCCATAAAGTAATAGAATCATTTTTCCAAGTCAATAGCTTTTATATATTGTAAGTCCTAGAAGGAGACAGAAAAGACTATTTTCTTTGATCTTGAAAGGATTTCTATCACGCTAAAAGATGATCTCTTAGAAAGAACGGAATGGGAAGTATGACAGTTGGGAAAAGACGGGACAATTTTCTAAAGGGGGTTACAGTTCTCGTAATTTAGGAAGTCGTTGGACTCACGAAGGGGGAGTTACTTTTCTCTAAAGTAAAAAACTGGAGGGGAAGGATTATGGGGTGTCGAGCCTGGTTCTGAGGACAACAAATGGGTGAAGGGTTGTGAACAAGTTTCGTCATTCCTGGGGGTATAGGGGCAAGCGTTCATACCCATCTTTAAATACTTAGTAACTAAAATTTATACTGCAACGTCTAAGACATCCTGGGCTTAATTGTCCATTTCGATCCCACATCAAAGGGAATCCAGGGGGGGAAAAGTAAGGATCAATGGCATGGGGAAAAATAAGGAAAGGTTGTCCCTCGTTGTGAGACTACCATATGCATACAAGGGTGTGAAAGGAGTTAAAATTTCAAAGCTATGGAGAGGACCTTGGGGCTCCACAACAACAAAATGAGCCCATCTAATGAGACCCGTGGTCAACGTAGACTTTGGGAGTACCAAAGAAACCGTCACACCTGGCAAGTGCAGGGCTAACACGCGGACCCGAATTCAAGGTAGGGGAGTAGCTGTTCAATGAGACTCACGGTATTGAGTTGATGTTGTTAAGATAGGGGGATGGGTGCTTAGACGTTAGGTAAAAAAGGGTATGTACCAAGTATTTAAGAACTGGTCGGGGTCTAAAGGATGAAAAGGAAGTAAACTCACGAAAAAAAAAACACTCTATTCAAGACTTTTAAGAAATAAACCACCAGCTAAAAAAATAATATTAAATGCTTAGCCTAAATATGATCCATAGGTAAATCGTCGTTGCCTACCATGTCGAGGGGGGGGAAGTTACGAATTTACAAGCATTTGGTATGGATAGTTTAAGAATAAAGAAAGAAGGGTTCTGCGTGGCGAAAGGTAATACGAGGGGTGTAGGTACCTGGAAAATAAAGATTAAAATTAAAAACTTTCTCAGGGGGGAAAAGAAAGAGAGGATATACTTAACAAAATGCAAGTGGAACACGAGAGAGAGAAAGGGAGCGAGGGGCGAAAAAACGCGCGCACGAGCAGATTGTCTGAAAAGGGCGGTCAGTTGGGGACAGGAGGAGGCGTCACTGTGGGGCATGAGGAAAAACCCACGGGACGAAAGAAGCACAGGCAGGTTTAGGGAGTTCGAAAGCGGGAAGTCGAGGGGAAAAGGCGGGGGGTCCAGGACGTTATCGAACAGATGTACGGCCCAATTCGTAAGGGAAAAAGAAAGGAAAACACGAACTGGGAACAATAATGCCGGAGGAAGTAGGGTCCTCCACGCACGATCACCTGACGAAAGGGGCCTAATGGTTCTCACACCCCGGGTGGGGAAGCTTGCGCATGAAAAGGTGTGGCACGTCGGCCGAGAGGGTTTCTAGGGAGATTAGGACGCTGACTTAGCGCACGAATTGGGGGGGTTGTAAAGGAATAAGGCAATCCGCCGTGAAGTGACTCACAAAGGGAGTACGAACTAGGGGAATGTTTTCATGAAGGGAGGGTCGTAGTCACCCAAAAGGAAGGTTGTTGGCGGGAAGGGGTTTAAGCATAGGGAACGGACGTTAAAGCATTGCGAAAAAGAGGGGGGGGGGGGAATCGTGAAGAAGCAAAAGTACAGGGGGTGACAGGGAAGAAGACCTGTAACTGAGGGGCCGCAACAGAGGGCTGCGAGCCAGAAACACGTCCAAAAAGGATGAAGCTACAATGCCCTCTCGTAAAGACTCAGACTATCGTCCTACGGGGAAAAGCAACTGTCACGCATTGTGGGTAACAAAGGGCGCACGGGCCTAGGGAAGAAAAGGGGGGGGCCACCAGAATGTGAGTAGACACTTCGGGACCCTGTGGTGCTGGAACTCTACTGTCTCTGAAATGAGAGGTGCCGCTCTCGCTGAAAAAGTAGAAGGCGTCGCTGCCATTAAAAAAAGAAGGGAGAAGAAGAGCTAAGCACCTTCGGGCCTTATTCCTGAACAAGTACACCCCGTGTTAGGGGTTGCCTACGAGAAGGTAAAACGGTTGGGTGTCGGAAATTCGGCTACGAGGGACCTTGGTGGACCGGAGAGTAGGCAGGTTCAAAAAAAAAAAAAAACCCTTTGGTCCAGGGGGGAAGGGGGATCCTGTGAGCCACAAAAAAAAAAAAAAAAGCGAGAGGGGATAGCTTAAATAGTATAAGAAGGAAAAGTTTATTCCCCACGAGGGGGAAGAAGGTTGAGGGGTGGGGTAGAGAATCGATTGGGGGAGAGAGAGGATAGATACACACAACACACGTAGGCTTGAAGAAGATAAGAAGAGATCGCACAAACCCCTCAACTTGGGAGGGGAGCATCAAAACAAATCCAAAGAAGCCCTTGCTGCTCGGGTCTCGAAGAACTGTCAGGAGGGGGGAAAGGGGGAGTATTGAACAGGTTTTCTAACAGTGGAAAGCTTAAGAGTCGTAGAAAAGAAGAAAAATTTCTTCGACTAAGGGAAAAGAAAGGAAGTTCCACGTGTAGCAATAGCTTACACAATGAAATCCTGTTATAACCTGGAATGCCCTGACTTGTTCAGCGTTGTCGTCCGTCGAGGACACAAACCTTGTGCAAAGCGAAATGGACGGGCTCGTAACTAGTGAACTGTTAAAAAAACCGTGCTTGCATCCGCGATGTGAGTCTGAGACGGAGGGGACACTTCCCGCATCGAAGACGTCGTATATCGTTGGGGTGCGGTGCTCGATATCGGCACCTCTCTCGAGGAGTCGGGGAGGAGAATCAGTGAGTTGCTAAGAAGTGTATACTCAGGGAAGCGCTCGAAAGTCCTTCGGACGTTGAGGGGCTGGCTTAAGAGCCACCACTGGCTTTCAGTTTCCTTCCACATTTAGCGTGAGCTGGCTAGGGAAGAAGGACATTCTTGATCAATATGTAAGCGAAGGCTGGCAGTGATTCTCAAGGGGGGTTTCCTCGTCTTTTGCCGGGGAAAAGAGAGCACCATGGGCTGGGAAAGACATCGGATTCCGTCTCCGACAAACTTGAGGAGGATAATAGAACGGTGAACTTCCGGCTCTGGTGTTAGGGAGTAAATTGAAGGAGGAGGGGACTCATGGTCATCCGTTAAAGAGAGAAGGGAACCTAGCAGACTTCGCGCCCTTTGTTCAACATCTGTAAAAGATGGACACAGACTGTATCGGAATGGGGAGGTCGATGCATTCACCTGGAGGGAGTCTAAGGGGGGGAAAGGCGAAAACCTTCAAAGGGTCACACGCTGCAACGTACGGCGGTTCCTATTGGGGCCAATAGGGGAGGTGTGTCCCACCGCTAAAAAAAAAAATTGGCATCGGAAGCTCTCGGGACGAGTACAACGAGCCGGGACGAGCTGCGGAGCATTCTGGGGGGTGGGTGTGGTTGGGTTGGGGGGGGGGGGGGGGGGGGGGGTGGGGGGGATCGGCGAAGAAGAACAGACACGGACTGCTATAGGTGTGGGGCGGAGGGGACTAGAATATGAAGAAGTCGGCCCCCTAAAAAGAAGTCGACTGGTGAAGTGAAAAGGGGGGTACACCGGAGGGTGGTAAGGCGGAAAAAGGAAGAAAGATCTGGTTGGCGGAAGGGGAAAGAGACCTTGATTATTTTCTCATCTCAGAGGGGACTAAAATGTGGAAAAGTGTGGGAACATCATCTGGTGGGTCATGGAAAAGACATGGGACGAACGCCTATATGTTTTCGAACGACACATAACATGCTACTTGTCTTGTCCAAGGGGGGGAAATCAATGGGGGGGGGGGAAAAAAGGGGTTCTCCATCCAAACAAAGAAAAATCCACTTTTACATAAAAAGAGGCTGAAAGGAGTTCGTTATTCGAACCCGATATGAAATGGCTACTAGAAAGAGGGGTGGTTCACTACGCTTAAAATAAAGGGGTGCATTATAAGTTATTTTTTAAGATATAGATGGCAGAGGAAAGAAATGGAAAAAAAAGGGTTGAGGATGTCAAGGATAGCCTATAAATGGATAAAGATCATTGTCCAACGTCCACTTAAAAAATAGCCATTAAAGGTAGTATTATGAAAAATGGATGTAAAAGGGGACAAGGGCGGAACTTTTTTTTAATTGGGTAATTTGAAAAAGGGGGAAATGCTAGATTGAGATTGGGGAAGTAAGGAATGGATACTCTTATAAGGGAGGGAAGGAGGGGTGGGTTCGCCTGACCTTTGTTATCTAGTAGGTCTGAATAAGTAAAGTGGGGAAAAGATTTAATTAAGGAGTTTGAGTAATTTTATATAAATCAGGGATAGGGGAAATATGACATAAACTTGTTATAATGCACTAAGCAATAAGGAGAGGTTTATGGTTGACCATCTATATACAAAAAAAACAGCAAATTAATAACGTTCGGAAATTATTAGGGTTTACAGGGGGAAAAAAAAAAAGTAACCTTGCGATGTGGGAAGTGGAGAAAATTCCGTGACATAAGGGGGTGGCAGTATTTTAGGGAGGGGTATGGCAAGAATGCGTGGGAGATGGCGCTCTACGGGAGAGCGCAAAACCAGGAAGGATGGAAAAAGATAACCTCGGGGAGAGTTCAACGTAGCAGTGCCCTCTACCTCGAAGGAATCCCTTGAAACACCTGGAAGAGGATGCTTGGAGAACGAGGACACACGTTTCCTGGTTGGGGGACCCTGTCCCGGAGGGGGGGAGGGTGTTACTCAACAGGATTTGAATTGGGATTTGTGTGTGGATGTCAACTGAAAAAGTATCGGAGACGTGGCATCCCAGTGAAGGGGTACTAAGTAGGAAGAATTGCATATGAAAAAAAAAAGGGCATGTAAAAAAAAAAAATCCAATTCTTCCTTAAGTCCAAAGGAAGGAGGAAAGACGGGGACTAAGAGGCAAAGGGAAAAAGGGGGGAGAAAAAAAACAACTAATACTTAAAATATAATAATCAGGAGTAGAGGGAAATACAATCGACAGAGAGTCGAGTTCCTAATTATATCTTGGAAAAAAAAGGGACGAAAGGGGTCATAATGTTATTTAAGAGAGGGGCAGCATTCAAAGAATGGGGATTTCCGTGGGCGAAAAAGAGATAATACGATTTGGAAGAAGGGGAGAAGACCGGAATATCGAGATCAAAGTAGGGAATTCTCTTTCGGCTGTCCCGAGGAACTTACCCCCCAGGATAAAATAGGATGGGGGGAAAAAAAACCAAGAGTATCTTCTTCCATGGGGAAAGAGAGGGGGGAGGGAAACAGACGCCTGCGCACGTAGTCAACTTGCTGACCCTTGGCGGGGGGAGGGGTGTTTGAAAAGATGGAGCTGAACGCATTGGCTTTAATGAGAACAAAACGGACTAAAAATAAAAGGAATTTATGTTCAGGTCGAAACTCGGGAGTATATTTGAAAGGAAAGTAAAAATTTGAACATTCCGTTAGATAAAAAGGTAAAGGTCCAAGTAAGGGGACTCACATCTTAGCGGAAACGAGGGGGAGAAACAAGTTACCAGGATGCTTAGGGGACATACGAAAGAGAGGCTCGTACTCAAGGTTGGAAGGAAAGTGGTCGGAACAGGGCCCCTTGTACCAGGTCAGTAAGTAAGGAACGTGGTGAGGGAGGCGAGAAGTATTTCAGAATCGTAGTCTAAGACACCGGTAGGTCCTAATGGGGGTGTCCTTTTGTGCCTAGAAGGAAGGAAGCCAGAAAGATCGGGGACCATGCGGGAAACATAGTAAATGGTGCGTATTGAGGAGGGAGGAAAGCACCCCATGAGGGGTAAAGTTTCGGGTAAAGAGGGATAAATAGGAATAGGGAATAACCGAAGTACGACCAAGGTGAGGAAGAGGCGAAAGCAGGTGTACCGTTAGAAGAGAAGCAGGGAAAAGTCGAGCTGGTGGCGAGCCAAAGATCCAAAATTATTAACTCGCACCTCAGAGTAAGAGGGACTCGCGGTCTCCTTAAATGCCGGATAAAAATCGTGGGAAAAAGGGACGACCGGGCCTATCACGTGGGGCACAGCCAAGGCAGGGTCTGTAGAGCTTAGTTAAAAAGGGGGAGACAGAAAAGGACTCCTGACATATTAGTTCTCTAGAGGAAGAGGAACACGGAGAGCGGAATTAGGTTTCCTTTAAAGTGAGAGCTAACTGGCTGGAGAAGACGGGAATGAAGTAACAGTGATACCCCTTGCGGGAGGGGTTGTAAAATTATTTCTCCACTTGGGGTTCGGTGCATTCTTAAGACAGGAAGGGCTGTTTCCCGGAGAGCTCAACTAAAAAAAGGTATGGCCACAATGGGGGCCTGTTGATCAGGTGCCCAGAGTAGATCCTTTTCATGAAGAGATAAGTGAGGCGGAAAGGTTAGTTTAATGGGACGGGAACCAGAGAGAGTTAAGGTTGTGGTTAGTCGACTACCAAAGACCGTGATGGGTGTGCCACTGATCTTAGCAAACACAAAAGTGGAATTGGGAGAAAGAAGAATATAGAAAGGAGGCGCTCTAACACCAAATCAAAAAAAAACGGATGAGTCAAAAACCAAATAAGCCGGGGAAGACTACAACATTGCATTCCTTCTACAGGGTTGAAAAAGAAAAGAAGAACGGCGATAATGGACCTGAAAAGGACAATGAACATGAAATGTGTTGATTCATCTCAGGAAAACAGCGGAAAAACGTAACCTTAATTAAAAAACCAAGGGGGAACCGGTCGCGGAGTCCCCCCCTCGGGGTGTAAGTGGCAAGGAAAACAATAAGGTTTCACTCTTAGTATCCGTCTTTGAGGCACTAACTCCTACGGGTGGGACAGGGGGGAGAAAAGCGAAACCGCAGTGAGGCTCAGGATGGAAATAAAAGGGAAAAGTATAAAGAAGGAAAAAAGGCCTGGCGGGCAACGTCTGCTCGCCGCTGTCGTCAAGGGTTAACCACAGAGGGGGGGAAGGCGACCTAAAAAGATCGAGAAGAAGTATATTGGGCGAAAGTAAGTGAAATCCTTTTGGAGCTGTTGATCGCAAGCCACAGTTGCACCGGACAGTTGAAAAAAGGCGGTATGCATTAAGGGTAACAAAAGACTTGAAAAAGGCTCTTCCTAGTGTTTATAAATAGCTTTACATCCTTGGGACTGAAAATTAAAGAAACGGAAGTAAAAAAATCTCAGGGTTTAGTAAGAATCGGAACTAAAAAGGGGGGAGTCCGCAAGTGCGGGGGTAAATTCCCTGTCTTATCTTGCCGGAAAGGAGAAAAAAAATTCTGCTAATGGGGGAGAACTAAATATCATATGAATCGAGTACTAAGACAAGGTCATTCTGGACGGTAAGTTTATTGGAACAGGGCTGTGGAACTCCATGATTATGGCTCCTTCTCATGAGAGTGGAAACTAATAATAAGGGTGGGGTTATCACTCCGAGCCGCGTGTAGAGGACTATTGAATAAACTTACAGATTTGCCGTATAAGAAGTTATAGGAAGGACTTGGGCCAGCCTCCAAGGGGGAGTAAATCTAGAACGCCCGATTGTGAAGGAATAAATGACGCAGATCATGCTACTGATTGAAAAGGAAACCGGGGTGTGCGAAAGCCTGACTCCACGTTATTGAAGTAGCCATGCAGTCAATCCCCATACAAGTTGAAGAACCATCGGACTATTGAAAGTAGTGGCAACCCTGTACGGGAGAAGAAAAGATCAAGGGGGTTGCAAACTAAGAGACGTTGGTTATTGGAAAAAGTGCAACGTAAAACGCGAAAAAAAAGAAAAAGGTTTCAGAAAAGTTTATCTTTAGTCTTGTTATTAATATGGGGACTAGACACAAAATCGTAGTATCGAGTGGCCACTGAAAGAAAAAATATGGTCAGGAAGAAAATTGGAAAGAAAATTCGTGCAAAGTCGGATTGGGGGGGGGGGGGGGGGGGACCGTTATAGAAGGGGACTTCTTGTCTAGAGGGAAAGATTGAGCTATTGCTGTCGAGGGAGGTAGGGTAAGTATTATTTGGTTCGATGCCTTGGGTTTAGATTAGTCAAATTTATGGAAGAAGAGGGGGGACAATGAAGTTATTAAGGGGGTGTAAGTGACAGCTATAAAGCAGATGATGCGTCTTAATAGTGATCAGTTGATAATGCCCGCAGCAGCTTAGAATTATTACAATCGAAACACAAAAAAGAAGAACGTGAGGTTAATGAAGGGACATGCCAGGGAACTAGAGTCAGCGTGTACAAAAACATCATAAAGGGGGGGGGAACAGGATTACTGGAGAGAAGTTAGAAAGGCAAATGCAGTGGGAAGACAATAGACACGGGTCTATCACAAAAACAAAAGGAGGGAGAGAAAAGTGTCTCTTTCCTTAAACGTAGCTTGGACATAACATGATAAAGTTGAAACCGGGGGGCACACCTGTAAGCAGGATGGAGTGCCGACACGAAACACAGGCATACATTTGTTTTGACAAGTCCAGTTTTCCAAGGGCTCAGGTAGGGTTTGGAGGGGGTATTCGACTTTGAGCAATGAAAGGAAAGGGAGAAGTAATGGGGACATTATATTTGATGGTAAAGTAGGGACGAGGGGAATAGGGAGTAGGAGGGGACATGAGTAAAAAATTAAGATTCCAGACTCCCAAAAAAAAAAATGTGAACATTTAAAGAAGAAAAAGAGGCACCCCCTAAGATGGGAGAGAAAGGACTATGATCCCATATTCCAGGTGTAGGGAACGAAGGGGGCCGAAATCTCCTACAGGAAAAACAAGGGTTCCAGTTTGACTCTTTCTTGAGAAGGGTTGCGAAGTAAGGAACTCCTGGGGGGAGAAAAAGAAGACTACGCATTGGTCTTTCTCTATCCGAACTAGAAAGATAAAATCGAAATTTGTCGCGTGGCGCTTAAAGCGAGAGGCACGGAAAACCTAAATTATCGCAAAGGAGGTGAACCCTCTATCGTCCCATGTAATCTCGGGTGCTCAAAAAAAAAAGAGAAACGTAAGGCAGCTGGGGTTCTTCACCGGGGCTGTTTGTGGGGCTGAGGGAGAATTCCCTGGAAAGCGGAGCTCACCCGGAATCATCCCGTAGCATGTTAGGGAGAGGCTCGTGGAGTTCTAGATTTAGCAAACGGCTGGTAAAGGAAAATCGACAGAAGGTCCAATTCGGAAAAAGGGTGAGAAAAACATAGTCGAGAACGGTACGGATAACGGGAAAAGGGACCAAAGAACGGAAATTCAGCTCAGGGAAGGAAGGTGAATTCTTCTCAAAGGAACCGTGACCATAAAGTAAAGGAAGGACCTTTTCATACCGAACGAGTCGTTCGATTCTGGAGAGCAGGAACTAACACATTGGTTGGGTGAACCTGGTGCCGACAAAACAGGGAAAGTCCTTTAAGTGAAATACAGACCAGGGTGACGGACGAAAAGTTGTCTGATTAAGTTATAAGTACGTAAGCAAAAAAAGGGTGGGACGTAGAGGGTGCGGGTAAAGATATTAGAAAACGGACTGTAAACGGATAAAACAAGACTAGCTCCGTAGTATAGTAGAAGACAGTGGTACAAGGGAAGGATAAAAAGACTGGCACCGTCAGAACTGGGGCTGCGAAGAGGAACCCGAGAAAAGAGAAAGAGACCTTTCTCCAGATTACTAAGAAAAAAGCGATGTACTTTAGGGAGGCGAAACGCATGTTTTACAAGAAGAAAGGGGCCAGAGGTGCGACGGACACAGTCCCGTCCTTTTGGGGAGTAGATGAGATGGGAGACCTGTTCTTTTCATCGACTTCAAAAAGAGAAAAAAACGGACAGTATTCGCCTCTACTAGGAACAAACGTCGCGCCTTCATGCAAAGGCAAAAAGGACCTCGAGTGAACTCAAATGAGTAATTGAGGGAAAGGTGGAAAGAATGAAAACCACTGGTGGAGGGGGGGGAAACGATCGAAAAAACGTTGGTGGAGGGGAATTCATTCGACGATGGGAAGGCGGGTTGGAAGGAGGAGCTTCTGTGAGAACATGTGCGGTCGGCATGGGGGGGGAAAAGGTTTCTCCAAGGCGTAGCGGCCCGTGAGGAAGGACGCAGAAATAAGATACGACGGAAAAGGGATGTAGTCATTCCCTACAGAAGGGGGTGAACCAGAAAAAAACACCAAAGTATGGGGTTGCTACTCGTATAGCGATCAACAACAACAACGGCTTGAAACAGAGGAAAGGGAAGAACAAACACGAAAAAAGGCTGGTTCGGGAGAGCAAACTCCGGGGGGGAACCGGGCTCAAAAGAGGGGGCAGGGAATCCAACCTTTGACGGTCGGATAGTAAGCTAAAGTCGAACGCTAAGCGTAAAGAATCCACATTCCTGAAAGAACCTGTGTGTTAACTTTGCAGAAAAATAAACCAAGGGTCCAATCGTACGCCTATGCACTCAGACACCCCAACGGTGATGAAGTCGGAGGAAACAACGACAAGAAGCTGGGTTCCTTCTTGAACGGGTTAAGACAACATGGGGAACACGTTTAGATCATTCTTTGATCCACCAAAAACGAAAAGGGATAACGGGGGGCCTAAAAAAAAAGCGGAGAAACGATAAATTTAAAAGGGGGACTCATTAGAATCTTGCCATCACAGGAAATAGATCGATCGACAATTAAAAGTCGGGGCAACTGGAGGCTCAGGCAATATGATGGTTCCAACCAAAAAAAATTGGAAGGAAATTGGGGCAACGGATAAAAGATCTAGAGCAGAGGCGGGGACTCAAGGGTTAACTATTCAAAGCTTGAAGGGGCGGAGAGCAGCACCAGTTGCGGCCGAAAAGTGAGACGGGGCCGGTCTACCGGCGAACGTAAAACTGAGGAGCTTACTCCTGGCTGACTCTGGGGAGAATAGAGTTCCACCGGATACTGTTCGTCTAAAAACTAGGTAGCACAAGTCCGCCAAAAATCTCATTGTTTTTCGGGTAAAAGAACGTGAAGAAAAATACTATTCGTCCCTGCAACGGGGGTCTGATTAAATCTGCTTATCGAGGGGGGAAAAAACGGCTACACCTCGTGCGATCATTGTAAGATCAGAGGAAATACGAGTCCCAGCAAGGGAAGTTTCAAAACTTGAATGCCAGGTGGGAAAACACGGGGCTGTTAGAAAAAGGTGATCATGGAGCAAGGAAAGGTATAAAAAGAGCACCACGGTAATATTTCAGAAAAAAGAGGGGAGCGAGATTTGATTCAACCTGACGATGTGAAGTAGAATGGGAGATACGAAAAATTAACTTGGACCATCCCTCAATGGTGAAAACGAAAGAAAGTTTCTAACGGAACACAATAAGGAAGGTCCAGTGTGTGCTCAAAGAAGCAGCACCAAAGTGAAGTCGCCTAAGGAAAAAAACCAGCACAGAACAATTTTCAGAACGGACTACTAGCGTTATGGGAAATACAGGGGGACTATCCCTGGGGAAACTGCAAGACTTTTGTCCTGGGTGGGGGTAAGTCAGAGAGGTAACAGCTCCCCAGCTAAATATCTTTTTAATTAAGAGGTAGGTGTGAAAACCGGGTGTCATAGAGCACTATAAAAATCGTATTTCGTCTTTTCGAACTGAAAAAAGTGGTACCATTATTATAAATAAGGAGGAGGGAAAATTGAGGAAAGGGGTGGATGTATAATTTTTAACTGAGTTAATAACAATTTAACTATGGGGAGGAGTCAATGAAAATTGAGGATATTTGGTGGGGTAGGAAGGGTCAGTCCTTTTACTTAGTAACCTGAGGTTGGGGGGTGAAAAAGGAAAATGATTTTAAGAAGGCAATCGAAGATCATATGCCATTGCTTAAGGCAGAGTACAGAAAAAAAAGTTTCATACAAGTCGAAGGAGAAGTTAAAAAAAAACACCAAAAATTAATAACCCGAGGGGAAGTGAACAATGGGGGAAAGGGGCAAAAAGAATGAAAGGAAGGTGCCTCTTTAGGCAGGATAAGGCAGCCTGGAGGATACTGTCGATAGGTATATTTCAAATCGACGTTGTAATTAAAGAA
>Ga0179591_1240488_pt1 | contig 15244 bp, 26 predicted proteins | sample CZOMad2_1_08_16f_FD_182891 | JGI IMG/M metagenome (GOLD analysis project Ga0179591, IMG submission 182891) | Vadose zone soil fungal communities from Angelo Coast Range Reserve, California, USA - CZOMad2_1_08_16fungal (PacBio error correction) | ecosystem: Environmental > Terrestrial > Soil >...
CACCAACGACGTGGGGGGGGTTTAACATCGAAGGGAATCGTGGGGAAAGGCAACTTCCATGGGGGCCGGCCCATCTGCTGAAGAACCCGTCTGCAAGGCATTTTCAAAAAGGCAAAAAAACGAATGGGAAAAAGGGGCCGTACGGGGGCGGAATCTTGTCGGATCTAGGGAAATGCATTGGGGTGAACAGGCGCGTAAGGTGAATGTAAAAACAGGAGAAAAACTTCCAAAACGGCGGGAACGCCAACCACCATACAGGAGGGGATTATCTTCTGACATGAAAATCTAAACCTGATTCTCAGGAACGTACAAAGTGGGGGAAGGACAAAGATCGGCCAGTCGAAAAAGAAGAAAAAGAAGATACCTCTGAAGACTCCCTTTGGGGGGAAAAATAACCATCAAGTGACGTATCCAGTCGAAAAGAACCAAAGATGAAGGCGGGGGGGACCAGAAAATTGCCGAGCTGAGAAGACTGAAAAACTCCTGGAACAACTGGGGCCTGAATGAGGTTGGGTGGGGTGTGGTTGCCAGAAGTCGAGACCATCGAGGGTGACCTATAAGGGGCACCCAATCGAGACACATCATGCAGTCGCTGAACTGCCTAGTGGAGGGTGAAGCAAGAAAAGAAACGTGACAAGGTCCCAACACTGAAAGGCATCAATCCACGGGCCGGGGAAAAAAAGTACCGGAAAAAAGGGAAGAAATAAGACAATTTACAAGTGGAGCGACAGAAAGAACCAAAATATGCAGAACCATGGTCATCCAAAAAAAACTCGTTCAAAAAACAAGAGAAAGAAATTCAGGGCTACGCCGGAAAGTAAGGACACAATTCCTTAAAGGGAACTATAAAAAACTGTATCTCTGGAGTAAACACCAGAATGGGGGGAAACGCGAAATGACTTTAGATTGGTTGGGGCCCCCAAAGAAATCTAGAAGGGAAAAATAAACGGCCGGAGAGAAAACAAAAACCGAGGGAAGAGACATATTGGAAGAGGGGAAATCGCTTTTCCCACGAAATCGGGGATAGGTCCATGGAGAGGGAGGTGTGGGCAAAGAGAATCAGAACAAGGTTGGACCTGGGCAAACGCCCTGGTAAAATACGATTTCAAACAAAAGAAGGTTCCAAAGATTCAAACGCGTGGCGGGAAAAAAATCCCAAGAATGAAAGTAATACTAAAAAATTAAAAGAGCTAACCATAGAGGCCGTTGGCCTCTTGTAGAAGAAACAAAAGGAAAGAAATGATGATGTCTCTTAAAGAAAAAAATCCCCTCAAATGGCTAACAGAGGGCGTGAGGACCCCGTTGGGGGGAGAAGAAGAAAGAACGGGACTAGCTGTCGAGGGTGAAATTCTCCAGCGCTCAAGAATCCTTAAGGGTATCAATATTCCCGGACAGGGGGAGGAGGAAACCGGTTGTCGAAAAGGCACCAGCGGTGGGGTTTTTCTACAAAGAGTGGGGAACAGACAAAAGTACAGGTGAGTCAAAAAACTGATGCGTTGTAAAACCTTGAGAAAAAAAAAAAAAAGGGGGGGGAGGCAGCTGGGAAAAAACGTAAACAGGGGGGAAGGGGTTGTCAGGAGGAACTGGCATCGAAGAGGAACCCTCTCCGGGGGCAAAAGGCAGCCAGAGGCACGCTGGTTCGCGGTGGTCGCTTTCGCAGGGGGGAAAACGCCCCCAGCCAGACTTGAAGGACAACGGTCAAGGTCAGAAATGGGTATAAGCACAGACCGTCTAGGGGAAGGTGACAGTACTAAAGTGACCGGGGCCTTGTGTTAACATATAGAGGCAGCATTTATAGCCTCCGAGGGGGGGGGAAAGACCGGAAAAGACAGATAAGGTCAATTAAAGAGAAAAAAAAAAGCATGGCACATTGGGGAAAAACGGGAAGAACGAAGTCAGGAACGGAAACCAAAACGTCGAGGGGATGAAAAGCAGGGTTGAAAACCATAACCAAGGACATTAAAATGTGGGGACCCATTGGGGGGGGGGGGAAGACCGAGGGGGGCCAGAAAACATCAAGACTGAAAAGTGTGTGACATTCTGAGCAAGTGTAAAAATAAGAATAACCCTTCGGGGCGGAGGGAAAAAGGGAGGGTGACAAAGTACAGTAACTGGTTTCAAAAGACAACGATTATTACCAGGGGGGGGAGTGGTCCGAAAAAAAACGGGTTAGATTGATCAAAAAGGGGGAAGGGGGGGGCGCAGAAAAAATGGAACCCGACTCTTTACGTACACTAGAGAGAGGGAAAGAACGACAAAAGAAAGAAAAGTGGGAAGAAGAAAGAAATGGCCGAAAAGTTAGCAAAGGGGACGACTTAAGGAAAAACATGTCCTCCAAAACCAGGAGAGGAACCGCGCAACCCAACCCAACGAGCAAAGTACCTAACCCAGAGGCCTGCAAACCTGGCAAGATGAGCAGGGTAATTATACAGGAATCGAAAATAGGAGCAGAAAAAAACCTGCGTGCATCATCGAAGGGCCCACTAAGCCCTCTAAAAAAAGAAAAAAAAGGGAAAAAGGGAAAGGAAAAAATATGGACTTACCAAGGCAGAGTAAGAAGCAAGGGCTGGAGGAATTGCGCGCTTGGAATTCTTAAGAGGGGAGCAGTATTGCCCATACTCTCAGGGGGGTGGGGTTCGCTGGAGATGAACTCGGGGAGAGGTGCAGGCCTTGGTTACGGGTAGAAAAGAGTAACGGTCGTGCCACTCGTCTGAAAGGCGCGGACGGGGTCACATTGAGAAGCAAAGGCCCATTTCCGCATAAATTAAGCTGTACTACTAATCGGCGGGTATGAACACTTACCCATAGAGGGGTAAAAGGGGACATACTAGGTAGGTAAAAGACAAATAATAGGTGAGGGGAACAGGACTGTCTTCAAAAAAGAATGGACGCCCTAAGTTGATGTTAGGAGGGGGGGACCGAAGACGGGTAAGAGCAAGTGAAGGGCACGAAACGGGCCCAACTTCCAATTTTGCATTGTGGGGTATTTGGTGGAAAAGGAACAAAAAAAGCGACGTCAGATCTGGGAAAAGTTTTAGAAAAATACTCTTTCTAAGGCAGGGCAGGAGAATGCAGGTGAGGGGGGCAAAGATTACAAAGGGCCATAATCTGAAGCTACTCACCGAAACGAAACAGGGAGCCAAAAGAAACTGTGAGTATCAAGGACAACGACAGAAAAGGGAATACACGAGCGAGGGGTCAATTTGGGGATAACGGGGCGCATCTGGTGGCGTGGGGCGACGACAACATCAGAAGAGAAAAAGCTGACCTTGCCAACGTGAGTAGACCGCTATTGGTAAGCTCCCAACGAGAGCAGGAAAAAAAAAATACGGTCACAAAACAAATTTGACGAAAGAGTTACAAGCGAACAGCCAACTCCCCTAAAAAGAAACGAAAGCTGATGGGAATAAACAAAAATAACAAAGGGGTTGGGTAGAAAAAACCAAAAAGGGAGGGGCTCATTGAAGAACAGGGAGAGGAGAAAAGTCACCAAACTATTCCAGGGGGGGGGGGGGGGGGGGGGGGGGGGGGGTGGGGGGGGGGGGGGGGGGGGGGGGGGGGGGGGGGGGGTCGATGGGCGAAGAAGAGACTGGCCCTTAAAGGCACGGTAGGGATTTTGTATTCCACCGAACTGTTGGGCGCCAAGGGCGGAACCATGCCATCTGGGGGGGGAGTTACAGGATCACCAGAAAGAACAAGGGGGGAGGGAGGGAAGAGTTGAAAAACGTCTTTGGGGAAATCGTCCTGTAAGTATTAGGGGCACACTGTGGGTTCTGGCAACTTACAGTCGTGGAAAAAAAAATGCTCAAGAGAAACTGTCGGAACGAAAAGGGGGGTGAATCAGGCCTGGATTCACAGGGTTTGGTCAAACTGATCCTCTCAGGAACAGCGTAAGCAGCAAGGGAGAATGGGCAAGGGGGGTGGACCTAGTCCTTCTTTTAACTAGGGGACTCTTGTAGATGAACAATGGCAAGTTATCGGAAAAAGGAGGAAACTTATCGACACAAAATTTCTTTTGGGAAGAAAAAAAAAGATAAAAAGATCGCCCCCAGATGGGGGAGAGGACTGGTGTTATTCAAACGTACTAGGAAAAAAAGGGTTGGGGCAAAAAAAAAGAAACCGCCCAGGAATGGAATATCGCGGGACGAAAGGCGCGGAAAAAGGGGCACTAGGGGAGTGGGACAGGGAGGAGGAGGGGGGGAAATAAAAAAGATCGGGGTCGGAAAGGTGTGTAGGCAGGGGAGCAGGGGCCCGAAATTGGGGAACGACTTGCGGGCTCACACGACCACATTGACAGTGCACCGAGAGAAAGTGAGACCAGGGAGGCCGACCCCAATCGCCAACAGAATCGAGAAATTTAAAAAAACTCAAATGACAATCGGAAGGGGCACAAGTACCTGGGAGGGGAGGATCGTCACGAAAAAACCAAGAAAGGAGGGGTCCTTTGAAATGGACAAATGATTCAGTCCCACGATATGACGGTATTACAAATTCCAGGAGAGAGGGGAAAAGAAACTTAAGGGGAAAAAACAGGGGGTGGGGGGATATGGGTGAAAAACGAAAGCGACAAAGGGAGATGGAAAGGACGAGGGGGAGTACCTAACGATCCTCATAAAAATGGGGGTGTGACGTTAGACTGGGGGGGATGATCAGGTGGGAAGTGGGCCCGAAAACGGAAAGGGCAAAAAGAAAGACCGCATTAAGAAAAGATACCAGAAAATATTCTAACTGTACAGGGGCCCTACATGGACTGCAATGAAAAATGGGCAGGGGATCAATCAAAGAAAGAAAGGGGAAAAGGTGCGAAAAAAAGAAAAAAAAAAAGAGTCCAAAAGCAAAAAGGGGGAGCGGAGACGTCAGTCAACAACAACAAAAAACATTGCGTGAAGTGAGAGAGAAAACGGGGATTTTTCCTGGTTGGAAGGGGAAAAGAGGGGGTGTTAGCGGGAACGGCAAAAGAGGAAGGAAAATCAACCCGGCGCATTAACAGTTGCAGCAGCACTAGGGTTCTGTGGGGGGGCGAGGGGGGGAGAAGATTCAAAAAATCAGTTCAGAAAGTTGGTGGGCACCAGGGAGGAATATCAGGAAGAAACCGGAAAGAAGGGCGCCCACATCGTAAGGGGGGAAAAAGAGGAAAGGAGGAAAAGACTGAGATACCAAAGGAACGCATAGAGGAAATACAACCGTTCTTAACGAATCGGAACCAATTAGGGAAAAAGGAAACGATCTCCCGAGGGGGAAGACCGGGAAATGCATGAAAGGGCCAGTAATCAGAAAAAACGAAAGTCTTGGTGTCAATGTGGGGGAAGAAATCAAAAAAAAAAAAATGCACGCAGGTGACCCTGGACGATGCCGCGACAAATGGGAGGTTGTTGGGCCTAATAGATCAGGTTTGGGAGGGAAAAGGGGGGGGGTTCCTAAAAGCAGGAAAAGAGGTATGGTAAGAGCCCTTTCAGAGGGAAAATTTCAGCAAAACATCAAACGGTTGGAAGTCAAACAAAAAAGGCGCACCGCCGGCCGCCAATTACTAAAAAAAAAAAAGGACATGAAAGAATCTCGAACAAAACCCGCCAGGAAAAAAAAAGGGAAGGACCAAAAACAAAGGGCAGACAGATTCAAAGCGCAAATTGAAGTGGAGAAACCAAACAGAAACTTAAGGTAACGAGTTCCGGGGATAGGAAAAAACAAAAAAAAAAAGGGAAAAAGCGAAGGGGAGAGAACCACGACATTTGACACACATCTGTTTGCGAATCAGCGGAGATTGGGCAACCAAAAATCGTCGGGAGATACGGGGAAAGGACTTACAAAAAAAAAAAAAGGAAATAAAAAAGAAGTGGAAAGGAAAAAGGAGGGGAAAAACATAAATCGCAAGATTTTCGGGGGGCGTGTCACGAAAAAAATCCAGCGCCCCTTGTGGGGGAAAAGGAAAAACCAACCGGGAAAGAAAAGGAGAAGGAGCAACAAATCGGCCCCGGAGGGGGAATGTTTTTTTCTCGGGTGGGTGCTGTTCTGGTCCGGGGATGGGAAAAAAAAGGTAAAGGGTGGGGGAATGTGGTCAGAGGAGGCGGGCGAGGGACCTCCTGTGGCGTGTCCGGAGGGAAGTGCGGCGGGTGCTGCGTTGGCAGCTAAATAGGCGGGAGGAGGGGGGGAGGGCGAGAGCCGTTGGGGGAAGAAACTATGCTGTCTCGGTGCAAGAAAGAAAGGAAAGACGGACTGTAGCCTTGTCTTTACTGTAGGAAAGGGCGATTGTGGGTGCTGGTCATCGTCGAGGGGAAGAAAGAGGTAGGGCTGCGTGGTCTGAGGGGGGAACGTGGACGATCCTTGGTGGGGGTGGCGCGTTGTGGTTTGGGGGTGGGAACTAAACAAAAACACAACAAAAAAAAAAACAAACTTTGTGTTTCGCAAAAAAAACTGCGCAGGGTGGAAGGGCGGGTGGGAGGAGGGAAGGGAAAAAACAAAAAAAAAACAGACAAAGCGTCAAAAAGATGGAAACCGGCTTGGGTTGCTGCCAGGAATAGGGGATCAAAAAAAAACAAAAAGCACGAAGAAAAAGGTGGAAAAGCCGCAGCGGTGGTGTCGCCGGTTCATCTTAGAGAAAAAAAGCCGACGCCACCGAAGCGAGGAGGGGAACAAAATGTGCAATAAAGACGAGGCGGAGTAAAGAATCTTTAGTTTGAAAAGAACTCAAAAAAGGGGGGGGCAAAACGGCATGTTGGAGTTTATCAACAAAAGGAAGAGGCAAAAAGCAGCAAGGAGAACGTGATAATGCACTTACAAAGGGGAAAAGCATCCAGACCTCGAGAAAAAAAAAGTATTGCGAGGACAGAAGGGGGAAAGGGGAGGGGGCCAATAACACAAAGCTTCAATGAAAAAAAGGGGTTGAACCCGGGGGAAGCAACCGTGTCAATAACACTAAAAATCCAGGGTGGGGGGGGGGGAAAAACAAATGGGAAAAGGGAAAATAAGACGAAAAAGATACGACCCAGGGGGTGGGCGTGGGGGGGGTTTGAACGAAATCAATCAGTTAAACATGATGGGCAAAGGGTCAAGGGGGGGGGGACAAAGTTAGAGGAGAAAAAGTTTGGGGGGAAAAACTATATGGGGGGTGCCTCACTACAACCATGAAATCAAAATGCAAAGGAGAATGTCTTGCGGCAAAATTCGTGAAATCACATAATAGAAAGGGAAAAGAGTTAAGGGCCAGAGGAGATGAACCTACCCCTGAACGGGAAAAGTTGAAGAACAAGAGATCTCCTCCTTCCGGAACACAAAAACGATATCAGTCAGAACGAAAACTAACCAAGTCAAAGAAGAAAGGAATCGCAATTAATTGGTAACACATAACGCACACCTAAGGGGAAAAAAAACACTTTGACGATGAAACGTAAGGCATGGACAGCTAAAAAGACGAGTCTCCAAAAAAAAAGGAGGAAAGGAGAAGTAGATATCTTGGCAAGGAGAGAAGACGGAGTAAGTAAGGCCGTCTCTTGCGGGGGGGAAAGAAGACATGGGGTCGTATGAAGTCGGGGGAAGAGAAAGCGGAAAAAGGTGTGGTTGGCAGCCGGATAAGTAACTCGGTCTCAATTGCAGGGACGTAAAAGGATTCAAATTATCGCACAAAAAGGGCAAAAAGGGTCGGGACGGATGACAGCGCAGTCTAGGATTCAACAGCCGGGACTTCCCGGGAAAAAACAGTAGAGGGGGAACAGGGCAGGGAGGGGAGTGGAAAAACCGGAGCGTTGGTGTAAACGGTTTAGCAGATAAACAGGGAAAAAGGTAACAATCAAATCTGTGAAGTGGAAAAAGGGAAAGTGGGCGGAAAAAACAAAAGACAAGGACGCCAGAGAAGGTAAGGATTTAGTGTCACGTTGTTGACCTAGAAAAATCACATTTCCAAGAGAGTCTAGTGGGGGTCAAAAAAACCCGGGGCCTTCAAAAGGGGGGGGGGGAAAAAGGGAAGAAGGTTGGGGTGTTGTAGGAAAAACAAAGAAAAGGAGGGAACATCAATTGTAAGGGGCAAAGATCTGAAAAAAGCGGAGGGGAAAAAGGGGCTGGGCGCAAGGTCAAGGGCAGCCCCGGGGCAAAGGCGACAAACTCCCTAGAACCAAAAAGGAAGAAGAAAGAAACCAGGAAAAAGGGGGTGTGAAAACAAAACTTGGGGGCCATATCTCAAGAACGGAAAAAAACGACAAGGATATTGCCGGCGCCGAAAAGTGGCTTGCCAAACATGGAAAAGAAACGGAAGAAGAAGAGAAAAAACAACTGAGAGCCACTGGGTAACCTGGCTTCGCTGGAGTGGGGGCAGAGGGCCAGGAGGTAAAGGGAAACACGAAACCGGCGGGGCAAAAGCCTTTGGTTTGGGTTGAACGCAAATAAAAAGCCGAAAAACAGCCAAAGAAGGGGAAAAAGGAAAAAAGGAAAAAAAACAAAAAAAGAGGGGTGGAGAACGCGCCGTCGAAAACAGGTTAGAACTGGAAGGAAAGAATGAACGCAGATGGTGGACGCGGGGGCAAGGGAGAAAGGAAAGATAAAAGGGTCCTTCGTTTAGGTGATGATGACCACATGGGTGAAAGCGGACTTTAGTCCGCCATCGGCTTTAGGGAAAAAAAAAAAAAAAAAACCAGCGGAAGGGGCGTGAAGACGGTGAGGGCCGCGCTGATCCTGCAAGGACTTGTTTGAGTTCTCTTCATCAGTGAAAAAACGGGGAACAAAAAAAAGAAAAAAAGGGGGGAAGGGGGGGGGAAATAAGGGAATCGCTTTCGTACCAAGGAAATGGTCAAAAGGGCCAAAAAAAAAAACGGAAGAAGCCATCGACACGAGGTGCAAAGGAAACGAAGGGTTAGGGGGGGGGGGTGACCAAGACGCTTTGAAATAGGAACTCAGGGGGTCTAACATGCAGGGTGAGGCTACTTCCGTAGCGAGAGAATTTGGGGGAAAGGTGGGAATACAAAAAAACAAAAGAGAAAGGAAAATCACTCCCCCCGGGGAAGGTGGCTCAAGGATGTTATTCGCTACAGAGAGGGGGTTGGTCAGACGGGAAACGGATGTGGGTTAAGATGAGGGGGGAGCCGCAAAACAGTAAAAAAAAAAAAACGGAATCGAGGAAGAGAGGGGACAAATCGGGGGGGGGAAGGGGATTGTCGTATGGCGGAGCGGGGGGACGGCCGGGGGGTTATGGGCAAGGGAGGAAGGGTGGCAACCGGGGGTGGAACGAACCGGGGGCCCAAGTGGTGCCAAACTTGGAAGGGGGAAAGAAGGAAGTAAAGAAAATCAGTCGAGGAGGAAACTATCTTCAGTGACGCCACAACGGATATCCGGGGATAGGACAAAACAAAATTGGGGCGAAGGTAGGACATGAAAAAAAAAAAAAACCACTTTGAAGGCGGAGACGGCAATACGGAAGCATCCAGTGGGGCGTAAAATCGTCAAAATGGATTATACACGGACTGTGAACCTCTGGGGATTCGAGGACACGGAAAAAGAGAACTATCGGGAAGGAAAACGGGAAGTGGATTGAGCACGAAAGACTCAGCAGGGAGTGAAGCTCTGACCCCTAATGAGGGGGTTTTGATTAAGTCCTTAGGTTATCAAGGTAAAAATTGGAAGAAAAAAAACCGAAAAGGGAAGAAAGACTCACTAAGAAAGATTCAGAAAACTAGTCTAACGACCGAAACTACCATGACTTTTCGGGGGATGCACTGGAAAAGAAGGGACTTGATCAGCATATTTTGGGGCCAGACAGGGAAAAGGGGAGAAAAAAAAAGTGGCAAGCGAGGCCAAAAATGAAAAAATCGGGGGGAGGGGGAGCAAAAATCTCAAAACAACAAAAAACTGTAGGTGAAGAAGTCCGACCGCGGGGTGGGAAGGGTGAAACTAGAAATTAAGAAAGGCCCAGGTTACAGCAAAATCTGCTGATCACAAAAACCCTGGCATCTTCATTAGGAGTTTGGCATCAGCACTATGGGTGCGGGAAAGAGGGAGGGGGGTAAGGGTTTCGTAAAACTTTTAGAGGCCTCTTCGCAAAACGTTTGCCGCGCAGAAGGGGAAAAGGAAAAAAAACTGATAAGACAAGGGACGTGCGGGGTACGCACAGGGAAAAACATACGGAGGTGGGGGATCGGTCAAGGGGTTAGTGGCCGCAAAAGTTAAACAGATCAACGACGCTTTACGAGGGGGTCCGAAAAAAGGCGTTCGGAATATCAGGGACCAGAAAGAGAAGAAACAATGAAAAAAAAGGCCAGAAAAACTGTGAATGGAATCAAGACGGAGCTTGAGGGAATTCCCGAATGAGGGGGGGGTCCAGATGAAGAAATCCTCAAAGGAAAAGAGGTTGCAAATTGCGGAATAAAGGATTTGGTTTGTGCACGCGATAAGAGGTTGCGAGGAAAGGAGAGGAAAGAAAACATCCTGGGAGAAAAAATTCTCTCAAGTTTCTAAAAAAGGGAAAGGGCAACCAGTAAAGGAAACACAACGGACACGGGAAGGAAAGGCCACCCTTGCACGAAAAAAAAAGGGAGAAAGCGAATGCATCGCCAGCCAAAAGAAAAAGGGGACCACAAAAAAAAAAATTATGCCAGAGAAAGATTCCATTACAACGGCGGGCCATAATGAGGCGACAACAGATCTAACAGTTCCGGGGGCGTCACTAGGAAGGGAAACAAAGAACCGGAAAAAGGAACGAAGAAAAAACCAGAACTTGGAGCCCTCGTGCACACAAAAAAAGAGCTGAAGGTTTAGTGCAAAAAGTAGAAAAAGTAAAGGGCCGAGTGAAAAAAGGAAAAGAGGAAACAGAAAGGTTTACTAAGTAAAAGGCCACCCCGCAATCAATGTGCTTACGCGTGTCCGGAGCGGGAAGGGGTAAAAGGGTGGAAAAAGACGGCCTAAGCGGGAGGGAAAAAAACAACCGAACTGCCCCGAAGTTGGCACGGGCCCCAAAAAGGGAGAAGAAAAAGAAAAAAGAAAGGGAAGAATACGGAAGGCTGCAGAGCGGGGGCTCCGGATCCAAGGCCTTCCCTGAGTCAGCAAGGGGATCCATCTCTGCGGGAGGGTGTGACAAAAAAGCAGATGGGGACAGCAAAGCCAGGGGTTCAATAAAGAAACGGAGAAAAAAACGTTACCTTAGCCTTGGCGCCGGGTGGAAAGAAAATCAGCTAAAAAAGAAAAAAGTCTCATACGTTTCAAAGGGGATAGTTTCAACCGGAGAGAAGGTGCAAAAAGGCTACCGCCGCTGGTGCGAAAAAAAAAAACAAGGGGGTTGCCGCAAAGCTGCGGGGTTGACAGGGGGAGGATTGAGGACCGAGTGGGGCTTTCGGCAAGCCGGGGGGAAAGCAAGTATGGGGGGGAAAACTAGGAAAGGCATCGTGGGGACGAAAATCAGACACTCTCTCAACAAAGGCCCATGTGGGGCTAGACTTCTTTGTAGAGTTCAGAGGACGGGGGAGCGAGCCAAAAGGGCCACACGGACTTAAAAGAACCAGGGAAGCTCCTGGTTCCGAGCCTGGAAACTTGGGGGAAAGAGAGACAGAAAGGGGTGCATGGGCAACTTGGGGGCGGGGGTCAGAAGAAAATTGCAAACGCTTGATAGTCCTACTGGGGAAAAGGAAGATGAAGACGCAGACGGATAATTCAAGGCAATGAACGCCAGGAAAAAAAAGTGAAGCGAGAAAAAGAGGAGGGAGAAAAAAAACCGTGCGTAAGGCCAAATGTTAAGTGGGGACCGAAAGGGTCTGGAAGGAAAGGTGGCCCAATGTGATCAAACGAGCAACAACTAGAAAAAATATAACTGTAAAAAAAGGAAATCTCAAGAACGAAAGAAGAAAAGGGGGGAGGAGGAGGCCGATTGGGCGGTGTACCTACATCATCAGGGTTCAATCAACAGGGTAGGTGAGGTACCGAACTGAGGGGAGGGAAGAAAATGTAAAAATGGGGAGAAAGGACCAACAGGGAAACCAGCCGCTTCGGACGCACGAGTAAAATGACAGCAAAAGGGAAGAAAGCAAGACCCTGTACGAAATGAGAAGTGAAAACCAAAGTAAAACGGACTAAGAAAAAACTTGGGCAGGGGAAGAAACGAGTAATCAGGAACGGAGGCAAAAAAAAAAAAGATGACATCGTCGAAACCCTAACGGGGACAAACGACCGATCTCCAAATGAAGAGAAAAAAGAGAAATCAAGAAACTCGAAGGGGAAAAAACTAAGCAAGGGGGGGGCGAGAAGGCAGCAAGGGCACCGTAAATATCCACGGAAAAAAAGAAAAACAAAACGAGGGGAATGAGGAAGATCTGTGGACAATTGCATCAAAAAGCTAAGCAGTGGGTGGCAGCCTGAAGGGGGAAGGGATTAATTGAAAGGTTGAAATATAAGGGAGGGGGGAGTTAGCCGGGACGGGGGGTCACTGATAATGTGGAGACCCAGTGTTGGGTGTGGTCGCTTCGATGAAAAGAAGTGGAAAGTGAAGGAGGGGTCAGGTTGTGAAGCCGAGATCATCAGACCAAAGCACGGCTTCTTCGGCAACAGGGCTTCTGTCCAGGGAAGGAAAAAGGGGAAACGCAAGGAAGGAAGAGGGAGACAGATCGGAGGTTAGGGGTGGTCAACGTGGAAGAATCTTTACAAAAAAAAAGGGGAAGGAAACATTCCAAAGGGTGAAAAAAGGAAAGGAAGTAGAGAACAGGAGAAAGTGACGAACAAAAAAAGCAATGAAGACGCGGGGGGAAAAATCCTAGGAGTGATAGGGGATCAAAAAGGACAAATTACGGAGTCGTTGGAGCACGGGAAAACGGGGGAGGAAAAGTGACACAAGGGCATGTGGAAAAGGATGGTTGTTGGCCCATATACACTCGACATAGAAGTGGGAAAAAAAAGGGACAGTAAGGGGAGGGGGAACTGTAACGGACTCATGAAGGGGGAATGTATTGGGGGCTCAAATAGACAAGCCAAACGATAATACTTTCAGCCCTACTAAGGGGGAAAAGAAAAAAGACAAAAAGTGGAAAAGCACGGAAAAAAAAAAAAATCCAGAGGACTAGAGCGGCGACAGTAATCAATGAGACATTCTGGGGGGAGGAAAACTGGGAACCGACTAATCAAGAGGAAGAAAAAACGCTTGGAAAAATGGGGGAATGAAGGACTTGATTTGTTCCAGATAGAATCGAGTCGATTCATAAAAACCGGGGGGGGGAAAACTTGGGGGGGACCAAAAATAGGTAAAGTGGAGAAAAACAATACTACACTAATCTTAGGGAAAAAAAAGCTTGTAAAATAAGAGGGAGAAAAGGTTGTGAAAAAAAAACGAAAAAGGCTATGAAAAGCAAGGACCGATAAGGAACAAGGTGAGCGCGGGGGGAGGAGTTGAAAGGCGAAGGGAAAAATTCCAGGAGGAAGTTTATTTTTGAAACCAGGGGGGTGGGAGGGGAAATCCGGCGGGGGCTATAAAGGAGTTAAAAACGGAGCAAAAGAAAGACATCTTCCCGTTCGTTCTTGGAACTTCTAATTTCAGGCGGGAATGTAAGAGGAAGTATGCATTGTGCATGAGGAAAGGAATCGAAAGCGGTGCGAAAGAGGGAAAACATGCGGCAGCACAGTGTTAGAATTAACAGTTCCAAGCGTAGGTTTTCAGGGGGGGAACAACACCGGGCGGTAGAAAAAGGAAAAAAGAAGGAAGAACAGGCAAGGTTCGTGGTGGCAACCGCTTTCAAAAAAAGCGTGGGGAAACGAATTGTAAAGGGTATCCCGCAAGGTATCATCAGAAGAAAAGTTGGGGGAAGAAAACAAAAGAATAAAGAGATAACCCGAGGGGACTACCATGAGGGGATTCGCTCAGATTGGGTTTGGGGAGTAAACCGCCCACAGGTATGAGACGCTTGATCGAATGCGACGGAAAGAGGAGGGAACTATGGAAAAAAGGGGGGGGGGGGGGGGGGAAAAATGGACCGATGTGACTGGGGTAAAGCTTACCTAGTTTTTTAGGCAGGGCGCCGGTCTGAAGGGTGTTGGGTGTGGGGGACACAAAAAGGGGGAGGGCCGGACGCAAAATTGAAAAAAGCGAATGCGCAAGCAAGAGGGCTTGGGGAGGTCAACACAATCATTCCTCTAAAACAAGGATGAAGAGGGAAGATACGAAAGGAAAAAATGAAATCAGATCGGACCCAGGGAAAACGGAATTGGCAGGTTCTTATAATCGTACCAGACACTAACGGGGGGGGTAGGGGGGAGAAGCTTCGAAAAAACTAATGGAAGAACAGCAAGATAAAACCGCGGGATCGCTTGACGGTCGAATTGAGAATATCGTTACCACACGGACAATTGTATGTTTTGGGCGCGAAGGGAGAGAAGGGGAGGAGGAAAGGCAAAGGGAAAAAACGAATGAAGACAAGAAGATTGTGGACGTTCACGCTTTGAAAACAGGGAGGGGGGGGGGAAGATTGAATTTGTGCCGGGGGAGCCGGAAAAGTTCGAATAAGAGCTTAAGGAAGGCCGACAAAAAGGAAAGAACTACCTAAAAAAAAAAAACATAACTTGGGGAGACTGCATTGCACTAATGGAAGTGTTGGAGAAGAGATGGAAGCGTGACTTGTACTTTCGAAACAATTCCAAGGGCCGAAACAAAAGAAGTCAAGGGAAGGGGGGGTATAGAAACAACGAACAGAAAGGAGGAAAAGGAAAAGGGAAGAAGGATCCGAGGGGGGGGTTGGCCATGGGAGGTGGGACGAAGGGAAAATCGTTGAAAAGGTCCATTTAAGGGAAATGGGGAGAAATCAAAAAAACCCAATTGGGGCAAAGCGCAAAAAGAAAAGTGGCGAAGGCGTGGGGGGACGCTCAGGGTCTTAAAGCGGAGAGAGTAGCTGTCTTACCCATGGGAAGCCAGGGGGGCTCAAAGAAAATCAAAGGGGAAGGAAGACGGCCGAATATAACGGAAAAAAACCAACAAATCTAGTGGATAAAAAGAGGTAAATGGCATCTCACTGAGGAGATTCGCGGAGCAAAAAAAAGGGGAGTAAGAGACGGGGCCATACGAAAAAATCGTAAAAAACGGCAAAAAGTGGAATCACGAAAAAGCGGGGGGAGAAAAAAAAAAGCTGGGGAAAGAAGTCAAAGAATCCCGACATGGCGACCGGGGCAAAACTCCTAAGCAGAAAAAAGGGGGAGGGTGTTGGGGGGGGAACTAGTACTCAAGCAGGGTGGAGAGGAGGCCTAGGGAACGCCCGGAAGGGCGGGCGTGGGGGAGGACGGGGGACAAGGGAACCCC
>Ga0179591_1358356_pt1 | contig 15244 bp, 22 predicted proteins | sample CZOMad2_1_08_16f_FD_182891 | JGI IMG/M metagenome (GOLD analysis project Ga0179591, IMG submission 182891) | Vadose zone soil fungal communities from Angelo Coast Range Reserve, California, USA - CZOMad2_1_08_16fungal (PacBio error correction) | ecosystem: Environmental > Terrestrial > Soil >...
AGCAAAAAAAAGAAGACGTGGGGGGGGGAACTTAAAAAAAAGGGTACTGAAGCTCCTATCCAAGAAAGAGCCCAAAAGGGGGAAAAAAGGGGGTAAAACCAGTCGATGAAATACTTAAAAAGGCAGACAGCCTAATGGGGACATGGGCCCAGCCCAAAAAAAAAAGAAAAAAAAGTCACAGAAAAAAAGTAAATTGCCCCGAAATGCAGGGGAACACGTTCGGACAAAGGGGAAAAAAATTAGCTGGGATGTTTGGCTCACGAGCAGAAGAAAAAAAAAGGGACTGGAAAATAAGAGACCTACCAGACGCAAGGTTGGCAGAAACCAAAACACATCAAAAGGTGATGAAAAAAAGAAAAGGGTCCGGTTCCAAAAAAGTAACTCCGGGAAAAAAACCTAGTTCTAGTTAAGCAAAAAAAAAGGGGGAGTGAAAAAGTTAAAAAAGAAGGGAGAAAAAAATGGCAAGGTGTAACAATTTTTTACACAAACGGTTTTGGAGAAACTTAGGGGGACTTCTACCGGGTTTGTACTCGGGAAATGGTATGGCGGGGCACTTTGCCAAAATCAAAACTAACTGAACAGGGTAAAGGGGGGAGGACGGGGCACCTTGGGGGGAGGATGGGGGTGTAATCTAGTAACGCTCTCGTGGGAAACTGGGTTGGAAGGAAACGACCAACTGGGGGGAGGGGTTCCCCTGAAGGGGGAGAAAAAAAAGTGGGGGCACCCCCTTGGGCAAAAAACAAGACTTTACGGAAAATAAAAAAAGTCCACTGAAAAAAAAAAAAAGGGCGGCACCAACAACATTGGGGTCGTTTAAAAATTGGGCTAGAAACGCGGTGCGAAAGGGTAAATTTCTTACACCGCATGAAAAGGGAGTTCTGGGAAAGGGGGGAAAAGGGAATCTTGACAGTTCGCACCCAAAAAAAGGACGTGGGGTGTGTAGAAGGGACCGCCGACCCGCACCCACCGAAGGGAAAGAAAAAACCAAGACAAGGTTAGGGGGCGCGTTAGGGGAAGGGGGGGGGGAGAAACCCCAATCAGCAACTAAAGCAAAGGCAAGGGAAAAAAGCCATAGCCAAAACCATCGAATAAGAAAAAAAAAAGATGTGGGGAAAATAAAAGACCACGGAACGATGGACGGAGAAAAAAGGGCCACTGAAATCCAGCCCAAAAAAACGGACCCTTTCGAACCTCACTTGTGGACAAAAAACCCTGGGAATTGGGGATGGGGGGGGAAAGCGATCACCCAAACCGGAAAAGGGAGCCCTCAAGGGAGAAGGAACATGCGAAGGGTAGGGTCAGGTGGAAGGGATGGCGGAAGAACAGACGCCCCGGCGCCGGGTTTCCAAAGGAACCAGTCGCCATTTAGGGGGAAGGACGTAGTAAAAGAGAGGGGAACCAGCAAAAAAACGCACACCGTGGAAGGGGGGGGGGAAGAAATGGGGTAAAGAACAAAAGCAGCGAGGCTCATGGGGGAAAAAACTCCAAGATGGGGAAAAAGGGGGGGGGGTAAAATTAAAAAAAAACTCTTGGGCTTGGAAAACCTGCCTAAGGAAAAGAACCTAAAGGAAGCCCGAAAAAAAATGAAATCAGAAGTTATTGCCAAAACGACTTCTCCACAATTGGACGTTAGTTTGTCCGTGTTACTTTCACACCTAAAAAAGGACCAGTTGAAGGGCTTTAGTGAGATCGAAAAAAAAAGAGACATAGAGGGGAGCTCGTATCAGAGCCACTCCCGAAGAAGGGAACAAAAAAAGACCGGGCTCGACGCAATCTGCAAGAGAGAATAAATAAAACCAACTACGTGAAAGACTCCCTGCAACAACGTAAAGGAAGGGAGAGAAAGGGGCAAGAAAGTGGGAAAATTCCAGTATGCCTTCCCATAACATCGGAAAAAAAAAAAGTAGGGAAGGGGGGGATGCAGACTTAAAACGGGGGAGTAATACGGGGAAAGACCCAAGAGGGAGGGGAGGTTTGAGAGACAATTTTTGTCCAATGATGGGGGAAGAACAGACCTGAAACAGAACCAAGGAGCAAAGAAGACAAAGAAAGGGGAAAGGGTAATCCCTAGACCGGGAATTGAATTTCGAAAGGAAAAGCACCTGATAAAGACAATTGTTCAGATTCAAGCAAACAAAAAAGGGGGGGGGGGGGCAAAAGTGAGAAGACAAGGGGGGGGAATGGGGGGGGTACGAAGAAGAAAAAATCGAAACACTCGGGGCAATAAGAGGCAAAGAGGCCACCCAAAAAAACTGTCCATAAAAGTGAGAACAGTACGGGAACAAAGAACTCACAGGAGAGAGGTCAAAGGGAGTCGGTCTCAAGGTGAACCAAAAAACACACACAATCGAAGGGGAAAAAAGAAGGGGTAGAAGACGCAAGAAGGACCAGAAAGACCAAAGAGACTCCAAAACATAGTCAAAAAGAATCGGCGCAGAAGACTGGACGAAAAAAAAAATCAAACAAAAACCCAAAAGAAGGAACAAGTCCAACGGAAGCAAAACGTCACTGAAAACGTGGCAAGGCAAAGAAAATCGCAGAAAGACACCAGTGTTGAACTCCCGGGGACAATCCTGCAACTAAAAAAGAAGGGAAAAACATAAAAAAAAAAGAAAAAAGTAAGGAAGAAAAACAGAACAAAGGGGGGAGATGTGGGGGGTGGAGCCTGGTTGAAGGAATGAAGTCTTTTTGCGTCCAAAAAACTGCACCTAAGTCAGTGGAAGCAGGGAGAGGAAAAGAGAAAAAAAAAAACCTTCAAAAAAAAAAAAGAGCAAAGAGTCTCCCTGGCAGAGGGCGCACCAAGGAAAGAAAAAAAAATCGCCTTCAGAACAAGGGAAAAAAAGAGGGGGGAACAGAGGAAAAAAAAAAGAAAAAACAAAAGACTGGGAGGGAAGACACACCGGTGGGGGGGACCCCACATTTAAAAGGAGGGCTTCAAAAGACAAAACAGCTACCCAAAATACTACAGAAAGGAAGGAAAGAGGGAAAACGAGAAAAGTGAAAAAAAAAAGGAAAACAAAACGGGTAAAAAAGCCGTCGAGGGGAAAAAAAGAAATTAAAACTGCTGATTACACCAGAAGGGGGGGGGGGAAAAAGGGGGGTCAAAAAAAAAAAAATCAGCTTTCAAAGAAAACGAAGGGTAGAAAACGACACCTGGGCAAAGGGGGGTACGGCAACTTCCGGTCCCGCATTCAACCTTGGGGGGGAAACCCGTAGACGGAAAGCACTGAGGGAGCACGGAAGTTGGAAGAACGCTGTAAGGGAAGAATCGCACGGGGAAAACGGCCCAATAAAGGGACAGGCCAGCAGCGAACCCTTAGCCAAAAAAAACTTGTCTTAAACCGGCATGAAGAAGAAATGAAATCAACGAGGAAAAACAACAAAGAGTGAAGGGGAGAGAGAAGTGTAAAAGGAAAGTTTTAGTAGACGGTTTGAAAAAGACGTAAAACAAGGGGGGCAAGGAGGGACGAAAAAAAAAAAAAAAAGAAAAAAAATTTGCAAACGAAAAGCCAGAAAGCGCCAGAGAAAAATCACAACCGGATGTACTCGTCCAAGAAAAGAAGGTGGAAATAAAAGTGAGACACACAAGGTAAAAAAAAAAGTCAAAAAAGGGGAAAAATGGAAAGGGCGCAAAATTGAGAAGGGACGTACTCACCCACGAAAGGTGCGTTTGGCAACAACAATTAAGGAGAGGGGGGGGAAGAAAGGGGGCCAAAGGGGTAAGACCACAGACCTAAGGGGAGTGAGAAAAAAAACCTCGAGGATACGCCATTTACGACTGGGCAGAAGGACGGAAAACCGCCAAATAAAAGTGGGTCGCCTGAGGAAAATAAAGGAGGAAGTGGAAAAGAATAATCGACTAGCGACCCAAAAACCACCAAAACATAGCCGCCCGGGCAAACTTGGTGCCAAGTGCCTACAGAACGCAGGGGTGGGCGAAAAGTCAAAGAAGGGGGGGGTGTGGGGCAAGAAAATCCCTGCGGGGGGGGACCCAGAGGGGGGATGTCAAAAAAGTAAAAAGACTCGGTCCAAGTACACAAAAAGTGAAACAAGACAGAATAAAAAAAAGCACACTTGGGGGGAAATAATTAGCAAGAGAGGAACTGGAAAAAAAAAAAAAAAAAACACCTGGGAACAATCAAGTCCTACATGAAAAAAAAAACATAATTCTGACGCGTGAAAAAGAACCTCCAAAACAGGAGGCAAACAAAAAGGGGCTGGGGGGATACCTCCGGGAAGTTGTACATGTAGCTGAAAGGGGGGGGGAAGGCAGTTTAAGAAAAAAAAAAAACTGGGAAAGTGAAAAAACGAAACAAAACGCCGGACGAAACCCTCAGGGTTAAGAAAGTTGGGGGGGGGAAGAGGTCCGGGGGGGAAAAGAGTGCAAAAAAACCGTGGGGAAAAGGTGGGGGGCAACATATGCAGGGTGTGTGGGAAGGAGAGTCAAGGGGACGAATCTTGAAAAATGCTGAAGAGAAAACGGTGAAAAACCTGAAAGAGAAAAAACGCGGGGGGAAAATTACGAAAAACGGAAGCCGGGGACGGCGACTTGGCTTTTTGTGTACGCAAAAAAAGGGAAGGAAAGAAAAAGCAAAAACAGTAAAGAGGGGGGACGGGGAACGGGGGCGAAGGGAAGGATCGTTGGGAGGGGCCAAACGGATGCCGAGAACGCACTGCCGAGCGGGGGTTAATGATGAACAGGAAAAGGGAAGAGGGGATGAGAAAAGTAAACGAAAAAAAAAAACGGACCGTGGGAAGGAGGAATGAAGGGACAAGGTGAAAAAAAATCCGTGGGCCTCAACGGAAGGAGGGATTCCAGAAACGTTGCGGAACAAAAAATAACCAAAGAAAAAGGGGAGGGGGAAAGAGGGGAGAGTTCGTGGGGAGAAGTGCGCCGGCAAAAAAAAAGTCCAAAGGAAAGTGGATCAGACAAAAAAAAGGAAAACTGCTCTAAGAAAACGAGAGGGGCGGGGGCAAGGAAAAGAAAAAGTACAAAAAAAGTAAAAAAACAGTCAAGAACGACAGGGGCCAAAAGAAGGGGAGAAGACAGCTCGGTGGACCAGAGACCTTCACGCCCATTTGTTCCTAGGAAGAAAAGGGGTAAAAAAGTTGAATGGAAAGAGGGAAAAAGGCATAAGGCATTCCAAGAGTAGACCGATGGAGGTCGCTCATTGAAGTTCTCTGACGGGGAAAAAAGGGGGGGGAATGGTCAAAAAAAAATCAGAATGGGAGAGCGTGGGGGGGCGATACAAGACCGTTAACGAAAATCAAAGAATTGGGGACATCGGGCGGCAAAGAAAAAGAAAAAAACCACTTTAACAAAGGGAAAAACAGGGGGAATTGGAGTCGACGGGAAAAATCCCGGGAGAAAGCGTGACGCCCGTCAACTGCCGAGCAATAGAAAGGCCGGGGGTGTCAAAAGAACAGGAGGGTCAAAGGAAACCAAAAAAACCTTCTACACGAGAGCGAAATCCATCGGGAGGGTAGGAGGGAAGAGCTTCAAAAAGTCCAGCTTTCAGCAGAAGGAGAACGGGAAAAGGGAAAAAAACTACAATGACGAATCAAGGGGTTGAAAAGTGGCCGCCCAAGTCCCCAGAAAAAAAAAGGGGGAAGGGGATCGCAAACAAAGGAAGTTGAGAAACAAAAAGGAACAGAAAATTGGGTGATCAGGTCCTTTCTACTGGGAGGTTCAGCCAAAAAAAGAGCGTTCAAAAGGGGGGTGGGGGAAATCAGGGAGGGGGAGCAACCCTGACCCCTTACAAAGGTCCCATTTGTTGAAATGGTCTAAATTAAAACATCGGGGGTCGGAAAGGGAAATGGAAAAAAAAGAGAAAAGGCAGGAACTGGGGACTTCCTTTAAGCGGGGGGGGGGGGGGACGGGTTGCTCAGTGGAAACAAGGGAAACCTCTAAGGAAAAATGAGCAGGGAAGGGGAGGGGGATTATATGGTTGGGGAGTAAAGGAAGACAGAGTCAACGGAAAAAAGATAAAAAAGGTCAGGACCTGGACGGTCGACGTGTGGGAGAAGAAGAGGAATCCAAAAAAGCCGCTCATGACACGTAAGGGGGGAAACATTACAAACTGAAGCTCCCTGTAGCGTGAATCAAAAGGACAAGACGCCATAGCAGGGGTGTACGAGGACACAGGGGGGGGGTTCCATGAAAACAAAAAACGCTAACTAAAAGTGAAAAGAAACCCACTGCAAAAAAACAAAAAAAGGGGCTCTGATACGGAAGACCGAAACCGAGAAAACAGACCCACAGGAAGAATCTTCGCTCCATGGCAAATCCAAGACTGAAAAAGAACCAAAAAGAAAAAACAGACGAAAGTTTACGAAAAACATAACAAAGGGGAAGGAAACCCTACTAAGGGTAGAAGGGGAGGGGAAGCCAATTGATCCAAAAGACGACAAGCTAGAAAAAAGAAAACACCGTGGGGGGTTTCCAGGGGGTCATCAAGGACCCTGGTCAAAAAAAAGTAGCAAGGTCCGGGGTGCTGGGAAAAAAAGGAACCGCCCGAACAAACGGAAAAAAAAGGGAAGACATTCCGGGAGAAGGGGGACATACAAGAAGGCGTGGCCGAAAACCAGAATATCAGACACATGGAAAGGACCCGGTCTGGTTGAGGGAGGGGGATCGTTGGACTCATCAAACAGTGCTATGAGGGAGGGGGAGACCGGGGACCGGAAAGAAAGACAAAAAAAACTTGGAAGAGAGTTGTCTTGGAACAGACATCGGGCGTTCGGTTCAAAACAAGTGTTCAATGGGAAAGTGAAAAAAAAAAGTGGGACCCAAGGGGCGGAATGAATCAGGGAGAAACGCGCAAGGGGGGAAAAGGGGGGCGAAAGGAATAAAAAGAATAATATCCAGATAAAAAAAAAACGGAGGGAGAACGAGACGCTCAGAGGGGGGGGGGAGAGGGGCATGAGGGAACAATTAACGCGCGGCCATAAAGAGAAAAGAGCCAGAAAGGAGAAACACAAAATAATGAGCATGAACCCAGAAGCCCAAGAAGACAATGGTAAGGTGTGGCAAGAAACCCGACTCCCGGCAAGGCTCCGTCAAGAAACGGACCCAAGAATAGAATTCAGAGGCAGTGAGGGAAAAAAATGACAAAGGAGTCAAAAAGAATAACAAAAAACGGGCCGATCAGCAATGGGGTGGGGGGGGGGGTTGTGGGGGGGGGGGGGGTGGGGGTGTGGGGTGTGGGGTGGGGGGGGTTTGTTGTGGTTTTTTGTTTTTTTTGTGTGTGGTGGGGTTGGGGTTTTTGTGGTTTGGGTGGTTTTGGGTTGGTTTTTTTGTTTTTGTTGTTGTTTGGTTGTTGTTTTGGGGGTGTTTTTAGCAGACAAGCCGCCGGGAAAGGCCAAAAACAGAGGGGAGGGAAAGGAGCATGGCCAATGGCGAGGTCCTTCCGGGCAATCCGCCACAACAAAACAAACACACAAAAAAAAACACAACAAAACACGCCAACCCCCACCCCGCGGAAAACAAATTTAAGACTTGGAAAGTGAACTTAAGCCCGGGGTACCCCAGAGTGTTTTATAAATAATTCTTCCTCTGTCGTCCATTTTATATGACCATGCTTTGGACGAACGTTCGAAACAAGGGAACAACAGTAAGGTTGGTTAAAGCTGTGTCGCACAGAGGTCAACGCGCCCGTAGTTTCTTTTTTCTTCCAGAACTGTACTGTGAACATGGAGAGAAAAAAAGAAAAAGGCTCACAGTTGTCCCCTGCAAATCCCGAGGGCAGAGTCAGAAAGAAATCAACAAGGCACCATCAAATGGGGGGGAGGGAGGAACAGGCATACCCATGGTCCTCAAGACTTAAAGTGAAAAAGGGGGAAAAAAAAAGATAACTCCCCCTTTTCAGGAAGGAAAAAGGTTGACTGGGGGGGAGAGGGGAGGGGTATAAAGCCGGCCGAACGAAAGAACGAAAAACGGCATCGGAAGTTTTCGCGTGTGCGAGAGAAAAAACCAGACAAACAGATCATGCTCCGAAAAAGGGGAACCACATAGTAAAAGGCACGAACATGGGGGAGAAACCGGAGCAAAACAAAACTCCCTAAGTCCTAATTGGGAAAACTGAGCACAGTCACCCTCCGTAAAAAGTGTGACGCAAATAAAGGAATGGAAGAGGAGAGGGGGGGGGTGGCACCGGGACAAAACCAAAGAAAAAAAAAGAACAACGCAACCGACCCAGCAAAAGGCGGAGGGGGTCTTGGGAAGGTTTAACAGTGGATAATGGAAAAAGCAAGTCGAAATCAAAACGCATTGAGGGTCGCAGAAGAAAGTGAAAGAGAGGAACCAATGAGTGTAAGTCAAAAAGAAAGAGACCTCCAGAGGAGAAGGGGGACATCCAGTAGAGGGGTGGGGGGACATGAATGACCCCGCAGAAAGGTTATTCGTGACAAAAAGCCTCAGAAGAGGGAAAAGGAGGAAACTCGAAATGAAGGGAGAACGGGGGGGGAGTTACAAAAAAGAACAACACACACAAGGGGTCACGGGGGGGGGGGAAAGGGGTTGGTACATTCAGACTTTCCCTGACCAGGTCGTAAAAGGGGGGAGAAAGAAAGCCAAAAAAGGGGGGACAAGGGGGAAACGACCAAAAAAATGCCCAAGTCGGAAAAAGAAGCCAACATCACACTCAACGCGAAGAAGAATAACAAAAAGGAAAACTGTCCCTTCAAAAAATATCTGCAACTCCACACTATGCACCAGAAGGAAAAAAAAAAGGAGTCAGAAAAATGCCCGAGGGCAAGGGCCCACAAGGGACGGTACAAAAAGGACGTTGAGATGGCAGGCCTTCCGGGGGGGGAAGGGGGAAAAAACCAACGACCCGAGGAGGGGAATGGGAGGGGGGTGGAGGAATCGCGGGAGGGGGGGAGTTTGTGAAAACCCACGTGTTAAATGAACCAAGAACAAAGAGAAAAAAAAGAGGAAAGCAAGCTCGGGTGGAAAACGGCAGAAGGCAAGGAAATAACCTCCGTGGCGCGAAAGAGATCCTGCGGCCCAGGGGGTAAAAAAACATTAACTGGGTGTGAGAGGGGAAAAAGACGATCTGGGGGAGATCATAAATGAAGAAAAGGCTTAACAGCCTACAGGGTGGGGGGACTGCCTACACGAAAAAAACTGTATAAACTGAGGCCCAGTTACAGCACCAAAAACAGGAGGAGTAAGAGCAAAGGGGAACCCAAGGGATTTCTACAGGGGGCCAACTCGCAAAAAGCTCTCCTCACAAGAGAAAACTAAGAAAGGCAGAAGAGAATAACCCAGACCGAAAGAATAGGAAGGTCCTAGACCAAATGGGAGATAAGCTAGCAACAAAACCACCGGACTCTAAACGTTCAACCCAGACCCAACAAGAAAAGGACACACTGTAAGGTACCCGACTTAAGAGGCGTTTGTTTGTCTCCTCATGTGAATCCAAAACCTCTCCGTAAACTGAGGAAAAAAAAAAAGCACACAAAAGGCCTCGGAAAAAAGACAACAGAAAAGGGGGGTGGGTGCAGATGTTGGGGGAGGGGGAGGGCCGGTTCGCGAACGGAAATTTTTCCTCTCCAGGCCCAGGAAGAGTGTGAAAAGGGTAGCCCTTCCAAACCACCTTAAAAGACCGAACGGGAAACGGACAAAGAGGGGAGAAAAACAAGAATCTCGGACAGGGAAATGGAGACACTACATAGGGTAAAACACCATGAACATCTTCCACAAAGATGCCCTTTGTCAGCAAAAAAAAGAGATGGGCGTCACCCGAACATGGAAAGGAAAGGAACCTGAAGGAAAAGAAGAATCAATACTGATTGGGGGAAGAATGCCGAGGGGCACGAATCGCGAAGGAACCTGCAAAAGGAGAAAAGGAGAAAGAGAGAAGGTCAACAAGCTGGGTTGGGGGAGCGGGGGGAACGTAACGCAAGAAATAATAAAAATTCGCAAACCAACTAAGTTTTAGAGACACCTTATCAGGTACTGCCAACTTAAGCAAAAGAAAGGGGAAAAACAACCCGAGCGTGTAGCGACCGCACCACCTGAGGGAGACAGGAGGGGAAGAGAAGCCGCTGTAAACTGAAACGATTTCGCGAAAACGCGTAATCACAGCCTTCTGGGGGAGTTACAGCGGAAACAGGAAAAACTATGCGCGAACATAGCCATGACAGAAAAGAAAAAAAAAAAGGGAAGGATAAGAAGATATAGATGGGGGAAAGGAAAAGGGTACGAAATTCATAACGGTTACTTGGACAACCGGCCCCGCGGCGGATCGAAAGTGCCTTAACTATCGGAAAAAGAGGAGAAACACAGCAAAAAACTTATGAACGTGAACAAAGACCTGTGCATCACCCCCATTCAGAGCCCAGCCGGGGGGCCGTAAAGCTACGGCACAAGGTAGGCCTTTGGGGAATTCCCAAAAAAAAAAGGGGCGGGGGGAGAAAAAACTGCGTTGGAGTAATGAGGGGGAACTTCACCGCCCCTGTTCTAAAGAAAAAGGTGCTTAGGATACAAAGCAAGAAGAAAAAAGTGGGAACGCATTTGAAAAGTTACAGGGGCCTCAGTCGGAAAGTACCTCGAGGGAACCGACGTTCCTTTGGAAGGAATTTTCCTCAAGGGAGGCGGGGGGAGCTTCGGGAAAGAAGCCGAACGGGGGTCTCATTGGGGGGGGCCACCAGTGGTTCCTCACAAAAACGAGACGGCAAGAGACGGGGGACCAGAAGGGTGGGGGGTTCAAAAGATTTCAGCCGGTGGGAAAAACTATGTTCGGGGGTAGAAGGGGGGTGTGGAAAACGGGGAAGAAACAAAGAGATGAAAGTCCACTACAGAGAGTCAGAAAAGAGGCCTCAACGTGATTTTATCACGCGGATTAAAAAGAAGAAGCCATGACTCCAGATGCTAAATAGAAGGAAAAGGAAAAAAAAAAAAAAAGAAACAGAAAATCCAAAAAAGGGCTCAAACAAGTGGGGGGGGGTCAGGGAGGAGGCGGATGTTAGGGGGGGGGGAAATGAGGGGGGCCCAGGGGGTAGAAGGCAAAAAAAAAGCTTCACATGCCGAAGCAAAAAAAAGCAACAGCTCAACAACGTGAAAAGGCCAGGGAACGGACAGGGGGAAGGACCGGGGGGTGGTTAACCACCGAGGAAGAAAGGGGGGGTTTGCCAAGAAAGGAAAAAAAATAGCGGCATTCAAAGGGAGGGGGGGCGAAAAAAACCGGGGAGCAGGTGGGGCTTCGATCATCGGGAGGTGTACCCCCGTGTTCCGGCGGCAGGGTGGAGATGGAAAGAGAAGGAAACAGCATCATAGTGGAAAAAAGAAAGGGGGCGAGGGGATTCAGGTGCCTTTGGAAAAAAGGGACGCCGGTTAGGAAGGACCAGAGTAGCCAAAAAAAAACTGGCGAGTGAGAATGAAGGAAAATGAAAAAGGGATCCGGGGGGATGTCACAAAACCCCGGCAGGCGCTCTGAACAAAGGGGGAAGAAGATCAACAGCAGGACAAGGCATGGAGAATGCCGTGGCCCAGGCGGAGAGTTGGGACCCTCCTCCGCTTCTGGAAAAAAAAAAAAAAAAAAAAGCGTGGGCAAATGGAGAAGGGAGGAGGTGGAAAATGACAGGGTCCACACTTAAAAGGACACGGAGGAAGCAAACACGGGAAAGTCAATCGCAAATCGGGTTTCGTGCCAAATGTACACAACGGACCAGGAAGGGAAGGCGAAACAAAGGGGGGGCACCAAAAAGAGGGGCAAGGGGGGCAGGCCAATCCGACCGAGGGGAAAAAGAGAAGGAAGGGGGGAAGGTCCACAGGGCAGCCCTTGCATGTTAAGTTGCTGTTGAAGGAAGGGGAAGGGGCAGACCCAAGCAGTTGAAAAAGGGGAGGGGCAACGATCCGGAATCGCGTGAGTGGATGGGACCCGCGTGAAAGACAAAAAAGCGCAAACTTGGCGAGCCGCACCCGTAACGAAATCAGGGCGAATCTTCTCACTACCGACAGGACAAAAGACTGACCAGGTGGGGGGCGTCAGGGTCGGGTAGGGGGAAATCCACAGGGAGATAGCCTGGTCAGTACGGAAAAAAGTCAACGAGAGGAGGAGACATAAAAGGGAGGGGGAGGTTGTAAGAAAGAAGAAATATAGAGGAAGGTGCAGCGACAGAAAAAGAACTAGGAAATTGTCGAAAAGGCGAAATCGAGTCGAAATCTCCACTCCAGTGGCGTTCAGCTATTAAAGGACGGAAAAGAAAAGAAAGCGATCAAAAGTGAAACGGGACAAGGGGGGGACGAAAAAAATGGGAGTGGAAGAAACTTGGTAAAAAATCAACGTAAGCCTCAACTTCAGGACCCGCATTGCGCGGGGGAGGGAAGCTGGGGGGGGGGAAAGCGGGCTGCAAAAAAAAAATTCATGAAAAACCGATTTCCCAATTTTTTACAAGTGCGAAAAGTTAAGCACATGCTACGGGGAACCCAACAGTGGAAGTAACCAGTTCGGTCAAGGGGAAGGTATTCGTTCAATGGGGGGGGGGAAACGCGGGGGTTTGCTCCGGGTTGCAAGAACATAGAAGAGGGGGAAAAAGACATGATTGAGCAACGGGAGAGGGGCGGTTTGGGGGGGGAAGGGGTACAGGAACCTCACTAAAAAAAAAGAAAAACTGGGCCGTAGGAGGCCGTAAAGAAAACAACCCTATCAGAAGCACATTCAAAAAGGGAAGGGTCATCTCATTACCAATAGAAAAGCAGAACCGGACACTCCATTGGGGGAAAAATGGGGGAGTAAGAAATCGGGTTTGGGCAAATCGAAATTTTTCCATAAAGACGACACAGAAGGGAAAAGGCAAATTGGGGCCAGGAAGGACCCGAAAAAAAAGAAAGAGAAAAGAAGACAAGAGGAAAACAAAAAGGGACAAGGACAAAACTGGAACTCATCGTCCAAAGCGGCATGTCAAATACCATTGGGGGAGGAGGCAAAAAAAGAACCCTGGACTAGGGGGCAGGGGGAAGAAAAAAAAAAAAAAAAAAAAAAGACATGCCCGGGCAAACGCATGCTGGAACGTCGTTCGGCCAAAAAAGGGAAAACAGTTTGAGCAAGCGACATATTTAAATAACCCCAGGTGGGTGTAAAAAAGGTCATACGTTTCCCAAGAAGAGGGACCTATCGGGGGGATTTCTACTGAAAAACGATGCCTTTTCAATTTACTGAGGCTGGGGAAACCGAGGGGGGCCTGGGGCGCGGGAAAACGCGAGTGGAGGCCATGATGATCGCCCAGTTGCGTTTTGTCTTCTGGAGTGTCTCCCATCAGAAACAAGAAAACCGACTATAGACAGCCAGGGAACGAGAAAAAGACGCATGCTGTCAGTGGGGGGTGCACAAAGAGGAACAAAAAGTAACTCAGATCCCCCAGGGGGGGTTTTGCGTCGTGGGCATATTGCTGTGAGACGAAAGTGGAGGTCAGAGGGGGAAAAAAAAAGACCTTGCCCTAGAAAGCTAAGGTTAAATTTGAGAGAACCTAGAAAAAAGAGTGATATCCTCGAAACAACAACTGAAATGGAAGGAGAGGCAGTTTCTCGTTGTACGGCGGGGACCCAGGTGGGAAGAGAAAGAGCAGCAATAGCATAACAAAGACGGTTGCCCCAAATAACATAACCTAGATCCGAAGAAAAAAGGGTTGGTTGAATGAAGGGGGGGGGAACCGAGAAAAGTCAAAAAAATAGCGGTAACACACGGGGGCGAAGTCTATCGTCGATGTAGATCCAAAGGCGAAATTAAAGAAAAGGAAGATCAGAAGGCGAATCAGCCAAACACTACGCCGGGGGGGTAACAAAAACCAGTCCCCTATTACTCGCAGGGTGCGGAGGTCCGAGAAAAAAAAAAGCGCAAGTCTCCACGGGAACACAAAGGAAAAGGGATACTGGAAAAGGGACCCGAATGAACCGGGGACAAAGAACAGTTTTATAACTTCGTTCTTGGGCATGAAATGTGAGAAGAAAAAAGAAGACTTCCTTCAAGGGAGGGAAAAGCAAATGGGGAGGAGTTGCTCTCAAAGCCGGCGAAGGGGGGTTTTTTCGTCCCAAGAAAGGGATCTGTGCCAGTGGGGGGGAAAAAAAAAAAGGCTGCAGAAAATGTGGGAAGCCTTGCAAAAAAAAGGGGATCGGACAAGCGAGGGAAGAAACACACAGAACAAAAAGGGCACCAGCAGGGGAGTAGTCGTAGCCAAGGCCATCAAACTTAGGAACCAGAAAAAAAAAAAAAAAAAGAGATCCCGGCCTGGTGGAAGGGAGAAGAAACTAACGGGGGAAAAAAAATGGGCGAGGAGGGGGTGGGGATAACCGGTCCCCGCTCCCCCGCAGCAGGGCGAAGCAGGGAGGGAAAGTTGGGGGGGGCACGTAATCCCACAACAAAACTGAGAAGAGAGAAAACCCGAAGGACAGAGTCGCATATATATGGAACTCAGAGCAAAAACAGTTTGCAAAAAAGCACAGGCAGACAGGAAGGCAAAGTCCTTGGAGAAAGTCAAGAAGCACAACAGGTAGAAAAGACCGGGGGAAGGCCCGAAGTCCCCAATTTGGAAGGGCGATTAATGGGTGTACCAAACAAACAGCGCAACGAAAAAATAAACCCAGAGAAGGAAACCAACCCATCCACTGGCCGGCCAGGGGGAGGGATTTGGTTTGTTGGGGCAAAGGTGTCATTTTTGGAAAAAATCGTTCTCCAGGTAAAAAAAGGGGGGAAAAAACACAGGTCAAGCAATTTCACGAAGGGAAGGAGAAAAAGGAAAAAGGACCGACCAGAAGGACGTTAGAGAGACGCCACAGTCAGAGGAAAACCTTCGAACACTCGAGTGGGGGTGTTTGTGGTAAAATCAACAAGAAAGGCAGAAACCCTCCAAAGAGGAGCGAAGGGATAAAAAGAAGAGACGGGCCGCAAAGAGGGAAGATACGGGGATTTCCAACCACCACACGTAGGTGGGACCAGGGGGGGGTGGTTAAACGGACCACAATGAGAACAATGGGGGAGGGTGAAGGGGAAGTCAAACAAAGCGAAGAAGGGGGTACGCGCTGAGACAAGCCCTCCACCCCTCAAAGCCCAGCTAGGAAAAAGACTAAAGAAAAAATGGGAGCTAAAATCAGACAAGGAAAATGTCCAAACTATCAAAGACAGAAAACTTAGGAAAAGGTACAGCATGCGAAGAAGGAAAGGGATTAGAGAGGACTTCTTGAAGACGAGGGGCAAAGAAAATGGAAGGAACGGGGGAAGCTTAGGGTTTTTTTTGTGTACGT
>Ga0179591_1353707_pt1 | contig 15243 bp, 19 predicted proteins | sample CZOMad2_1_08_16f_FD_182891 | JGI IMG/M metagenome (GOLD analysis project Ga0179591, IMG submission 182891) | Vadose zone soil fungal communities from Angelo Coast Range Reserve, California, USA - CZOMad2_1_08_16fungal (PacBio error correction) | ecosystem: Environmental > Terrestrial > Soil >...
CCACGACGGCCGGGACTAAACGACAATGTCCACCAATAGAAATCAAATTCATCAGGCCTGCAGTCGGGAATTAGGGGAGGGGAGGGGGGGGGAAGAAGTCGGGATCAAGGGGAAGGGGGAGGAAAACCTTACATCAGTCTCCTACACGACCGACTCAGTATCACGGCTTACGTCGCGTCTGCGGCCGTGATCGTCAATCAAGGGAACAGCCAAGGACATCAGGACGCCCACCAAGAGGTGTCGGTCTGTAAAATGGAAAAGGAAAGCAAAAAAAGATATGTGACAGAAAACCAGCCACAAAATACAAACCTCTATCGCTAAAATCATCGGGTATCTAATTCTGAGGAAACGGTTTCCCGGCAATCTGTACATGGCTGCATCTCGAGGCTAGACACTTCTTGATACAATCCAGATCGAATAGAGGACAGTGGGAAAAGCAAAGAAAGAACAAGCGGGAAAAAGGGAAGGGGAAAAACGCAAAAGCTGGCCCCCTTGGGCGGCCCGCAACCTTCTCCGACGGCGCGCTGTGACCGCCAGATACGGGTCTTCTGCTGAGAGTGGTGTGAGGTTCAAAGAGCAGGAAAACAAAGAGAGAAGAAACGCATGGGCCCATGTTCCACGACACATAGTTGCACAAGCCCGCGAGCGCCTTTGCGAGTTTCTAAAGGGCAGGGGCGTTTGGGGGAACACCGGAGTTATACGTCCAAAGGTGGGTCAGCGATGGAGGTACCATTCTCTTTGACGCGCACTCCGGGGGGGGGGAATGACTAATCAAAGTCACTCCTAGTCGCAATAAGCGACCCCATAAGGTGGAGGGAAGGGAGGAGAAGAACGCCAGCATCCTCTTCCTCGCAAAGACAAATGATCAATGAGCCTTCCAGAAAGCTCTTGTAAAAGGAATAGGAAATAAAGGGAAAGCCTATTTAATTCAACTACTCAACCTCTTCCTCCTCGCCAAAAGACTCGCGCCGATCGTCTTATATTGAACTCAGGAGTTAGGGAGGGGGAAGTGGGTCCCCGGGGAACGAAGGAAGTCGGCTCTGGTTCATGCCGAGGCGAGGTTGAACGACCACAAGCCCCTGTCGTATCGCAAAAGGCCCCGATGGGGGACCGGGGGGACCCGATGTCTCAACAGCCGACTAGGGGTCCAGCAAGCGATTCAAGCACTCGCCGCTTTACCGGATTTTTTTCGGTTCTTCGATGGTGGAACCGCGGCAAGCTGTTGGGGCAATGGCAGGAAGCCCAAACGGATAAAGAAATGGTGTGGGGCTGAGCGCGCGCCGGGGAAGGGGGATGCTGTGAGCGGAGGAAGAACGGAGGAAGGAGAAGCCTGGAGAATTCACTCTATCGTGCGAGGAAGATAAGCCGTCAAGATAAAGAAATTCAAATCGACTAATAAAACTACTCCATCAACTAAACACATCGGGGGAAAGGGCAGGGACAGACTGTGGATTGTGGGGAGAGGAGAGGATCCAAAAGAAAAAATCCCTTTGTTCCCCCCGCAAACAAGCCACACCTGAAGCGCCGAAGGACTGAACAATCCTCAAACGAAATCAAAAGGGAAAGAAGCAGGGGGAAGACGTTTTGGGGGAAGGGGGGAGCGAATGTTTAAGAAGCGGCCCATCGTAATATCCCTTGAAAACGAGGCGGCTCGGGGCAGGGCCGGAGTAGCGAAAGAGTGGGACGATTGGGTGGTCAGCCTCTCGCGGGGGAAGAGGGGAAGACGACAAAACATCGGAATGAAAAGGAAAGGAGGGGAAGAGACCCAGCAATTCTTATGGAACCACGTATCCTACGAGTCGAAACTCTTCAGGCTCGGGGAGTGGGAGCCGAGAATGGAAAATGGCCGAACATATCTTTTAGGGGATGATCTGGAACTTGAAGGGGGGGACGGGAGGGAGGCAAAAAAGGAGGGAGAGTGGGTAGACGTCGATGTAGTGACGCCGGGGGGAATGTATTCACCAAGGCATCCGAAAACAGGCCCAGTGTTCGCGCAGATGGGAGGGGGGGTAGGGGTAGAGGCCATTGACTGGGGGAGGAAAAGTAGAGGGGACACGGCCATCAGAGGGGCTTCGCAGAGCTCACAGAGGAAAAGAACTTCAGTGTTTAAAAATCACGTAGGGTTTCTCTCAGGAGGCCTACGAGTAGACCATGAGGAAACACCACCGGTCCAAGAGAACTTCAAAACACTACAGGGTAGCCAGAATGCTGTGGGCAGAGGGGTGTCCATTCGCTTCTGGGAATTAGAGAGGAAGAATCCTCGGAATAACAGTAGGAAGAGGAGGTTGTAAGTCAAAAGCTCGTCTATCATCATACCGAACGCAAAAACTGGTTGATCTCCGGTGAAATATTCCCTAGGAATATACTTCTAAAAAAAAGTCTTTCCAAGGAAGACTGGGGGGAAAAAGGAGGGAAAGAAGACATGACCTTTTAGTGGGGAGGCTGTCAGATCGAGATCGGCAAGTCACCATGTTTTGTACATTGGGCCTCGTGAAAATTTGAATCGCCCTGCCGAGAGGTAAAAAGAAAAAAAAAAAAAAAAAGAAAGGGGGGAGGAGAGACTCAAAAACACCTTAGTAGGAAGAGAGTATTGACAGTTTCTTTGTGGCGTCCAGCGGAAAGGAGACTGCTAAATTTGAGCTCCACTTTCAAAAACCTACCTGTTAATGCCGCATCTGGGAGATCACAGCCTCAAAATAAAAGGGGTAGGGGACGGCCTGGCATAAGAGCCTTTGTCTAAGGGGAGTCCTAGTGGGAGGGAGAGGGGGAACAGGCGCAAGGAAAGCCGTTGGTTTCGTCAGGGTCCTTCTTCTCTATCCGAGCGAGTACGAAACCGACGCGACAGAGATCCGCTATCGAGATCATCCGAGCTGACACAGGAGGAAAAGAGGAGGGGGGAAGGTGAGAGGAAAGGGGGAGGGTCGGGGGGTGCCTCAAAGGGGCTGTCATCGGCGTAAGCGCGCTGACGCAACCGGCTATGCTCGTTAAAAAAAAACACCGACTCTTTCCCGGCTTGACGGACAAGCAGGACTTCCAGAACATCGGAGGCGCTGGAAATAACGCCATCACTTGCATCATCCCCGATTCGGAACATCGGCTAAAAAAAAAAAAAAAAAAAAAAAAAAAAAAAAAAAAAAAAAAACAAACAAAAAGTTGCGGCATGGTTTGCGGATGCCTGTGATAGTACCAGGTCAGCTCACTCGGGAAGATCTCCTTATTGGGCTAAAAGCAAAAAGGGGAAAATGGTCCTAAAGCAAAACGATATGGTTCTTCAAATCGTAACCTATTTCAGGTTCACTCCTATCCTTATTGGACGCGGACGGATAAGTGGGTGAAAAAGACAAGACTGCGCCGGGTCCCCTCCGGCTACGGAAATCATCGGGCGGGGGAGGGGAGAGAGAGTACAAAAAGAAGGGGAGGGGGGGAACAAACTGAAGGAAACCAAACTGTTTCTTCTTCTAAGGCCCGTGGGGAAACGACCGCCCGTTCATGGATAATTACGAGCGGCGCAATCGCGAGACCCTGCAAAAAGTGCGCGCGGCCGGCGGGGGGGATTTCGAGAAATGAGGAAGGGGGAGGGGGAGGCGGAGAAACCAAAATAAAGGGCGTATTCGTTTCTTTTGTCAAAAACCGGGGGGCAAGGAGGCGAGGTCTCGTAAGCTTGCCCGTGCCTTCTCAAAAAGATCAATTCTGCGAACGGGGGAAGGGAGTGGTTTTCGACGCAGGAGGGGAGGGAGGGGGAATGTCCGGGCTGGTGTTCTCGTTTTCACTGGACGGATCGGGAAGCAAGATCGAGAAAGAGAAGCTTTGATCCTCAAGCGCCGCGCTCAAAGCCGAAGAAAGGCGAGCGATCAAAGAAAAAAAAGGTGGGGGGGAGACTGCTCGTTGGGGGCGTCCTTGGCAAGAAAGCAACATGGACCGCGAGACCCTAATCAACGAATAAACAGCAGAGGGTCAGCGCGACCGTGAGATCGTAGTCGAGGGGCAGGGGAGCGTAGGGATAATTTCTTTGGCAACGGCCATCTTCCTCTGAGCGAAGGAAAAGGGGATCGCGTTGGGGGAGAAAAAAGGCTTCCGAACATGCTATCTCGATCGCTCGCGCTTACGGGGGGGAAAGGCACTGAGCAGGAAAAGGCGGTTAGGAATCAGACCACCGCCATCTTGAGTACAGTCCAGGAGTGACGATGGCTTGATTGGCCATATAACCCTTCGGAGGGGAAGCTGGAAAGAGAGGTCAAGTCAGAGAGGGGGGAGAGGCCCAAACGGATCTGGGGGGTCGATTGCCAGGCGCCGGCGGCGTACAAAACTTACACGCAACTTCTGTTGGGCGGAGTCGCGTGGAGGTCGGACGGGGAATGCCATCTGGTACAACCTGGCGTGAGAGTAAAGGGTTTTCCACAGCCGATCGGCGGAAAGGAAACGGCCTGTATAACTAACCAAGGTGGAACATCGGGGCCGGCCAGGGAGGCTCCCTCTGGACGTCCCTGATGGAGAGCCTTCGGCTGCGAAAGAGGGGTTCGTGCCAGGGCAAACGGTAAGGGAGTTTAGCTTCGATAGGGGGCGTTTTTTCTCGCTCATCGGAACCCGCAACCACCGTGCGAAGGAACAACGCCTGCAAAGCGCGACGCGCCGTTGCGGTAAGGACACAATGGTGAAGCGGGGGGGAGGGAAGGGGACCAGTGCAGATTCAAGGGCTTTTTGGCACTGCTCTTCAAACGATGACTTGAGTACACGTGGACTGCAGAAAAGCGAGGGCATCATTTGAGTTGCGAACCTGTAAATCCGAGAGTCAACATCCTTAGATAGTGGAGAGTAAGAGGGGGGAGGTTCGAGGGTTTCGGAGCGCGAGTTATTTGGGTCAGCAGCTCAGGACAGCCGAAAAAGGCAAGTAGTGGGGGCGGTGAGGGAGGGTTCACGGGATTGCGGCCTTAGGGAAAGAAGGGGGGGGGAAAGGAATAACTGATGGAGGAGGAGGAGGGGAGAAGGAGCGGACATCGCTCGGTCATGGTTCACCTGACTACTTGGACCAGACGCAATCCTACTGCACTTCGATTGAATGCCGATTGAGAAGTCTATCTTGGTAACCGAGCCTGTCTTGCCCGTACGTAGGTATCTCTCACCAACAAACGGAGGGGTAAAACGTATTGAACGGAAAAGATACAAGGGGTCAACCAAGAGATGAAAAGAAGTCATAGTCTGCAAGAGAAAGTGCGAGAATTGCGGGTGCGGGTCCGGGGACGTTCGGTCAGGGGGGGCCAGTGGACCGCGAACTCATTCAGAACTCTCATCAGGATCACGCGGGGAAAAGCCTCTGCTTGACGGCAAAGTGATCTAAAAAAATCATTTAACAGGAAACAGGAAGGGGAACTCCCCCACGCAATGCGTTTTGGCGGCTGGTTCCAAGATTCCAAAAAACAGAGCTGGACGAAAAAGAAGAACGAAAAAGACAAAAAACTAAGGACGACAGATCATCGGAGACGAGCTGAAATCAACGGTCGATCATGCTTACATTGAATGATGCAGATCGAGGGGGGCAGGTATCCCACATCCAATCGGGGGATATATCCAGGGGAAAAGACCAGACACGAGAATAAGGGGAAAAAGTAAGGGGTAAAAAAACTCAAACAACAAAAATTTCAATTTGGGCTTACCTCCACCGGCTAGGGAAGGGCTCGCTTTGGGCCGAAGAGCAGGGGAATGTCTCTGAACGTGGTGTGCGGGGGGAAGCATGAAAGCAAAAGAGAAAAGAAAGATATCGAGCCAGTTCACGGAACTCGGGAAAGCCAGCCGGAAGATAATAAATGGAAGTAAATGAAGAGGCGCTAAAAGGGGCAGAGGACACGATTATACAGGCCTTGGGGAGTCCTAGCAGAAATCTGATGTGGAACAAAGAAACGGTTGAGTAACTAAACCCAAGGTTGTCTATGAACGGACCTAAGTAAGAAGGGGACAATCCAATCCTCGACCAGCAGTTGCGGGGGGGTGAAATGGAGGAAGAAGAAAATACAAGGAGACTCAAAGGATCCGCGCAGCAAGGAAAGATATCGCAGGGATCTTTCGAACGTTTAATCTTCGTCAAAGAGAAAAAGCGACCAGCCGGACTGAAAGCTCAGAAAAAGGGGGCGGCGCTGGGTAGAATCGCGGAGGATAATAGGTACGGGGAGCTTCGAGCTGTATATAAGTTCATGAGAAGGGACGAAGGTAGAAAAGCCAACGGAACGGGGGAATCTGTCACTAAATCAGAGATGGCCGGGACACACAGGGATAAGAACGTCTTTGAGCACGCTGCTTAAGAACCGCGCTTGAACGCGGTTTGAGGGGCAGAAAAGACTGGAGGGAGTTCGGGAAAAAAAGATGAAAATATTGAGGGGCAAAAACTATCAGTACAACAAAGGGGGTGGGGTGAGCGCGGACTCGGGAATTCTAGTCTCGTCGGGCGACTCTGGGAAGACAGGATCGCTGGCAATAGGAAGGCTTCTCGACTTAATCATCAGTCCAGAAAAGAAATCAAATCGGAGGAAGGACCTAACAAAAAAGCCGTCGGCGAAAAACAAAGGGCCCTGGGAGTGAAGGATATTGCGAGAGGAAGGAGCCTCGAAAAATCGAAAAAGGGAAACCAACCCTCAAAAAAAAAGCCCCGAAATCCGCCCGAGAAGGACATCGTCGGCGCATCTAAGGAAATAAGAAAGCCGGAAGAAAGGTGTAATGGGAAACTCGCGACGTGTGGCGAAGGCACGGCCCGGGGGGGAGAGGAGAAATCCGGGGAGAAAAAAAAAGAGTCGGCATCGTGAGGCCGTCGCAAATACAGAGTGGACGGAGGGGGGGGGGGGGTTTGGGAACTAAACAGCTGGTTTCCGCGACGCGCAAGCCCATCCATCTGGTACCGGAGGTCGAGACCGGCAGGGGCTAATTGAAAACCCCGGGCGGAAAGGCGACGAGCACAATCGTGCGACCTGAAGGGGGACGCAGTCTGTGATCAAAGAACATATACGTTTTAGGGATGGGAAAGGCAATCTTTCGTTGCAGGGGAGCAACAATGAACGCATGGCAGGAGTCATGGCAAAAGGGGAGGTAAGGGCAAAGAAACAAACAGAAGAAACTTAGTTGGGGTTGAGAGCAGAATGTGCGAGGGGGGGGAAGGGGGTCATGCTCGTGATTTCCACAGAGGAACGGGACGAGAAGGAATACGGGCTGAATGCAGCGGAGGAAGAGGGGGTTTTTCCAACTATCACGGATCGGCCGGGGCGGGGAGTCCTCGGAGGGAACGACGCAGCTTCCAGCAAATGGAGCACCAAGTCACCAGCACGTCGATAGGGAAAAAAAAGTGAGGAGCGGTGGGGTCATCGAGTCTCTCTTAGCTCGGGCGGCCGCAAAGCGAGTCAAGTCGGGGGGAGGAGGGGGGAGTAAGCCGAGACGGATGGGGAGGGAAGCAGACCTTAGCAAAACCTCTTGTTGATTAGAAAGACGATAAGAGGTTGGAATCCACTGGAACGTCTCAAAAAAAAGGGCTTCAACTTCCTTGTGGAAACCTCTGCCATACCTAGTTTAGGCTGTTCTCGGAATCCGGAGTCATGAACAAAGGGGTACGGGGGTTGGGTGACAGGGGGAAAGAGTAAAAGGTTCAAAAAAGCCTTCTATTCGAAGCCAAACAAAAGAAACCTGCCGATACTCTCCACAACAAAACGAAAGAGATATGCAAGGTTTCTTTGGGAGTCCCGGAAAGGCTGCGAATGTTCAAAAGTCGCCAGAAAAACGACCTGGTTAAGGGCGGACGGAGAGAGGAATGCCAGCCTCAAAGAAAGTCATGGCCTCCTTGACAGGAAAAACACGGGCGCCGTAAGAAAAGAGGGCGAAAGAGTTCCAGAAAAGAGGGGGAAACCAGAAGTGGGTTGGAGTAAGGTCCTCTGCAGTTCGCGAGCGGGCTTAGAAACCGACGCGCCGAAGGATCCGCTGCAGAGAGGATATGGGGGTCTCGAAAGCAAGAAGGAAAAAAAAATGGGCCGATCAGGGCGTTAAGGGGCAGGAAAAACTTTCTGACCTTTTTTTGACTGGCTGGACATCTGCGTCGCGCGGGGACAGAGCGCCCCGGCGAGAAAGTGGCCGAAAAAAGGGAAACACCGAATTCTTAAAGGAGGAAGGTAACGCCACGAAAAAAAAAAAAGGTTAGAAGAAATAAGCTCATCCCATAAAGGGCGAGGAAAAGAAAAATTGAGAAAAAGAGGAGTCAGAAAAAAAAAGTGGGGCTTTTTGCGATGCCTTTGATCCATAAAAACCTAAAAAAAAGGGAAGATACAGCGCAAAGGGGAACGCCAGCAAAAAATAGTCTATCCATAAGTTCGGCAATTTTAATAATGGCGAGCGAATTCAAGCAAGGAAAATGAGGGGCGACGCGGAGGGGGGAAATGCAGAAACATATTCCGTTGGGATCAAAGGAACTCCCAGGCGAGGGACATACAAATTGAGTGGAGGGATCACTCGGTTCTGGAATTCTTAAAATAGGGGGGGGGAAGAGAAGACCGTTGAAAAAGAAGCCGCAGAAAGAGGAGAGAAAAGGGTATTACTACTGGCAAAAAGGAGGAGATACTAGGAGTGCATTCGCGTCCTTCTTTTATTTCGGATGGACGCAAACACTTGAGATATCTAACACAAAGGACTGGGCGGGGGGAAGGGAGTTTGCTTTTTCTTGGGGGGAAAACAGTATGATAATGGATCATCCTCGCCGTGGCGGAAAATCAGTCTGGCACCGTGGGAACGTGTTTGGGGACCCGGGAAGAGGCTGAGGGAGGAGGTCATCGCTTGGGAATGTAGAGTTCGACTTGACAGGGCGAGAAAGCGAGAAAGGGATCAAAGAAAAAAGCTTGATCCGTTCGAACTGTCCCGGAACTAAAGCCTAGGAAAAAGAGCGAACGACAAAAAAAAAAGTGCGTAATGGACGCGGTTGGGGAGGAGTGGCACATCAGAACACTGGCCGCGAAAAAGGGATCAGCGAAAGAACCGAAAAAGGCTGTGGAAGCGAACGTTCTAAGCGGGCGGTCGACGCCTGGGGGGATTTCGGGTACAAGACCAAAGAGGAAAGGGTGCGGCGAGCTCGGGGGGGGAATCGGCACACGGGATGAGAGCAATCTGACTAAAGACGGGAGAGACGACGAGGGCGGGGCTGGAAAAGGGACCTTATCCTCGCGGGTATCAGGCAAGCTTCGCGAGACAGGAAGAGGGGGGAAAGGGACTGGAATCTTTTGAGAAACGAACCTTCGGCGGAAATAAAAGGACCGGCTGAAGTGAAGGGAGCTATATTTTCGGAGCTGCCTGATACCTTTGGTACGATTCGCAAGGCGCCGGAGGGCGTCGCATTCATTACCGCACCGGGAGGTCCGGATGCGCTCGGCGGGAAGGGGGCGCAAGTGCAGATCAAGAAAGGGCGCGTCACCAGCGGAAATTGTGCCACATAAAGGCTTGGGGCGGAATTCCCCCGTAAGTGCACTCGGGCAACATCCCCGCATGGAGGCCTCTGCTCAAGGCACTTATGCTACGCAAGGAGGGCTGGGGAGACTGTGGACATGGTCGAGAAGAGGCGTTCTCGGCCGACAGAGGCTCGGGAAAGCTTATCGAAAAAAAAACGAAAACATCTAAGAAGAACACCGCCGAGCCACGGCGGAACGGGGTTCCGCCGCTAGCGGGTTTCTGGTCCGCCAATGGTCAAGGGGGGGGGGGGGATGGAAAAAAAAAAGGTCGGAGTCGTTCGGGAGGTTGCCTTTTAGATGAAAAGACTGGATTAAATCAAAGTGGGACCTGCCCTACGAGAGGAGCAGCATGTACAGGTCTGAACCGGTCTCAAGAGGGGGTGGCGATCCCGAGGATGCGCATAGGCGGTAAAACGAAAATTGACATTACAATCTCTGTAGTGGGTGGGGGGGGGGGCATCAATCTCATGGGGACAGCCAAACATGCCTTGCGTGGGCCTGCATGGCCTGGGAAGGGGTTAGGGGCGCAAAAAGCACAGCGACGAAAAAAAAATGATGTCGCTGCAAGTTCTGAGGAGAAGAAGCATCGCTTGCACATTTTCCAACTGACGAGGCGGACCGCACCGCAGAAGAAGGGAAAGGTCGATTGCAGGCCAAGTTTCAATGGCTATCTTGGTGACCGTGGACGGGACCGTGACCGGCTACGTCGGGATAGAGTCAAACAAAAACACGGAAGGAGGAAGAGAGAGGAAAGCCAGCCCGGGAACCGAAATGCTGACCTGGTCCACCAAGATAGCCTCCAGTAGAGGAATGAAAGAGGGGAGGGGAATGGTAGGGAGGGGGGCGGGAGAAGGTCGGGGTCTTGGCCCGCGACTGGACCAGGCAGAACTGCGGACAGAAGCGGAACTTCTTAAGTCCTGAGGAAAAAAGGTCGTCAAGGCACAGTGACATCAAAAAGGAAGCATGAAGCCAAGCAATGTTTTGCAATGATTTATCCAACCAGGTCCGAAAAACAGCACCGGAAGAACAACAAAATCAGAGGAAAGCACGGGATCGGGAAAAGCGATGATACCTTGGAAGAAAGGCTTCATTAGGGAGTTGACTCGAGGTAGGAGGAAGCCATCTACGTAATGATACATCAATAGACGAAGAGCCAGTTAAAAGCACTATCATCTCGGCGCAAACAAGGCCCAGTGGCGGCCCTCACCGGCGTGCGGAGGGGGGGGATGTTTTGTGAAACGGCCGAAAAGGGGGGGTCGGAGGCGGGAGAAAAGAAAAAAAGGGGGTTGGACGGGTTCCACTATGATATCGGGCGAAAAAGAGGGATAGGGAAAGGGAAAAACGAACTCCCATGGTCAACGACAGAGGGTCAAGCCAGAGCATCAGGCGGGACAGTCAAATGCAAGGCAGGGGGCCGATTTTTCCAAAAATGAGGAATAGGTTTGCATCCTAGATCCGCAGTAAAATGTGGCCAGATCTTTTGAAAAAGAAAAAGAAGAGTATAGTCAGAGAAAAGGCAAGGACCGACGCAAGGAAACGAACAAAGGGGCGGGGGTATGAATGTAAGAAGGCCGTCGCCTGACGCAAAAACAAAGATCAGAGCATCTACAAGAAACCGAGAATGTAATCATGGATCCGTACGGGTTCAATCTTCTCAAAAAGAGGAGCCAGAGGAACCATGGAACTTACTTGTAAGGAGCGAATGGCGGTTTCTCTTATCCAGGGAAAACGCGGCGGAGGAGGGGACGACCAGGAAGCTTGAAGCGATCAATATTTAGTGGAGATTACGCACGGGGGGGGGGGGACGATCCCACCGTAGAAAATCAAGAGGGAGCGATCGCAAGCGGTCGGGGACCTTGACACCAGACATGATTACTATTGTGACAGCCCACGCAGAGAGAAGACAAAGGGAGAGAAAAAAAGGACGCAACTTTTGGGGAAAAAGGAGGGTGTCTGAGCTGGATGTGAGGGTCGCTGGAAATCGGGTCTGCTATTTGAATGAAGATCAGTACAGCCCAAAAAGTTTTGGAGTAGAAGCGTCCGTCAAGGAGTATGGTCTGACGGTAAATTAAACGCTCCAAAGATGGGGGAGGATCTGGGAGCGAGAGAGATAAGGCTAAGAAATTCCATACCTAGAAATTAGACATAGATCCTAAACTACAGCCGACGGAGAAATCGTACAAGAAACTACTTATCTTTGAGGAAAAAAAGGTTCACGCGGGACGAGGCTACGTCGGAAAGTGTCCCCCGACCAAGAAAAGAAGAAACCCAATGCTGGGAGGAAAATCCTGAGGATCATCTCCAATCAAAAAGGCGGCCGCGGAGGCGAATGTTGGGTCCTCGCAATGTTGCGAAAGCGAAAGGAAAGAGCACGACTTTGAGATAAAGGAGGGAGCTCTGGTGCAAGCAGGAAAGACCGAACAATTTTGGGAAGAATGGGTGGTTCCTCAGCAACGGCGGGGAGGGCTCCGCCGACATCACTTTCCGGAGGGAGAAAAAAAAAGGCAAGGCGAGAATTGAACACGGGATCCTAAAGAGTCAAACTCTGACTGGCAGGGGGAGAAGGATCAATAGGAAGATTGGACCGAAGATCTGTCGTATGAATCGTAAGGGATGCTGGCGGCGGCACAAGAATACAGTATGGAAAAGGGGGTACGACGTTGGGGGGGGGGTGAGGAACAGTTCATCATCAAAAGGCCTCCACTTCGTTGTGGGTTAGACGAATTGGGACGGGGGGTCGAAGCCAAGTGAGGTGGGAGAGGGGGAAGAAATCATGAGGGAAAAGCAGGACAAGCAGCGTAAAGAATCTTTGGGGGGGTGTCCAAGGAAAAAAAAAATGCGCAGGGGGAGAGCAGATGGACGGAGGGTGTCCAGCCCCTCCACCACCGGTCCCACAATCGCTACGGAACGCAAGAAAGGGGGCCGCAAACGGTTGAAGGGAACACTCTGAGCTGCTTTCTCGGCGCAAGAAAGAGAAAAAAAAGTAGTGGGGCGCTGAGGTTGGTAACACTCGGGCTTGAGAAGCAGGACCTGACGCAAACCGAGGGGGGGGGCCGCGAAAAAAACAGGCGGCGACAAAATAATAAGTGCATTGTGGATGTCCAGGAGGACAAAGGCCTTTTAAAGTGAGGAGGGCCGAGAGGGGGGGGGGGGGTCAGGAGTCGGTTTGGACGGGCGTCGGGAAAAGTTCAGAAGAAGGCGATCGGCAACACAAAAAAAAGGGGAGCTCTCTCAAAAAAAAAAACAACTTATGATGGGGGGGGGAGGGGGAACTAGAGGATATGGAAGGTTATGTGTGGCTTCCGATGGGGGGGGGTAACTCGCATTTTCACCCGACGGCACTGTCCAAAAACCTGGGGAACCGATCTCGATACACATCAAGAAAGACAGGTAAATAAAAAACTAAAGGGAAGGAGCAGGGGGAGAGGGGGGTCTATCCTATTTTCGAAATCTGACGCGCCGGGAATCAACAGAGGGGCGAAAGTGGAAGGACTTCGCGAAGCCCAGCGGGTCCGAAAAACGCGCAGAGGTGATCCTCTTAAAGAGATAAAGCTCGAAAAAAGAGGAATGAAAACAGCGCGTAACGAAGTCGGGAGGACGAATACTGGGCTAAGTTTGTGGGACTCCGGGGTGGACATCTGCGGCGAGCAAAAAAAAAGGTCGAAAACTCGTGGGGAAAAAAAAGAAAAGGTAGTTCCTCCGGGGCTGGGACGAGAGGACAAAACTCAACGCATCTGCTGGATTCATATACTCTCATAAAAGATGGCATCCCGAACCACAGGTAAAATCGCAAAGGGAGGAAAGAAGAAACAGATGCGGCCAGGGGGGCGGTAAAGTGTCATTACCAAAGGATCACCTAATCATACAATTCGCGTAAGGGCGCAAAGCCATCAGGAAACATAGACGATATGGGAAAAAAGGTAGTATCTAGTTCGGACTTCAACGCAGGCAGGAGAGTTGTCGAAACGGGTCCTTGGTTCAACAGCCTGCAGGTCGGCGCCTCCGGCTAAAAAAACGGGCCAAAAGCAAAGAAAAAACATTGGGAGTCGAGCAAAAGGGGACCCAATCCAGAGGAGAAAAAAAAGTCTGCAACGCATCCGGGTCAGGGCGACCCAGTTGCAACGAGACGCCAGAAGAGGGAAACAGGTTCGAGAAGAAAATAGCACAGACTGAACCTGCAAAACAGGAAGCTCGGCCTGAGGTTGGGAAAATTGAGGGATATGCTTCACAGAAGGGAAGGGCGCAGGCTCCTCTTACGATTGAGTGGGATTTGGGGGGAGGGGGCCAAGGTCAGATGGAGTTCTCATCTAGCGAAGGGGCACTGAGACAATATGGATCCGGCCAGGTGCTCAGAGGGTTTCGGAATTGGGGGCTAGAGGGGGGAAACGAAGTCGAATGGAGACAGGGAATCGCATCGAGAAACTAGAGAAGAGACAAAATCTTGATCCGCTCGGGCCGAGGGGGACCTCGCTTCACAGCTTACTGAGGGCGTCAGCCAAACATTTTGATCTATCGCGTTTGGGGAGAAGTCACTAAAGATTGCCCGCTAAAAAGGAAAAAAAGAAGACCGGAAAAAGCATTTGAAAAGAGTAAGGGGAGGGAAAGCTCTGCACGAAGGGTGGGAAAATAGATACGGGTAGTATAAATGGGGTAACAAAATTTATTCGTTATCAGGGGAGGCGTGTGTCCCGCAAAAGTATCACTAAATATCGATGCTCACGAGGGGGGGATTTCAAAATAAGCCTTATCCTCTCGAGGTCGGAAAAAGAATACCGCCGGGCCATCGTCGCGCAGATGTCGCTGGCTTAGCTTGGGGCCAGATCCCGTCAGATGAAACTGACGAAGCGCTAACGTGGTCGACTGGCACCTAGAATTTGCGAAGGGTGACTCAGGAGCAGGAGGGGAGGAGCAAGTCCATAAAACGCAAACGAGGGTGGTTCGCGTTGCGGCGTGGAGAAGGGCCGGCCTATCCATCGGAGTGCGCGTAAACAAAAGGGTCACAGAAGCGATCGTCTGATACCACACAGGGGGGGCTGGTCTAAGAAAGGGGCAAAACACTGCCATTGGCCGGATCTGCTCAAGGCCCTGAGCAAAACGCCTTCGATGGTGGAAATGTGCTGGGAAAATGGAAGGGGGAGTTCTCGTCGTCTATGGCGGGGGGGGAGGGGGTTAGCGGCGATAGGGACACAGAAAAAAAACTGCCATTTTCAGGGCGAAAAATAAAAAAAAAAAAAAAAAAAAAAAAAACCCAAACAGATAAGGAAAAAATAGAAAAAGGCGAAAGGAAGGTTAGTGAAGCCAAATGGCAAGGGCTTGGGCGTTCCCCGTTTGGAATGATCGTGGAGGTTTTTTGAACTGGATTCGAATGGAGGAAACTATAAGGACTACCCGATATGGGGAGGAATGCATGAGGCGGGGGGGGGAGATAAACGGGGTCCTCGCTTCGGAGGAGGGAATCTGCGCGATCGCGGGGATGGTCGGCGCGTGTCGGACAAGCTCTGTAGTTGGGGGGGCATCGATACATGAAAAAAAAAGAATGAGAAGAAAGGGGGAAAAGTAAAGTGTCCTTTTTCATGCGTGATTGGGACGATCACGGCCGCAGAAAAAGAGACAGGAAGCCTGATCCTTAGAGGGCAGTTCTGCCTGAGCGTCAGCGGAAGGGCAAAGGGGGCAAAAAAAACAGACGCACGAAGGCTCCTACTTGACTGCCCGATTGGGCAGGCAGGGATGAAAGGGAGGAAAGTCTGAATCTGGGTGGGGACAACTGTCGCATGAGTCGTTG
>Ga0179591_1204522_pt1 | contig 15242 bp, 17 predicted proteins | sample CZOMad2_1_08_16f_FD_182891 | JGI IMG/M metagenome (GOLD analysis project Ga0179591, IMG submission 182891) | Vadose zone soil fungal communities from Angelo Coast Range Reserve, California, USA - CZOMad2_1_08_16fungal (PacBio error correction) | ecosystem: Environmental > Terrestrial > Soil >...
GGTGGGTGGGGGAGGAAACTCCGCTTGCGCGGAAGCTGTCTTTCGCTCTTACGGAAACCACTGGTCAGTTGTGAAAAACGACCTCTTACAAGTGGCCTTGGCTTGAAATGAAAGACGAACAGTAAGGAGGCAAAGAGGTCTAATCAAACCCGCACCATTCTGAAATAGGTAAGGAGACATGAAAAACTTGGCTCGTACATCCCCGGTCCCACCTAGGAAGCGGGGAAAACGCAGTTACTCGGGATTTCGCCTCAAAAAAGCCAGGGGGTGATGGCATGGGGGGGAGGGAGGCGGCTGGTGCGGAACTGTTTCTTGGGGTGAAATCGAAGGGGGGAAGGTATTCCTTCCCAGCTTTAAGTAGTCCGAAGGTAGAAAAAACCTACAGTTAGAGGGCAAGGAGCGGGTGGGGGAAGACAAACAGTCAGCCAGGGGGAGATTTGGATGAAGACCGAGGAATCGAGCAGGATCGGAGAAAGTCGACATCAGCTGGCTGGGGGGAGGGAGGGGTAAAATGCGCCATATTTTAGGCACGGAGAAGGAAAGAAATTTTGCTTCAGCATTGCTAGGGGAGTAGGAGAAAAATCCAACGACTACGGTTGGAACTCAAAAATTGTGGGAAGGCGGGGTGAAAGGATAGCTTTCTTTCAGAAAAGCTCCAAGAAGGGTGTGATTTAAAGATAGAGTCGAACGGGTGAGTGGCCCGACAATTGAAAAGTGGGGAACATCCATAGAGGTTCCGCGTAGGCGGGCGGCTAAATTATCGGCGTGTGGCGGGATGCGTCTCTAGCGGAGTGCTCGAGTAAGCGCTACGGCACAAGTGAGAGGAACAAAGTGAATGCTAGCGAGACAAGCGACGCGAACCTTTTTTGGAAGAAAGGCAATGAGGGTTCGCATCATTTTCAAATTTGCTCAGGAAGGGCTTGTGTTAAAGAGGGGGGGTCAAGCTCAAGGGGAGAAAAAAGGTACCGATCTCGATCGGAGAGGGGGGTCTTGGGGAAGGGCAGGTGTAAAGCAACAACAAACGAGGGAAAAAAAGAAGGCTATACCAGGAGAATTCAAAAAAAGACATCGAGATCGTGCATTCGCGTACCCCGCTGAGATTGACCCTATTTAAAAAAGACAGAAATATTATCCAAAAAAAGGGGGAACTCTAAGAAGAAGAGGAGGCGCGTCAAAAAAAGGCGCGTCGAATTGCGCGCAGATGGGTCAGAGAAGAGGAAATAGGAGCTGTGAACCAAGGACGCGCGACATCCTTAGAAGAGACCGGATAAAAAGTAAAAAAGGGAGAAAAAAATGTAGGGCCTAGAAAACGTGAATGGAGTTCCGAACAAGAAGGAAAGAAGGTGACCAAAACACCCGTTTGAATGATAAGACACCTAGGGGAAGCCTATCTGAGAAATTCGGGGGCGAAAGGATAAACGAAAGAAAAATTGGAGAGAAAAAACTCCGCGCCGGATAAAGATACTCGAATGCTTCAAAAAAGGTCTGCAGTAAGGAAGAAACTGACAAAAAAAGAGCGAACGGAGACGGTACAGCGAAAAAGGACTCGATGGCTCCCCAAGAAAAGGGCAAGTCGCTTCTGCGCAACGCCTCACCCGGGCGTTTGTGAAACAGGGCGGGAAAAAAAGGGGGCAAGAGACGACTTGAGGGCGAGGAATACGAAGATGGTGCAGTGCAAATCGGACCTTCTAGAAAAAAAGAAAAGAGGCGAGCCACTGAAGGAAAAAAGGGGGGCCCATCCAGATGCATACAAAGATTGAGTTAGAAAAGTAAAGAGGCAAAGACGGCTGCAGGTAGAGAATTGGTGACGTGGCTGTAAATAGCCCTTTGGGAGGGAGATGAAAGAAAAAAAATGTGCGCTGGCTGGAACTCAGGTCTTTTACGGGAAGAAGGGTTTAGTCGGTGCTTAACATACCCCTTAAAGTTTCTTTGAGAGAGCCTTTGGTCGCCAACCAATGACCATGGCGGGACTCACTCGAAGAAACCTGTACTCGCAACGGAGTCTCCCCGTCCGGGAAGAAAAGCATGGGCTCTCTCCAATCTCGCCGCTGACAAGCAGCCCAGGAAAAAGACCAATGAAGTGGGTGGGGAGGGAGGGGAGTTTGATTGAACGAGGGATTTCCACGAAAGGGGGCAGGAAGACGGAGATTTCAGTTTATGGGGAGAAAGGGAAAGGAAACAAAAAGTGGGAGGGAAGGGATCAGGGGGTCTCAACAGGGGGAAAGGGACAAGGGTAGAGGAAAAAGTCTTCTTCAAAAAAATTGCTAGGAAATAGAGGGAAGAACTCCTAGAGTTTCAAAGAAGTCAGGAAATTATACAATGTTCCCACTCTGCTTTCACGCAGAGCTGCAGAGTATCAGCGGAAGATTGGTGTCTTTGGGACGGACTCTGATGAGGGGGGGGAAACTTGGCTACCGGCGTAAGCTCTACAAGGGGTAGAAGAGGAAGGGACGAAACTGTGAAGATCAGTCTAGAAGGGGTCGCGAGAGCGTACCAACACAGCATTGTGAGGTCAACGGTATGTCGCAGTAGTTGGGAAAGAAAGGGATCACAGGCTTAAGGAAAATTAAAGGGAAAAGGGAGGGGGCTAGCTCACGAACGATCAAGCTTTTGGTACCGCCATTGAAAAAGAAAAAAGGTCAGACATCAAAAAGGATAAGGTTCTTAAAGAGAAGGGTTGGGAAAAGGGCAGTCAAAGGGGGGAGTACATGACTGGCATTGTCTTTTACGTCGGGACGGCGCGCCGAGGGCCTATCTGGGTAATGGGGGGGGGCACTAAACAGGAATAATCGGGGAAAGGGGGGTGAGAGTCCCAACTGTCCGTTCGTATCTTCAAAGACGGGAAAAACGTGGGAAGGGAAAGATGAGGGGGGGTATCTGAAACACCAGTGAAATGACCGAAGGGAAGAGGTTTACAGCTGGCGGCAAGTGGTGCACATCTCTCGCGGTCTCTTGAGCGAAGCGGATGGCTGGTACAGAAAGGTGACAAGATTGCTCTGGAGTGTGTTAAAATAAGGAACGTGTAGGGACAACCGCAACGACCGTTCCCAACTCGACTTCTTCGGGAAGAAGGGGAGAGACTATAAAGCCCAAGTGCCGAGAAACTTTGCGTGACAGTTGGATATGAGAGGACTTCAGGGAGGGGGAGAAATCTCAAACTGGTCGGCTCGAAGGTCTCCGTGAGCAATGCAAGATGGACGAAACGCTGGGGTTACAGGGAGAGAGAGTAGATAAAACAGGTGGAAGAAAAAGGGGGGGTTGTCGTTCCCAGGAAGGGTGGGTGGCCTGCTGCCCTTTGTTCCCAAAGACTTGCCCAGGTGAGAGGGGTGACGGGAGAAGAAAACAGGTGTGTCGGCAAGGTCACTGCAAAAGGGGTATTCATTAAGAAGGGAAGGTTGATTAAATGAGATACAAACAAGAGAGCGGCAAGAAATACTATCAGAGAAGGTCAAGAACTCTAACAAAAGATTAAGGGAGGAAAAGATTCGCGCTTCATATCATGGAGGGCAAGGGAGAGAGTGGGGGGTGTGAGGGAGGGTCAGCTTAAGGAAAAGACTGGGCGTCAATATCCCATGGCTTCGTGCCCTTGCCAAACATCCAAGAGAGTGACCCGCGTTTTGGCATTACTACTCAAATCTAAAAAAATGGGGGAAAAGGTCTTTTGAAAAGCAGGCAGGGCAAAACTATGGAAGACCAAAAAAATGGGGCGTCCCGTAGTAGGAGACGCTCAGGCCATAAAAAGCGTCCGGCATTCTCAAGAAGGGGAATACTAGAACAGAGAGGAGGGGGGTACGAACTAGAAGGCAATGAATTCAAGAAATTCCTTGAACCGAAGGGCCTTTCTGAATTTAATCGCCGACCAGTAAAAGCAACATTCAGAAAGGGGTGGAACTGGGGCGAGGGACGGGGTGCTCAAGACCGACGATGAAAACTACGCAAGAAGAGCTATAGGGCCCAAAGGGCAGGAATAGCACAAACATAAGAAAAAAGAAAGAGGAAGATGGGTAAAAAAAGGTAAATCGAACAACATCGATGTCATTGAATGAGTCGATAAATACAACAATACTTTGAAAGGAAGAACTCTTTGAGAGGGTTCTCTACTAAACGCAGTGAATAGAAACCATCACGATATAGAGTGAGACAACAATATCCTCAGATGGAAAGAGCGAAGAAATCGGCCGTCGAAGACCATAAGTCACAAAAAGAAAAAGAAAAAAAGGCCGGCAGGGAAATAACAATCACCACGGGGGTGCCCTTGTACATAAAAAAAGCGGGTTGTAGCATGTAGCGGATACTGCTAACAGTCAGGGGCAAAAACTAGTTTGGCGCGATTTCGGAACACTATTACACGCTGTCAAGGTCGCTGAAAAACTAACCTTATGAAAAATGAAATAGCCTGAAAAGTGGAAATCTACAAAGGGAAGGGGGGGGTGTAATCTCATCGGACAATAAGCTAGAGGTGGGAATTGAAGTGCGCAACCACCCGATGTGGTAAATGTCAGAACGAAGGGACAACTGTTGGGGTACGAAGAAGAGGAAAAAGAACAGGCAAACAAGAGTGAAGAAGACGGGAAAAGTGACGAAGGGACCTGAAGGGTAGCTTAAAAATCGAGAGTATAAACCATTGCACGGAACAGCCAAGGGCTTTTTGGCAGCAGAATAGGGGAGAAAGGAAAGACCGAAAACGGGAAACGCGTCCATTTGGAACGACTAAGTGTCCTGGGAGCACAGTATCAACCAATAACGGGAAAAAAAATTCGTATCCCTGGAAATGGCGGAGGTGAACTCACTGTAAAAATGTCGAAGCCACAAGATTTTCTGGGAAAAAAAAAGATTCAGTTATTTCGGGGAAAAAAAAGAAGGAATTAAAGTTTAGAGATGAATTGAATTTCACCTCTCGCGCTTATAAGGAGATGTACTGGGAAACGCCACTTTTCAATGGGGGGCGGGAAAACGTACGGAGAAAATCCGGCCTTGAGAAGGGGTGAGGGTCCGTAAGACGCCCGAAAATCTTAGGAGAAAACCCCGAGGAACCTGGGGTGGCCGCGCAGAAAAAACGTCCTCTAAAACAAAAAGCCACGGTGCACTATGACACAGAAAAAAGCCGTAGGTGAAACAAAGGCTGGAGGGCTGCCCGCAAATCTTTGTAGCATATGGGGAATCTCGGCGGAGCTTGTCGGGTGGGTAGCATCTCGGCATTATGCCACCAATTTGTGTGAAATGTCGACCGCAAGCAAGTTATATGAGTGCATTGCCCCCATTGTGGGGTGTTGCCAAGCGCCCCGAGAGAAAGTCCGCTGAAAGAGGTAAAGTGCCTTAATTCCATGCTATGGGTGGAGTGGGGGAGGAGCTCTGCTTTTCTCGGCATGGAAATCGCAATATTGCATGCAAACAAGGAGGGGGAGGCTCACGTTCGGCATTCATTGAATTATTCGTTCGGGAGCACGCAGAGGATGGGCTCGCTACGTTATTTCCATCGGGTCAGGGGTTCTTGAGTGAAGTGGGTCGGGATGGAAAGGGAATCTCGTCGGCGGTGCTTTGAAGATCTCGAACGGTGATTGGTCCGGAAAATCATTCAAAACTGAAGCACGAGGAGGAGGCAGGGGTTTCTTTCTTGTCTGGTCTAAATCAAAAAGTAGCGTATTTCGTCCTCGGCTAGAGCGGATCCCGTAAAGAAGCAAGGGAAAAGAGAAGAAGTTCGGCTTTCCTGGAGCACAAGCCAACGCGAGACCAGGCTTTTTTTTGAGGCAGGCGACGAGGGCTTAGCGTAATTTGGCCTAGTGTGTTCGGATAAGGTGGGAAGCGAAAGGAGGGGAAGCAAATGCAAGAAATCGAATAGTTCGATTTTTTGGCTAGTTGAGAAAAATCTCCAAACACAAAGGGATTGGGAGAAATATAGATATACGATGCAAAAAGAAGAGAGGCGTTCTGCCCTAATTGCAGAGTACGAAAGACCGGTAGGTGGAGCCTAGAACACAAAGCCGCTAGGCACTAAAGAGCTATGTACAAGCGGTCGGTCGCCTATGTGCAGCTCGGGAGGGATGTAAAAGGGGGGAATCTAAATTGACATGGACTCGCTCTCATCCTTGACCGGAGAAAGAGCGCACTTTCCGCAGAAATCCCGCGTGAGATGGAGGACTCAGGAAGTGTACTGCGTAAGCAAACTCACCGTCGTACCGAAGGATGAAAAAGGCCGAGGCTTCGCAGGCGTCCGAAAGCGAAAACCGACAGGAAAACTGGATTAGAAAAGAAATAAGCGAGTGATACTAAACACCGAAAGGCATGAGTACAAACGTATTCAAAAACTGATCACTAATGAAACCAGGCCTCAGAGAGTAGTTTGCCAGACTACCGCTCGCTTGACCTCGCACCGTCGGCGTCACGACAATCGGTGACTGGGGGGGGGGGGCAAAACCACGCTCGGGGCTAGACTCTTGGTGTTCCTGGAAAGACGAAAAAAACTGTTCAGTGCCAAACTCAAGGATGGCAAAACGGCTCGTCTCCATAGAGGGGGGTCACCATCCATATTCTCCAGATGTGGAGTGAAAATCCCAAGGCAAACGGGCTGCGATGTCACGGGGGGTTAGGGGGGTAAATATCAGTGGGCCGTGAGCGCGGATGTGCGCGGCTGTGTTGCACGTTCTCGTTTTGAATAAAAAGGAAAAAGGGGCTGGATTGGTCGTCTCGTACGTTGTGCCCACCTGGGGGAGTTAGTAGCGATAGCGAATCTGAACCAAATCAATACAAGACGCAGTGAAACCCGCAACTGGATCAGGGGGAAAGTGAATATCCAGTGAAAAAAGAAATCCTTTTTGGCTCGAGGGTTCGGGGACCCTGCTCGAAAATACGTAAGGGCCGGTTAATACAGAAGGGTTGGGAAGTTTTAGGGGTGATTCAAAACGAAAGCTTTCCATGGAACGTTTCATGCTTGCTTCGGGATCTCGCAAATATCGTCTGAAAAAAAAAAAGAAGGGTGCTTGCAGGTGAAGCGACTTGGTCAATACTCAATAGATGGGGACCGATCAACTTCAATGTAAATGAGGGACGGGGAAAAGAGCTCTGCTTCGGTCGCCGCGGATTACAAGTGTTCCCGGGCTCTACAAAAAGAAAATTACGAGACTTCCAGGGGCCAGGGATGACTAGTGCTCTTATGGACGCTGATATACGAACAAGGCATTGAAAGTTCCAAAGGGGGTGTACGCTGCATATTTGCTCCCTTTCGTCATATCCAGAGAAAAAAAGAGGGACCCCGTTCGACAGGGAATAAGCTGTACGACGAAATTCACGCTGGATCACCATATCGGGCAAGTAATACGCTCCAAACGATTTGAAAGGAAAAACATTTTTAGAGTCCATGTTATGGAATGGCGAGTTGTACATATGTTGTCGTCGGGGACGTGCTCAAAGACGCGTATTCGGAGAAATAGAAGGTGAGAGGGGGGTGTTCAAGACATACTCGAGAGTTGTTCTAACACTACGTTAACGGAGAGACCTTCTCACGTGACGTTAGGACCAGAGGGGGTGTTATTTAGCTCAGGCAGAACCGAGGGGAGGGGGGCAGGGTCGTTGCATCCGAGAAAAAAGAGGGTGACAGGGAAGGAAAGAATTTGTTCTTGCAGGGACGGACGGGGAGAAGCTGCGACCGAGGAGTGCGAGAGCGGAGGCTTTGTAAACTGAAGCTGAAGGGGGAAGGGACTCTACTTTCTCTTTGGGTCGTAAATCGCAAGGAACTAGGATTTTTCTACTTAAGGAACTGAAAAGGATCTCCTCAAAGTTAGAACGGGTATTTGCGAATAGCTGTCCCGCTTTACTTTTCAGGACAGAACGACGTAACCCAGTGGGGTTTGTTCAGTACGAATTTTTTGGAAGGCTAGGTCAACGGGGCCGCAGTTGGGAGCGGGTCGAAAGCAGAGGGGTCAACGGAGCAAAAAGGGGGGTAACTTTGCCAAGGGAAAAAAGCATTTGGTAATCGAGAGCCGGACCTACCAAATAGCCGGATCGACAAGAAATAAAACATCAAGATTGGAAGGGAGAAAACTCAACAAACACCTTAAGGGGGGGAGAGATTACGAGCTGATAGATTATTGAACGCCGGTGGGGGCGTTTAGTAACAGGTAAAAAGGGCAAAAAAGAAAATATCTACCAATTGAGGGGATTCCGTGCTTCCTGCCAGAAAAATACACGGGTGGGCAAGAACCGCGTTTTTGCATGTCAAAAAAAGCTAAAAAGATCAAGAAAAACGGCGCAATTGGAGTTTTAAAGGCAAGGGAAAACATATTGGGGAATAACCAAAAAAAGATCGTCAGTTGATATAGAGACACCAGAGGGGGGCACCTCTGTCTAAGAAAGAGGTGCATCGCAACGGTGGGCGAGTGACAAGCTGAGCGGATACTACTCGACTAAAAAATATAAAGTAAAAACAGGGGTGAGACGCGACTTACCTGCTGATTAATGGGTGAGAACAGGATCGAAAACGAATTGGAGGTAAGGACAAATAGCAGGAAGGAACTACACTCCAAAGGGAGCATTAGGCTGGACCAAAAGGGGGGGAAAAACAAGATTAGAGAAAGAGACGGCGAGAGATGTGTTGAACTTACAGGGCATCAACCAGCGCAAAGGCATTGAATCTGGAAGGTAGATTCTACGGGAGGAAAAAAGGAAAACGTCTTTTGGGTGATACGACGGCGGGGGAAGAAAAAAGACACTATATGGGAGAGGAAGAATAAAAACTCTATATAAGTGGAACGAACGGAGAAAAGAAATCTGGATCGAGCAAAAATTAGGTCATTACTACCGCAACAGGGGAAGGTCCCTCACTATGTACTAAGAAAGGGAGCTCAAGCGGTTTGGCTTAATACGAAGAAAAAAGGAACCATGAGATACAGCTATGGCAAGAGGTCAAAATCTCTGGGCTCTCCTACAGGAGAGAAGGACTGATACATACCGAAATCGGAATAAGGGGTTTTATTCTATCTGAAATAAGCTTATACCTATCTTAAGCTTCAATTAGGAGCTACGAACATGGGTTGGTAAAGCTCGAAGTAAAACGGGGGGGGGAAGACTAATATTCTGGGAAAAGACAAATGTCAAGAAGAAACCTTACAGATATACAGGAAAAGGGGAATGTCCCGAATTAGCGAGTAAACGACAAGAGTAAAATAGGGAACTTTTCATCCAAAAGTTCACAATTAAGGGGGGCAGAGATAAGGGATAAGATAAACCCAACAAGCATGGAAGAAAACCACAGATTTGAAAATACGGACACGGGTCTTTTATAAAGAAAAAACAATAATGAAAGCTCAGAGCACAAAAAGGAGTGTAAAAGCATGGAGAAAAAAACTAAGCCAAGTATTTCTTTGAAACTGGCTTGATTAAGGCGCAAACGGCGGCGAGAGATAAATGTGGATGGGGGGATGATTGGGCGAACCTACGAGGACGGGGGTAAGCGAGATACTGGGGGAAGGAACTGTCGTGGGCGAAACTGACTAAGAAAATAAGAAAGGAATTCATGGGATGTTCTTCACCATGACGAGCCTAAGGGGGAAAAAGACTAAGCGCACAAAGGAGCACTTTTCTCGGCCGGCGCATACCAGGCTCGACCATCCCAGGTGACCCCAAGAGGAGAGACAAAAGGGACGCCGGTGTGGGAGGCACGGGAGTTTTTCGCAAGCCTTGTTATTCGGTGGAGGGGGTCGTCGGGAGTGGAGAGGCGCTCTGTGGTCACGAATTGGGCCTGCCGAGTGGGGGGGTCAAGCGAAACGCAAGCCGTCATAGGGGGCAGGGGAAGAGTGTTTTTTGTAGGGAAGGGGAACTAGTGACCTAAGAAAAATTGCCGAAGGACGGTTAGGGGGGGGGATGGCGCAGAGGGGAGTGAGCTCTATTGGGCGTTTCAAAAAGACAGGACTTCGGTACTCATACGTTGAAGGGTAAACAGGGGGAAGAGGGAATCGAAAAACACCGGAGGCTCTCTAAGGGTGTTCTTTCTTTAAAGCATCGGAGAGGGGTGAAGGGCCTGGGAAAATGATTTTATAGGGCGATGAAACTCGTCGGCAAAGATGTTATTCGGGGTCCGAAGGTGAGTGAAGATCACATGCTCCCATCACACGTGGACGATGAGGGCTTTTGGTTAGGCAGGCTAAAATCGAGGGGGGCGGTTCGGCGGCTAGGGTGGATAAAGTGAGCGGCGGTCGTAGGAGGCCAGCTCAGACTGCGGGCAGGATAAGAAAATCTAAGATCTGGAGAAAAACGAACCTGGGGGCGGGGGGTAGTAACCTAGGGAATCTTTCCTCGCAATGTAAGAGGGAATTGTTAGAGGAGGAAATACCGGAGGGTAGGGGTCGTTTCTGATAAATAGGGTGAGCACGTGTCCAAAAAGGAAGAGAGAGAAATAGTTTATTGGTTCATTGATAAAAGAACAACACAACTGAAAAAGGATTAGAAAAGAGATAAAAAGGGCCAAGAATCGGGATATCGTGCATTCGCGTAAACCAATGGGGATAATGGAAAGATACAGCGACGCCATAGATATTGAGCGCAAACCAGCTAAGCAGAAAGAGACGGCACAACGGGGTGCAAAAACACAAAAATGCCCAAGCACAAGAAAATCAAGGACGCACCTTCGTGCTGGGACTAGTGGGTGGAACTCCGATAAGGAGAATTATGGGGAAGATGGGGGAACTGATAAGGTTGCTCATCCTTGATCAAAACTCAAGGAAAATACTAAACGTAGATGTAACCTTCAAGAGAACGCCTAAGAGAAAAGGTTGTCAATAATGAAGGGACCAACTACCTAGAATGAGACAACAAAGGCTAAAGGGACGACGAGGGACGGGGGAATCGGAAAGAAACAATAAACCGGGACAATTGCTGAGAAACCCGTAGGAGACCGGGGAGGGGTAGAAAAAACTATAAATTCTGAGAACGGTAAGCACCAGGTGAACATAAAGTGGAGAACGTAACCCTTAACCAAATAATATCCAAGAAGAAAAAAAACAGACATCTTAATATTCACCGGTCTCTAAAAGGCGCACCAAGGAACTGGAAGGGGGGGTTAAAAAACAACCGTCACACTTATACCTGACTAGGGAAATTTTCTAGTAAAAGCTACTAAAAAAAAGGTCTTCCGGCCTGGAGAAAAAATAGCGTGCTCGAAAAAGCAAAACGACGACATCAGACATAAAAGAAAGTTGAGAGGGCAAGGGGACCCACGTCGATGGAGAGGGGTGGGAAAGTGGACGCGTTGGGAGCGGACCGGGAAAAGAAATGTGCTCAGGGACGCCAAAGGTGCGATACGGGCCATTAAGGTGCAAAATTGAAAAAAATGGAAGGCGTGGAGTTTCTCTAGGGACTGGGGATCCCACAGGACAGTTGTTTAGTAACGACATGGGAAGAAGAGTGTAGCAAATCACTGCAAAAATAATTGAGTAACGCTCACTGACTAGACAGTGAGAGGACCACAGGGATCAATCATTGGTCCTTCGAGTCTTTTTTGACAGGCAGTAATCCAAGTAATCACAGAAAGTGTTGGGAAGGGGGAGGGGTAAGAGCGTATCCACACTTGAAAGCTTTCTGGACTCTGGAAAAGAGGGAGGTCATGTTAGAGATAAACTTATCTGCGAAACGAAGTTGGCAGGAGTCAAGGAGAGGTTCATACTACCGATGGTACGCGAAGTTAAGGAATACTAACTGGTGAGGCTAGCAGTTCAACAAGGCAAATTCTTCAGAACTTTTGTCTGGGCGCACGCTTAGGGTACACAAGGGTCAGACGTCCGGGAAGGGGATTCAAGGGGGCAGAAGAGACGGGGTCGATCGAGGGAAGGATGGCGCGATACCAAGAAGGGCGAGTCAAAGGGATGCGGTGGCATCCATTTCTCAATAAAAAGGTCTGGCGGGCGAGGAACGGAAGCGTGTAAGGATTCAAAGAACGGAAGTGTCCAGATGTCTATAAGCTAAAACATCACAAAAGCTGTGAGCTAAAGGGTTAAAAAGTTCCTGAGGGAGGGGGCCCCTGGTTGAGGTAGTAGGAAGGGGTGGGGGAAAGTCTTTGATATCGAGGCCGCGGCGGGTCTGAGACGAGGAGGATGAGAGGTGTTGGGAGAAGAAAAGAGATTCGTAGTGTCAGGAAGCCACGAAGATGGGGGGGGGGGGGGGGGGGGGGGGGGGGGGGGGGGGGGGGGGGGGGGGGGGGGGGGGGGGGGGGGGGGGGGGGGGGGGTGGGGGGGGGGGGATATACTTATGAAAAATACTTGCCTTTTTCCCTGTTTGATTATCTACTATGATTGGCAATGATAGTGTTAATCTTTAGGGGGATAAAGAATTAGTCTGCGATATAGAAGATTTCTTTCTGTAAGCCGAGTTTTGGGCCAAGAAAGATTGAAAAAAAATCACTGGCTTTAGTGGGTTCAAATCGCATACAAAGAGAAAAGGAATCGCAGGCAGTCTGATGGGCGCTACAGTTAAGTCATAATTCCTGAGAGAACTGTGGTACAGAGCGAGTAAAATGAAGAAAGCAATGCTACGAAAGGTCGTCCGGAATGAAAAAAAAGGTCTGAGAAAAGCTGGGATTGCAGGGGGACGTACTCCACTCAAAAAAAAACCTGTGGTGGGGGATGAAAATAGTTTTTTGGTGGGAAAAACATGGGGCGAGAGGGTTGGCGCGTAGAAAAAATGAAAAAAAAACGGGACCAAGACCGGGGAAGGTAAAAAACACGGGACACTTTTTGAGAGCGAAAGAATTTAACCTGGGAAGGAATAAAAAGGCAAGAAAGACTAAGACAGCTTGAAGAGTCAACCGAGAATATCGATACAACAAAGGGGAAAAGAGGAGTAAAAGAGATGAGGGAGGAGCAATCTAGCTGGATATAGGTGCCGCTCGAGGTGTTTGTGTGGAGGGAAAAGGTCCAGTCCAGTAAAAGGCGCTAGGAAAAGAAAAAAAAGGGAGGAAAAGGCCAGCAGTGTGACCTGAAGGTTGGACCGCGTTTTTGGTTAAAAAAGGGGGGAGAATACTCTAAAAACCCAGAGAAAACCAGGGGCGGAAGGAGGGGAAAATGGAAGCAGTAAAAACCAGAGGGGTGGGAAAAAAAAATTAAGCAAGTTAGTAAGTCCTAAAAAAAAATACACTTCCCCCTGATTCGACAAAGGAGTGGCATTCCAATCTAAAGGGTCAAGAGGGACAAATGAAGGATACTACATCGGCTTACTGAATTGTCTGTAATAGGAGTCCAAAGTGGGAATTTAAGGCGAAGACAAGTTCAAAAAAAGGCGGTCTTTAACTTTCGAGGACGGGACAAGATCCTACAAAAAAAGACATCATTCCTCAAGGGCTAAAACAAAACCTAGGATCAGCAGAACAGCTTCTAGAAAAATCAAAAATGAGGAGAGATGGGTAAAGGACTGTGACACCTAAGCCATCGCATTGAACGTACCTTGGGAAGAGGGGGTATATAAATACACAAACGGCCAAACGCACTGGAAGGGGGAAGAGGAGATAAGAACGATGTGGTAATAGAAACAGTATGATAAACCAAACAGAATCCTGTCCTCCAGCGCAAACTCATATATGGAAGAGGAATCTACATCTGTACAAGGGGGGAATCACGGTTCGAATGGGGGAACGAAATAAACCCTTAGGCTACCAGGTTGGAAAGGGAGAAGGGGAAGAACGAGGAGGTAAAAAAAAAGAAAAAGGGGAAGAGTAAGTGAGCCATAGACAATTACACCTTGTAGAAATAAAAAAAGTTGCTCGCAGAAATATGATAAAGGGAGTAAAAAAATCAAGGAAAAGGGGGAAACTCGACAGGCTTTGGGATAATTCATCTGAGACAAGAGGGAAGAAAAAACTAGACCTAGAAAAAAAGGGGGAAGGGGAAAGGATCTCAAAAGATTTAACTTGCCGCCGGCATAAACGGTGGTAAAACGCATAGTAAAAAAACAAGATGCGAGAAAAATAGCAAAACGTCGGTTAAAGAAAGGACGGAACATTTAGAATTTCCGAATTAGCGCGTACAGAGATATAAAGGCGGGTTCAAACCTTAAAAAAAGACTGTTTTGGGCAGGTTGATGATGGGGGAAAGAAAAACAGTGACGAAAGTCCAGCGAAAGGACTTCAATGTGTCTTGGAAATGAAAATCAAAAACCCATAAAAGGAAAAAAAAAAAGACGCCGGTAAGTAGGGATGACGAAAGTTGGAAAGCCTGCAAAACTCGAAGCAAATTGTTCCCGGTAAGGGTCATTTCATCAGGAAGGCGGAGAGAGGAGGGGGAGGGATGGGGGTGGGACCCTCGAGTACTGCGTAGATCTAAAAAGTGGACAAGCCACATGGGGAAAAGGGCACTAAGAAAAAGGAAGGCATCGAGGGATTGAAAAGAACTCTTGGGTCGCATACAACTACCAGGGAGAACCGAAGGGAGAATAACGAAACAATTCTTCTTTCGATCGGAAAAATCCTTTAAGAGTCAAATCCACCCTTTGCAACCCACTCCATCGGACAGCTAGGGGGGAGTTTCAGAAGTAGTGGACAGCAAAAGAAGGGGGAGGGGGAGGGTCTGTCGTCGGGAGGGCGAGCCATTTGAAAACCTGGAAAAGCGTCAAGGGGGGGGACTTGAGAATCCCGCAACTAGTATGGCGACAAAGCTCATTGATGTGCGAAATTTTTTAAAAAAGGAATGGCGGGTGGAATGTGCCGCCTAGCGACTCGTAGGCCCTCTTCTAGAGTAGGGAAATAAATGGGACGAAAGGAAGTTAATAAAGCGAATTTATTGCATGCACATCTTACGAAGAATTTTCGTAGTTCTGGTCCATGAAAGGATGAGGAAAAGATAACGGAGGTGGCAGCAATTGTTGGCTGGGAAATGAATTTAGGCGGGGTGCTTAGTAAGAAGAAAAGGGAAAGGCAGAAGGGGTAAGGGGTAGAAGCAATCGGGCGCGGTGAGGTGGGGAAAAGAACTTCCATTGCTACAGACATCATAAACGTAGGGGGGTGCTTAAGCAAGTGGAGAAAGCAGGCGGCGAGTATATCCTGTAGAGAGTGCGCAAGGAGGAAAAAAGGTTACACCCTTCTAGGTACAGAAGAAGGATATTATCAGCAAGCAGAGCAAGCGCTAGAGAAATTTTGAGGCCACCATAGTTCAATAGTCATAGATTAAAATGGGGGGGACCTACCAGGGGAATGAGGTCGTAGGGAGGGTACATCAGAGGTCCCGAAGAACTAACGATATACGATAGGCGGAAGAAAGTGCATGTCA
>Ga0179591_1303962_pt1 | contig 15242 bp, 25 predicted proteins | sample CZOMad2_1_08_16f_FD_182891 | JGI IMG/M metagenome (GOLD analysis project Ga0179591, IMG submission 182891) | Vadose zone soil fungal communities from Angelo Coast Range Reserve, California, USA - CZOMad2_1_08_16fungal (PacBio error correction) | ecosystem: Environmental > Terrestrial > Soil >...
GTATCCGAAATAACCCGTCTGCTCGGAGAGAAAGAAAGTTGCTAGAGAAAGACTCACGGCAAAAGACTTTTTCCGAAAAAAGAGGAATGCGGGAAGTCAACCGGGAAAGAGGACCTCAGGGAACTGAAGGAGAAGATCTAGAGGAACGGTGCCGCCTTAAAAGGGGCCGGTTTCCTGGGAGGGAAAGGCGCGGAGAACCGGAAGTCGGGGGGAAAAAAATGAGAAAGGGCAACGAAATTACCTTAGATATCCGGAGCGACACTTCGGGGAAGGGCTCAGACCGGAAAAAAAGGGAAAAGACGGTGTTCTCAAAGGAAGGGATTAGAGGAGACACGCAGGAAGTCAGGGGGAAAATGCCGGGGGTTTCACGATCGGTGAGTCTAAAAAGAAAGGCTCGGGGTCAATTCACGGGGTGATACTCAAAAAAGAAGAAAACATGAGAAAGAGAAAAGGCTTAGAGAACTGGGGCTATAAGAAAAGCATTTAAGCTGATCAGAAAGAAATCGTTTGCGCTTAAAAATAAGAAACCAGCAAAGGGGTGGGACTGGAAGACCTAGAAGGACAAACCCAGAAAGGAAATACAAGGACCAAGTTGGTGGAACAACCACCAAAACACAAAAAGAAGAAACCTAAAAAATCTCTAGGCAAAAAGACGAAACTTCCCTTTAAAAAAAAGAGCTCGGGGGTCCCGGCCGATTCAACAAAGGGGGGGGGGGGCTCGGAATTGAATTTAGGGGGTAAAAAACTCGGGAAAACATGGAATAGACTAAAGGGAAGGAGACATGGCCGAAGAGAAAAGAAAAAGGACAATGGAAAAAAACACACAAAAAACTAGGGTACAGCATCGTAAGCCTTGAAGGAATGATCTCATGTACAAAAGAGGTTAGAAAAGGGAAAAAAAGGGGAAAGTTAAGGGGGGAAAAGGAAGAGTTTAGAAAAGGGACCAAAAAAGAAAATAATAAGACTCAATGCATCCATGACAATGACGTCTAAAAGGACAAAATATAACAGGACGAAGTCTTGGAAAAGGTTCTAAGGGAAAAAGGAGGTGGGGAAAAAAAAAAAAAGAAAAGGGAATCATATTGGGCTGTGCAAAAAGGCACTGTCGCCAAGGAACCGAAGTTCAGGAAGGGGGCGTGTCATCGGGGAAAATGGGAAAAAGCAGGGGAGAAGTTCGGAGGAAAAAAAGTTATTGGGGAAGGGAAAGGGCTCGACAAGCCGTCATCTCAAAAGTGAAAACTCTAAGACGGAGAGGCAACGGGGAGAAGCGTGAGTAAAAAGTGGACTCTGGGAGGAAAAGAAAGAGGAACTTAGGAATCGGGGGAGGATCTCCCAAAAAAAAAAAAAGAAGGACTTAAAAGCTCAGGTGTAACGGGGGAATCGCAGAGGAAAATCTAAGGGGAACAACAAAAAGGAGGTGGAGGAGGGTTACGCAAAAGTAGCGATCAAACTTCGGGGAAGAAGGAAGCGGATCCTGTAGAAAAAAAAAAGGGTAGGATACCAGCCTCTCAGCAAAAGGATCGACAGCAAAGCCAGGAAGTGAACTCTCACGAAAAGGAACTAAAATAAATAACTCATGGGAAGTGAGAGGCAGAAGATAAGGGATGGAAATACTCTAAGTTCGAGAAAACTCTAAAAGGGAGACAAGGAAGAGGGCAACAAATAGAAGTTCGATGAACTCCGAGAAGAAGGGATTTAGGGAGAGAAAGGGGGGGGACTCGGGGAAAAAAACCTCTCTATGCGAAAAGAAAAAAGAAGGGCACACAGTCATGAAGCCTGAAAGAAGTCAGGAGAGTGAGGGGGGGGCCGATGCATGGAAACCAAAAAAAAAGGTTTTTTGGAAGGGGGGATGTTCATCCTAAAGGAGATGGCACGTAGCGAAAAAGAGGGGTTAGGAAAAAAAAACGGGGCAAAAAACTCTAGGACCAAGGAAAAGGTTGGGGGAAAAAAACGTTAGGTCAATCAGAACGAAAGAGGGGGGACTCACTCCAAGGCGGGAGGTGGGAAGCCAGGGTGAACCAAAGAGAGGAGTGAAAGCCCTGCGTCTGATAAGGGGGGAAAAACGCGGGGGTCTTACACAATCGTCCCGTGGGCTTGGGCCGACCAAAAAAAAGCCTTAAGAAACGGAAAAATCAGGTAGCTTGAGTACTTGATGAGACGGGGAGAAAATAGCTCCGGAAATAGGAAAAAATCTATCAGAATAGTACATTTTCCTCTGAAGGGAGGGGTGTAAGTAAGTACATGTGGACAAACAAAACTGCTATCGGGAAGGGGTGTCGAGAAGAGTAAAAGCTTCTCAGGGAAGTCCTGAGAAGATGCATGTTTTACTCATAAAAAGACAAGTCGAGGAAAAGCCGGCAGATGATCTAAACTCAATCAAAGAGGTAGAACAAAAAGAAAGCGTACTCAACCTGTAATTGGAAGGAGAGGGGGCTAGTATTGGAAAATCTTCTCATAAATAGGAAGAGAGAACATCCGACTCTACAGAAAGCCGGGAGGAGGGACTGCAGGGTAGATGCAGGAAAAAGCAGCTAGAAAAAAAAAAAAAAAAGGGCTTGGCAAAAAAGAAAAAAAAAATCGCAGAGAGAAGAAGGATGAGAACTGAAAAGAAACATTATCCAATAGTCAGACAGAGAGTTTTGAAAGCGGAAAAATGTAAGGGAAGATCTTCGACTTGAAAAGAAGAAGGACAAAAGCTCGAGCGAACTGAAAAGTTCAGCGAAATTCTAGGAAAAAGGACGCAAAGTCAATCGAATGAAGCGCGGCCTGGGAGAAAGATCGGAGAAAAAGAAGGATCGCAACACAAAAGAGGATTATTAGGGGGTAAAGGTCGGAAAAACATTTTAAAAGGAATGAAGGGGCGATCAACAAAAAAGGAGAGGACAATTAAAAAAGAAAGAAAAAGAACGAATGAGGAACTCGAATCATCTTCAAAAAAAAATCCGCATATACATAAAACGAACTTGAGCCACTTGATGAGGAAAACCCTCAGAAAAGGGTTCTTTCCAGAGGAGGGGCTATACAAAAAAGGGGGAGCCTCAATTGAAATATCAGGGCGCTCCTGCCGAGATCGAGGTAAAGGAGGAATACCTAAGGATCAACACAAATCGCCACCATCTTAAAAAGGGTCGAGTCGCCACAAACGGGCCGATCAGGATTGAAGGCAAAGGGCTTAAGACGAGAACCTAAAGGGATAGGACCTTCGTCTTGAGGGGAGATAGGATAGATCAAAAATTCGCCGGAGGAGAGGGGAGGAAAAGGGGAAAAAACAGAAAAAAAAATGTCTCAACGCGATAATTTAAGAGCGTGGAATCAGAAAGACGCGATCTGCCAAAGGGGGAAGCATGACGTGAAGATTAAAAAAACGCAGAGAAGAAGACAATTAGTTGAGTGCTAATAAAAAAAAGAGAAGGACACATACATATACTTCCCTGGAAAAAGAAGACAGGGGAGGGGTACCTGAAGAAGTGACGAGTGGAGCACAAAAAAAAAAAAACAAAAAAAAAAATTAAAAAGGGCTGTCTGGAAAGAGCGGAACAAGAAGCCCAGGCGACGCAGTGAAGAAGGCTTCGAAAGGGGGGAGGACTGAAAAGGAGATTTAAAACAAGAGAATCCGTTAGGAAAAAAAAAATACTCTAATGTAAACCAGATATGTGGAAAGTGGAGTTGGCCACGGAGAAAATACCAGATTGAAAAAAAAGAGGAACTCCTGAGGAAGAAAAGAAAGACAAAGGTGAAATTCAGAAAGAGAAAATACATAGGCAGAAGCCCTATGAAAAACTAAAAACGCCGGGTAAGGAGGAACAATCAGAGATTGAGGAGGGTCGTAAACGGTTTTAGCAAAAGGGGAATGGCATAGAAAGTTCATCAAAAAATGGATTTGTTGACCTCGGAGGAGAAGATGAGAGAGAAGGAGGTTTCCTCGGGAGAAGGGGAATCAAGGGGGGAGAATCCATCACAGAAACTAATCTCGGCGGAAAAAAGGATGAGTAGTTAGTGAGCTTCAAAAAACCGGGGAACTTGGAGATGATACAGCACTAGGAAGGGGAGGGGGGAGGAAAGATCTAAAAAAAGAACTCACAAAGCAAGAAAAGGCCTCCGGGGGAGGGATTATGTGAGTACCAAGGGGGGGGAGCTCTTCCCATCAAAAAAACGAAGATCTCTCAAAAGGGGAAGAGAAATATGGAGGAGAAAGAAATATTGGAAACGTAACTAAAAAAAAGGAGACTTCAAAAAGGCAGGACAAAAAGTTTCCAAGAGGTTGAGCGACGAAGAGAAAGCCGACATCAGCAGGAACTGAGAAAAAAGCGGCCTCAAAAAGGCCCGATTTGGAACATAAACAAGAGCTCCAAAGTTTGCTATTTCGAGACTGGTAAGGGGAGAATAAAGAGAGAGGGGTCTAAAAAAATCTACGCAATAACGCAAACAAGAAGGGAAGATTCTGGGGAAAAAGCCTGGAAAAGAAAGGCGTTTCGATTAGGAACCGTAAAGGAGTGAAGGCGGGGGAAAGGGGGGATAACTCGTGGAAGCAAGAGGAGGATTCCTCAATGGAAACCCATATTTCACCCCGGAGGAATAGACAGACTTTCATTTCAACTGTATCTTCTTAAAGGGGAAAACTTCACAAGCAGGGGATTTGGAAGGGGGTTCCGACTTGAGCATTAAGGAGGGAAACTCTGGTAGAAAAATCTAGGAACTCATGAGAAGGATTTTTACCGGATTGGGGAACATCAAAGGAAGGGTATATCAAAAAGAAGAGGGTAGTAGTGGAACTCCTTCATAGAGATGGAAAAAAGGACCCTCGGTAAGGGAATTGGGGAAAAAGTGAGGGGAGAAGAGCATAAAAGTCGTCTTAGGGGATTTTAAAAATCTCAACTGGGAATCAGCCTGAAAAGCAGAGGAAGCGCTTGGAATACAGGGAAGTTGTCGGAGGGGACTTTAAGAGAAGGGGAACGGATAAGAACCAAAAAGACATTGAAGAAAAGAATGGCACGATGAGAAAGATCGATCCTCTGGAGGGGGGGGTGTTTATGTCAAAAGGAAGAGCACTCAGAGGAATCAGAATGAAAAAAAGCCTTTCGGGGGGGCGACTCAGAGAGACTGCAGGGGCATGTTGAGCCGGGGATCGGGAACACACTTGGGAAAGGAAGAGGATAGAAGACTGCGGACTAATCAAAAGAGAGAAAGACCGAGTCCCTTATCCGTCAGGAGGAACCGGTCTAAAAAAAGCAAAAGGGGGGGATAAAGAAGTTGTGTGGGCCGGGACTATAAAGTTTAAGGTTCAGAAAGGGATCGCAGAGAAATTCCTCGGCTCTCGGAAGAGGAATAGTTAATCAAGGAAAGGCCGCGCAGTCAATGGTCCATGAAGAAAAGGAAAAGAATCCAGAGTAAACGCGTCAGGAAATTACAATCGAAATCTCGGGACGATAAAGAGTTAGGAGCCAGACGGAAGTTAAAGGAGGAAGGGGAAATTCTTAAGGAAAAGATAAGAGCGGAAAAACGTGAAAAAAGGACTTTGGCAATTCGGAGAGAATTAAAAAAAGGATCGGGGGGGGGAGACCAGGAAGCTCGAAAGGAAAAGGAAGGTCGACGGAAAAGAGATCTATCTCAACCACAAAAAGAGGGAAAGGATCGAGAGGTCTTAAAGGGGAAAGCCCTGCTTCGGCGGGAGAGGTCTGGGGCGGACAAAAAGCGAAAAGGCGCCGCAAGTGTACTGCCTAAAAAAGAGACCGGAAAGGCAAGACTCGCCTCAAAAGAACGAGACTTCAGATAGGAAAGTCCAAGCCGAAAGGGGGAAGGGGAGACGGCAAGAAAAAAGACATGCTCTTTCCAAAAGAAGAGGTGTAAAAGTTTCAAGGTCCGGCGATAGGAAAAGGGGGGCAACAAAAAAGGGGAAGAGGCTCGGAGAATGAAAGACAAAAAAGCTTGGGCCATCGCATAAGTCGATTCGTTGGGGGAAAATAGAATGTGAAAAAAGCTTTCTAAAAAGAAAAAAGAAGGTCCAACGGGAGGGGGGGAAAGAAAGTCGAAAGAAAGCAAAAGACTGAGCGGAAAAACTTAAAAAGTTCAAGGGGTTTTAAGAGCAAAAAAAAAAACATGAGATCAGCTCTAGCGATAGAAGGGAAGGGGGTCTCTGGCGGGAGAAGGGAAAAAGCGGTAATTGGAAAATGCTGAAGAGCGAAACGCAAACCAAGAGAGCCTTGGGTAAAAGACGACGTCAAAAAAAAAACCTGCCAGCGGCCAAAGAAAGAGAGGTTCTAAAAGGAAGAGGAGAAAGGGAAGGAAAAAGAGAAACTTCGGGTAAGCACCAAAAAAAAGACTCGCTGGTAACGAACTTAGCCTTTGCTCGGGGGGAAAAGCTGTTAGCAGTTTAGACAAACCCAGTCAAAAAGAAAAAGGGGAGTAAGGACGGGAAAAAACGGCGTCCAAAGAAAAAGGAAAGCACCGCAGCAGGACGCATAGGAAGAAAAGTTCAGGCCTCAAAAAAAAGGGGCAAAGGGTTAGAAATGTTACTGTACTAGGGATTCTGGAAAGAGGGAAAGACCCTCTCAGAAAGGAGAAGATGAAAAAAAAAAGAAAATCCAGCAGGGAACCGGGGCCGAATTCACAAACCTTAAAAAGTCGGTAAAAAAAAGCTCTATCGCCTTGGGGGAAAGAAGGGGGGAAGTAAATTAATAGGGAAGGCGGCTGGTTCGGGAAGGAAAGGAGCCGCAATTGGGAAAAAAAGGAGTCTGAAATTAAGTTCATCGAAAAATCTTGGGACGATCAGGAACGCGTTTATTAGAAGGGGCTGGAGAAGAGTGCCGGGCACAGCTCTATCTTCAAAAACAACGAAAAATCTAAAATACGAGGTGAGTGATTCAGAATCGGCTGAAAGCTGAAGGGAGATCAAAAAAAAGCAGGTCGGCTTTCTATAGGAGAAGAAAAGGCACGCGCCCATGTAGCGCAAGAGGGAGGGTATCGAAATAGGGAAAGGGAAGGGGGCTCGGAAAAGAGAAAGTACGAAAGGGGAAAAAAACACCCCAGAGATTACGAAAGAGGGGCAGGTCTTAGAGGCTGTGATATCAGCTATCAAGCGAACACACAGATTTAGGAAAAGAAAGGGGGTCTTCACATAAGATGAGAGCCGACGGGGACGACAGAACCGCAAAGGAAAAAAAAAAAAGGTATTGCTGCGCAAGAAAGAAACTCCAAGGGGGGCGATTTTCTCAAACGGGCGGGCTTTGAAAAAAAGGATGACGCCTATGGGAAAAAGTACGCAATTAAAAGCGCAGAGAAGGTAAAGGAAAATACGGGCAAAAAGGGGTCGGGATTTCTGAAAAAAAAGACCTCCTTGTACAGCAAGAAAAATGGCGGCGACTGGGAAAAAATCGTGGAATCACATCAAAGGGAAAAAAGGCAAAGCCTTGTGAAAGGGAAAAGGCTTCAAGGGAAAGAGGCCTACTTATTTATCTGTTTGTGAAAGAATGTCGAAACAAGGAATGTGTCTTGGGAAAATGACATTAAGGAGTTCCAGGGGCCGGAAAGGGGGGGGAGGTCAAAGAAGAAACGCGAGAAAAAAATGTGTTGGGAAAAACGGTGATGGAAGGAAGGGCATAAGTACGTGTCAGAAGAACCGCACGACAGGGGGTAAACATTGGAAAACACGAGAAAAAAAAAAAGCATAGTGGGACTGACTGGGTTCTTAAAATACACTGGGAAGTTGCGGGAAGGCAACGGAAAAAGTGAAGCAAAAATACAACCAGCGGGATCGCTTGGGAGAAGGGTTGCCTATCTTGAAAATTAATCGGGAAAATTCAGAAAAAAGGAGAAAGGGGAACGGGGGGAAGAGGGCGGCGGGGAGGATTCTGTCAGCCGTTTCCAACGAGGGGGGGTTGGAGCTCAAAAAAAAAATAACCTTTACTCTCAAAGAGAGAAGTCCCTGAGAGAGAAGAGGAAGTGAGAGAGCAGAAAAGTGAGAGGACCGAGAAAGACATAGTCATCCGAAAAACGCAAGGAAAATGAGAAATCTAGGGAAAGACGTCTCTTAAAAAGGAAACCGAAAAGAACGGAGTCTTACAGAGAGGGTACCGGGGAGTGCTGAAAGAAAGGGAGAACCCAGCTCGAAAAAAAAGCCGTGAGAAAAGAAAGCAGAATTGATCTCGAAGGGGCTCGAAGAAAGGAAAGAGAAGGTTCGGAGAATTTGAGGAGGGCAACTGAAAGAGGATCTCCCTGGGAATAAAAAACTCCTAAAAGGAGAGGAGCAGAAAAAATCATCTTAGAAAACTTGGGGAAGAAATCTGCTGAGGAAAGGAAAAAAGGCTAAGAGCTTCGTACCTTGAGAGGCTGAAAAAAACTTTATCAAAGACAACAAGAAATAGAGGTGCGCATCGGAGTTCGCGCAACAAGAGCTCTAAAACAACAGGAGGAAGGGGATTGAAAAAGGTAGAGGGGTCTTCAGCGAACCGGTGAAATCCGGAAGATTGGGATGAGCCGCGGCTAGAAAAAAAGGGGGCGCGCAACGTCGGGAAGGGGGGGAAGGAGACTCGAAAGGGAAGAATAACTAAAAGTAAACCGTTCAAGTCTCCGTCTGAGGGTGGAAGGAAGTATAAAATAGCTGTCCAGAGATGCTGACTATTGAGGAGGGATTTCCCGGGAGAAAAGAAAGTTCGCTTGGAGGGGGAGAAGAAAGTGCGAAAAGTGGAGGGGAAAAACGAAAGAGGAGAAGAAATATGTGAAAAGAAAGATGAGAGGTAACCTGAACTGGAAAGCGCCCGGAGTCGAGGTTCTAAACTTTTGCTGATCAAGCGGGAAACTCTCGCCGATCAGTCTGGAAGGGGGGAGGGAAAGCGCTAGAGAGAGGTCAAAGGAGTGTTGGAGGGGGCCTCCAAACAATGGGCGCTGGAACCCGATATTAGGGAATCAGGACGAGAGAGACTCGCGGAGAGGGGGGAGAGTTCCCGAAAAAAAAAAACCCATAAGAAAGGGGGGGGAAAGAATTACTGACTTACGACTACCCCTAAGCCATCATAAGAGCGTCAAAAAGGTGTTGTAAGGGCTAGTGGAAGGGAATAAAAGGAAGTACAAAGAAAGACTCCTCTAGAAAAACTCTCGGAAGAGGAAAGTATAACGATTGGTTGGGGGAAAAGAGTAACTAGGTTGGGGGAAAGAACAAACAAAAACGTCCAAAAGAGAGTCCGGGGAGGAGGAAGGCTTTGGACGAAATCATGTCAAAATATTCTATGCGATAGAAGCTTGGAATCCCTATGAAAGGAGGTGAAAAAAGATATGGAACCACAGGTTACAGAGGGGGGGTTTGCAAAGGAAGGACCGAAAAGTTTAAAAAACCCTGAGGAAAGGGGGAGATCGAGAACATCCAAAGGAGAAAGAGGTGGGAAGAGAAAGGCAAAGAAAAAAATCAAATCCTGAAAGACGCAAGAAAAAGGGAGAGTGAACGCCGTTAAAGAATTGTCAAAAGGAAGAAGGCAGAATTAAGGGGGACCCCGAGGGAAATTAAAACGACAGAAGCTGTCCGGAGAAAATCAATCGAAACAAAGAGGGTTACGGATCGAATTGGAGAAAGCGGAGAGTAGACGGGGTCTTTTAAAACGCCGTCCATCTGGAAGAAAAAGTTCTTCCGCTTCTCCGAGGGGGAAAGGAAGGGAAGGCCATGGGGAAGGGAGGAGGAGTCGGAAAAACGAGTAGAAAAAGGAGAGGTCTCAGGGTTCAAACCGCTCACCAAAAAGGGGAAAAACTCCAGGAAGGCGAAGTCTGTTGAGGATAGCGAGCTCTTTCAAGGAGGAAGAAAAAGGAAAGATCTCCCAAAAGAGAGGAGGGGAAAAAGGAGAGAGGAAAAAAAAAAAAAAGATGGGAAAATAAAAAAAGTGTAAACCACACAGAAAAGAGCGTCCGCCTCGAAGGGGTTTAATGGGAAATCGAAAGCCCCGACAATCCTCTGGACGGGAGTCTGAGAAACGGGAGTGCAAGATGGAAAGAAGAAAGAAGTCAAAGGAAAAAGGATCTATAAAACTGGAAGAATAGAAAGGAGGAATTTTCTGAGGAAGTAAGAAATGCAGAAAGATTAGAAAAAAGTCCGCAAAGGAAAAACAAAAGGTGAAAGGGGGCTATTGAGGGAAAAAAAAGCATCTCGGGAAATCTGGAAGTGCGAAATAGGCCGGAAAAATGGACGGAAAAAGCATAGGGAGGCAGTCAGGAAAAAAAGCCGTTTGCAAAAAGAGGGACATAGAAAATTCATAGAAGAAAAAGTGGGATTAGGGGGTGCCGATGAAAAAAACCAGATTTGGTTCCTTGAAAACTTGAGCATTGAGGAATGAGAAAGGAAAATCTGTGAGGAAACTCGGAAAAAGAGGAAATCCACTAAAGAAAAAGGAATGGGGAAGGAGAAGCTTGATGAATAACGGCTTCGGAAAAAGAGGCAGTGGGGGGGGGGGGGTAGTCAGGTTAAAGTAATCCGAGGAAAGGCGGAGGGATGGGGAACTGGAAAAAGAAAGGCTGACACGAAAAATCTCCAACAAACTGGAATCAGGAACAACAGCGATCTGAGAATTGAGAAAGGGTAATCGTCTTGAAAGAGGGGAAAGATCATGGGTAAAAAGAAGGAAAGAGGGTGTCAAGAGGGGGGGTTGAGAAGTCGTCATAAAAGTTCACAAAGAGAAAGAGATTCTGGGAGCTCACATCTCAAGAAGAGACTTATCTCGAGGCCCTTCCGGGCTCCGAGAGGAGGGGGCCTCTAAGAAAAGAACAATATCAGAGAATCTGGAAAAAAAAGAAGGAAGGGATAGAACGTCTAGAGAAGCAGGAGAGGGAAAGGAAATTGGAAAGAATTCTGAAAAAAGGAAAAAAGACCTAAAGGTGATCGCCTGGGGGCGAGAAATCATGGATAGATGCCTAGTCTCGGAGTCAATGAGATCCAAGTCGTCGAACTAGAGGAAGCGTATTCTTCACGAACCTCGTCAAAGGAAAAAAAGGGAGAGTTAAAACCGAATTGGGGAGAGCGGGGAAAAGGTCGAGAGAAGAGGAAAAAGTCTAACTTGGAGAGGGAGGCAAGTAGAAAAAAGAAAAAGGGCTGGGCAAAAGAAGGGAGGAAAGACGGAGACCGGCGCCTAAAAGAGAGCGAACCGGAACAGCGTGTCGCTTGCGGAGAAAGAGAAAGAACTCTCACAAAAGAAAAGAGGAAATATTTAGAAGAGAAGCCTAGTCCTAGCGTCTAGATTTAGGGGAAAGGGGTCAAAAAAAAGAGACTTATGAAAACGAAGCTCAAAGGGAAGGAGAAGAAGAAGAGTCTTAAGGAAGAGAAGATGAGTTAAGAAGATATCTGAAAAAAAAAAGGGTTCGGATTTGCTGGCAGGGCTTCAAAAATCTTTCGTAAAAAATGCGCTGGCGATCAGGATGAGCAGTAAAAGATTGATTGCACGACTCACTGAAAAATCCCGTCGGAAGAGGGGAACCGGGGGGCTCCACACAGGATCAAAAAGGAGGTTTGAGAAAGGCATTTTTCTAAAAAAAAAAAGGAACGAGCAAAAAAGGAAAAACATTCAATGGGGTGGGGACGAGCGCTTTCGACGAGTGCGTCCTAAGGGAACGAGTGGTGGAAAGCTGCCGGAAAAGAGGACAGAGATAGGGAACGGGAGCGTCGACAGAGACATCTGCAGTAAGCGTAAAGAGGGATAAAGGAAACCCCCCCAAAGTTGGCGTGAAAAAGCAAGGAACCCGTCAAGAAAAAAGAAAAGAGGGGTTTGAGAGAAGGAGGAGAAAGAGGAAATTCCAAAAGAAAAGGAACTACAAAAGTGCGACTATGTCCCCGAGAAGGGCTCAGAACCCGCGAGTAACGACGTGAAGGGTAACCAAGACGAACAAAAAAGGGGAAACTCCCGACGGAATGAAAGAAAAAGCATGGCCAGAAAAGACTAACAGAATTGAAATCCTGTCATGAGGGACATCCAAAGGACCAATAGTTTGGTTAGGAGGTAAGGGAAGGCAACATCGGGGGAAGAAGGGGACTTAGGAAAAAAAAAAGAAAAGGTCCAGAGAGGGGGAAAGAATGATGCAAAAGAACCAACCCGCTTTGAGAAAAAAAGAAGCAAAAGGCACCAAGAATGAGGATGAAAAGGAGGAGAGTACGAAGTGGAACTGGGGGGGGAACTCCAAAAAGAGGGGGAGCTGTGAAAAAAGGACAAAAAAGTTTCACGCGAAGATGTCCAAGAAAGTCTTTTCAAGAGGAGACCTGGTGACCGCGAGAAAAGGGGGGGGGAGTCGAGGGGGAGGGGGAGACTGCGAGAAGAAAGGAAAAAAAAATCGCTTCAACAGAACGCCGCCTCTAAAAAAAAGACCTAAGGGTTCGTGAGTGAGCGGGGAGAGAGCTTAGAAGAAGAGGGGGAACTTCGAGGAGGGAGGGTCGTCAAAAAAAAAAAATTCAGACCAAAAAAAAAATCATTCGGGGGTAGTAAGTGGAAAGAATTCCCAAAAAGGAAAGAGAAGCTCAGAAAAGAGGAGGAGAAAAGAAAGGTATTCGTATAAAGGGGGGGAAAGACTAGAGAGGAGGTAACGGCACAGACTATCTGGAGGAAGGTCTTCAAGAAAAAGCGAAAAGGAGGGAAATCCGCAAAAAAAAACAAAAAAGAGACATCTAAGAAAAGAGGGACGCTCACAGAAAAAAGAGGGGTCGAGGAAAAGAAGAAAGAGGAGTCGATCTGGAGAGATCGGGACTATAACACGCGTGAACACCTCCAATAAAAAAAAGGACAATTCCTAAATTAGAAACAAAGAAATGTTCTGAGGAGATGAACAGAAAAGAAGGGAAAGATTCTGAGGGGAGGCGGAGGAACGGCTCGTGAAAGACACAAAATATTCAATCCTTATTACATTCACCTAAGAAGAGAAATAAGGAGGGAAGAGGGGTATCTCCGGAAAAAAACAAATCATTGAACAGGTCCCATGACGCCTTAAAAAGGAAAAGACGGGGTAAGTTCCGAAAAAAAAACAACGCTGAAAAGAGGTTCCTCGAAAAAAGAAGGGGGGACCCTGAAGAGAAACCTGCATAGGTAAACTCAATCAGGGAGGACATTGGAAGAACCCTCGATTCCATTAGGGGGGAGGGCAGTGGTGACTTGGGTCATCACAAGGAGTGAATGTGAGGGGGACGATAGCATCGGGAAAAGAAGGACCACCGCACTTAAGGGGGAGTCTTAAAAGGTTACGAAATCGTCGGAGAACGCAGGACAGAAAATATACATAAGGATGCAGGGGAGGGATTTGTAGGGGAGGGCTTCAAGGAAGAGAATCTCTTTTCGTGTGTTGCTGCAAAGAAAAAACGTACACAGACGAAGATGCAGAGCTGCTCTGAAAAGGGAGTTAGGGGAAGCCCCGAGGCCGAAAAAAAAAAATCTTAAAGCAACACGCAGAAGGAAACGAAAGAGCAAAAAAACCCGACATAGTTACCGGGGGGGGTACTTGGCTGAAAGCGGGTCGTAGAAAATGGAAAAAAAAAGTCAGAAGTTGGAAAGAAAACACCAGAAAGGAAAAGAGACCGGGAAAACGAGAATTTTCTAAACGAAGAGTACATCGCCTAGCTCAAGGAGGAAAGGGGAAGTTGGGAGATCACAGACTCTAGAACAGGTCAAAAAGGGGATCGGAAACCAAATCTCTAAAAAGGGAACTTCATAAAAAGGGCATCGGCCTAGGAAAGGGAGCACAGGCGGGATGATAAAACTAAGACTTGCAAAAAGAAATGAAGCCACTAGAAATGAAAGAAGAGGGGTTCAAAGGCTGCGCGGCATGGGAGTCTTTTATCGTCCGGAGAAAGGGGAAGACTCTGGGGAGAGGAGACATAAGGAGGCTTTAAATCAACATCGAAAAAAAAACGGAAGTTTGAGTTCGAAAAAAAAAATTCGACCAAGGGAAGTTTCGGGAGGGGGGGGACTAGAGAAAGACACGTCCTTCGAAGGGGGGGAAGTAAGCTAAGAAGAAACTCGGGGGAAACGAAATCAAAAGCGGGATTATCAGGGAAGAAGAGCGTGAAGGAGGGGCAGTGAAGGATGGGCATGAGAGGCGAAGAACCAGAAATTCGACCGATCAGTTGAAAGGTGGCGCAGAAATGGGTATTTAATAAATGGCGCCGCAAAGAAGAACGCGGAAGGAGGAAAAATTGAGGGGGAAAGAGAACAAAGGAAGGTTTAGGAAGTGGCAAGCACTAAAAAAAGGGACACTCTAAGAGTTTCGCAAGGGGGACGAGCGCTCGAGAGAGGGGAGTGCCAAGGAAGAGTTCAGAGGTCTGATAGAAAGCGGACAAAGGGAGACTCTAGGAGAATAACGGCCGGCTAGGAAATGATTAAAAAGAGAGAGGAAGAAGCGGGAGTGAGTAGTGAAAAAAAAAAGCCCTCAAATTAAATTCAGAAAAGACTGGAAAAAAAAAAAAGGGAAAACATTCACAAAAAAACTTTGTTTTCTAGAACGCGAATTCAATGAAAGAAGGGGTCAGAAAAGAGAGAAGAGAGGGGTCTTGTCCAAAAGGAAACTTGAGGAAAAAAACCAACTCAGGCAAGAAAAGGGTATGCGTTTAAAGAACCGAGTCAACACACCCTAGAAGGGGGGGAAGTAAAGGCCAGCAGAGAAAAAGGGCTTAACATTACTCAAAGGGAGGACACTACATCTAAGCGGAAGGGGGAATTGAAAAAAAAAGCCCATAGGACCCCAGAAAAAAAGTTGGGGGCAGAGATTGCACTTGAAGAAAAGAAGAGTTCCGCGCACGCAAAAGGGAGGGGAAGACCAGGAGAAAGAAAAGAAAAGGAGTTTGGGACTAAGACACAGTACAACAAGAACATGCTCTATACAAACGTGACAAGGGAGAAAACTTAAGGAAGGGCTGTTGAAAAGCCATTGGAAAAGTTGTCCCTGAGGTAAAGAGAACTCAAAAAGGGTGAAAAAAAACCAAGAAATTTAAAGATTCTCAGGTGACGATACAGGGAAAAAAGGAAAGTCATCTAAGAAGTCGGACAGATCTCCGGGAGAAAATCTCCCAGGAATAGAGGCTTGAAGGAAAAGGGGTGGAAGATGGCAAAGGCGGGCGCACCTGCCAGGAAAAAGCAATCTCATTCAAGCAAGGGGACGCCGCCGCGACCGAGAGTACAGAAGGGATCTATAGAAACGGATTCGGAAAAAAAAAAAAGAGGAAAAGGAAGAGAAGGGAAAAGTCGAAAAGGAGGGAAAAAAGAGACTAGATCAAAAACTTCCTCTAAGTCTTCTTT
>Ga0179591_1290107_pt1 | contig 15241 bp, 6 predicted proteins | sample CZOMad2_1_08_16f_FD_182891 | JGI IMG/M metagenome (GOLD analysis project Ga0179591, IMG submission 182891) | Vadose zone soil fungal communities from Angelo Coast Range Reserve, California, USA - CZOMad2_1_08_16fungal (PacBio error correction) | ecosystem: Environmental > Terrestrial > Soil >...
TCTCCCTCCTCTAAACCTGGGACTAACTGGAAAGGTGTTTTTACGCCGACAAAGACTCCTGTCAGGTCAACTATAGGTAGGAAAAGTAGGAATTGTAAGTAAAAATCATTCTTCCGATTAGATCCCGTTATATGCACTGGCGGGGGTGTCAATCCCAAACGGTCAGCCAATGGAATGGTTGGTGGAATTCTAAAAAATATAATTTCCATTAGCTATCAAAGTGACGGGGGGGGAGAGAGTCAAGGTGTCTTGTCCAATAATGTCGGGGCGTAGAATAAACGAACCCCCCAAGGGGTCCCTGTCAACAGGTCACCTCAAATCCTCTCCGAACGCCCACGCAAACAACTTTCACAGACGCCCAACAGTGTGGTCACTCATCCAAGTGGGAAACCCTGTGCTACTGAACCGCCTCCTCCGGCCGGAACTGGATACTAGAAGGCCAAGTGCGTTGTCCTCCTGAGGGTTGCAAGTAAGGGAGGCTAATTTTCCATTGAGTTGGCCCTGGTTCTATGGCGGAAATCTGTTCCTTCGACGGAGAGACGGATCTAGGTGCGACACAAGGATTATCAGCACGCCTCCGACACCTGTTAAAGGGCAGTCCGTGTAAGGGAAAAAATGGTAGAAAAAATGGGACCAGCGTCGAGGGGGCGAATTTTCCGATTGATGACGGGACGCATAGTACAGCATGAAAAAGCATAACAAGGACAGTTCATCCATTAGGCGAATCGTTTAAACAAACGGGAGTTTGTGGGGGGAGAAGGACCAACCGGGAGTCGACGGTTACGTTGCAGACGTTTATACGTTACGGAAACGTACCAATAAAAGGGGACCCCAATCGAATACATCTACGAGCGGTAGGACGGTTGATTGTGAGCTGCCCTTATGGAACGTAATGAACCTCAACTCTTAAACTCTACTACCGACACATGATTTTCGAAAACAAGGGAGCAAGCCTCCTGATCTCCTACACCGAGCACCCAGCCCTACCCCATCCTCCCTTGCACAAAAGTGAAGGAGAAAACTTATATGTTTTGGGGGAGCGGGGGACAGAGGGACTCCACCTTATGCAAGGAGGACAGTAAAATTTCTTCTCTCTTATAGGAAGAACTTCGGGCTCGCTCAGATGGGGCTACACGGGGTGGTACTGCATTTGTCCGTCTAGGGTAAGGGCTCAGGTGTGAGTCGACCCAAATTTTGACTGGGGGAGAACTAGGATCATGACAGAGTTAAAACCTCAATGGGAAGCCGCTTCTTTTCCTACACTTATGGGCCTTTGAGTATTGGTGGAGGTTCCTTATCTTATCAAAAAACCGCCGACAGTAATCGGTAAAATATAGGACCTGAAATAAGGCTTAATCCCCAATTCCAACACGCAACCCGCCGATCAAATAGCTGAAGTGGTTGTTGGGGTGGGGGGTTTTGGGGGGTGGGGGAAGATGCACTCGCCAAAATCCTCTGGGAAATAGAAAATGGAGAGACCTTGATGTCTCTGTAAATCATAGAACCCTTCCCTATCAGTTATCCCTCTCCTCCAACCTAGACCTTCGTATGACATAACGTTACTACACCTTCTCCTCCCCGCTGCAAAAAAACCACATCCCCTGAACCGGAAGGTATCATTGATAGGAAAACTAAGTTTCTCACTTACACTAATAAGAAGATAAGGGGGTTACTCATCTCCCCTTCCTCCTGTAAGAACCCTCAGCAGCGACATTTACGTCAGGGAATTGCCAACCTAATAAACCCTCAGGCATGGTGGGTGTTGTCCGACTCTGGGAGGTAGTGTTTCATTCTTCGACGCCAGGTTGAAGAAATTCATTCTTGGTGTGGTTACCTGGTTTTTGCAGAGGCAGGGACCTAAAAATCGTAATCTGCGGTCTTTAAGGGCATGTCGAAACAAATTCGTATAGCCCAGATATCGTCCCGGTTAATGGTGGGGGTGCCGTCAGTCCGTGTCGCCTTGGTTCCGCTTTACACGATGAGGGAGGGGGGGTAAAGGAGAGGCTTACTAGGAATCTTAGCGTTATTCCACGGATCTGTGTCACTTTGTGGGTCCATCGAATAATCTGCTTCTCACTGACCTTCTACTTTCCGAGCCGGCAAACCTTACTTGGGGTCGGCTGTTTCTGGTTCGCCATTTTTGGGTGATCACCGGGTACGTGCGTCCATCGCGTACCTCCCCTTCTCCTTCTGCGTCCGACCTCTTTTTAATCCTACCGCTCCCCTAAACACTAAAAAATCCGTAAAAAACTCCGGTTTCCCCCGAAACGTCGCAAAAAAAAGACTCTTACGCCCAAAGTGTCAACAGGCGAGACCAAAGAGTGGGAGCCCCTTCCCATATCAGGAGAAATGTCGAAAACCACCAATGTAGGAAAGCCCTTTCCATTCAAGGGCGATTCCTGCAAATAACTCTCCGAACTTTTCATCCTACTTACTTTCACTTCCACGCGAAGAAGAAAACATAGCGTGGCGGGTGGAGCAAGCGTGTAGGCTTTCGTGTTCTGTGAGGTGTTGAAGGGGTTAACGAAGAAATTCGGGAGTGGTGTGAGGCCACTCAGCAAACGTTTCCCGGTCTCGTGTGTCGGGCATATTAAAATAGCTTGTAAGTATTCATGGAAAACTCGTACTACCTCTCTCTCTTTCGGGGGTCTTTTGTAGAGCAGGGGACTTCGACATGCGCTTCCATTACCAATTAAAACCCGGGGGGGGGGGGGAAAAACAACACAACGTGTTCCACGAGACGTTGGATCTAAATCCGTTATGAACGTTCGAAGTCAATATACGTCGTACGAGGAAACAAGAGACGCAATATCACGACCTGTTTGCGGTAATAGCAGGACACAGTTCTGACCGGCCCTGGGCGGAGCATGACTGGCCGCATCGTAGCTGATAGAAGAACGACGAACAGTGTATACGTTATGAAGCTGCAGATCTCATCATAAGCTGTGAATCTATGGTTTTGATTCAAATTAATTATATTAAACTGGGAGGTTCTCCAGCGTTCTGTTTGCGAACTGCTGTCTCTTGGTCGAGATGGTGTGTGGGTGTGGAAGTCTCTGATCGGAGAGGTTTTCTAAGGAGGTACTGTTAATTTCTGAAACAGCCCGCTCTTGGGCCTTTTCGTAAAGTCTTCACCGAGAGGTACTAACTACCCTTAAACGGTAGACATAAAACTACCTCCGAACACTGCCAAGTGCTTCTCTTGTTATCCACTTACCACTCAAAACATTCCTCAAAGGCGGAAGAGTTGTATAACAGCATGGCTATACTGTATCGATCTCCTCGGGGAAGCATTCCACGGCGAAAGGCGTAGACTTTCTCTTGGTATCTTGGGCTTGCTTCAGGTCTGTGTACACGGCCGGGACACCTGTGCGGAGAAGTATATAGAAAAAAGTCGGGGGTACCAAATCGGCCTGGGTCCAAACGCCAGTAGGGCACCGAAGAAGGACTCCCCGCCCCGTACGATAAGATTAAAAAGGAGGCTGATACCCCCGGCGGACTGAAAAAAACGGAAACGTGGAGTTCTTGGGGGTCGCTTCTCGGGGCAAATCGTTGGGTTCTTGCTTCCTCAGGCTCTTCAAGGGTTATTCGGAGGGCTAACGGAGGTTTTGCACACCGGTGTTCGGTCTCTACTCTTACCTTTGAGTCGCGTTAGCCGTTTGTCTATGTTTCGGCACTCCTCTCGGTGACCTGGGGCCGGCAGTAGGTATAGTGCCAAAAAGGAAGTACTCTTTCAAGTTAACAAAATCCGTTGCTCATTCTAAATGTGGTGTACGTTGCAAAGGTCCTCTTCTTGATCCTCAAAAATTGGTACCGGAGGTCACCTGTCTTCTTACAGCCATTAAATCAGGGACTTTACGGGCTACTGAAGTCCATGGTGGCCCTATTTGGGGGAGTGGGACCAAGGGGAATTCTGGCTTCCCAGAAAAGATTAGCGAGAAGACGAAATTGTCCACAAAAACAGGGGAACCCTCAAGGCAAGAGGGAGTTCGGAACATTCTTGCGAGGGCCGTAGGAGAGAGAACTGCGCCGGACATCATTCAAGCCAGCTCCGCAACAGGAAACTGGGGAAACTAGGAATTAGCGGCTCGAAGGAACGGGAAAACAGCGTCCCATACGCTACCATGGGGGGGGTGAATCTCGTAGCTGAGAATGAGGAGCGACAAAAGAACTTATCCCCCACCGAGGGGAGTTGGTCACCTTCACATACTTGGAGGAAACATGGTGAGAGGTCCCATGACTGGGCTGTCGCAGAAACTCAAGTGTTAAGAGCTGCGCGGAGAAGATGAGGAAAAAATTAGAGAAAGAAAAGTAGGGCAGGAAATGACAGAGGGACATGAAAAGCGGATTTCTAGGAGCGTGATTTTGACGAGGGTTTTTGGATACGATCAGCCGAAAAGGGGGGGGTCTGGAAGGTCGCGAAAATCTCTCTCAAAGGGTGTAAAGAGAGGAGCTTAAGGGGACGCCCACCGACCGACCCTCCCCCTTTGACGGATAGACACTCTAAAAATCGACACAAAGAATGACGGATCTTATGTGCACGAGGAACATGTCTCCTATTCTTTAGGGAGACAAATGCCGTATGAAAAGGCACTCAATGAGTTAAGTCCAGGGGGCTTGGCGAGATGCTTATCCGATGAGGGCCGGTACAATCGTGTCACAGTAAAGCTACTAATAATAATATTCTCTTCATCTGGTGACCAACTCCCGCTAGCCAGGGTCTAGTGCTATAATCAATAAAATCACTTCTTCAAAAACGACGTGTACAAGGCCAATTAGTGATTAGGGGCTTTTACCTCTGCCAGATACCGGATAAGAAGTAGGAGGGCTCGGTCTTCAAAGGGAGGCCTTCTGTAAAAAGTCTTCCTGGTGTGGCTGCAGAAAACGAATCTCGTACGGTACTTGGTTTCGAAAATATATGAAGGACTTGGGGGAGAACTGGTTTGACAAGAAGGAGATGGGCTCATAAGTCTTAGCACCCGAAGAAAGAAGCCCTAAAGCCTACAGAATCGTAGGGCCTATCCTGATAAAGTAAAACGGTTGTTGCACTCAACGCCTAAAGCAAGGTTGGGGAGGCCAATGTCTTTTCCTTAGTCAAGGATTTCATTATTCGAAGACGACAAAGGGTTCTTCGCATGCTCGCTGGAATGCTCGGGACAAAGGGGTCAGTTTTTTAACAGAAGCGGAACTCACCACTTCAGGACGCAGGGACCATAGGGGCAAATTTGGGTCACGTCAACAACCCACGCAAACGACTCCTAGCATCTCTAAAACAAAAAACGGTGAGTACAACCAAAAAAAGAAGAAGCAGCCAGTAGCGCCGCAACGACGGTAAGAGAGCTGGGGAGGACACAAAAACAAGAAACGAAAGAGAATGCCCTCGTCCAAGGCGCACGCACTCCCCCTCAGACTAGATGGCCCATGGTTCTTCGATGGAGTAGCGTCCCAACCTTCAACAAGAAGCTCGTTATCGTATGGAGGCGGAGGCTGTTCAAAATTTTAGGGGTGGATTTGACTGCTACAGACTTTTTTACCTCATTGGGCTATCCCACACGAAGGAAACCCTGTTATCTCGGCTTTACAATTGCACAACGAGACTACCCTCCCTTACGGGTCAAAAGGACGCCTGACAGTTATAATGAAAACTGAATAAACCTAGGGATATATAGCGGGATAGGGGGCCAATTTTAGGTTTCCCGAATGGCAACGTGTCGTGGTTAGGGGTTTGAAGGGGGGGGAGGAAGGAGAAGGACGTTGGCCGGTTATAACCTTTAATGAAATTCTGGAGGGGGAAATGTGAATTTATCTAGGAAAATGGAGGTGAAGAGTCTCCTAAAACCCGCCAGGTGGGACCGCTGGGAAAGTACCATCCATATCAAAGCCGACGAAAAACAACTCCACCACTGAAGGTAGGAGACTATTGCGACTAAAAGTTCATTCGCCCAACTCCTACGCCCGCAGAAAGGGGGAGACCCTAGAGTTCGAAGAAAATTCCATAGTCCTCTGTACTGGTCTGAGACTTGGAGCTTAGATACTTAGTTCGTCAGCTCGTCGGAACTTTCTCCTTAGCCTCCCGAATGTCGGCACAGTTAGATATAAAAGAGGGCCGAGGCGAATTAGAATTTCATCAAAAGTCTGGGAAAAAGGGGTAATCGCGGTCACAAAAACCAGAGCAGCCCGGGGCATAGCAATACGTAACAGAGAACCAAAAAAATTGGCGGGGTATTTCTAAAAAAAGCCGGTAGTAAATTTCCTCTGCAGTTGGGAGCAAATTTCCATTACCCTTTGGGCACCTTCTTAAAAAGCATAAAGAATTAGAACCTGAACAGGTGCTACATCTTGACGAGGGCGTGTTTCCTAAGGCCACTTCTGCCTCAGCAGGCCGGCGTACTCACTGTAAAGTGGACGATTTTTAAAGAAGCTAAATTTATCTTACAGACAACACTACAACAAAGCAAAACCCAACCAAAAGAACGGGCCAAAAGTCCCAGGCAAGTCCTCTAAACCTACAAAAAATAAAACGGGGTACGATGTTGGGGTACTTAGGCAGCGCAGTTTACGTGAAAAAAAAGTGGCAATTATGAGGAACATTGGAGGGTAGGTATTAGGCAGGGACGGTGCGAGCGCAATATTCCACGTTGGAGAATGCGCTGGGACGTGGGGATGACGACGGGTAGTAACCGTTTCACGTTCCAATAGGAATCGAGATGGTAAGTGCCCCGTGTTGGTCGCCGCCGGCCAGGCTGTGCCTACAGTGGCATCTTTTGGCTGTTGAGGGTATTATAGCGGTTCGTTATCGGATCTCCGATCACCTTCTAAGTGGGGGGGGATGGAATCTCTTAAGGCCAGGTTGGTTTCACACCCCCCGACATGACCCCGCCCGACCTATAAGGGCGTTTGTGGCGTTTGGGGAAAGCGGGAAGGGAAAGACGATGTCTAACTACGGGGGCATGACGAAAACCGAACATGGGAGGTTCCCTCGAACGCGCGAGTAACATCGAATATCACTAATGGTCCAAATCACGCCCTCAGAAATGCGTCGGGGCACTCAAGGTCTAACCCCACACCTTCCCAGGTGAAGAAACAAAAAGCCGAACAAAGCCGTGAGCATGGACTTTCTTCCTTTGCTCTGACTAGGGACTGGTGTCACTGTCTTCCATTAGCCCGTCTCTGGAAGGAAGTCCGCATCTGAGGTATCTCTTTCGCTCTCCCAGGGCCCATGCCCAAATGCCAAAAACTACAATTTAGAGGGTTCCCTTGAAGGATGAAAGTTCTCGTTAGTCTGCACTACCTTGAAGGCGTTTGCGCCGCACTCCATTCGTTAGTGGTTATGTCCGTGCGGACAGAAGAGGTGGTTCCGGTACTTGGGATCTCAATATAAGGTGGATTGCGGCTGGCTGATTGGGCTGTATGGGTCTTAGTGGGGGAATGTCGACTAGTTTGCTGAGAGCGATAGGTGAACGTTACATGACTTGGACGCTGCTGGAAGACACCGGATTCCTATAGTCTGACTCTGTGGTGATGGAGCAAAAGCTACCTCCGTACTTTCCGAGACAGAGTAGGCTGTGAACTGTTGTGGGGGGGTTTCGGGGACGGGGTCGATTTATAGGCAAGAGATCATGTGATGTCACAGGTCAGTTGGGGGAATAATGGATCGGAAGGATTGCCACTTCGAAACGTGAACGGATCCATTTACCTGTGGGCGACCGCTACACAAAAGTGAAATCGGCCGGCTTGGACTGCAGGAGCCTGTTCACAACGAAAGTGGCCAAACAGTACATAAGAACTACGTTCGGCAGTGTTGCGGGGACCTTTTGGTGGGGAGGGAATGACCGCGCTTAAAAAACAGACCGGATAAGGGGGCTTCTCTCGACCTCTAGCGGAACCCGCCCCCCCTGACCCTCTCATCTAGTTTAAGATGTCAACGTACTTATATTCCAACTCGCTGAGAAATCTCGGATCATCGTAGAAGGAGCTGTACACGAGACGTCACTTCGGCCCTCCCCTAGTGTCTCCAACTCCCCAGCGTATCCCGGATACCGTTGCGAATACCCCCCAGTGCGAGAACGTAGTCTAGCCTCAGTTCCTTCGAAACGCGCGAAAGTACGTAATAAACAAGGGTCCAGTGACCGCCGAGAGAATCCCCAGCTGGTGAGAATCAGGTGTCGGGGCGTTGGTCAATGGGTTATGTTTTGCCTGGTGATGGTGTAGAATGATAAATGTTGCTTCAAAACGATGGTCCGTGAAAAAAAAAAGCTTTCGGGCCAACACGGGGATAGGGCCAGACGTTCGCTCCAAAAAGACAGAATTAAGGACGTCTTCAGACTCGTAGTGGGGTTTCGCGAGGTACTGGTACGTAGGGGGGGCGACAGCGTTTGACAAAATATGGCGACCTGTGTGTTGAAATCAGGGTCCCAACGAAGGCAAGCAGGGGGAAAGCATCTAGGTAGGGAGATCAGGGCAGGGGGGGGGCTTGGCTGCTGCAAGCCCGACGACGGAGGATCCTATCCCATAGGGCTCCTTCAACTCGGGACCATGTTGCTTTAAGGTAATTCTCAAAGGTTCTTGCCGGGGACCTGAGTCTTCACAAGCGTAAACAGTTCTACGCTCAAAACTAGAATACGCCGCGAAAGGAAGAGCGAGGCCAGCTGGCATTCAACGCGCTGGATCATGATTCAATTGAAAAGGAAGTTACGTTTTGCTCTTATGAGTCGGCCCAACGGAGGAGATCACGGCTGGTGGAGCTGTACGGGGTGTGGGCAGGGGAGACTGTTCTTATTAGTTTGAGTGGGAAAAGGACCGTGAAAAGGGCGGTTTAAAAAAGTGTAGCGACGGCTAAAGGGGGATGGGGACTATAACGGAAAGGGTCTACTACTACAGAAATTCGAGACAGGCACGTCCTTTCTCCACGAAAAAAACAACCAGTCTCCGCCAATGAGGACTTGTTACAACAATAGTCCTTGAGTCAAGAGCCGGCAACCAGATGGGTGTCCTGTCGCGTCCATTACCCAACAAGTGAATACTCTGGGGGTGAACGGTCGAAGTGTTATCTGGGATTCCACCTGGGTATTTTTCCCAGGAAAAAACTGGGCATCTTATCGTTCATCGGTGTACGCAAACCGACTTGAAATAAGAAAAAGATGCCCTCCTAAGGCTCATCCCGTGAAATAATAATACCTATAAGTGACCTCCCTAAGACCGCGTCCGGTGTGGTCATGGTTGACGGTCTCTTGCATTCTTTGATTCTTTTGTGTTCCTGGTGATCCGGGTTAGAGGACTGTCACGTCTGAGGGTGACTCGGAGGGTTCTTCTCGAAAAAAACTGGCGTCTTATGTTGGGAAAATGGGGCAAGGTGTCGCCGGACGGCGTTGCCGTTTTGTGTCGTCTGTAGTTAGAGGTTGTTCCAGATACGGTACCCTCAGGAAGATTGGCTTCGAAGGAAAGGGAGGGTAGATTTCCTAGCATAACTAGATAAGTGAACAAAAGTCATGACAAGTTTGAATACATGAAAAAGGGGGTTGTCGTATCCTCCTCGTCAGTAAGCCCAATGTATTAGGATGGGACCACGAAAATGCTCACAAACCGCTGAGTGAGACGTACAGTGCAACCTTAAAAGGCTACTTTCTAAAATTCGATAAGCAAATGGTTAACGGATGCTTGCGGGGCCCTTTTGGTCAGGGCTTCGAAAACATAAGATGTTCAAGACGGGCAGCAGCAGGGGTCACCCCCATCAAAAAGCTCAATAGGGGGTGATTTCAAACCACACACGGGGTGGAAGTAGGGTTCCTTCACCTCATAGCGAACGACGGAAATCAGGCGAAGTAAACAAGCAGTTAACCCGTTCGAAAGTCCTTGGGCTAGGGGACAGGGAAGAAGAAGTTAAGGGAAAAGAACCGCGCCCAACCTAAAGGTGGGCGGTCCAGAGCTAAGGTAAAAGGCATTATCATCAAAAAACTGAGGGCAAGGGGGAGGGTGGGGAACATCGACTCTTACTCACTCACCGGTGGGAACGATGTTCGAGACTGCAGCTTTTAGGAACGAGAAGTACACGGCTTTCCCAAACTAAGTCTAGAGACTGTTGGCAGTCGTCCTACCTTCGGGACGGAAAAAAGTTCTCGTATTACACGTAGTGATACTTCTCACGTTATTTGGGGTGTTTGAGACTTTGCCTCAAAGAAAGGGGGGGAGGGGATGTCGTCAGTTATATATCAACACAAACACAAACTTATTATGAATAATATCGTCGGGGGAAGTGAAAGGGGGGAAAAACTCCGCACTGGACCGGAGAACGTCACTACTAGAAAAACACCAAAGGCGATACATCAGCAAGATAAAGGTTGGACCTTCCATGCCCAGGACGAAAACGTCTACTTGTACAAGGAAAGGGAAAACCTCAGTGAAAAAGTCAAGTTGGTTCTCTATACCACTAGTCCTTTGGACAGTAGCCCAATAGGCCCCCCGGATGGTCAGTTCTGTGGGGCCACGCCGCTGAGCTAAACAAGACGGGGATAGTTCTATAATATTCTTCTAACCTTGAACGCTTGGAGATGTTGAGCATTTGCGGGGGCAAAGCCTCTCAGTGGGAGGGGGGAGGAGTCCTCGGGCACTGCTTTCACAAGCGGGGTCTAGCTTCATGCCTTTCATCCAGTTCCTTGATCTGCCCTGGTACATACCCTTACCCGTGGTGTTGTCAGCAAACCAGAAAGGATTCGTGGGAAAAGAGGGTGGGAAGGAGTGATTCTTCCTCACTTAGGAAAACTAACGGCCACGTGCCCGCATGCCTAATTTCCAAAGGGGGAACTAATCAGGAGAAAGCCCTTCTGGGCTATGGCCTGGTGACCACTCCTTCAGAAATCGAGGGGGAGACCGTCCTGAAAAAAAGGACGTCTCGAAGGGGAGTCAAAGGATTCTCCCGGTGGGGAAAAACCGTTACATTGGGGAAGGAGTACACATTAATCTTTTGCAACTGAAGGACTTCCTTCATATAAATCACAAATTAGAGCGGCAAAAACAGCGGCCGCGGTTTTCGGCCAACGATACGCAACGCCAAAGATAGCTACTGCGTAGAAACACAGGACCCCCATCTCAAAAAAGATGCCGCCTGTAATAAGGATAAATAAAACGTCAGGGAACAGCATTGCAGCTATCCCATACCACACTTCAGGTCTACAAAAAAGAAACCCGGAAAACCTACTGAATCAGTCTTCTGTGAATGGGTAGTACAAAAGGCACGGGTCAACTCTTCGGAAAGTAAAGTGCTGCTAGTCCTTGGCCAGAACGCGTGTGAAAGGATTAAATCTTGTTTTCGCCCGAGAAAGATCACCAGACTACCGAACCGTGAGTAGAGGCCTTTAACAAACTGGAGCCTCGCCAAAAGCAAAATTCGAAAGTGACAAGGAGGGGGAATACATCCTTAGGCATGAAATGAAACCCCTCATTTTCGTGAATCCCTAGGGGTACCTCCCAGCTTACCAGGGACACGTGTGGGGGAGTTTGGCTTACCATACGACTTGGAACGTTCCTTTCTGACGGATAAATTAATCGCTAGGAACAGGGATGGGCGTAAAAACAGGTAAGGTTACTGGACAACTGTAACCCACCCACGAGCCAAAAGAGTGGTCAAAATTTTACCCGGGGTGAATCGACCTCGAAGACCTCCTCGGAAAAAACGTGCCAAAAAATCGATCCCGTGTATCGTGAAAGGGAGGGACAGAAAGGACTAAAACTTCCTGTCTCGTCCGGCACGGGCGCTGCCTCACACCTCAGAGGGAGTCGACACCACGACGATCCCCGAGGCCTGCCGGCCCGTGAGAGTCATCTTTTTATGCCCGAGGCTGCTCGGGGGAGACGCCGTCGGAAATTTCGAAGGCTCATAAACATGCCAGAAAAGTTCGAAAAAAAAAAACAGAAACCTGGGGACTGAGAAAATCGAAAGTTAATCTTGGGGGAGTTTCTACCATGCTCTTCCATGGCAGATCCTACCGGCTCAAGCTATCAGCGATTGGACCAGTCTGTTGGGGAGAGACCCCAACCTTGTAGCGGGGTTCTGGGAAACGACCTTTTTACTTAAAACCATTACACTGAAAAATACCCTCAACACCCGGCACGCACGCAAGAATCAGGCAGGCCTGAGTGCCTGTGTACCGACAGTCCATGAGGGCCCCACCTTAAACTGAATATGAAGACTACTTTCCTCAAGCTTTGGTCAGGGGAAACCGTATAATCAGAAAAGGGAGCGTTCATCCCGGACAACACCGCACCAGGACCCTTCGGGCAACGGAGCACGCAGATCAACAACCTCAGTTATATTGTGGGTGTTGGCTTTCTGGATTAACTTAAACTGGGAATAAGGGGGCATGACGGTGCAAAAAAACGTTCTGGCTTTTCGGAAACAACAGATATTCTTAGCCACAGTTGACAGCTCGGTGTCTATCCGTTCACTTCATAATTGGGTGTTGGGAGAAGATGTATGGCATAACGGGGGGAAAGGCTTAGGGTACATCTCTCGTGCTAAGGGGGCGTGGGGAAGTCCGGGGAAGGGGGACAGAACCTGAGAGGCTGCTCCTTTGTGCAGGGATGTCTTGGTATCTGTCTGAACGGGGGGCAGAGGAATTAGAACAGGGTGACGCTGGACATTCATGTTCTTCAAACACATGGCCACCTCCAAGAAAAGGACTAAAAATTCCCGTGGGGGGGAGGTGGGGAAGAGAGGCGCTGAAGAATCCTGACATCTATCCTCTAACAACTTCTCCCCGGTCGAAATACACTCCTCTAAAGCATGTACCTGAGTCGCACTCTCCTCACACCAGAGAGCCTCTGCCCTTATAGGGGGAAAAATAAAAAAGTGCCCCGTATACTTCGAACACACCATTAAAACTTGAACGCGTTCTCAGAATTTTGGACTTTCCGTAATACTCTGCGGGGGACGTGGATCTAGGGGCACGTCATCTAAAAAAAGGGGATAACGAGAAAGTTCGGTTCCCTCACCCCCTTGGTAACGGAAGTTAAAGCGTCAAGGGGCACCGTTTTTTGGTCTGTCTCTTTATTGAAAAAGCTAGTTGAACAATTTTTGCAGGGGGGGGGCCTGTAGGGTCAGTCTTGAGTATGCGCGTTTTATTGGTCAGGTAGTATCTCGTAATCAATTCAGATTCTTTACTACTTAAAGGGAATGAAACATTAGGCCTAAATAGCGCGTCGTACCTGGGGGGTGGGGGGGCCTCGCAGGGGCGTCAAGGTTGTGAAATCGAAGGGCGGGCACTAGATGGGGAGTTTTTCGGTCATTAAGTTAAAAGGTTAGTGAAGTAGGGGTCCATCTCAGCAAAGTTGTCTAAAGGGGGGGGTTCGAAAACTTCTCGAGAAATCGTATTCTCCAGGGACCTTCAAAATGCACAACACGCAAAACAATAATTCATTTTAGCCGGTGAGGGGCCCACCTTTTTGTTGCCAAGCACATTAGAGCATGTCAGTTACCGAAACCATCACCGCTATACAAAAGCCCTCTCCACTAACCAAGAAAGACTCATGGGCGGAACATCTTAGCTTACCAAACTCCTGAGGATCAAAAAGGCCTTCAAACGCCCCCAGAGGAACCCCGGACCACACTAACCATACATTACAAAGAGGCTCAACAACAAGGTGACCTCACCTCGGCGGTACACCCAGTCCAGTCCAAGAACATACTCTTGACGTCAATCCTGTGATACCTTTGTTCATGTACCCAGCTTAAAGCCTCTGTGACAAAGTCGTACTCCACCCTAAGTCTGTTGGATCAGGGATGGGGGGGCATTTGATTCTTTTGTGCAGTTGATGTGTTTCCTAGACGCAAAATAGGGAGGCTAAACTTTTGCGTCAGGGAGGTGTCAGTGTCCAGGGATCTGTACTAGTCATTGCGACCGTGGTTCTGACCCAGACCAAGAAAAAACTGCAGCTCATGCATTCGTAAGGGTCGTAGTGGGGTGACTACATGGACATGGTTACTTAATGGCTACAAGCCCATAGGTGTCCGCCTCGGAACACTGAGCCCCTTTGGTTATTATCGTCCAGAGAAATGGTTTGAAAAGCCCTCCTCGATTGAGTTATTAAGGAATGTCCTGGTTCTTGATATTGAAAATACGGACATGACTTAAAACGATCAAAATAGGAAAGCGACAGTTCAGAAGGAGACCTTTTTGCGGCTAGAACTCCCCTTTAGGGTCCGGGTACCGGAGGGAGGCGGCAAGGGCGGACGTTTCAAGCGGAAATCGCGATCTCAGACAACGGGGGGAAATACCCAACGTGGAACACAGAGAGGAATCGGGAGGTCTTGAGGGTTCGAGGCGGGGTCGGGGGAAATTTCAGGAAGGTAATGACAAGTTAGTAGGACTGGGGCGACTGGGGACACGGTGGGTATGTTGCGAGTCTCTGCATTTGATGCCGATCCTTTCCTGACTGGGCCGGACTCTCGGGTCCTGAGTCCGATCAAGGACATGGCTTAGAGAAAAAGGAAAAGTCTACATAAGACCAGGGCGGATTCGAAAACGGCCATTCAAACTCGTTTCCACCCGGCACCTCAACACACCCACGGGATTCCATGTTTAAGACCACGCGTGGTAAGAGTACTTTGAGTCAGGAAGTCTACAAACTAGGGCCATTCAGGCAGACGTGACTGACAGAAGGAACCTTTAGTTTAGAAACACGGGAAAGGAGGGACAAAAAGGCATCTCTAAAACAAGGGCGTATAGTCGCAGTAAATGCTGACAAGAAGCAGATTTTAACTCCCGCAAGGCTGTCTAGACGATCCTCAGACGAGGACGAAGAGGAGCTCTGGTAGGTCGGGGCATCCCCCAGACTCCAAGAAGGCGTCGCATCTGGGCTGTCCTTTGCTGCAAGTGGGTATGGTCCGTCGGGTTGTCGGGTATGGAATCACGATCTTGTGCACTTCGTGAAAATTAGGGGATTTGATTATCTTGCCACCGGGGGGATTGCTCCGTGGGGGAGAGGACGTTTGTATTGGGCTTTCTATTCGGGAAACTATCTGACGCCTCAGCGGCTATGGGGAAATGCACTCAGTGTCCGGAGAGGGCCGGAATACGGGGGTTAGCTTCACGCATTGAGCCTTGCAAGAAATGTAAAATTAAAGTTCTAGGGGACGGTTCATACTTCGGGTAACATCAGGTTATGTACGAAAGTGTTAGGGCCCGCAACTCTATGTGAAGGGCACCGAACGGGGGACAGGGGGGTAATGGGACATGTATTCCAATTG
>Ga0179591_1264853_pt1 | contig 15240 bp, 14 predicted proteins | sample CZOMad2_1_08_16f_FD_182891 | JGI IMG/M metagenome (GOLD analysis project Ga0179591, IMG submission 182891) | Vadose zone soil fungal communities from Angelo Coast Range Reserve, California, USA - CZOMad2_1_08_16fungal (PacBio error correction) | ecosystem: Environmental > Terrestrial > Soil >...
TTAGGGGTTCTCCGGGTTGTGGGGGGTGGGAGAGGAGCGAACGGGAAAGACCCTTAAGTAAGAACACGATTATCAAGCAGTAGTGTACTTGTAAGAGGGTAGGCCTTGAAAGCAAGGACCTTCGGGTTAGGGAGTACTCTGCTCATTTCGAGAAGAGGCATTATGCTAGCTTGTAGCCATCGGAAGGAAAATTTAACTTAGGCCCTCTGAGTCAGAAGGCAAGGATGTGCACCGGCGGATTTAAGGCGGCGTGTCTACCCCTTGACCGAACGGGATTCTAGAAGTCATAGCCTCGATTGAATCGGACATCCGCCCTGTATGTCCACGACGTCGAAATTAGCGAATATGCGACGTTCAAATGTCGTGGGCCGTCCTCTTTAAGAGGATATGGATACCTGCTATATTTATCTCCTCCTCGAGAAGGGTGTTCCCTTTCATCCCATTTGAGGACCCCTTATTAGTTGGTACCATGTACCGGAATCTAGCCTCTAGTATCTAACCAGTAACATTTGGCGAGCGTCATTCTCGAACTGAAAGCTTAAAACTTCAAATCGGATTTTACGCTTGTAGTGAAAAAACGAGTCGAGAAAAAGACGCGGGCTAGGTAGCCTCATGGGATAAAAGGAACAGTCTAATCGGGGTCCACAGTTGCAAATTCTTTCGCAGAAGGGTCTGGAAGTTTTTTCACAAGGGAGGCTGAGACGTCGAGCTATTGGTGACTACCCGCATGTGACTCTGAATCGGGGAGGGGGGAGTCCTGCTGGTTAGAGACACTCACTTTAAACTTCCTTTGAGATGTCTTCCGTCCGTGTCTTGAGCGGCGTACTTCTCCTTGTTAATCTCTGAAGGGTAGGGTGGGGTTTGCTTCTAGGAAGGAGGAGGGGGGGGATGCAGACAAGCATAAAATCGTCGTCTTAGGGGCGGGTGCTGGGAAAAAGACAAAGACTAGCTCTAGGTCTGGATTGGGAGAACAGTAAAGGTTTTTCGGACTGTTTAAATGACCCTTCGACCTGGGTAAACTAAGCCTAGGAATAAAAATGAGGTCGGGGACAGGAGAGACAGACGACTTTCACGGATCTTAGGTCGATTATCTGGTCAAGGGGACTTAGAAGGGGGAAGGTCAATGGAAGCCTTAGGGCATTCGACTTCTAGAAGGGGAGGAAGAAACTTACTCGGCGGGAGTGAACAGCTTGTCTTTGGCCTGTAAGGAAAGACTGCTCTTGATAGGATAGGGAGGCAGGAGGGAGGGGTCAATACAACGCTGACCCGTAATACGACTTCCCGCGGGAAAATAAGTTGGCTCTCCAAGGGGGCACTGGGGAAGACTTAGAATGGATCGCGGTTCCCGGCACAAGAAGGGGACTATTCTATCAGCTTGTATGGAAGGTCGGGGAATGCTGCTGCCACATAAGGGTTCTGTACGTAAGAGTCCGGTCTGCCAGGGATTCGTAGACTCAAAAGGCAGAAACCCTGGAGGGGGGAGGGGTACGAAAAGGGGGGGGGAGGGGTCTGTGGAGGTACTGTAGTATGAGTCTGCGGTCTCAACCGGGGGTGAGAATAAAATCGTTCCAAGAATCTATCTGGAGAACCACGAGTTCTTACGTAACCATACAAGGGGGCTGGCAGGACTAGAAGATGACGGTTAGACGGGGGGGGCCCGTGCCTTGCAAGAGAGGAGCGTACTGAGCGATCATCGGGTCAAGGAAAAGCAGAAAGAAGAAGGAAGATCACTAATGGGAAGGAAGCTGGTATACGATGTCATATCTGGTGAAACTGCTCTCTGGGCCCTGGAAAGAGGGGTAGGAAGTCTAGAATTTCTCATCGGGGGGGAGGAATAAGAGGTCCCGTTGACATGGCGAGAAAACTAACATCAACAAAGGTCAACACTCTTAAGCTGGGGTAGAGAGGGTGGAGGGCCATGTATTCAATCGAAGGCAGAAGGGAAAAATAAGCCGGTCCCGACTCGAATTCCGAGAGATAAAATAAATTCGGTATTTTCCTTCAGCCGGAAAGGTAAAAAATACCGGCCTCTTTACAATGATGCGAAAAAGATAAAAACCGAGCGAGACAAGAGAGTCGGAAAAGAAACGTACGTGGGCGCTTGTCCAAGACATCGTTACAGACAAGGAAGCAGCTACTATAGAAGTCGCGAAAAATCCGCGAAAAAAGAAAACCGCTTCGGGGCCGGCACGCAAACGTTCTTTAGACGACCCTTAGGAGCTCCGAAGCAGCGGGAAAGTAGAAAAAAGTGGATGATTAATAATATCAGAAGGAGTAAGAGGAAAGCAAAACCACCCCCGTCAAGAGAAACTCTCCGGAGGGCTCGGTCCGAGGAGCTGGTCTGGGGGAATTAGTAGAATATAAGGGTCGCGGAGTATAAGAAAGCTGCTGGACGATCGATACTCGAAAAGGGTAGGGGGGAATCTGGGTCCTCCGAGCCTGGGGACGAATCGGTTCCCGAGCGGGAAATGAAGAAGCAAAGGCCTGAGTTGCTCGAGTAAAGGCGGGGGGCGGGCAGGAAATGGGACGCCGGTAGGGGGGGGGTGGGTTCGGGGAATCTCCTGATCTCAACGGCCGTAGGGTCTAGAAATCTCGTAATGAGTTGTGCTGAATAGGCCTTTCCTTCTAACGGTTATGGACTCAAGACCGCTAACAAGCGGGGGTCTGCAATAAACCGGAACTGAAATACGCGTCGGGACAAGACAAAGTCCTTCACCGGGCGCGGAGCAGCAGCTTCCGAAAATCAATAGAAGAAGGGAAAATGGGTCGTCGTTTTGAAAATGAGAATAGAGGTAGGGAAGGTTAGAGATGCAACTCCCTTATATTTCTAGTTACTTGCATCACGTCGGAAAAGGCGTAAGGCCGCCTCGGAGTACAGCAAAGACGTAGCGTTTCTCGTAAACCCTCCGGCGGTGCAGAGAATCTGGAGGCATGTAAGGGGGTTTGTAGAGAAAATAAGGACGAAACGCCTCTTATTCACACACTCGTCCCTCGGGGATCTCGCCGAAATGGGGAACCTCAAACTCAAAAGGGGGGGTCCCGTTAGAAAGGGTCGGCTCTAAAGGGGGGGGGCCCCGTGGCGCGGGGTAATATCACGTCTTACCGTCGCAAGGCTACTGTTTGGAGAAAAGGAATATCCCGCTCAAAGATAATCCTTGAGTTTGGTCGGGGCCTACTTGAATGTCTCGGACAAAAGGAATCATCTAGAAAAGTCCCTTGGCTGGAAATTGTTCCCTGACGTAAGAGACAGAAATCAAGCTGTTTATAAGTGGTCAGGGTGCCTCCGAAATGATATCGAGTATCATCACAAGAGGAGGTCAATCGGCTTGAAAAATCATCACTTTTCCTGAAAAGCGTACCGGTGCTCGGGGACGGCATGTGTAGGTCCCATAAAGAAGTTCGTTGCGTTGGACGTCTTCGGGGCTGTGGTAATTGACTGACGAATTCGGCCGCGGCAATCACCGGGAAATCACTTTACGTCCGTTTGCGCTATAGTGGGCTCTGATAAGGTCGTCAACGACCCGGGAAAGTTGTCGAGGGAACTAAAATTTTCGTCCGAGAACCAAGAACGACGTGGAGTACAAAACGGAGTCCTGTGGTTGAGGAGAGATACGGTACGACGCAGGGGATGTGCGAGAAATGATACCTCAGCGCTGCTCAGGGCATAACTGCAGGCTAGTATTAAAGAAAATTTTTCCGGACTTCCAAGTTCTCTTGAGGAACAGCGCGACTTATTGAAGATAGAGGCAATCATCAGAGAGATTCTTTTCACGCAATTCAGACAAAAGATGGTTAGCACAAAACGGGATTGATAATATTTCTGAAGTGGGTGAGGAAACGGAACTCTTATCCGGTTTATTACCATCCTAAAACTCGAAGATTCCTTCAGAAAGTAAGATCTAAAGAGAATATCCTCGGGGGGGAAAGTCCTTCGCCGGCTGTTCTCCGACAAGCAGTAACCTCGGGTATTTTTTCGCGTTCGAATGTCCCTTACGGGAGTGAAAAAGGATGCCCGGAATACAAGGGAAGAATCAACGGTATAGCTCTCCAGCGGGGGGTCAACGCTAACATTTGAAAACGAGCTCTGCTTCCGAAGTGTTTCTTGAAAGTTGCAACGTAAAGACATATCGATGACTTGCAGGGTTAAAAAGTCCGTGGGCCCCCTAAAAACGCCTGGAAGTATCTCATCCTGGAGAGCGTCAGCTGGGGGTCGCGAACTTCTAACCTCCCGACTCAGTTCAGTATGTACTACTATCGGCTAAATTCACCATGCTCTTCAGCGCTGTAGAGATTATTCCCTCACGCCAGTTATACTTAATACCGGCTACTGCTGAAACGTCAATAGAGGATCTCCTTAAGGGACGTTTGACACTGACAGAGGCGCTAAGACGATTAGAGAGAGAAAATTAAATCACTACAAAATAAATTTATACTGACTTCGAGTATGATGTTCGCGCACGTCATTTAACTATAGGTAATCCTCGCTTTAAAATCGTGCGGTCTCCGGGGAGGGGAAGACGTACGGGCTTATTTCACCAACCGCCGGGTATCCCACGTCTTAAAATAACAGGAGCGGGAAGTTCCTAGGTTTGTTCCTCCGCCCACCATGACTCATGGATGCTAGCGTGTTTCGGGCTCGGTTTAAGAGGCGGGGTGAGTCCTCAAACACTGCGTCTATCTCTCTGTTCTGTGGTACATCCCACCTCCGCTTCCCAGACCCCCGATTCCGAAGTTTGCTCAACTTCTTTCTCTTTGTCTTCAATTTTCGCACGAAAAGAAAAGTGTCGAGAGATAGGTGGCCTGGCTCCCGCTCGTGGATAGAATTGTGGATTTGGTTCGAACCCTTGTTCTCTCCTTCAAGGCCTGTTGGGAGTAATAGGACCAAGCCATGGGCTAAGCGGGTTTTCCTGGGTTGTTGACTGAGTGCTCTTGGGGAATTATCAGCCTTTCCGCTTCATTGCGGTGCTCGGCATCCGACTGTGGGTTACTGGATTGCGGTCCGTCTGAGCTTTCCTTTCTTCTGACGGCTCATGGAGGTCCTCTGTAGAAAGACAGCGACGCTATCCACTTTGTCGCTCCCACCTTTTGGGGGGGGGGGAAACTTCTCAAAACTACCGATTACCGTTATCTTCTTAATGGTGCGCCGTTCAAGAAGATTAGATCAGTACTTCAAGAAAGATCCTAATTTAAAGAAGGGTCAGCTCTAATGCCATTAGTCATGCGAAATTGATCTCTGTCGTATTCACTCTCGTGTAATCTTCCTTTCGCGGCGGGCTTACTAATCTTACAGAAGGTTGTCTGCAACATCTGTCCTCCCGCTTCTTGAGAGACCTCGAGACCAGACGTTCTGTCTGCCTCGCTGTTGAACCGCGATGGGGTTAACCGCTCCCGCATCTCTAAAAATCACTCAAGGCGTCGCTTGGGTACTTTGTGAGCGCTATGATAGATTGGTACTTTCATGCATAGTGGTTGTGAGTTCTCTTCTACCGTCTCTCTACGCGCTGTCAGTTACTCGCAGAAGCTTAAAGGACCAACATCCCGTGGTGCTCTGGAAAGATACAGACATCACGTTAAACTGAGCGTAACCGCGCGATATTGTTAAGAGAAAGAAATCCTCCACAACTGATATTAAAGTCTAGCTCCATTTGACGATTTCGCTCCAGGTCTACATCGCTATTACTCTTACTTCTATGAAAGAGGAGAGCCCGGGGAAAATTATCAACCTGGGTCCCTTCGGCGACGTAAACAATCGGATCAGCGTCAATAAATGGTAGAGAGGACCCACACGCGCGATAGTTTCCCTATCTATTCGAAAATCCAAAAAATCAAGGCGCGCGAAGCTCGTTCCTTAAATTGGATCGGGGAGGAACACGAGAATCGGTCCTCCGATCGACACGGAGGCCTATCAAGATCAAATTGGTCTCGGGTTGACCTCGAGTCGGGTTGCACGAAGATATTTTAAGCCGATGGCCAGCGATTTACTGCTGTACAGCTATTTCCCGTTCTCCCTCCGCGCCGACCTGCTTCTCCGATTTCTCGGTATTGGTCCTCGACAGTGGAGTCCTGGAGGGAGGGGAAGTGTGAAAAGTCTCTGGCTCGAGGGTCTTTGAGGCCGCGCCGAGAAGGCTGAGTGGGGGGGGTGCAGGAACAGCTGTCGGCACCCGTTGGGCACGACTCCACTCGACCCTACCGGTGTAGGAGTACGACTCCCTCTCGGGCACCTGCGTCCCTTTTCCTGTTATGTGCCATGCGACGATAAGGGAAGTCTCGTGCCCCCAGTTTCGTCAACGCCGAATCCCGTGACTTCGCTCCAGTTGCTACAACACATGCTGGCGCGGGGAAGCACCATACGAAAGCTCAGAATCCATAAGAGGACCGTAGTTCGTATCTCTGGCTCTTTAGTCGTGTTGTCCGACACCACGCGGCATTTTAAGAAAGGGCTTCCTGGGACTTCACGTCGTGGGCAGCTTTTAATTTTTCTCATCTGCCTTGAAGAGATATCAGACATCGGGGGAGAAACATTTCGTCTCAAAAGGGGGCATGCCCTATGGTGAGCATCACTCATCCTTCTGTACGTATTCATGCTGACTGAAAGCACTGGCTATTTGTTCGCATTATTAATAATTTTCCTCCTGAGGCATCCATAGTTCCGGCCGTACCTCTAAATTCTTAACTCGAATAAAGGCGGGCTCCCCAAGAATATTGAGAGTCCAGTTCAAAAAAGACTTTTTCTCGGTTAGTTTGAGTCGCGACGAGTAGGCCGTCCAAGTCCGTTAGGAAAAACGCGGCACGAGGATCAGAGTGGATACTAAGGATCCTCCGTTACTAAGCAGATTATGGGCGGAGCCGTACCGGTTCGAAGTTCAGAGCGCTGGTTGGACGTTGGAAGGGTGCCCACGTCTATGATGGTCTTTCTTAACACTTAATCTTGATCGGGGGGCTCAATGGCTATACGCTTACTGGCACAGGGACGGTTACGCAAGTACGACTTGATTGATCCTCTGGACCTCAATCGGATAATTATGCCGGTGCAGAGTTTACAAACTAGGTCGAAGGGATCGTGCGTTCATGGTCTTTGAACGGGTAACTGGGAGAGTGTAACCCACGCAGGCCGGGGATGACGTACAGTCTGTCACCGCACTACGTAAATACACGGAAAGGGGGGTGAAAAATACTTGGGTGGATTTCTAACTCTACTAGAAGCCGGGCAATTCAAGCATAGGTAGGTCTTCATACTTCTAAGGACCGTATCTCTTTACCTTCTTCGGGCTTCCCCTAACTCGGACCTGAGGGAAATCCTCATCCCATGCTCGAACTCTAGATCAAGTTCCAACTGGTATCTACCAATGGTCAGATTAGACTATTAACTCGCTTATGGCGATGACTGAACTTATAGAGAGTCTCGGGCTAGGTCAACCGTATCACGTGAATTACCGGGATTTCCCTTTCGGTCTAGGGCGGGGGGCTAAGAATGTCGGAAGCTGGCAAAATCGGCTCTAGTGTACGGCACTACCTAAAAAAAGAGAGAGCTACGGCAGTGGATATCGGTTCCGATGGCGACACACGAACAGGAGTACGAAAATATGCCCGGACCGAGCGAGCTCCTCGTGAAACAAAGCGGACTTTCACGGTAAAATAGGAAAAGTGCCAGGGGGATCGGGCAATGTAAGTCATTGAACTCCGCCGTTACGGCCGTTAAGTTCTTATACGTTCTAATTTCCTCTACAGAGACGATCGTGCTTTGAAGGTTTGCTTGAAAGCACCAAAGAGGTCGTTGCCTGTAGAGAGGCCACCGCTGGGGTATCTACTCGCTCAAGGCTTCTGTTATCGATTCGATAATTGTAAGCGTCCCCTTGCAATATAGCACAAGGTCGCTTCTTCCGCAGCAACTGATTTCTAAGTCCCGGCCTCCTCGAGCCTGAGGCGTCTAAGGGTGGTGGGGGAGAAGGATTGACCCATGGGGACACCGATAGCGGTGATCTCCGGTCACTCGTGTCCGGCGCCAATGGGATTCGAATAAGACCCCCGATCACACAAATTGTGAGGTGGAAGTTTTTTCGCCGTCGGCGTCGCTGTTTGGTAATCGGTCAGAGGCGCGACTCTTCAGTGGAATTGCTATAAGTAAATAAGCACGGCCTCGAATATCCGGTCGTCTGATTCCTATCAAAGAAGAGTTAACAAGTTACTCTAGAGGCCTACCGGAGAGGTGATGACAACTTCCCTTACATATCAGTGACCTCGATCTGGCTGGTCCCCGCCTGACAGCGAGCTAGGATCACGAATTGATAAGGGGGGGAAACTGAAGCCTGCACTAAGGTTTACAATACCTCGCGAGGGAGGAATTGGGATTCGGAGGGTAGAGAAAGGGTCCGGGTTTATGGAGAGATACGGATCAGAGGGGGACTGTGGAGCGTCTGTGTGCGGCATTTCGAGTGCAAGAGTGAAGTTCTTTAGGGAGGGGCCGGGCGAGTCCCCTCGGGACAGGGGGAAAAAGGGGTGCACGGAAGAACTCGAAGATCCATCCGGAAATTAATAGAACGCGGTTTGTTCCGGCCATAAGTAGTTCTCGATGCGGGCCGTGCGGACTTGAGGAGCAACTGCCAAAGAGGGCCCGTACATCTCGTGAATGCGCCTCGGACCACTACTTTTCTTGTACGATCTCTCCATAAGATCTGAAGATGCGGGAAGTCGTAATGAGACGCGGATGGGAAACTACGCTGAGTAACTCAAGATTCTGTTTGCTCAGGGAACCTACCCCGGACCCGCTAGATCTCGATACAACACTGATTGAGAACAGATAGGAGATAGTTATGACTTGAGCTCCTCAGGGTCGATCGCAAGGAGGTCGGCTCCTGAAGTCAGTTCAGGATAGAATAGTTGATGTCCGGAGGATACATTTCTTATCTGCGTGCCGCTCACTGTGGGGATTTTAGACGCGCAGAGGGTAGGACCTGGGGTTAGGTGAAATCGCATCGGTTTGGGGCGCATCACCGGTCCGGTAAGGAGTTCGCCCCTTACTGGCGTTAAGGAAACACGGGACTTCCTTAGTAGTGTATCGGTCTGGCTCGCTATGATCTCCAGTCACTGGCCGGGTCGAGGGGGGAGAACGTAGGATGACAACCGGGGCTGCATAGTCATCAGCTTGTGGTCTCCTCACAGGCGACACTCTCAATTGAGAGGGGACTTCATAGAAACAGGACCAAAGACTATAGAGACGCTACCCGCTAACCCCTCTTAAAGGTCCTGAGAGGTCCTTGCCCTAGGAGCTTCTACCTCAGTTATAAAGTAGGGCGTGAGTCGTCGGGGGGGGAAAAGTCGGACTCGGATCTATAATGACGGCACTTTATTTAATGGGACATGCACTATCACGTCGCCCCTGAGAAGACGCAGCATTACCTTAAAGTCAATTGGTTCACGGAAGCCCTCCTGAGGGCAAGAAGTATCTCTGCAGTGGGGTTTCAGAACAACAACGGCAACATAGTCTGTGCTATGAAAAGAAGAAAACAAACTACGTACAGCCTAGCAGGACGCCTTCTCTCGTACGAGGTACCCGCCCCAGTTGGTGAAGACGAGCTTCTTAGGATAGACGCAACGGTCCGCCGAGAAAACTTGTTTACCCACGGGAGCTCGACCGCGATCGTTGCATCAATGTCTTGTCTCGCCCCTATCAACTATATAACTCGTCTTGGGAGTTGTCCGTTACAGAATCTAGAGTCGGACCTGGGAATCTGGACCATTCAGGGAGGACCGGCGGGGGTGTAATGGCGTAGATCTCTCCGGGTAGATCTTGTCAGAAGCCGATCAAGGTATAGAGTCATCAGACACCAGCGGGACTAGCAAACGGCCCATAACTCGGGGGCTCTCGAAAGCCCGATGGTGATGGGACGATCGGTCGGCCTCACTTCCGGATGACGGGGGTTAAGAAATCGTCCATTGACCCCCATCCCCTGGCCGATAACGATTGCACTTGACATTTTGGTAATCTTTTAGTCGCTCCACGTCCAGCATCCGCATGTCGCTGTCAATCCTTGGTTTGGGGTCTGGATAAAAAAGATCTCATTTTCGTCCAAAACGTAGCTTAGTGTTAAAGGTGCGTAGGTACTCTCTTCCGCTTGGGCGGGCAATGACCGCCGCCATTCTCTGCTCGTCTAACAGGCGATCTTCTGTCACGCGGGACAACAGAACAGCGTTACTTCCCGTCGCGGGGCGAAACGGCACCGCGACATTCGGAGTGCAGATAGGAGGAGTGTCAGGACATCAATGTCGTGGTCACAATCATCATCCATTTCGAGAGAAAAAAGAAAATGGAAAATCGTAGAAGAGCAGTATGTGTCTGCGATTTTTATAAAATAAGGGAGCTGGGGCGCCGGTTTGGGACCGAACTTGAGGCGCAGCAGATTGAACAGCGCGCTGAGTCAGTAACTCGCTCGGCTTTTGCCTTGACCATCCGTTCTTCCGGTCGAGCCATGCCGGAAACATTCAAAAGAGGGTTATGTCAGGAGTTGCGGAGGAAAGCTGTAATACGCATAGGATCACTTACGCTCCCGTTGTGATCGCGGCAAGGAAAAGAAGACATTTTAACGCAGGAGACGCGCTCGCCGGAGAGTGGTACGTACAAGCTGCGCACGATCATATCCGAGGGAGTTATGGGGATTCAGATAAGAGGGGATAAGTTCGTCCTTTAGGGCCTTACGACCCGCGAACGGGAACTTCGGTTCATCGCGGCTAGCGCAGGACGGGTCGAGAGCTCAAAGGACGCCCTCGGCTGGTAAAACGATCCTTCTCATTGAGAACTCGGGATCTAACCAGATCACGAGGCTGTAAACGGACAACGACTCCCAAGTATCTTCGTCCGGCTAAAGTAGTCCACGTAACCAAGAGAGACGTCGAGGGGGACGAGTGGTTGAAGGTAATGGCTTCTTAGGGTACCGCACCCGAGAAAAAAAGCTTGTCGAACGGATGAGGGGGAAGCTCTTGTTTCTCCTGCATGGTCAATCAATACGAAGGATCGTCCGAATGTTCTCCGGGAGCGCGTGTTCCGGGTAGCGGACTGTTCTTATCTCAACGAAATGTGCCAGGTAGTGAAATCTATCCGTAGCGGCCTTTCACCCGTAGACGGAGTGAGTATCGTTTTCTGGTCAAAAGTTTGTAGAGGGCGATGCGCTGATAGGCTTGAGGGCTGGGTTATCAAATGCATCCCAAAAGAGACGAGCCTTCTCTACCCAGGAAGGCTAGGGAAGTTTGCTCACATCAAGGCGGGGTCTCGGCAGGTCGCAGAGACAAGCGCTAGAGGAGTAGCTCACGACTCGGACGAACCGTCGCCTCAGAGACTCGGGATGGTGGAGCAATCGACGGTCTCCTCCGTCACTCTGTTGGAGGGGAAATCCTATGTACCGTCGGAGTTCTTAGAGACTTATGAGGCGTGCTCTGCCGTGCCCTTTCCTAGCGCCTTCTCCTATTTCTTCTGAAACAGATAACCTGGAAGACGCCGATAAGGGCAGGAGGTCTCAGGAGACTCCTCATGGGTTCCTTGTCCCTCTAGCTAGAATTTATGTACACTCGAATGGACTCTTTCAGACTAGAGTCCCCTCGACGCAGCGGGATTGTTCATTAAAATATCGATCGCGCTTACGATCAGACGTCCTTGCCCGCAGAGTAGGAAATTCTCCTGCGTGGAAACTCATTCTAGACTGCGGGGGAAGGCGCTGTTCTGGCGGATTGTCAAAGTCTTATACTCCGGTGCTGTCCTCTCTCAAAACTTATTTACTCACGCGGCATAGGATTTTTTGTCAACATCGCCAAAGAGGATTATCGATACTACGTTTTGTAGAGCCAGCTTTCGTTTTCACAAGAGAATTCCGGAAGATCTGTTGGTACGCGGACTCAAATTATTCAGAGTATCCTGATCTAACTAATGTCAAAGAATCAATGGGTGATGATTTCCTCGCTGCCACGACCGTTGATAAGGACAGATATGTGGCCTAGCGATCGTACACCACGGAGAACTTCCGGGGGGGGTGTACGATCGTATAAAAATACGTCTCTTGGAAAAAATCTTCTCTCGTCGATCCTCGAATTTTCTCGTCAAATGATCTACAAAAAAAAACAAAGATTATGAAAAGAGATAATTGACTTAGAATCGCACTAGTATTCGCCATCCGACTAGTTCAACTTCTGCGGAACGATCTCCAGGGACCGGTGGGATAAGGTTCTCCAGGTCGCGGTATCCATCTCTTTTCGCGTAGACTGGAGCAAGCGTCAGATGAGGAGCACCGAGGATGAACGTTCACTGAATAGGGCTCAGATAGACGGATCGGCGTTCTTGGAGGAGAGTGATTGATTATCTCTCGATACGAAGACGGGCGGTCATGACCTGAGAGGACGAAAAAGAACTTCAGGGTCTCTAGGTTCAGCGACTTGTCTAGGGTTTGGAGGAACCCGATCTTAAAGGAACGTAGCAGGGCCGCCGTGGGTCAACTAAAGTGCCGCGACGCAGACGAGCTAAGGGAGGGCTCCTCTCTGATCCCGGCATCGACTTCAGGCCCTGTAAGGGCGGATTGAAGTACAGCAGGCTCCCCGATCTTTGCCGCCCGATGCGCGCCTATCTTGTGTCGAGCGTACCATCGTACGTCAATGACAACATAGTGCATCTAGGCCAACTCTGATGCTGTTTTTTCAACGCTAATCACTTTCCATTCGCGGGCCCGTTTCTCTTTTAGGGCATCACCGTGGAGAGGGACTACCTTGCAGCACTATAGCCGACTCCGTCTCTTACACTTCGCGTTAGCGAATTGATTTACCCACCACCTTCCGGCAAGCACTCTTTTACAAAGAGCTCTCTCGCATCTACGGGGCGACCAGCTGTCCATTACGCAGGGGCGAAGCTTGGTGGAGGGACTGCCAGAGCACACTCACTAGCTTAAGGGCAAGCGGACGAGAGCTGGTAAGTCGGGTTCACGTATGTCTTTATTGGAGCTCAGAGGAACGAAAGTGCGGCATCAGCTGCATTGCGCTACCTCCTGCCCTACAGACACGCATCTACAGGAATCGATCTCTTTACTGCCATCCGTCTGAGACGTCCGTGTTTATGACACGTTTATTGGAAAAAACTTTCCACGGGGCCTCGTTTAAGAGAATTATGGGAAGGAGGGTGGGAGAATTCTTTCGCACCCGCGATCACGTCGAAATATGTTACTCGTTGATAAAGGTCGCGATCCGGAAGCAGAGGACCTTCAGTGCAACAGGCGGCCGGAGGAGTCAGAAGGACGTTGACAAGTAGTTCCCCGCAGGAAACAGGAAGCCCTCGGTCTTGGATACTTACGCTGTTATGAGACAGGGTAGAACGGAGACGGGGCCTTTACAGAGTTCTCCATCTGAGACTAATGTACGGCTGACCTTAGAGGGGGCGCCGCGATGACTCATTAATTGTGAGTGGTTTTCGCATTGACTCTGCAAGTGACAGTGGAAGTTAAGAAACTAGGGTAGTCTCAGTAATTCTTGTGACCAAGTACTACCCCGGGTACGGGCTGAAGGCGCGCAAAAGGACTTCAAAGGAATTAGGCTCGGTTGCATGTGCGTATTTAACCGGAATCCTGCGTAATATCAATCATGGACTTACCACTTTAATAAGTCTTGAGGGGGGAAATCTGGTTTGGGGGACGACGCAGAGCCGTCCAGAGGGAGTCATCAGAGGCTGGGGAGCGAATGACGCTTAGTCCATCGTGCTTGAGGGGGCACCCGCTGCGACGGGGATCAGCGCAGGCAATATGAACAAGGCTGACAACGAGACGTAGGATCCGCAGACGTCTTAGCACGACTCACATACTCGTGCTGAGATGACTACCTCATGTACTCACTAATGGGTCTCTTGCCTATTCGCCAAGCTCACTGTAAGTAATAGGTTACACTTCGTAACGAGAGTGTGAAGCTAAATGGACAGTCGAGGGACAATGAGCAATTCACCGCGAGTACCCGTAGTTCGAAATACGCGGTCTGCTTGGAAGCCAGGAATTTCGGGGGACGAGGTTCGATACCGGCAACCCGGAGTCCCGACCTCGTCCATAATGAAGAGGCCTATCTCAGCCGCTTGAAACACAGTTCACGGACATCTACTGCGCGGGGGCGCGGCACGTGGATCCTAAGTGAGGGCACACGGAAAATGAAGCAGTTCAGGAATATCTACTCCGGAGAAATCAGTGGATCTCTCTGGTCGGGGCACAGTTCATGCCTGGGGGCGATGCCCCAACGAGCAGGTGATCTATCTCAAAGAAATTGGCCAGCTACAAGACTTAGAAAGATCACGACGTTCCGTGCACACCCGAGTGGCTCAATGACCTTGTCGAGCTGCGGTTCTCTAGCATTTCGAAGGAAAACAGAACCACGGCCTGAGGAGATCCTTAGGTTTGGATTCGGGGGCCGCATTGTGTGTAGTAGGGCTCCTGCCCTAATAAGTGGAGGTCCCGCCTTTCGGGCAGAGATCTCCCTGTATGACCAAAAACCCAACAAAACGCAACACACCAGAGACAAAAAACCCCGGATTGGAATTGGTTCACTGACATAGTAGGCGATAGGAATGTTCGGGAGCGTTGATGTAAAATCTGCTGCTACGCTGGATTTATTTTGCGATCAACCTCTCACTGGAAAGAGCCTGCTTCACCTAATAGAGTGGACACGCCACGAGCGTACATTCTGGCAGGTTTCGTCCAGTTGGCTACTTGCGTCGTCCACAAGATAAGTCGGTGCACTTGGAAGGGCGCGAGTCCGTTTTTAAACCGAAGTCGAAGAAGGCAAGTATTTGAGAGATTCTACGCTCCCTGCTTCGGTGCTCGCCCGTAGGAATGGGGGAGGTAGTCTTAAGTCTGCGATGGTAGTCGTTGCCTACCGCGGGGCTGTCTTTGCGGGTCATAAAGTCTGGAGATGAGGTCTATCGGTTTGTCGTCCAGATTCCTAGATCGAAGTAAAGGAAGGGGCACGATATCCGACCTACAATGCCTATAATCTACCAATCCCTGCTGCCTAGCCGTAAGTTTGATAGAGAGAACCTGGGCCTACGTGAGCGCACCGTATAGAAGCCCTGCTCTTACCGAGGCTACTTCGCGCCCAAGGACAACTGTGGGCTGTGTTCGCGCGGAGATCCAGCACTCGAGAGCCGTCTCGAGCATACGCTGCTTCTGACTACCGCGGACCGCAACACGCCGGTCGAGGGGAGAGGGGGATTACAAAACAGTGTATCCGCACTCA
>Ga0179591_1257232_pt1 | contig 15238 bp, 18 predicted proteins | sample CZOMad2_1_08_16f_FD_182891 | JGI IMG/M metagenome (GOLD analysis project Ga0179591, IMG submission 182891) | Vadose zone soil fungal communities from Angelo Coast Range Reserve, California, USA - CZOMad2_1_08_16fungal (PacBio error correction) | ecosystem: Environmental > Terrestrial > Soil >...
GACAAAATTCTAGTTCCAGCCTTAGCTTGCCTGTTACAATTGAAGAAAAACGACGGCACTGGGACTGTGGGTTGCCTTGACCCAAACAACCAAAAAAAAAAAAAAAACAAAAACCCAAAAAACAAAAAACAAAAAACAAAACAAAAAACAAACAAACCAAAAAAAAAACACACAAAAAAAAAAAAAACAAAAAACAAACCAAAAAAAAAAAAACACACAAAAAAAACAAACCAAAAGAAACAAAACAAAAACCAAAAAAGAAAAACAAACAAAAATCAGTTGACTCCATGCGGTTCGGGGATGTTCGAACGTCAAGTTGGGGGGGGAGTCGGCAATTCAACCAACAGGATTGAGTAATTGGGGTCCGAAGACTACAGGGGGGGCATGATTCTTGCCGGTTGGGTCTGGTGTCGAAGGGGAGGAGCCCGAGCTTGCTTGACGATGGTGCAATCCCATTTCAGCTTGGTCATAGGTATGCGGCAGACTTCGGAAATCAGCGGCGTGTTGCTTTGCCTCAGAGAAAAGTCTCTTAAGCGGAAAGGGGAGAAGCGTTTCTAGTAACTGACGGAGTTAGAGGCAACCGTAAAATCATTTGGGTCCATGGGCAATTGTAGGTCCTAAAGGACGACATTGGCGCGAGCTTGGCAGTGGGGGGGGGAGAAAATAGTTAAACTGCTCCCGAGGGAGAAAGGGGTCGCAATATCTTTCTGTACCGTAGAAACATAAGGAGGAAACTTCAGCGGAAGGTTTTCAATCTTTGAACAAGTCTTCGAAAAACAATGGAAAGAGAGGGAACATACCTCGACTTGCGCAATTAAAAAAAACAAACTTGATTGTCTTGAGCACGCCCACAGCAGACAAAACTCGATCGGTGGTGTCGCTTCGCGGACAGAATTTTGTGCAACGGATGGTTGAGGGAGGAAACTGAAGGCAAGTGGATGGGAAACAGGCCACATTGACACTCTCAACGAAGAGAATTTGCCGAACTCGATGGGGGTGGAGGAGGAATCTTCGCCTGGGCGTGAAAAAGCTTCAGTGGCGGCCGGATAAAAAAAAGGCAAACTTGTTCGGGGAGAAGAAAAGGAAACGGGCTTTTGGAATATAATCGACCGGAAAATAAAGTATCCCGGGACGCAAAAGGGGGGGGAAAAGTCCGCAGAGGAAAAGATCGGAGTAGGTCTCGAAAGATAGAGGACCAGGATTATTTCCGCTTGGACAAAAGCCCCTTATACAAGAAATAGGTCTACAAAATAAATGGGAAAAATTGGTAACAATATCGGATCTCTCAAGGAAAGAAGGAAAAAAATTGCGGACGAGAACTTCAATTACTCGTACAGAATTGCAAGAAAGGGGTGGAAATGGATTCGAAGGATAGACAGCAGATGTGCGATCTGTTTGTTGAGAAATAAAGGTTGGTCATTCATCAAATTTAGGGGAAGAAGGGAAAAAATCTCAAGTGTAGGACCTCATCAAAGGAATGGGAAAGCAGCCAGGGTCAGCTACACGCACTAAAGCTTGGATGAGGGGACTCGAAATTGGGGGCACGGGGAAGAACCGCGCTAGCGCGTGCCAACCCTGAACTCAAAGAGATTGTGCCGGTCAGGATGACTCCAACATTGAAGGTAGCCAAACTCGGGTAGATTTCAGAACATCGATTGACGCCTTTCAAAGAGAAGAGAAAAAACGACAACTAAAAGGGAGAGTAGGAGAGGTGTAAGAAAACTAGTCAGGCAGATAACGATTCCTCCATCTAGGGAGGCCGAGGTCTCTGCTAAAGTTCATCAGCACTAATCTTTGCATAAAAAAGGAGAGAAGTTCGAAGTGTAGAGTCAATGGTGACTTAAAAAAAGGAAATTGGCAGTTGAAGTTTTGACAACGTGACGACTGCTGCAAGTCCTTAATCCGAAGGGGGGCATAACTACATATTTATAGGGAAAAAAAAACCTTTAGGTAGAACGGTCGTACTTCGTGCAGATTGAACATAGAGGGGAAATGACATGGGGGGGGTTAGGAGAGACTCAGTTAATTACCGATACAATTACGAAAAAGGGTGAAAAAGTGCTTGAGGGAAGTCCATCTGGTGGAAAACGTTTCCGGCAGACTACTATGAGAAGAAAAGGGGCGCAAGAAAGACGTGGGAGGGGTAACGTATGATGGAAAAAAGTTTGTTCCAGGAAACACAGAAAGTCAGTCAAATGAGCAATACGCCTCATCGTAATGGGCGCAAGGGGCGAGATTTCTCCTAAACTCGATATGCTCATCCAAACCAACGGGGATTATTAGAAAAAATAGGAGAAGATAGACTAATATCGTCGATAAATTCTTGGTCACAGGGAGAACGCTGCCAGAAATACGATTTATCAGGGATTTGATCTCTTAGACCTGACGGTCGTGGGGAAGAAAAAAACTTGTCACCGACGTAGGCACTTTGAAAAGGGGAAAAGTCGGTAAGTTTGAATAAACGTGATGATGTATGAAAAGAGGGGCTGGAAGTACACCCTGGAAAGACAAAAAAAGAAGGGCAAAATTGCGTACTTTTTGAGAGGGTAAGAAAGAGTCGCTCCCGACTCAACACAACAAGTGAAAACGCTATGTGGAGTTAAGAGGAGAAATGGTATACCGAAAGGTTGGTGAAGGAGGCCGCTTGTATGGATAAGGCTAAGAAAAAGAGGATTAGAGCTGGGGGGCAGGGGAAGAGTCAAGGTCGGCAAACTTCAACTGTCCATTGCCGGCGAACAAGAGAGAACGAGAAGAAATCGAAAAGAGGGAAACTTTAATGTCAAAATAGGGCTCTGGAGTTCTCTTGAACCGATAAGAGCAAAGCGGAAAGGGGGTTTTCTGGACGCGAGGGAGAACCTGAGCAGGGGGACGGACGATAGGGTGCGTTGTCGGACCGCGACGCCATAAGGAGAGTTAAGGGTAAGGGGAAAAGAGAGGTATCTGAAGCGGAATCTTGGGGGACGTAATGTGGGCGGAATCTGACCGGCAAAAAATTCGGAGGTGCGTCATGTTTCAAGAATCAATGTCCCGAGGACTTGCATCGTCGAGTAAAAAGAAAGTGCGGGTCAGGGGAAAAGGACTCTTGGAAGGGACACGGACCAGGGGGAAATAAGAAAGCGGAGATTTTCTCGTTTCCTGACACAAGTGTTCTTAGGAGACCGTGTCCGGGGGAAAAGTATGAGGGAAACAACAGATAACATATTTGCTGGGCGAAACGATGAAAAAGAACTTCTTGCAACTCGAAAAAGGGGAAGGGAATTTCCGGCCGCAATCCTGGGGGGGAAGGCAAGGGGACGAGCGCACCTATATAGGACTTGAAATTACGGTCTAGGGGCTTTTGTAGTCCATAATTCCCCGGAAAGAAACGGGCTTGAAACTGAGACTACCGGGGTCAGGTATGAGAAAGAATCCTATAAGGAGGCTCAAAGAGGAAACCAGGGGGGGAAAAGACTTTCTTCCAGGGATATTCTTTAGGGGTCGGTCAGAGGTATCAAAAAGAAGAGAATACTCCAAGAAAAAGGTGAAGTTTTTGTCGAGCTCGGAAAGAAATGAAAGGGTTAGAAAAGTCTAAAACGGAGAATAAAAAAAATCGGGGGGTTATGAAATGAAACTTTATTATATGTCAAAGGCTTGTGGAACTGGGCCAAGGCTTGAGGAAAAAGTCGATCCACTCAACTGGTGGGGGGAAAAAATTCGTACCGGCTCAAGCAAAGAAAAACAGGAATTCTCCGGGCTGCTTGGTTGGGGGAGAAATGCAGGTCTTTGGGGTGAGGCACAACTTCTTACTAGGTTGGACGTAGTCAAAAGTGTGTCAAGTGTGGAAAAAAAGTGTTCGAAGACGGGACGGAGAACAGATCTATCACAGAGGGGGGAAGAGAGACGTTCTGTTGATGAACGAGGGTACCGAAAAGAGAACTTTAAACGGTAGAATAGGGAACCTGCAATCAATATAAAAATCTTGGCAAGCTCCGACACTAGGGGGGGGAGGGGCTAAAAAAAGAAAGGAAAAGGGACCAATTCTTTGACAGTTCACTTGACTCAGGCGGGGATGACAACTCTAAGGTTCAGAAAGGAGTACGGCCTTTGCTGTACGCCAGTTAGGGGGACCAAGAAAAAAACGCGGAGTGGACCATCAGTGAAGGAAAAGGGGGGACCTACGGGGAAGGCTTCGTTGTGCGTGAAAAAAAAGCTCGTTTCTTAATCCGAAAGTCTCACCGCAAGGAAGGACTAATTCTCGCCATAAAGTGAACCATACTTCGTACAAAAAATTAAAGCAAATCCTGGTTGTTTATTAGTCGTTAACAAAAAAGGGACCAACGGAAAACGAAAACGACCTGGGACATCTCTCGAAAGGAAAAAAAAAAGTCCCAGTAAAAGGGGGATGATGCTGCTACAGAGGGTGTTTCCGCATAAAGGGGGTACCAGGAACTAAGGCTGGAATCGCAGTTGTGAACGCTCAAAAAAAAAAAAGGAGGAGGAAAGGAGAGTAAAAAGAAAGGGGGAAAGGCTGCCGGTACAAGGCGCACGACATAAGAGAAAATGCATGACAGAAAGGGGTGACTGTTGGGCAGGATCGCAAAACGCTGGGAGCAATGCGTTTGGAGGGGGAGTTTCCTTGGGCAAGTTTGGTGGGAGCGAAAAAGTGGAAAAAAACCAATTATTGAAAGTGGTTTCCTAAGCGCATGGAGAAGGGGAGGAAGACCCCTTCGTGGAGTTCGGAGTTTCGGCTTTCACCAGAGGGTCTTCTCACTCAAAAAGGAGCATTGCAATCTAAGTTGAGATTGAATACAGGCAGGGGGGACCTCCTGAGGAAGAAGAAAATGTTTGCTTTAACATGGACAGAAAGGAAATTCTCAGGAGGGTAGAAGAGAACAGATGTAGTAACTTGCCATGCTTGATAGAACATGGGGGAAAGGGTCCAGGGGAAAAACTGGCACGAGCAAGAAGGTGGAGAGAAGGTGCCACGATTGGTGCTATAAGAGTGGGGAGGCGTTACTGCCCTATGGGAGAAAAGGGTCAAGTTATCTTTAGGTACCGATGACGGCCCCCTCGAGGGGGATTTAGAAGCTGGAAGTCTTGTCTAAAAGAGAAAAGGGGTTGAAGCCATACCTAGTAACGGATTCAAAGAAAAAAATCCACCATACACTAAGGGAAAAAAACTGGCTTCAAACAAGCAAGAAAAAGCGCTTCGGTTATGGAAAGAGGGAAGCGAGAATGGCAACAGTTGGTAGGGGGTCAGCATGGCAAGTTTGAATGACCGTCCAAAAAATGGACAAACTCCAGAAAGGTTAGGGACATGTGAGAAAAAATAGTGTGTTCGTCTGGCGGATCTTCTGGAAGAGGAGCTTCCAGTGGTGAGGGAAAGACTCGACAAAAAAAGGAAACAATGGGCTTCTTAGTAATCTCAGGGATCGAGGATTGGGGAGATCAGAGAACGGGGGAAATAAAAATACCCCGGGACTCAAGCGTTCCACAATGGTGTCAAGTGAGGAAGATTATCTTCGGAGGAGGGGCGATCTCCGAAGAAAAGGCCGCCTTTCAAGACCGCTTGATGAAAACGTCAAGGGACGTCAACAAAAAAAAGAACGGGAGGGACGTCTTTTCAAGCAGATATAGGACAGAAAGATCCCAAAAGGTGAGAAGAGAGCGGCCTCGGAAATGAACAAGGAGAGGAAGAAAGGGAGAAGGTGATTCTGGCTTATAAAAGAGGGAACAGACGGGGAGTAGAGGTTGTTGGGAGAGGAAGGCATTGGTAGGTCTACCTTAAGGCAAGGGAAGGGGAGGAAAGGAAAAAGCCGCAAGTTAGAGGGGAAAGAGACGGAGGGGAACTTCAAGCAGTCCGTTTAATAGAACAAGGAACTCCTCTGAGTCGGGGGTCATCACGATTTGAAAGGACTACCAGAGAGGTGCAACCACTACGATCCATTCCGAATGGGTCCGTCATGCGCCAACAGTAGCGAAAGAAAAGGAAAGAAGGTTCAAACAGAACATCGATTGACGGACGGAATCGACGGTCTGATAGGTCGACAAAGCAAATGTATCGGAAAGTCAGGGGATAAGCACACCAGATAAAATGAAAAAAACTCAACTCTCTTTGCTCTTTATCCAGGCTCGGGCGACTGTACAGCGAGTCTAAGCTGTGTGGAAAGTTTAGAGATGGGAACCTTGGAGCGCGTGAGAGGTGGCACGGCAATTGAAAGGGAGTTGCACGCAACGTGACAGGACGGGAATGAAATGGCTCTGAAGAACGAATTGGTTGGTTATAAGAGAAAGAAAGAAAGAGGTGCATTACGCACCTTTCGGGGAAAAAAGGTCAATCGTTCAATTGACAACTAAGGGAAAGTTGGGAGCGACTCTTTGATTAGAAAGAAAGTACGCCAAATTGGGTGCAAGCTTTCGTGAATCCGGACTGTGTAACGCGTTAAGACTAAGGGGAGAGCATCACGGCGAGAACGACGTGGAATGCGTTAAAAAGGAGAAATCAGGAATGACGAAAAAAACAAAAAAGGTTCAGTCTAGGAGGGATTCAATAAAGCTCCATCAGTAGGGAGAAGGGGGGCAGAAAAGAATTCTTCCCTGACGCTCTATATATATATCGCAAAAACAACAACTTATGAGTAGAAAGTATATAAGAAGACGGCAGGGAAGAATTCTTGAGGAAAAATAAGAAGCGCCATACGATGATCTTGGATTTAGAAGAAGTAGTGATGTACGTGTTTTCGGGTAAACAAAGAGGAAACGGTACTATCTTTTACGTAAGTTCCACGTCGTCTTTTTTCAGAAACGTGAGAGGGTTCCATCGAAAAGCAGGAACGAGCAAACAGAAAAAAGAAGAAAAAATTGCTTGCTAAAAACTTGGGGGGAGGGAAAATCATCCGAGAAAAACAGTAAGACACTAGGGCAATTGAACGGAAAGAGGAAAGTTATCCGAGGGTAATGACTATACCGGGTAGGGATCGATCAATAAAAGGAGTTAAGAGCATTTAAAAGAAGGGAATGTCATCGTTGCGGCAACTTCAACTGGCCAGGCAAGGTTGAGAAAATAGATAACTAGAAGAAGTGAACCACGCTAACGGAAGGAAGTAGACGGCTTCAGGGAAGGGTAAGAAGATAAGAGCAAATCGTAGGGGGGAAAGGAGGGGGACTGGCGCTCCTCTTGGGTGAAACGTATCAAGTGCTACGGATAAGGTGGGGAGGGGGGTCTGACGCGCCTCCAAGGGGAGGAGGAGCTAGGGTTCTGTTTTATGGAAGCGAAGGGTGTTGGAAAGGCGGAGAGGGGATAAGAATGAGCACAAATTCGGATTTGGGGAGGTAGGGTGGGGAAACTAGATAAATGCATGCTGGGTACGGTTTCAAGAAAAGTCACGAGAACCGAAGACAGCGGGGGGAAAAGGGGTCAGGCCTGGCTGCTTGGGAGCCACTTCAAGAGGGGTTCATCACTTGCAGAGGGGGGAAGAAAAAGAAGAACAAAACTTGGTCTTAAAATTCCCGAGGTTAAGTGCAAGGTAGGATCAACACATCTAGACATATTTCTGTCGTGATAATAACCGACTAAGGGACGCCTTGCACTCAAAAACGGAAGCTGGGGAAGGGTCCGCAAGCTTGTCCTAAAAGTGAAGGTTTCCGATGAGACGAATGAGAGGAGGGGAACAGAGTAAGCAGTTTTTTGGTGAATCCATATACCGGCCATGCGGGGGACGGTTAAAAGGGAGGCCCTAAAAGAGAGAGAGATAGGAGAAGAGCCGAATATTCCTCACTTCTTACCAGGGGGGACTCTGGCGCAGGTAGAATTAGGTATTTCTTTTCTGGAATATCCAAAAGCCGCTCGATCAGGAAGAAGAAGAACCGCAACAGGGGAAGGGGGGGGGGGAGGCTCTTAGTAAAGGAAGAGGGGAAAAATGCGAGCCCCTTCATACAGAAAACATAAATTATGAAAATGCTAACGGGAGTAATATTTTCAATCGGTGGACTGGGCCAAAACAAAGGGGGGATAAGAGCGCGATCCCCAAAAGGGGGAAAAAAAGGCGTACCAGCAAAAAATAAAGAAGCGAGTTTTTGCTGCGGGTTGGCGTTGGGGTAAGCAAGACATGAGTGATGGGGGTTTTATTGGAGGTCAGCAACGTCTGACCCCCTAGGGGGTACGAAACGTTCCCGTAAAAGGGGAGAAATGCTTCACAGAATCGGAAGGAAAAGGGAGGGGGGAAGGACTTCTGTTGTATAAAGAGTCTAAAAATAAAGAGGGAAGAACTGTCTCCATCTTAAACGCCTTCAAGCAAGGAGGGAGCAACCAAGGAAGGGGGAAAAAGAAGCGCCACTATTTCTGACAGTGTGTATACTCCATTGGAAAAGGGTGACCACATGAGTAAAAAACCGGCGCCTAAAAAAAGGAAAAATATTACCAGAGGAAAGTAGCTTATTACGAAATTCCGGGCGTTAAGGGCCAATCAACCAGAAGCATTGTGGAGAAGGAGCCGCAGACCGGATTGAGCCGGAGATTTCAAGAGAAGGTTGCGTAACAACAAGCTCGGGCTAGAAAAGAAACTCAAACGAAGACGAGAAATGTCTAGCAAGTACTTTCCCATTAGCTTAGAAAAAAGGCCGAATCCTTGGGTGGTGGAGTAGGAGCTTAAACAAACGTGCCCCTGAAAGCAACACGAACCGCACTGTATACATCGAGAGAATGAAAGTCCCATTCACATGTTGGGATGCTGGGTGCAAACTCGATGTTTCGGAAGAAGGGGGACCGTGCAGCTAGGCGGGGAATGGCTGGGGGGGGACATTGGTTGGGGTAGCTCTCTCAACAACACGGAGAGTAGAATGGCTATTCAGCCGGATGTCCGGTGAATTCTCGAAACAGAGGGAAAGGACTCAAGCTGGTTAAAGTTTAAGTGCATTTCGCTCGTAGGGCACAGTGAGTTTTCAGGGGAATGAAGGGAAGGGTGGTAATCGAAGGAAAGGAAAAAAAAAAAGAAGTGCGGTAGTTGTTTCCTAAGCTAATTGGGAATTATTCGATAAAGGCTTCCTTAGGGCGGGGGCTCCGGGTTCGGCTCAGCCAGAGAGGCGAAAGAAGGAGGAAGGGGAAACTGCCTTTCGAGGGAAAAGTATGCTGCCGACAGGCTTGGCAACAGAAGGGGGGTCTGAGGGGGGCAAGTCCTCAGCGTACAGCATGCATCCGAGGAGAAAAGTCATAGGTAAAGGGCCTCTGGGAAGAAAAAAGGGCCGTAAAATCATTGGGGGGGGGGAAAAGGGGGCACTGGCTATACATATCAAATTGAGAGGATCTTGAAAAAGATTGTTTCTAGAAAGAAGGGTTCGTTCTCACCAGAGAAAAAGGGGGAAGCAAATGACTTTAAGTTACCGAGTTTACAAGAAAAGAAAGCGGCAACCGCATCGATGGGGCTATAGTGTAGTCAAAATGAGTCCAGGAACGGGAAAGGAAATTTTCCTCCATTACCCTAAAGGGCGTGCTAGAAATACCCATACCGAAAGGGAAAGGGACTAAAACGCCCATCAGCAAAACTCTACGGGAGGGAATGTCTCTTGGGTTCCTCGGGACATGTTTGTGCAAAGTTTATGGGGGATCTAGAGGGGAAGCCATGCTGGCCAGCAAAGAATTGAAAATTCGCATTGGCAGAAAAGGGGGTTTTGTCTGTCAGATATCAGAAAGGGATTAACCTCTTGGCATTTTCTTGAAGAAGAAAACTTCAACTGGTTCTTGAGAGTATCTAGGGATAGGGGGGGAGGAGATGGGGGGGGATAATCGACGACAGAAAAGGATATCCCCTGGAGCTCCACCATTGTTTTAAAATCAGGGGGGTCGGAGTATTCGGAAATCTCTCGACCCCGGGGTGGGGCCGTTTTCAAGCACCGCTTTATGACAGGAAGTCTAACAAATGATAAAGAGTTACAGCATATATCTTTCGATCTTCCCTGAACTTGGGCGAGGAAACATTGCGGCCCGTAAAGGGAAGAATCGTGTTGGTTCGAGTGCAGGTTATCGCTATCATCGCCAGACATATGAGGAGGGGGGGAAACATACGAATGTGTAACCTCGGTGAGAAACTGGGGTATCAAAGGAGGCAGGAACTGAGCAAGAGACGGGAGGGTATAGACCTCATAATGCGAAGTGGTCCTTAAAACAGGAAAGGAAGAAAAAAAAACTGGCTTCGGGTCCTACGAAGGGGGGAAGTCACCGCTGCCTTTATAGAGAAAAAAGGACGAAACCCATCCGAAGTTGTGGTCCGGTCATGGGGAAAGCAAACAGTAATAGCCAAAACGAGGAAGCGCACTATGGCAAAAGAAAAGCGAGTGACGGCCGGCCCTCGCCTGTGCGGCGGCGGCGACAAAGGACTCCGTCTGAGAAAGGGAGCCGGGCGCCAATGAAGGGAAAAAAAATAGGTGCTCTGGATATCCTCGTTCTCGGAACTTTCAGAGTGCGATGACTTTTGGAGTAATTAGCGGGGGAGGGTCGATGTATCTCGTTTCTCATCTGTTGCGCACGTCAAAGGAAAAAGGGGAAGTGGTCCGACAACGATGAAGAAAGGGAAGGAAAGCTCTTATCAGACTTTGGAAATGAAGCCGATACTACAAAAGGGAATCAGGTACGCAACATTAAAATAAACGGTCGACGGTAGAAAAGGGCACAGAAGTTCTCACAGTGTTGGGTGCGAGGGAAGAGACCTTATTCCGATTACCAAGGACGCCAGGGGGGAAAGATTTTCGTAAGAACATGCTGTGTAAAGCTTTCCTGCGACTAAGAATTATAATCCTCACGTTCGTCAGAAGGGAAAGACTTAATTGGAGGGGGAAAAATCGTCGGGACAGATTGGGTTCCGAAAACACGACAAGGAGGAAGTGAAGCTCACATCGGAGTGCTAAGGTAGTCAGAAAAAATTTCTTAACCAAGAGGGGGAGGAGATAAACAAGAAAAAAACAACGAGGAGGAGGGGAAAAAAGAGAGAAATATAGAGAACGTTAATAGGATTCAATACTATAAAAAGGGAAGATTCGCTTGAGTAAAGAAGGAAGACTGGGTCTGTTTTTCCATTAACAAAGAGGGTCCGAGGATCGATTTAAAGAATTCAACGTCGTTCAGTTGGGCGCGTGGGATTTATGGCAATTGAGATTGAGGCCGAAAGAGGTAAACAAGAGCTACGAAAGACTGGAAAGGGGGGGGGGGTGGGGGTGGGGAGTAACGGGTTCGGTAATAAAAAGAGGAGAAGAACACAAAAAAAAATGGTTGGGAAGAAAAAGACTGAGGAGAAAGACCTGTTTAGACGAAGGGCGTAAGGAGACCTCTTTTAGAGAGGGGAGATCCAAAGGAGGATGAGCATTTAGGGAAGGAAACCTGTCATCGGTGTGACTGCAAGGCAAAAGGGGACCAATTGCGGGTTTAGAAACAAGGCGAGATACAAGTTCGAACGAAGTTTATTTCAACAAGAAAGGGGCTTAAAGTGCGCGGCCGAGGATAAATAAAGAGAGAGGAAAGAGTTTAGCTGGCTCCACGCTGGGTCTCACCTGAGATGGTACGACGGGCAGGGGGGGAGGTGTTGACCGCTGAAGAGAGCGAGTTCCCAAGGACAGAATCGATTCTGTTTGAAGAGAAGAAGGAGTGTTGACTCAGCGGGACTGTGGGGAGCCTCAAAAACTGGCCCAATGCGGATGGTTCGGATGGGGGTTCAAAACTCGAATCAACAGAGGACTTCAATCGTGAGTGGGGGAAAAAAGACAGAGGCGGTCGATTAACCGCTGCTTTGACGAAAAGGAAGGGGAGGTCCTATCACTGAAATATTGTCCGTGAACTGAACTAAAGGGGCTTAAGGGGGGTAGAAAGGTGGAAAAAAGGGAACTTAGCAACAACAATAGACATATTTCAGGGTCGGAAGACGTCTGGGCACGAAAAAGGGGGAAAGAAGGAATTTGGAAAAGGGAAAGAGGGGGCCGAGGCAGTTACGGGACTATGCACGATATAGGGCTAAAAGGAAAGTCTCCGTGGGTTGGGGGAAAGTGAATATCCTGTCATAAACGGGCTGGAAGACCCGAGAAGGGTCGAGAGAGGAGAGTACGCCGATAATAGTCCTCACTGCACCAAATGTGGACCGCTTGACGGTCCCGTGTATATTCCGTTAGGGGCGAGTATATCAAAAAGCTAGAGAAAAGAAAAAGACTCCGCATTCAAAGGAACACCGTTGTTGGGGGTGGAGGATAGGCAGACAACGGAAACTAGGGTGACAGACCAGGCGAAGCTCTCTGCAAGGAGAAAAATCTAGTTAGAAATTCTACCGGGAGGAGATGGTAATGCTGGGGGGGGAATGGGCCAAGCAACTTGGTCCGAGCCGCGACTAAATCCCCGTTTTCAAAATTCTGTTGACAGGAAACATAACCTAAGCTGTCTGGGGGGGAGGAATATGGTTGAAGCAGAAGGGGCTGGGGTATGGGTCATGTGGCAGCACTTCGGACGAGTTTACGGGGGCTTCAAAAGGGAAGTAATTGTTCGAAGACTTTCTTCAAACAAAAAAAATCACGAGACAGCGCAGAGGTTACGACGTTCTTTTGGAACTCGGTCCGAAAGATACGGGCGAAGAGGAAAAAGAGGGAGAACGCCTTGCACTCCGATTGTTGTCAAAAGAAGAAGCAATCGGGGAAACTCGCCATATGGATGGGGCTCTTTCTACGGAAAGGAATGGAAAAATGATTTTACCTTCGGGGAAGATGACGCAGGGCAGTTACGAGAAAACAATAGCAGGTAGGAGCGATAAGGATTTCGGACGCGTAGGGGACAGCACGCTCCTTAGTGGGCAGAGCCGGAGGCCGCAGACAAGGTGCCGAAGGGGGGCCAATGATAAGGGGGGTCTTTATCATAAAGCGGGCTGAAGCCGAAACGGGAGGAAAAAGAAAAATTCTCGCCATACTTTAAAATAGAGTCTGAAAATTACCTCAAAGACTGGGGGGGGGGGGGGATGGCTCGATAAACAAACGTTCCAGCAACAGGGACGCACTTGCGCAATCAGGGAGGGAATGAAAGTCAACAGTTTATTGATAAATGCGCAGATTGTTGATGCGAATTTTACAATGAAAGCTAGCGAAGCGCAGTGGGGGGTGATCGAGACAACAAAACAACGAGGAGTAGGAAGAACAACTGGATTCATCGGAGGGCTTGAAGGTTTTCCAGGGACGCTGAAAAACAGAGCAATCATCAATCACAACTGGGCTGGAAGACAATGTGCAGAGGGGGATAAGTGGAATTCTGGCTGGAAGGGTCGGGTGTTATCTGGAAGCAAGGCAAAAAACAAGAGGTGGAGTGGAAGTGGTCCGAAGCGCATGAAAGTAGGAAAAAATTCTTCAATTCTTTCTGTTCGCCGTTTCGGCGGAAAAAGATTGCTGCTCAAAGCAAAAGAGAAGTCAAGAGAACAACTTCTGGTGAATCAGGGAGCGGCACTGATGCAACTCCTCTTCTGGGGCTGGACTAACGGGACAAGCAAGCAGTTAGGAAGGAGAAAGATACCTGCAGATGTCATAGTAAGGAAGAGGTGGCGCCGTAAAATCATTTTTCATTGGGCAAAGGTCTATACGGAGAACCGAACATAGTTCTCAATGCCACGAGGGTGAAATAAATAGGTGCAGGCGGGCTAACATTTCGAAAGTTTAGAAGTAATCTTTCGTGACCGGGGGGAGGAAGGTAAAATCGCCCCTCAGAGATGTGGGGATCTATCTGTGGGGGCAAGCAAGAACAAGGGCCAAGGTAAAGACTTGTCCGACATTACCTCGTAGATAGAAAGGAAAAAAAATAAAAGAGGACTTGGTTAAAAACAAACACAAAAAAGAGCGTATTCTGTGGGGAGAAGAGATTGTGCAGTTTATTTGGAGCTCTCTCATGAGCAAGTGCGGCCAAGTTCCACCAGAAGGAAACAAGAGAACTAAAGGTTCGCATTTGCCCTACTCGATTTTTCGTCTGCATGAAAAGCCGACGGCGTAACAGCTTCATGTTTTCAAGGAAAGGTTTAAGACAAAAAGCAACGGCCTGCTGAGTAATCGACGGAGGAGGAAAGAGGCCGGGTGGGGGGGGATATAAAGCTACCGAAACTAAGAGGTCCCGGACCAATCTGGGAACCATTGGGGGGTGTCCCAAGGTATTAAGATGAAAGAGGGATTAATCTTCGGAGTAAAAAACAAACGGATTATTTCCGCCGTGGAAATCCCGAGTAGGCCAGCAAGAATGGAAGCAAAAAATAAATTAGTACTTCCCTGGTTTCACAGATATGAGGGACTCTTCAAAAAACTTGCCAGAGACAAGTTGCGGCCCGGGAGATTAAGGAAGTTCGAGTGAAGAAGGTTATTCTGCTAATACGGACCAGCAATAAGTCTCTGTTGTTGCTCAAGAATTTGGAGGTCGTTCGCCTGAATCAAAAGGAGTAGACTGAGCAAGTCTAAAGGGAAAGGATCCACGGAAGTTTGCCTTCAAAGCAGCCCGGTTCATAGGAAAGACAGGGTCTTCGGGACGAGATGTGAAAGTCTCCCCTGCAGGGCGTGCAAAAAATTTGTGTAAGGCATTAATGAAAGCCACAGTACGCAAAGCGTCCGACTTCAGGAAAAAAAAAAAAAGGGACGGCCAGGGCCCTCTCCTGTTGGATTCGAGGGACGAAAAAAGAAAATGATCTTCGAATGAATGTTAGAATCCGGAGTCCAGATAAACGAGACAAGATTTGCTCTGTATAAGAGGTCGACTGGAAGTTAAGCGCGCTAAGCTTTAATCAAAGGGGGAAATCGAATTGTATCTAGGTCATAATTGTGGCGCCACGGGAATGTGGGTCCATTTGAAAAGGGTGCCTCAACGTGTAGAGACTGATGCAATGCTCTTGAAAAAAAAAAAAAAAAAGAATAATCTCCTTTGGAGGATCAAAGAAATAAGAGGGGGGACTTACGCAACCTTTCGGTATAATACAAAGGAGGGTAAGTGCAAGATATTGAGAAAATGGTTTCAAGGACGCAATTATTAATCGTGATACCAATTAAAACATGTTGGGGGCTGTCTTAGATCGTAGGGGGAAGAGGGAAATGCAGACTACGATTGAAATAATCATCAAATTGGAGGGGGGAAAAAAGAAAAGAAAGGGAACGTTAAACGATAAGTCGTTTACAATATTGTTTCCAACGACCAGTATAATGAAGGGGAGAAATAACTCAAATCAGTAGGCGCCGTAAGTATTCAGAAAGAGGCGTCCCTCGGGATATCAGAACG
>Ga0179591_1317643_pt1 | contig 15238 bp, 23 predicted proteins | sample CZOMad2_1_08_16f_FD_182891 | JGI IMG/M metagenome (GOLD analysis project Ga0179591, IMG submission 182891) | Vadose zone soil fungal communities from Angelo Coast Range Reserve, California, USA - CZOMad2_1_08_16fungal (PacBio error correction) | ecosystem: Environmental > Terrestrial > Soil >...
ATTGGGGGCAATCGTAAGAAGCAAACCAGCGGTCCTACGGAATGACCTTGCCAGGACGAACAGATGGACCCAGACATTCCGCCTCGCCTCTGGGCAGAAAAAATCCGCAACAAAACCTCTTAGCTTAACAAAAATAGTTGGGTTCACGTTGATGCAAAAAATGGCAAGGTACCAGACGGATAGTCTTCACGGGAGGATTTTGGGCAACGGGGTTCAGCACACAAAGCGACACTGGGGGGAGAGAGCGCATTAAGAGGACTTCACCATCCATCTCATGGTATGCGAGACTAGAGAAAACGAAAACGGGGGGGGGGGTTATTCAGAAAGAGCAAAAATGATGGCGAAGTAAAAGGCCAGGGGGTGTCTATAGGAAAAATTCCGCCTGATCAAGTTGAAAAAAAAGTAAAAAGATGAAAATCACACTAACGGTGAAAAATCTCAAAAGACCAACACATGTATTTCATTTGACACAGTCTTTCTCAAAGGAACTCTTGAGGTGTGGACGTGGGAACTCAAGGTGGGGAAAAAAAATGGGGTTCACCTGAAAAAAGGGGAAAAATTTTACAAAGGGGGAACATTATCCGCGGGTCTGTCCAGAGTAATACAGCAAGGATAATTTTTGAAGGGCAGCTCGGGAAAAAACAGGATGGAAAAGAAGAAAACAATCTACCAGGCAGGGAAAAAGGGACCGACTTGCAAAAAGTTGACACGTACCCCAAAAACAGATGGGTAGAAGAGAGAACTGGTTTTGGTTGTGTCTAAGCAATTAGCCTACACCGAAAACGGGGTTCAACCTGCGAAAGTAAACCTCTGTGGACTGACCGGGAAAGGGTTTGGCCTCCTGTCAGCAAACCGCTTGCAGGTAACAACAAGACCGGCCCCCACACAGAAAAAGAAAAGGTGTTTACAAACCTGTCCAGGGGAGGCCGGAACAACAAAAAAAAACCATTCCGGGACAGTGGAAGGAACGGTGAGGGAAAGCAGCGGGGGAGGACCAAAACCTACGCGGACCCGGGCCAAGTAAACACCAGGGAACGCTTGGGGGTGAGACGAGGGGGCAAACTGTCTAGTTTAGGAAATGGCACCGTGCAGGGGAGAACACGCCACCGTGAAAAAACTGAAGCAGAAAGAAAGGGGGTCAACAAAAAAACGCGAAGGGGTCCTTTTGTGGGGGGGGAAGGGGGGGGGTCGCCACAAACTGACAAATTCCCCGGGTGCCGCGACTGTGGCCGTCAGACACATTACATAAGGTCCTATCATACAAACAAAAGGGGGGGAGGGCCACGCAGGGGGGGAGCCGGGACTTGACGGGGGGTTACAGGGGGTGTCGTCCCAGATCAACACGGGAAGCGGTTGAAAAAAAAAAACAGCCGGGCAACATATTCAAATCCGCACACGCTGCATGCCGGGGGGAAAAAAAGGTGAGGCCCAGCCAAAGGGGGAAAAAAGAAGTAAATATACATAATGAATTGAAGTTCGGGAACGGGCGTGAGTTACAAAAAGGGGAGCATAGAAGTGGGCACTCCTGTGGGGGAAGGGGCGTCCAAGGTTGTGGGGGTTCATCAGGGGGGGGAATGTCCCATGACAACTCAAAAGAAGGGGGGGACCCGTGCTCCAGCCAAAGAACATTTGAAAGCGTGGCAAACAAATAAGCAACAAATACAGAGCACGCACCAAAGAAATCTTAATTAGTTTGATCTGAATTGAGAAAGTTGCACAACGGCATGACAAAGTAAAAAAAAGTCAGGGGGCCCTGGGCGGCGAAAAAAAAAAGGGAGACCCCCGCACTCCGGGGTAAAGGCGGGTAGGGGGTGAGAAAAAAAAGTCAAAACCAGTGCGGTACTAAGGGTTGCAGAACGGGGGAAGATAGGCCTGTAACATGGGAGGCGGGCTCATTGACGGCTACAAGGAAGGTGGGTGGCAAAAAACCTCGACAAAAAAAAGGGGGGGTCGCTTTTCAGGTATTGAAGTGTCATTGAAAGAAAGCTGGGAACTGGGGGGAAGGGGTGAACAAGAATTGGAACCCCTTGCAAGGGACAGAGAATTTCACAACGAAGGCATGGGGAACATAACGGAAGTCAACACTAAGGGGGGAAGTGAAAAAGCACATAAATTTGCCAAAGCCTGAGGAGGGGGCACATTCTCTTTAAGAGAAGACACCAACTAAAAAAAACAAACAAACAAAACTCAAAAACGAGGCCTCGCGAAACCACAAACCCAACCCACCAAACACAACTACAAGATATGAAAATGTAAACGGTAAATGGACATGATTGGGAAAACCAAGTACTATCAAGGGGACAGAAACCCATTAACCTATAAACAAATGTCCGTCAACAACAGATTTTTAGAGAGGGGGGGAAAGGAACAGAAAGAAAGCAAACAATGGGAACTCAGTTTCAAAAGAAAAAACAAAAACGCTGGAAAATGGGGAGAAACGGAAGGGGGAAGGCGGATCCACGAAGGCAGGGGGGGGTTATCAAAGAAAAAATCTCTAAAAAAAAAAAAGGAATGAGGGGGAAAAAGAGTGATTGAGCAGGGAACCGCCACCCTGGGTGTCCAATGAACGATTGCGCCAAATAGAATTCCAGCAGCACATGTTCGAAAACAACGAAAGCCTATGACGGAACGCCTTGGGGGGGGAAGATTAAAAAATCAACTGGAAAAATCAAAATCCGTGGGTGAGAGGGAAAAATCCGGTCGGGAAAGGGGGGGGGGGACTCCTGGATAAGCATTGGGGGGGAAGCGATCAAGGGGGGGTGAAAGAAACAAATCGCAGGGAGTTTGGGTCTCTATTGCACGAAAGGAAAAGTACGAGAGGGGCGCAAAGGTGAGTGTCAAACGCACCCGCACATTCAAAAAGTTGTTATATCCTGGGTTCCTCAACCTGGTCGAAAATTCGGAAAAAAAAACTACGCGTTTTTTGTTGGGGGACACAAAACAACTGGGTCCCCTGGGGAAAATCCCAAAGCCAAGGAGAAATTGTGAGGGGGACAGGGAATCGGGGCTCTACTAGACAATAGGAAAACACCTGATGGGTTGGAAAAAAAAAAAAAGGCAAAACGATGGGGGGCAGGGCAACCGTAAAAAATGGCAGCCAAAGATGGGCCCAGTGGAACCCCCAAGAAGAAAAAGGGTATAGACATCATAAGCCGAAGTTAGAAAAATCGCAGTTCAAAAAGACGGGGTCCTCACAGTAAAACAAGACATACCAAGAACAGGGGGGAACCAAAAGGAGGGATAACAGGGCGAAACCAACCATGTTAAAGAATGATTGGGGAAAACAAACCAAGGGGAAATACTTAGGAACAAAAAGGATAAAAAGGTGAAGACGCTGGATTGTTTCTGAGACGGGCATTGGGGTTGAAAACTAGGGGCCAACTAAAAACCGTCGGAAAGGGGTCGCGGGGCGGCAACTCCGGGAAACAAAGACGGATTTCTTAATTCAAATAGAAAGGTAGAAAACAAACAGGGTACTAAGAAAAAAAAATCGGCCAGACTTGCAAAAATCGATCGCCAACGAAACAAGGGGTGTGGGGGGGGCAAAGCCGACGGCCAGAAAAGCTTTAGAAGCCGGAGGATGAAGTGGGGTTGACACACGTTGGTGGACGGAGAAGCAAGGCACAACCCTGCCCCTGAAAGGTCACCATCCGAGGCGGAGTAGGTAAAAGTATTTTGGGGAAAGTCGGGGGGGGGTCTACAGGGAAGGGGGTGAGCAGACAGACCACCAACACGGTGTAAAAGAAAAGGGGGGCCGGAAAAAGGAAGGTAACAACGAAAAACATCGTGGCCCTCAAGGGGTTAAATTAACCAGTAAACCAGGGGATTAAGACACTCATCCCACAAGGGTGGAACTTACTGTTGTAATAGGTGCTTTTTTTGATAAATTAATCAGGTTGACCAGTTGGGAAAGGTTGAGGGTAAAAGAATGTTTGTGACATGTATTTAAGGTCCAAAAGATGGGGGAAACGAGCGAAACTAGCTAGGAACCGAAATGGTCAGAACCACACACATGACGACCGGTCGGGGAGGGGGAAGGGTACAGAGTTTGAGGGTGTTCCTATCTGGTCAACGGAGCCAGTGGAAGAATCCTTTCCGTTAATAAGGGATAGTCGTCGGACGTCTGATGGCCCTTCCGTATAGGAGGAGGGCGCAGCAGTACGCAAACGTGGGTTTTGGGGGGGTGGGGCACCAGCACAAAACCTAATGTGGAAACTGCGCATAGGTAAAAGAATAAAAATCAACACAACCGCAAGATGGTCATATATGAAAGGCCGGGGGGGAGAAAAACAAAACAGCAAGAGAACAACAAGGGCTAAAGAACCATCTCAAGGGGGGTAGTTTCACTAAACTGGAGTCACACCCAGGGGCTGCTCGGTACTTAAGGTCTAAGCACACCTTGCAAGGGGGAAGAGAGGTGGGGCTGTAAAAACGTCGGTGGGGTGGGGGGGGACACATCAAAAAATAAAGTTCGGTTTAGGCAGGTAGGGAATTCGTTTCAATCGGTGGGGTATGCGAAAAAGAGTCAACGGGAAAGCAGATCACATAGAAATTGTCAAAGGCTGGGAAGCAAATTGGAAGACCAAATGGGCACAGAAGGAAAAAAAGAAGGAACCAAACGGGGAAGGGAGGACTAAAATCACCGAACCTCTGGGTGTAGGGGGAGGAGCGCGACCAAACCAAGAAAAAAGTTTGGGGGGGGGTCGTCAGATGATTATACGTGTTCGGGGTCCCGAAGAGTGGTGGAACCTTCTTGAAGAAGGGTGGGGTCGCAACGGGGACCAAGGTAACTTACCCTGGTGACAATTGAGGTATGCCAAGAAAAAAAACCAGACCAGAATGGTGGTTGGCTCAAAAAGGATTGGGGAAAGTGAATTACCTAATGTATTTCTTGGACTTAAAGAAATAAGCTGTCTATGAAAAGGCAAGAAAAAATGACCAAAGGTCCGGAAGGCAGGCTGACTAACTGGACCTGAAAAAAGACCCTTTGAAGAACATACGGAATTCTGCTGAGGACGAGAAGTGTGGGGGGGGGGAAACTACTGGAAAAAAAAAGGACATTCAGACTGCAATGATGTGTCAGAAATTTTGGGAGCAGCAAACGGCCTTCCGTTACTTTCGGCAAAGTTGAGAGGTTGTATCGAAGGAAAGGGGCTGTAGAAAACCCAAGGTCCAATACGTCATATATGGTCAAACGACGCGAAAAGCACAAGAAAAGTCACCCCCGATGACAGGCAAAGATCGCGACCCGAAAGGGCTAGCCTGGCCTTGTAAAAGGGGGTAAGGAGTCGCAATGTGGCCAACCAAAAATTTGTTTACGGAAAGAAGATTAATTGTGAAAAACAAACTTGTGGGGAGCAAGGGGATGACCGCTGGACCAAAAAAAAAACATCGTCACCACCGGGATTGGGTAGGTACCCGAATAAAAAATTCAGACAAAATCATGCGGGATACCAGAGAACCGGGCAAAAAGGAGGAAAATAGGATCCCATCCGAATTGGCGTAGTAGCTCAGTACGAAAAAAATAAAGATGTCAAAGGGGTTGGGAGGAAACCAAAGCCATAAGTCATAGTCTCCACCGGTCCACATGGGATCTCATGATCAAAAATTTTTGTGGAATTGCCAAAAAAATCAAAAATTAAACCCACAAACAAACTCGAACATTACACCGTAGAGTACGAAGGAGTGTAGCTGACACGGGGGGGGGTGCTATAATGGGAGGGGTCCTCGTCGAGGGCAATCACAGCAGTACGAAATTGGCTCCAGACCGAAGATTTGGAACAAAGCCAGAGCAAGACAAAAAAAAAAAAGAACAAAGGGGGGCAACAAATAGACACAACCACCTCTTACGAGGGATGTAACCTTCGTGGGGTCCACGTAAGGACGGACACCAAAGGAGGGTACACAACACCAGGGGATGAAACGGGATACAGGAAGTCTTTGTGGCGGTCAGAAAAAAGCAGCGGCCAGGGGGAGAAGGACTTCCAGATTATAAGGACGTAACATGACCCGCTCCCATTCAGTGGAAGAAACTGAAACACAAAAACAGGGGGAAAAGGGGGGTGTGCTTTGCCGACAAAATAATCTCGGAAACCGGCTGGGAGAAGGGGGGGAAAAACACCCAAAAGGAGTAACGGAATGCGGAAAACACAATTCTTACAATAAAAAGGACGTCCCTCATAGAAAGAAAAAAAATTATTGGGGGGAAAGTGCCAAAAAACACGTCGACCGGGACGCAAGGGGAAAACCGCGTGCGGGTCAATTTCAGAATTGGAACATTACGGAGGGGAAACTGGGGAAGGGGAAATGGGGGGAACGGCTCGCCGAGGTTCAAAGAATTGTGCCGTATTAGGTAGGATTTTAATGGCGCAGGGGGCAAGAACAAAACGATTTTGGTGGGAAACAACCACAGACCGAATCACAATAAAAAAGGTTGACACCGGTGACAATGAAAAACTAATTGGACTAGAGGACACAAAGGGTGTGTGGTGGGAGCCAAAAGAAACTCGCAGAAAGCTTTTGACCGACGGGGGAAAACACCTCGCCGGTGGTGTAGCCGACGTCACAAAAGGAGGGCGGGGGCCAATCTGTCTTAGGCCGGAATAATTAAGACAAACCGAGATAAGTGGCACAATCGTGCTTCTACTGTAAACAAAAAAGGATCGTTCCATTAGGAGGGCAAAAGCAAAGGGGAATGGGAGGGAAAAGAAGGCCCTCATACGGTATAGAAAAAAAACTGCCTGAAGGCATGGGCCTAAAGCGTGTTTGAAAGGTCAGTATTGTTAGTGGAACCCTTCTCAGGACCCGCTAACAAGTTAGGTAAAACGCAGAATAAAGGAACCGGGCAACTATGTTTCGCCAAAGATATCAAAAGGGTAGGGGAGGAAGGAAACGCAGGTCTCAAAAAAGGGGTAAGGAAAAACCACTGCGGGGGGGAACAAAGCGGTTTCGAAGGGTTGGGAGGAACTTTGGGGGAGTCAAAAAGAGGAAACGGCAAGCGGGGTCAAGCATCATAAGTTCCCATTTCGGGGGCAAAAAGTCATCGGAAAATGTCATTCACGGGGGGTCCCGCTGATCAACCCACAAGGGAAAGACCCGGATCAGCCACTTCCAACAAGCCGTAGGGCAAGTTCCGGGGAACCAAGTGGGAGATCGAGTAAGACAAAAATCGCTGCGGATGTCGTAGGAACGTTGGTGTGGTTTGAAAAAAAACAGAGTGATAAGGAACCTCAAAACGAATGGGGCATGGGTGAAGCCAATCTCGGTATAACTGTGGATAACTTTCACAAAGAGAAAACCACAATCCAGGAACACATAAAAAAACTCTGCAATGTTGAGCTAACGCTATTGGTCAAAAGGAGACCACTTTCTTCGGTAAAAGTAGGGGGTCAAAAAAAATCAAGGTCATAAAAGCCGCTTTGGGTGGACGGATGACGGTGAGGTTTTGAAAAGCAGGGATACGACAGGGGGGGGGCTACGGCAGGCAGGGCAAACGGTCCATTTTGCCAGTACGTCACAGTTCTTCCTTGAAATGGTGCAGGATCATCAACAAGGGGGGGTGTGAAGGGGAAAAAAAGGAAGGTTTAAAAGGGCTCAACGGCAACACTCAGAGGGACAGGGGACTTGTTCATGGAAACAAATGGCGTGGATGGCCACACGGTAACAAGGAGGGGATTGACTTACAACGGAAGGGCAAAAAATAAGTAGGAAAAGGTTGTGTCAACTGAGGCAACTAAAGGGAGGGGGGTAAATCTGACACTACTGTGGAACAAAAGCCTGTCAGCGGGTAGCTCTTTCAGTATATCACCACAAAAAACAATAGGGTAAAAACCATGGGGGGCGGACAGGATTCAACAAGGAAAAGAAAAGGACAAACAAATGGGAATAAAGGGAAGTGTGTAAGCCAACCCACAGGAGGGTAAAAAGAACCGACGTGCGGTGAAGGAGGGACACGGAAAAAGAAAAGGTAAAAAACGCTGGGGATGTCAACGAAATGAACCTCTCGGTTAGTCTAAGATAACCAAAAAAGATAACGACAGTTTCGTCGACTACCTAAATGATCTCGGAACAAGGAGGAGAGGGAAAGAGGAGAAATTGGTAGGGGGAGAAAAAGTCCGGGGAATCGATTGGAGGCCTGGTCGAATGAAGAAAAGAAGGTTTCGTTGAAAAAAGCACCTCACCCAGAAACGCTTCCAAGAAAGGGGTCTAAATAAAAGGTCCTGAATACAAAAGTTGTGCGCGTACAAAAAACTGGATCGTCCAAATGTCGTACAGTAATGATGGGAAGGTTGTGCAAACGGTGTCGTGCGTGAGACGCGGATGTGTAAAAAGGGGGGCGCATCCAAAAAAAACTCATTACATCATCAGAAAAACTCTAACTAACAAAGGAAACACTACGATGGGATATCCCATGAAAAGAGGGCAAACGTCCAAGGGAGGGAGTGCACACGGTGGGGGTAGTGAATCGTGGAAGAGCCGGCACGCGCTTCGCAAAAACCAAGGGGTTCAAACTTAGGTTGAAAAGAGCGTGGCGGAAGAAAGAAAGGGAAATTGAAAAAGACGTCCCTTCGGGAAGGGAAAGGATTTAGGAAAAAAGCGAGAAGAAAAGGATTTGGGTGAAGGGGGAACAAAAACTGGCTTGCGACCGGAGCAGACAATGGAAGACCACGAAGGACTGCGAAGGAAAAACAGGCTAAAAAAATGACCCAGCTCGTAAGAACGCTGACGTTGTCAACCAAAAAAAAAAGAAATTCAAACCGAAAGAAAAGGTTACCCAACAAGAGAAGGGGTCGCGTCAGGCCCTCAGGGGGGCTCTAATGTAGGGGGTACGCACCTGTAGAAAAAAAAGAGGAAGGGGGATCTCAACTCCTGCTGGGGGATTGGGTTTAGTCGAAGCGTTTTGACATGGAACGGAGAACAGGACAGATTGACTTCATCGCTGTCTAATGAAAAATAGGTCAGGAATCACGCTCTCCAAACTTCTACAACACCACAGTCACAGCTCACCAAGAAATGTGGAGGATGTCTAGCTGCCCTAACTTTTTTACACACCTGCAGAAAGAGTCACCGAAAAGCATGGAACTAATACTAGAATACTAAGTTGTTTTCCCAGTGTGGTCTTTGCGAAAGTACCAGAATTAAGGTACCTGCCTTCGAGGAATGTGTGGAAAAAAAGTATTTGGGAAAATTCTAGGGGCTTGGTATGGGGAGGGTTGGATGGGAAGAAAAACGTTCATCCAAGGAAAAAAAGTGCTCCCAAACCTTTTAAATCATTATGTGGAAATACCAGGGAGAAGACTCCAACTTGGCATGAAAAGGTTCAATTCGGGGGAGGAAGAAAAGAGGCTTTTACCTGTGCAACTGGGGGTGACCGGAAGAACATGGGGCTGTAAGGGAGGTAAGGAAAAGCGTTTCAACTAACTGAAAATCTGCCGTTGAACAGGCTGGGAAGGGAAAACCCAACAAGGGGGCTTGGATTGGAACGGTTTTAATGGCGACCGGAACCCTTTCGTGGTGAACAGGAGGCATATGGGGATTTTACGAAAAGACCTCCTGACCATTTGACCCTTACAGGCCCTTCCGCCCGCCAGTTTGTAACTGCACCTTGACAGGCCGTTCGGACTAACTCACGGCACCAAACCTAATGGGCTCGATTAAAAGTGTCACGGAGGAAACAAAACGACTTTAACGCGAGGGGGTCCCCGAGACAGGGCCCCCAAGTGCCAGAAGACGGTGGAGTCTCACACAAAACAAAAATGGCGCAGACAGTCCTACAAAAAGGGGAGTGGCGGTGGGACACAAATGTGGGAAAAAATTTCCAAAGCAAGGTTGGTCAGACTCTGCACTGTGCTTGATGGGTTTAGAAGTGTGGGGTGTATAAAGCCTGCGCAGGGAACACAGGAACTCAAAACAGTAGGATAGACAGGAGGAAATCCGAAAAAAGAATGGAAAATTGGGGCCAACCCGGGACAACATTACCCCCCATCAGGAAAAAACAATGGGAAAACGAACACCACTAAAAGCAGTGTGGGGGTTCGGTCGCGTGGAAAAAAAAAAATAAGGACAAGAAATAAGTTGGTTGGGTCAGGGCTATATGCCGGGGGAGCTTGTTGCCCACGAAGATTTCAAATGTGACCTCGGTAACGTAATGTGGGAAGGAAGATCAAGAGGCCTTGACGGAACGATTGTGGAAGCACTGGCGTCACAGGCAAAAACCCCGAACTAGGTGTGGTGGATAGATTGAAGGAGGCAACCAACATGATCTTTGCTTTAAAAAAAAATTTTCAAAAAAGACGTGAGCAAAATAGATCAACATGGGGGTAGGCAGAAACTGATTCCGAGAAAACCAATACGCTGGGGGAAAGCAACCAAAAGCCGGGCGTTCTGACCGCAAAAACGTTCCTGAAAAACCAAAAGAAGGGGAGGTTAGAATAAGGGTGACCAACCTGTCAGCCTCGAAGAGGGGGGGGGGGGGGCGATTGGGGGAGCGATCCTCAGTACTGGGGGGCGCCATGTCAGGGGCAAGATGGTAGGGATGGCAATAGTCGTTCGAATATGTGTGCTTAACATTGACCAGACCCAAACAAAAACGACCAAAAGCGCTAGTAAAATCAATCTCGCTGACGAGAACAATGTACGAAATGCTGAGGTGGAAAGGAGGCAAAAGTGAACAAAAACGCGGGGTTGTAAGAAAAAAGATTAATGGACCAGGGTGGGGATCTAAAAGGGAATTTCAAGGAGGGGACTAAAAAAACGTCGCAAAAGGTTATGTGTCCAACGGGGAAAGCCGTAAAGAAGATAGGGAAATAGGGGGCGGGAATAAGATCCTCAACAAACAACAAAACGTGATAAAGAGAAGGAAGAAAAATGATCCAACCGAAATTGGAAGAGAGGAGGAAAGAGGTGAAAGAAAGCGTCAACTGGGGTGGTGGGGGATCGCCACACGGACCGGTCAAGAGGGCCAAAACAAAAAATGCCAGCTGATCCTTGCTCACGAGGGACGTGGATTTGGAGACAGAAAAAAAAAAAAGAAAGAATTCAAGGAGGACGGTCATCGATGAAACGTCGCAACAAAGCGGGGGGAAAGACGTGGTCGGTCAAGGCGAAACAAAAAAACAAACAAATCGCCAAAAAATTCCCTGGGGAGCACGGGAAAAAGATCCTGGAACGAATTTGCGGGGAAAAGAAGCGCAATCCGAGAAAAGCAATCTCAAAAAAAACATAGGCGGGAAAAAAGGAGTGGGGAAAAGAGTAGGGACTAATGAGGTAGACCTTCAGGACGGTATTCAAACACCCTGATTGGGTGCGGTTAAAAAAAAACATCAAAGACAGATGGAAGCCCAATGGGGATAGGGTCGCAGCAGAGGAATGGGCATGTTCAAGACCGCGCATGTCTGGCGCAAATAAAACGATACCCAAAAAAAAAATCATTTTTATTTATAGGAAATGTGGAGGTCGAAGGTAAAGGGACGGTTGCTATGACAAACACCACTCTGCTCAGGGGGGCCTCGCACGAAAGGTCGTAAAGGGAACAGGCTCATCATCGAACGACAAACACATGGGGGGGGGGGCGGGAGTTCTCAGGGAAGAAAGGAAAAACCGTGGACGGGGCTGGTCTCCAAATTAACGTTTGGTTCCGTACTGGGGCTCTTGGGGAACATTGGACTGGGGACTCGGCCGGGACAAAATTAGTTAATGTGACCTGGTGAGAGGAGAAGCTCGCATGTCACAGAAAAAAAACGACGTAAAAGACGCACAGCAAAGGACTCAGAAACATACTGGGGTGCACTGGACATTAAAACAGAAAAAGATTTGTAAAGAGAGAAAAGTGGGGGTGCCCGAGTCCTCGAACCAACCTCGGCGGGTGCAAGGTCTCGGAACCTCGCTTCCGGTAAAAGGGGGGTGGAAAAAACCGCACTCAAAAAACGTTTCGGTCTTTCAAATAATTCGGTGGAACCCCACCTTCTATAAGGCTCTCCGCAAAAAACAAAAGCAAGGTAACAAAATTGGTCTTCAGAGGCACACCGTCAAACAAGTCTGAGTCAGTCTTCGGTCCAATGACATCAAAAAAGGAGGACTACTTACCTAACAAAAAGGTTAAGGAGCAACCTGCAAACCAGGGTGGGGGTTGAGACGGTTGAAAGAGGATTTTGGCGTATTGAATAAGGTCGAATTGCAAGCACTACACAGAAACCTTGCTGAAGAACAGAAAACGGTTCACCGCGAAAGGGCGAAAAAGAAAGAAGCACGGCCGAAGCGAGGGACGCAGCAAGGGGGACAATATGTCATAAAAAAACAAACGGCGGAAAACCCGCAAGGGGTTGGGCAGACGTTTCGCAGGGGGGGAGAAAAATTGTCGGAAAAGAAACCACGCTCGGTCAAAACAGGACGGGCCCAATGAAAAGGGGCAAGAACAAATGACAATTAATGCAAGGCAGGGGTTCAGGGCTGCCAAGGCAACACGGGAAATAAGGTAAAGGAAAGCCTCAAGAGGGGGGGGAATGACTGGAAGTAGGAACGTTTAGAAAGGTTACCAGGCGCGAATCACAAAAAAACCTCGGCTGGGGGGGAGGGGGGCGGTGATTCTAGGTTGGGGGGTTTGTTGAAGAAGAGTAACAAAACGACACTCAACTAGGGTTCACCAGGGAAGCAGGCTCTTGAAAACTAATTGAACGGTGACCCAGCGGAAAAAAGGGCGCTCTGAAAGGAAAAAAACCGGAGCAAATTTTGTGGAAAATCATGAATCAAGCAGGTGGTCAAAGGACGTACATCCAGTGTCTGGACCCTGGAGGTGTCAACGTGAAAAAATCAGAATTTTTGTAACCTAGGCTTGTTCGGTGGGGGAAACTGGTCACCTTTAAATGGAGGGGGGCGCGGAAGGAGATTGAACCGGTGAGGAGCATTGGACATTGCAGGAAGGGAGGCAATTGCCCTGTCGAATAACTTTTTGTGGGGCCCTAGAAACCAAAAAAAGAAGGGTGTCGGGTGACGTTTAGAGAAAGACTTTCAAATGAGAAAACCGGGGAGGGGGGGGTGTCCCGGGCAGTGGCACGTGTGAACATTCAGGAGGGCACGGAAAGATATTACACAAAAGAGGGGAAAAATGGGTTCAACTCAGGGAAAAGTCCACCTCAGGGGAGTGATGGTATCGACGAGGTCTAAAGTCACGGGTCGAGGTGAGTATATTATCCAAAGAAAAGACATTAGGGGAAAAAATAGGAGGATTTACGAAAATCAACATGAGTCAAAAGAAGAGCAAACCTGATTTTGGGGGTTCCCGAAAAAAACCTTGAATCATAAGCGGGGGGTGATGGCGGGAAGAGTTGGAGGACCACTAAAGGAGTTTCACGAAAAAAGCGCGAAATTCGGACGAGAGACAGAAGAAACGAAAGGCGTTCTAAACGACATAAATCAAAAAACTAACACAAAAAAAAAGGAGGGGAAGAGGAAGGGTCTGTGAAAAAAGAGACCGTCGGGGCTAAAAAGGGTGGTGGGGCATCCTCAGGGAGGGGGGGGAAAGGTGAAAAAAAGGGACGCTGGGAGGGGGAAACAATAGCCAAAAAAAGCTTTCTATTGCCATCAAAACCGGAAGAAGAAAAAATCGTTTTCGAGGGACAAACTTGGGGGAGCGGAAAAGGGGGGGGTGATAAGGGAGTTAAACCCATGGGGGGAAATCCTTGAAGGGGACAATGGTGGGTGAAGACGAAAAGCAAAAAGGGGGTAGGGTAGGTGGGGGGAATCTGGACGTAAAAGGGCGGTCTAAATGGCCAGTGTGGGGGGGGGCGAAAAAAAATAAAAAAAAAAAAATCACGTCTTGGGGGGAAACTTGCGATTACCTGTCCAGACGGAAAAAAAAAAAAAGGTTGTGGCAAGAGCAAGGGTCCCGTGCAAAAGCGAAAGGGGAACCTTGAAGAAAAAGCCCAAGGGGTTCGTTCAATGAAAGGGGGTCGTCACTCAAACTGAAAATGGGAAAAGAGAAACAGGGGCGGTGGGGGGGGGACTAGGACACCAAAAAAGTGTCTAGACGGAAAAAATGGGGCATCCCAGCAATCAAGCAATGAAAAAGAAAGGGGGACCGGCAGCTGAATCAAAACACGATAGTAAAGCACCTGACGTGCAACCCAAAAAAATAGAATCGGGTTAACACAATATTGTCGAACAGGTGTTAGAAAAAAAACCAGAAGAATGGAGGTCATCATTGTAAGAGAGTCAGCAAAGAAAAAAGGGGTCCTAGACTCGTGGTGGGTATGGGTGAAAGGCGAGTTTGTAAAAAAGTGGGAAAAAACCTTCAAAAATTAAACTTCCCAGTAATCGAGGTAGGGGAACACTGGTAAAACACCTTTTAAGGGGGGACAAAGAAATTGTCACTCCTGACAAAGTAAAACCAAAACTTAGAGGAAGACTCCAGAAGAGGGGCTACTTCGTATCAAACGCCCAAGACAACTTTGGAACACCTCAGGCCACAAAGAAGTAAATAGTAAGGAGGGAGTTAAACTATGTCCCTGTTGGCGGCGGAGCCACATGCAAAAACAAGTGAGTCACAGGCCATGACTGTGATGCCGATATTTGGGGTAAAACGGTCGGGCGTTATGCCGATAACTGTGGGGGTTGGACTGAAAACAAAAACCAAGTAGGACAAGCGAACGTAAAAAAAAAGAAACGTTGGGCAAAGAAGTTTTGGAAAGAACTTGCTGAATAAGTAAGCCTCCCAGGTACGGAAAGGTGGACCTGTGGAGAAAAGAGGAGTTAAAGGTGGAACGTGGGCCGTAAGAAGCGTGAGATCCGCAAAAGCCATCGGGGCACTAACTGAAAAATCGGACTCCAACGACGTCAGGCAAAAAAACCGTTCGGAATGAAACGGGGTCGGGAAGGAGCCCGGTGGGGAGGGGGCCGCCGAGGGTATGCATGCCCCGAGGACAAGTAGCTGGTGGGTGGGGTCCAAAAAGAAAGAAGTTGGAGTGATTCTGCGTGTTTGGCGGCGGTTACCAAAAAAAGAAGATTTCAGCTGATCTGCAAAGAAAATACCCACAGAAAAGGTCACGGAGAAAGGGGTGCCGCTCAGGCAAAAAAAACAAGGACGGACGGGTCGAGTACGGCGGCGAAACCCCAAACGTGCGCTACGGGAAAAAATACGGGGTCATATGGTGAGTGCATGTGTCAAGGGGACAGCCGTGCAGGAGGCCACAGGGATGGGGCACGGGGGGGTGTGAAAAAAGAGTGGTGTATGCAAGGCGCGAGG
>Ga0179591_1307010_pt1 | contig 15237 bp, 14 predicted proteins | sample CZOMad2_1_08_16f_FD_182891 | JGI IMG/M metagenome (GOLD analysis project Ga0179591, IMG submission 182891) | Vadose zone soil fungal communities from Angelo Coast Range Reserve, California, USA - CZOMad2_1_08_16fungal (PacBio error correction) | ecosystem: Environmental > Terrestrial > Soil >...
GGAAACTAAATGCAGAGAGAAGAGAAGCATACGGAGTGGCAGATAATTTTGCGCTCTTACAGCCGGCCATCTCTATGCGCTTGGCGAGTTTGCTCACCAATGAGTCGCCAGGGAACGACTTCACCTGGAGAACGGGCTGAGTCTCCTTTCTAAAACTAGAAAAACAGCCAGAGTTGCTTGCACGACGCCCTCGGCCCCGATATCAGAAAAACTCTGGGGGGAAGGGGCGAGACCCACAAAGCGGCTCTGATCGTATTCTGGGGCTAGAGGGCTTGGCAAAGGTCGGAAATCATCGAGAGAACTCTACCAAGGGGAGCAGGGGGCCTGAACAAGATCTTCTAGGAATAAGACCTTTAAGGGAGAGCTAGGGGTGTCGCAGAATTGTGAGGAGGACGTTTGCTCGACGAGACCTTTCGAAAGGGGGCGGGTCGTAGAGAGGGGGGGGGAAGTCAATTGAGACAAGGGGAGCATAGAAAGGACAGATGGTGAGGACTCAGCAAAGAACCTCCGCAGAGCGTAGGAAGAGCACTGACCGGGGACAACATCTCTTGGGACGGGGGTGGTAACAGCCACTGAGGAAAATTTTAGAAGGGAAGAAGGAACGAGAAATATCTGGAAAAACAAAAGAAAAAAGGGGGGAAGGTCCGGCGGTGGTGAAAAGAGGACCGTGCAAAGGCAGCTAACCCTCATACAGGACGAAAGAGATAAAAATCCTGGGAGAAAGAAACCTTCACGAATATGCAATGAGTGGAGATCTACGATCCTAGTCGGGGGAGAAGTTTAGAAACGGGCGCCATATCGAAAGGGGTAACGGCAGGAGAGAAACTCCATCCCCGAAAGAAGGGAAATGACGAAAGAAAACTTAATGGAAAATAGGTACGGGCAACATTGCTTGAAACACTCGTTAGCTGTAAGAGGACCGTACAATCATAGACTAAGAAAGTGGAATTAAGGAGTACGAGTACCGCTCTAATCAGGAAGGGGGTCTTCACTATCTTATCTCATAGCTAGGATTCCGAAAAAACAAGGGTCGAATGGAGTACAAAGGGTGACTAGAAGACGTCATCAGGGTTGAGAAGGAAAGCCAATATGATTTCGGGAAGAAAATAGAGGTAACTATCTTGAATTAAAGCAAAAAAAGAAAACCTGCAAACAAATCGGAAAAACTTCGCAAAGGGGCCACACTTCTTATATGACGCCTGCGTGAATCACACGTAGGAGGGAAAAAATATACACGACTTTCTAGCTATCAGGAAAGGCGATACTCAAAGTCCATCGAGAGGATTCCAAGTCTTCGGATCTAAAATAAATCGTATCGCGAGAAGGGGAAGGCCTCAAGCGAGCTTATTTGAGGACACCTCAAAGAGGGGGGGGGTGTGTGGGGGGTGGGGGGTAAAAACCTTTCTGAAAAGATCCAGGCTCCGAGACTGGATAAAAGAGTTTGCCTTCCATCCGTGAGGAGAAAGAAAAATTGCAGAAAGGGGGACGCCTGACTCTCTAATCGCAACTACAACCTGGACCTCCGAAAAAAAAAAAGAAAGGCGGAAAGGGTAAAATATGGAGGCACAAAGGAGACCAGAAAAAACCACCACGTCCTGAAAGAAGATCCGGGGGAGAAAATCTCCGGAGGGTGAATCACCCGAAATCAACTCTAATTTAAAGAGGGAAGAGTAAAATCCAATCAGTGAAGGTGTACCATTCAAGTTCTTGATGACCCGTTTTGAGAAGAGGGGACCTAATAAATCCCGGCCAGGAATAGGAAAAGCAAATCATTTCTCTACTTGCGAACGGAGGCTGTGGGGAATTCAGGAGGGAATCTGCATGACTGGAGAAAAAAAGACCTGCTCTCTCTTAAAAAACGGGGCGCACCGCACTGGGAGTGGGGGCAAAGGAAGCAACCCAATGGTGGGAAAGCATACTCTTTCCAGTGAATACAGGGGAGGAAAAGAAACGGAAGGGGGGATCGCCAAAAGCAAGCCTATCAAACCCATAAGGCGGAGATGACCTTTTTCAGAAGGAAGACCGATATCCAATTCTCCTACAAAAAGAACTAGGAGAGACTCACAGGGGGAGAAAAAGTGTTTGAAAGAAAAACCCGAAGCATGCCCACTCATCGTCCTTAGGAGGACGTCTATCCAAGGCGAGACGCTGGATCCTCCTGTCCGAGGATGGTTCCTCCCCTTTAAGGAATATAAATTCAAAGTAGGGGAGGACTCACGGAAACGCCAGTCAGACCACCACCCCCCAAAAGGCAGGAGTATGGACTAGCGGACCAGCCCAAACAGAAAAAAAGGCGCCTTCCAAAACTTCAACGCCGCAAGGGGAAAGTTGGGGGAGGGAGGATGAAAAAAGCGCTTTGGGGACCAGGGTCGATACCTTGGAAAGATAAAACAACCGTACTGCTATGGCACGTCCTGTCATCGGCAAGGCCAAAAGGCTCGTACACTTTTCAAATTGGGAAAGGATACCCCAAGGGCGAACGAGTCTCTAGAAAAAGCAGAAGAGAAGAATTTGACATCCTCCGATTAGATCCGAGCCCGAATATATCAGCAGAAGTGAGAGAGATAAACACAGCAACTTAATAGAGAAAGAAGAGACGTGGTAGCGATGGGGAGGTTCGCATTAAAAAATACGAGACTCTTTTTCACGAGAGAGTAATAAAGAGTAAGAGCGGGACGGGGAAAAGGCCTTGGAAGGAAGGGGAAACGTAACATGGCCGGAAAAAAGGCGACGCCGGAGTGGGCAATATCATAATTTTTTGAAGCGGGGCGAGGTATCATCTTTTCAGACAAAAAGGGAATAGACATCGCAAAAGGTCAAAAGGGCGGGGTTCTAGGCAGGTTTGGGGGGGGGGAAATCTGCAGTTGCGATTGCGGTGGGAGAAAGAAATACTCTCAAGGAGGTAGGCTTAGTTCAGAGTCGGGGGGAAAATGAATGAGATACGGTATATTAAGGGGCGTGAGAAAAAGATCAAGCGGCGATAAGCTCTCTACATCGGGAAAAGCCTCCATCCAGAGGGAAGATGAATGTGGAATCTTAGGGGGGGAAGGAAATTGGATATACCAAAGTGTTGATAAAAAGCTTTTCTTCATAGGGGCTCCGGTGCTTGGGGGAGGTGATAAAAGGTCTCTTCGGAGTGGGGGGAAATAACATTAAGATAAATACGGCCTGGTAGGCTATGGAGGAGAACGGGGGGGACTTGTAAATACTTCAAGGGAGAAAAAAGACTGGCGGAACGAAAATTCCTGATAAGGGTGCGGCCTGCACAGTGGGGGGGAGGGACAAGGGGGGGCAGCAAGATTGGGGTCAGAGAATGAATTGACGAGCATGTCTTCTCAGTAGCGGGAACGCCCCCGAAGGGGAGGGAGGAGGGTTATCAGAAAAGGAACATGAAAAGTTGTTTAAAGATCGCAAGGCTCACATGGCCTGCAATATTGGAGGGGGACGATATAAAGAAGTAAAACGAAGGGAGAAAAAGAACGGGAACCCATCGGGGGGGAAGTGAGAAGTGTTCGCATATTCTTCTGGAGGTTGTTACAGTCGTAGGGGGGGGGAGGGTGTTCAACGCGGAGGAGGGGGAAGTGATGATGAAAGGCTTTTTTTTTTGGTGGGGGGTTTCGGAAAAAGGGGGGGGGGTCAGCACAAGGAAAGTTGCGCCTTTATTGGGGGGGGGGGGTGAGGGCTGGGGGTGGGGTTGTAGACGGTCGTCTTTCGGGGACAAACTGTAAGGGATGAGGATTGGGTGGCGGAGCGATGAAAAAAGGTAATGCCGGGGCAACGAATATGGTTTTCCGAAGGAGTCCGAAAAGGAGAGAGAAAAGGGGTCAGTTTGAAGGAAGAGAGGGCTTCAAAGAACTAGAAGGGGAGGAGAGGCGGAGGAAGAACTATTCGTTTAGGGAACGGCTCCGCAGGAATCACTGATCGGACTTGTCTATAATAGGAGACTATAACTTCAAGGGTGGAGCTTGGGAGAGGGAATTTGAATACGAGATGGAATGCTGAGAGATCCCCGTTGGAGCAAGGGGGGGGCCCATTAAGTGTGGTTTTAAGGGGTGGGCGGTGCCTTCACTTTGGTCGGAGTTTAAGAAAAAGAAAGGGGTGGAGCACGACAAAATAAAGTCTGGATAGTAAATATCACGAAAGGAGGAACCCGGGGTGAGAGTTGACAAAGCAAGGATGAACGCCTTAACTCACTTGGGGGGGGGGGGGAGACGTGTCGTCTCTAGAACTATCGTTCTCGGGAAAACAAGGGGGGGTTAGTCTAAGAGAGAAAATGGTCGGCGGAGGGGGGTCTGGAGTTGGCCGGCCTTGGACTACGGGGGGGGGAGGGAACTCGGTTTGAGAAAAGAGGTGGCACTTCACTACTTTGAGGGTACCGGAGAAGGTTCCTTCTTGAGGAGGATGGAGACTTCTAGAGGAAGGGCGTCAACAAAAGGGAAGAGGGAAAATGGGCGTCGGCTAGTTTTGGTAGAAAAGGTCCAGACCGAGTCTGGAAATCGAAGATATAAGAAATTCTATGGGGAAGTGAACGGGGGAAGCGCGAGGGAGGTTGAGGGGTTGGATCCCGGGCGGCCATGCATGTGTTAGCAAAGGGACCGCACTGAGAGACGGTTAAACACCGAACGGAAAAGGGGAAATTTGGTTTTGTGCGTACCGATCCATTGAGGCATCGGGGAGGGGGGAATCTCTAGGAGCATGAAAGATTGGGGTCCTTTTACGAAGATCGGCATGTTCGGAAAGGGATGATCGATACGATCCCGGGTTACGTAGTGTCTCTGTTGGAGGGGGGGAGACAAACGAACCCTGAAGGAGGAAAAGGGATCACTCGGAGAAAAAGGTCGGACGAGCCGCCACGAGGGGGAAATAGTTGAGAAAAAGCGGCTCTGCGAGATGACATCGAAAGAAATCCTATCTGCGAAGCGAGATAGGCCCCGTACGGAAAAATCCTTAAAGAGGGCCTTGTCAGGAAAGGGGTTAACCTTTGTACGCGGGGAGAAGTGTTCTAGATTTAAAGAAACCTTCTATCGAAAAAGGAAAAACAGATCCGAGAGCTTAACGGTGGGAGGCTTTAAGAGAAAATCCTGAGAGGGGCCCCAGTGGGGGGGTTGGGAAGCCTGACTTCTTATACCACTGAGGGGGGGAAGTGTCGCCAGGATATCCGCGAAGGAGGAGAAGCATGGAGGTCCTCCTACATTTTTTCAAAAAAGAGCCAAGTGAGAAGCGAAAAGGTCCTTCATGGGGGTAGGGAAGCTCCCAATTCTTTTAACGATAACTTAGTCCCGCGATCTCGTCGATCTGCAAAGGGGAATCGACCACAACAACCAAGGATGGGGATGAAGGTAAAATATTAGAGGAAACGGAGATAGCCTCAGTCTGAAGAGAGAAGAGCTCTTTAGGGTGGGGCTCTCCTCCAGCAGCCATAGCCGATGAGCCTTGTCGAGGGGGCAAACCAATGGAGCCCGGAGAAACGTCCCGGATAGCTTCCGTATTAAAGGGACCTATCTAAAAAGAAAAAGAGGGCTGGGGGAAGACGAAAGGCGGAAACATAGCACACCGCTGGGGGAAGTGCGATAAATCGAAACAGCGAGATCTTCGGAAGGGAGGATCTTCAATTAAAAATAGGATAGGAGACAGGGGGAGGGAGAGAATGCCAGAATCGGAAGGGAGCTCGAGTGGGCAAGAGAGGAGTCATAGAAGGTGGAGGTCTGTCATCTAGCGAGGAGACTATGAGTCTAAAATATGGGGAGAGAGGTGAGCGGGGGATCGAAAGTCAAGGGAACCGATTTACATAAGGGAAGTCATAAAAAAAAAATGGTCGGGCGATCACCAGGATAAGCATTCTCTCTTAGAGAGAAGAGGACAACATCTCAGGTGGGGAAGGAGGGAACATAAAAAGATCGATTAACCTTCTCGCAAACGGGAGACATTGAAGGGTCGAATGAGCACGGGTCCAAAACAATCACAGTCCGTTATGCGGGGGTGGGGGGGAAAAGAGGGAAAATCGTGCCGGATGCTAACCCGTCACGCCGAGGAGGAATCAAACAAAATCACTAGACGTAAAGAACGGCAACGACTTCGAGATAAGAGGGGGGGGGGGGGTCACAATCTTCGGTTCACTTGGCAAACAAAAGGCGCGCCTCTCACGTTGGAAAAAAGCCGGCTGAGAAATCTACGACTCCTAACGGATAGGCGCCGTCAGGGGAAGGGGAAACTGATTCAGGAACAAGGAGAACAAGCCTCACGTTTAGCATTCCGGAAGGGGCCACTCCAGGAAGAAAGGAAATGATTCTTATAGCAACGAAACAAGTCCCCAGAAATCCGAAATTGGGGTGAGAGCCTATACAGAAGGGAAGGGGGATAAGAAACCCCATAAGTTGCTAATGTCGGGTGGAGAAGCATTGAATAGACAGAACTGACGGGACGAGCGATACCTCATTAAGAAACTCAACTTTAACTAAAAAAAAAGGGGGGAGAAAAGAAGCAATAAACAAGGCAACCATCTCAAGGGACCGGAGAAACGGACGGATCTAGAAGAAGGAGGGAGTATCCCCTCCGACCAAACAAGAAACCTTTGAGTAGAGAATTTCCTTATAGCCAAAGTAGATCTCGAGGGAGACAAGGCGTAGGGAGTACGAAGTCGAGAGGGGGGCGCGCGGCCTACATTCAGTCGGGGGGGGAAAAACGATCCATGATAAAGGTGAGGAAGAGCAAAGAAAGTATAAAGATAGAGACTCACCGTCTAAAAAGGATCTTCGTCTGCCGGTGAGCTCTAAGGGGGACCCAAACAGAAGCCCGGCCTTGGAGGAAGACAGGTACCGAGAGAATCAACCACCTCCCGACGACAAAATACGAACTGTGAATAGGGAGGAAAACCACAGCGGGACGTCTGCAACTCCTCACAAAAACTCATGCCAGCACACACGAGAACTCATCAATCGTTTAACAAATCAACCGGGGGTGGGAAAGCGCCGAACAGTCATGCTGGGGATCCCATCTGAAGATACCATAAGACTCAGTGATGGGGAAAAGTCTCAAAAAGGGAGTAATCCACTGAAGCTACATCTCCCTACGGAAATGTGGAAATAGGACAACTGGAATGTAGGAGGGAAGAAAGATGCACTGGGGAAAAGCGGGTTTTCTTATGTGAGAAAGGGAGGGAGAATAAGGGAGAGAAATGAAAAGACTTACAACTCGGTCAGGGAAAACGCCCTGAAAAAAAAGGTCATTGCGGGAAGCTGCAAGGGGGGTACCTACAATCAGACGACTATTTTCCTGGGGAGGGACGTCACTTAAAAACCGGGCTACAGCCGAAAGAGCCAATCAAAACAATAGTAAGAACTTTTTTTCTAAGAAGACGCCGATACACTTTATAAAAAAAGAGACGGCCAATGAAAAAAAAAGAGAAAAAGGGACGAACGTGCTAAGGGGGGGTCGAATACCCACCATGATCATTCTTTAGTCGGAGTCCTCTCCCTCGGGGAGAGAGACTCACGGAGGGGATTTTGCTCACCACGTTACCGGGTCTCGCCGGCTCGGCGGAGGCTTGGCTCACTGCTGAAGGACGCCGCCAGCACCGTGAAGGTCCTCTCTGAAAAAACCAAATCGCAAACTGGAAGCAAGTCAAAAACCTGGTCGCCGCATTTCAAGGTAGAAGGGGGAGTTAACCAAAAGTTGTGGAGACTATTCATTCACATAGTACTTCCCGCAGAAAAAAAGTAAGGGGGGGGTACAATGCCTTCGAAAGGACCCGCCTTCTCGGGAGAGGGACATCGGAAAAGGGAAGGGAAGTGGGGCCAGGCGAGCTAGCTAACTTATTGAAGAAAATTCATCCTCCTAGGATCCATGACCTGTTTAAGAGGAATAGACGAAAGGAAGAAAACCAACAACAAGGAGGAGAGGAAAATAGAAGGAGGAGGAAGGGATATAAGAATCAAGTTGCCAGAAAATGTACCGGCATAGGGCTTCTAGCTTCAAAAGTAAGAGAGAGAGGGAAGGGGCCACTTGAGAGGGAAAAGTGTAAGTGACTCAGACGGGCAGGAGGAGACGAGCCGCTACTTGGCAGAAAGGATTGGTACGGGCAGGGTAGTATTAGGCACAGGGGAAGCACTCTGGGAAGGGGAGAATCGGACAGGGCAAAAAGTGGGCGTCAAGGAAGGGTTGGGGGGAGGAGGGGGAGGTGGGCGAATTTGGTAGAAAGAAGTCAATCGAGGATGATCATCCATCTAGGAAAAGAGAAGGACGACGGGAGAGGGAGATGGAGGCCTATCAAAAAATGAAAAGATCAAATCTCAAATAAGCTTAGAAACCAAGAACGGGTACGTGGAGGGGGGGTCAGGGGGTTATTTTTCAAAAAGGGTGTTGTTCCAGAATGGGGATTCCGGAATGTTTCTTGGTCCTTAGGCTATTGAGAAGGGAACTCTAATCGTTTAGAGAAAGAGTCTAAGGTAGTGGAAGATTCTTCCTGGAGAGAGAAAAGGGAGACGACGTGGGAAATAGGCAATCAAATTCGTCCTTGCTGTAAAAAACCAAGAAGTCCTTGTAAGCGGGGGGAGGGGAAAGGCTTTGCTGGACCACGAAAAATTTTTTAAGGGCGACAGTGTGCGATCCTTAAAAGGCAAGGGGGGGGGAGAAAGGGGACCACCGACGGGAGAGCGGACGGTCGCCGGGAAAAGGGGAATTGATTTTTGCCCAAAATGGAATTCATTTGGTAGGGGAGGAAGGATATTTTCCGTAAAGACAGTGGAGACTTTAACCCCAGAAACTGGATTAGTTGTGTGGTAATTGGAGATTGGCTCAGCCTCTTCGTAGGGGGGGAGGGTACTCTAGTTATTGTGAAGGAAGCAGATTTGTGAAGGGGCGGTGGAGGGGCGGGGCGTTGTGTGTGGGGGGGGTGGCACTGCGGATCTCGCAGGAGGGGTGCAGCCATGGAAGTTCAGGGAAGGGTAGAGAGGGGTAGGTTTTTTTGGTATCGACCTTGAAGGAAATGAAGGGTTGGGAAAGCTTGAGGATTGGGGGGTGAGAGAGTACCTCCGGTCATCCGCAAAGGGGGGGGGGAACAGTTTAAGGTTATCTTACTTTAGAAGGATCAGTTCCTTAGAAAGGGGAATGGTGGAGGGGCTGCCCTACTACAAAGGAAGGGGGGGAAGGCCGCGGCGGCGCAGGGGAGAATTGTATCGCTGCATCCTGGAGAGGCTGCATATATACTGGGGGGACTCCGTGGGAAAATGATCGAAGGGAAAACAAAAGGGGTATTTTTGTAGAGAAAAGCATGTGCTCAGATCTGGAACTATCTAAGGGAGGTTAGCAAAGCGCAAGGAAGATTGGGTGGGGTGGACCTGTTTGATGGGGTGCTTTACACGGGGGGGGGGGGGGGGGGAGGGGGGAGCTTATTTGAGGATAGAGGTATCCTCAACAGGACAAAGAAAGACCCAGAGGGAGGGAGAGTGTAGGGTCCGAGTGACACGCTAAAAACAGGGGGGTTTTTCAACGCGCAGGTAACTGAATAGGGCGAGCAACCAATTTCTGATATTATCTCGGGTAGTCAAAGAGAATGCCATGGAGGAGGGGAGGGGAGGTTTCCAGAAGGGTGTAAGCTCAGGGTAGGAGTGGGGTCGAGGAAGGGGTCCGACCCACTTGGCCGAACGACGTTTCCTATGAGGGTTTACGGCTTCGATTCTTCTATTGAATAATAGATCCACAGGAGGAGAGGGGAAGGAGTTGGTGAAAAGCAGGTAGCCGAGTGGATTATCTAACAAGAAGGCATATTCGTGAGGTTGATCAGGGGGAAGAGAAGATGTGATAGAGGCTTCTCTTCTTTAGAAATAAGGAATCCAACAAAAAGCCAACCCGTTTTGAGTTTTAACCGGGATCCAAATGGGGAAATATGTCGGAGACGGCACGAATTCGAAGATGGGTCTTTTCCCGACCGATTCCCCAAAAACTAGAGTGAGTGGCCGCTGCAGAATACGAGAGGGGGAAGGTCGGAGTCAGGGTGATGGAGACACCATCTTACTCGGAGGACCTCTGTCTCATCTTAGGAGATGAAGAAAAAAAAGAGAGACAAATATGGTAGGGGGAAAAAAGGCTCGCGTCTGAGAACCTAAACGAAAGGGTAAAGTGATGCGACTCAGGAAAAACGCAGACAGAAAGAGGGGGCACTTTTTCTCTAAAGGTGAACTTGGGCGAATCTCGAGGGGAGTCGAAATGGTGAAATCATCCTTCGATGGGGGGGAAAAAGAACAGATCCGAGTCAGGGGGGGAGAGGTATCTCAAAAATGAGAGCGTGCTTCTATGGGGGTCAGGGGGGTAGAAGACCAATCTTATGCTATAGGGGCGCTGCGAGACGAAGAATTTTTCATTGAGTGAAAGTATGGGGGGGGGGGTGAAAAATCGCAAGCGAAAGAAGGGGCCGGCGGGAGGACGCAGACAAGGAGACGAAATCGGGCACTGCTGAGAACGCTACAGAGAGAAGGCGAGATGAGGGGTGAATAGAGAGTAAAAAAAAAAAAGTAATTAGGAAAAGAGGAGGGACAAAAGCAAAAGAGCTCGTCGCTATCAGCAGCTCTGCTTGGCCGAGGGGGGGGAGGATCTCAGCGCCCTCGCTCGGGGAAATATCTTCTCCGGGGGAAGAAAATGACACCTAGAAGGAGGGGAATCACTTGCAAAAAAAAAACGATCTCCACGAAAGATGGGTCTTGACGAGCCCGGAGTCCAATATTCATGAACCGGGATTCTTCCTTTTCTCTAAAGAGGCAAAAAAGCTAGCGAATCTGCTTCGTGTGATCGAACGGGGAAGAGGAAAGGGCTATCTCGAGATGCGTAACAGGGGGAACCTTTGCTCGCACAATGACAAGCCTCGGTACAGAGAAGTCGACTTCTAAAATTTTCGCAGGGGAAAAAGGGTCGGAGGAGAACTCCGCGCCATCCGCTGTCGACAAAGGGAGATTGGATTATCTCCTGAGGGAGGATTAAGGCCTAAAAGGGGTAGGGTAAAGAAAACACGCCGCTCCGACAAGGAGATAGTATTAGACTGCGCAACCTCGGTGAAACGCGGTCTGGTAACAGTCAAATAAGGAATGCAGGAGGGAACGGCTAACGATTAGTCGTGAGTTCTAAAAAAACCGAAAAAAGGAACCTTCTGTTTGGGGAAAAGGGGGGGCGGGGACCTCGGGGCCAAAAGCATGTAAATAGACCCGCAGCAGCAGGCCGGCGACACCAACCTCACCGGGTAAGAGCAAAGAACAACCGACGGCAAATGGGGTTTTTTTTGGGGTGTTTGATGTTTTTGTGGGTGGGGGGGGGTTTTTGGGGGGGGTTGGGGGGGGTGTGGTTGGTTTTTTTGGTGTTGGGGGTTGGGGGGTTTTTGGTTTTTTGGTTTTGGTCGGTGTGTTTGGGGGTGGGGGGGGGGTTTTGGAGGGAGGGGAGAGAAAAAAGCTTGCCTCATTGCGCCCAACCAAAAGGCGCCCTCTCGAACGTGTGAAAGGAAGGGGCCGAATTGAAGCGCATAACTGCCCGCCGAAAGAGAACCTCCCCCGTAGGGGAAGTGAACCGCGGGAGGCACCATCGCGTACAAAATACTCAGGTAGCGTCAAAGCAAAGCTCGAACCGCAAACGGCATGGCATGGAGGAGGGTCGCTTAGGAACACGCGCCGACATAGTAACCTGTGGGGAGAGAAAGAATACGTCGCGCAGAAACCCCCACTTTTCGGAAAAGGAGCTTATGGAATCGAAAGAAAGGGGTAACACAGGTTGGAAAAGCAAAAAGGCCCGCCGATCATTGTCTAAGCAAGATTGAGGGCGAAAAAGCCAAAGTTACCATACAAACAAGCAACCAGCTACTTCTCTACTTTTCTAAACGGGAAGATTAGAAAAGAAGTGCCCAGCGGGAGGGCGACAAACAGGAAACACCTTGACTTTCAGCAAAATAGCCTGGCCCAGCTCGAAAAAAGGAATAGCATTGCGTCAAGGAGGGGAGGTCAAAAGTACGAAGACGCGGAATCCAGGGGGCCGCGTCCGTGGGGGTTACGAAAAACCTCCTTAAAAAAACTTGATCCTAACAATCCAAGTCTACCGGACTCCTGGAGAAAAAAAAATAGCTTTTACTAAAAGAGACCCATCCTCAATCAAAGGCAAGTTCGAGTCCAAGGAGAAGGGGGGAAATCCCACCTACCTCAAAGGGGTGGGTGTAAAAAAAAAAACTCTAAACTGGGGGAGATGGCTGCACCCCATCGCAGGAGAAAAAGAAGAAGTAAAAACTCCAAAAACCCGGAAAGACCTTCATAAAGGCGGAAATCTTTGTCATAACACCTAAAAGGATCCCCCTAATCAGGTCTGCTCCCAATCGTCCAGGATAAAACCATTCTAGAATTTGGTTAAAGGGGGATCTAGTTAAAAACCCATTGTAATTAAGTAGAAGAATACATGATCCATGTAAGATAAAACTTAAAGGGCAAGCGGGAGAAAGAAGGATGACCGGGAGGGGTCAGCGTGGCGGGCGTCAACGAGGGGAGAAAGCATACTGATTACTAGTCAGAACCCTTCATTTCCAAAGAGTGGAAGAAGGCAGTATGGGGGGGGCCGAACGAAAGGTGAAGTGAACCGTGCCAGGGTTCCACGTCTCTTCAAAAAATTAAGGAAGAGACATCGCTATACAAGCGTCGTCCTAAGGTACCTTGGCTAAAGAACTATCCCTTGGATAAAAAAAGAAGAGAAACAAGCAAATCGTAGCCGGAGGGACGAAAAGGCTTTCTCCACAACTGGGGGTCAAAGACAACCACCATCCTCATGCCCGAAGAAGGGACCGGCGGGAGGATGGAGGCTCGCAGGAGGGGGGCGGCGCCTTTAAGAACCAGGGAGTCCTTTTTCCGAAAGTGAAGGCCTCAGCCTAGGCCTCGGCAGGGTCTCTACAGGGCTGAAAAGGCACCTAAAGGGGGGACAGGCGATCATGGTCAAACTGAAGGAGAGACCCGCCTCAATATGCCCACCAGGAAATCCAAACCTTAAGAGGCAGAAAGGGGTAGTCGAAGGGGGGAGGGGGGAGAATGAAAAATCGATGGGTGGGGGCGACAGAAGGGGAGAGCCTACTTCCCTAGAAAAACACGGAAGGGGGGAGTGCACAATAACGGGCGAGGAAGGTAATCTGCATGGAGGGGCGGAACGAAAGCAAGTCAAAAGCTAAAGGTAAGCGGTATTACGCCGATAAAAAGAGGCATCCGCCGATCTTAGTCTGCGAAGAGGCAAGCGTTCTTCTCTCAGTCCAAAAGGAGTTAAGAATATCTAGAGGAAGAGAAAAAGAAGAGGGGACATGAAAGGGATAGGGGAAAAGAGGAGGCTCTGGAAACTATCGTCCAGGCTTATATCTAGAGGGAGGAGGTTGGAACTGAAGCCTTCCATGGTTTAAGAAGGGAAGAAGGAGAAAAAATTCTGAGAGGATGGTGGCAATAGACGTGTGGGGGGGGGAAAAAAGGGGGGGGTTAGCAACGGATCGGTCCTCAAAATATAAGCGTGGGGGGCAACTATGACGCCCATCGATTGCCCAGGAGGGCATTATGTTGTAGGAAGGTGGGCAGGGAGGGGTAGAGAAGAATCTGAAAATCTCCCTTCTTGGGGCGGTTGACAAAATGGCGAGGAAAAGACTAAGATCAAAAGGATACCGAAAAAGGGAGGAAAAAGGGCCTAGACACGAACAGCGATCTCCGCGCTCCCTTTCGAAGGATGTGAGCGGATGGGGGTTGTGACAAAACAGGTTTGGGGACACGGGGAAGGGCAATCTGTCTCCTGAGGGGATGGGGGGGGCGGCTTGGTGGGAGGGGGAAAATGTGGAGGTTTGAAACAGCAGTACCAATGGGGGGTATTCGAGTGGGCGTCGGCCAGGGTTAATTAAGGAAAAGGTCATATCTGCCTGAAGTAGGGAAGAATTAAGGGGTCTGAAATTGATGGGGGGGGGGGGGGGGGGGGAGGGGGGGCAAAAGAGTTGTAGAGATCGCAGTTGCGCAGGGAGTCGCAGCGTTCGACATGAAAAACGAAAAAAAGAGTTCTTAGATTTCTATCTAACTACATGAGCAGTGGAGGTGGCGAGGTCTATGTGCAGGAGGGGGGTCTGGCAGGATAAAAAGGGGCACTTAGAAATTGAAAAAAGGGGGAAAAACTCAATGGGGGGTGGGGTATATGGACATTGGGCGCAGCCTATGGTAAAGGTCTTATTATGGGATGGAAAACGGAGGTGTCGCAATTGATGAATGCGATCTAGCTTTGGGGGGGGTGTACGGGAGGGGTCGCGAAATGGGGGTGCCAGAGCCTGAAAGGAGAAGGATTTGCTTCTGGGAGTGGTGGCATACTCTGTCCAGGGAGAAGAGGAACAATTCCTGATGGAGGATGGGTGGGTGGCGCGCTTACGGCCGATGCCTGCAACACCATGGGTGTTCTCTGACTCCGACGTGAGAATTAATGAGAAGCACGCTATCTTTGTGAGCTACCTGACTAGAACTGGGGGGGAGGGACGGCGCGGCCGACGTTCGTTCGAACGACGACCTCCTAAAGCACTTCCAGTAGATAAAGTGGGAGAGAGAAGGTCATGAGGCGGGGAGCGAAATCAGTTTAGGATTTTTGTCAAAAGGAGGGCGATCCTAGGCGGATATGATCAGTCTTAGCAAGTCTACCATTATATTTGGGTTGTTTGGAGGGGGGGGATGGAAGGGAATTTGGGAGGGATACAAATGATTTGAGGCGCTTCACTGAACAATATCGGGGGAGGGGGGGGGGCAGTTCCGAACGAATTCTTACCCTTTAGTTAGATTAATGAAGTCACATGAGGAGAGAGGGGGGGGTCAGGTGCCTCGCGCCGCTCTAAAGGGAAAAAAGAGCAACAAGGGATTTAGAGCGGTGTAGGCTGCTAGATAGTCCATTGCCCTTTCTGTGAGAAGAGTCGTTTGTACGAACCAAGTGGAAGGAGTTGAACCTATTACGAAATCGGTTCAAGGCAACTACATTTTTTAAGAGCGCGTTGCCGGTCGGTAGGAAGGCGGACCCTGTTGAGCTCTTTTCCACCTTGGAAAAGGAAGGAGAGCTGCAAGGGGGGGTGTCGGGAAGCCTAAAAAGGCAAGTGATCTGCGAGACAAATGAAAACCAAAACCTATGGTTGTCCGTGAGGGGGGTCCTAAAAGCGTGGCTTGGTGTCGGAATGACTTAATTCTTGAGTTAAGGTGGCACGGGGGGGAGAGGGGGAAAAAAAATAGTCGG
>Ga0179591_1312216_pt1 | contig 15237 bp, 12 predicted proteins | sample CZOMad2_1_08_16f_FD_182891 | JGI IMG/M metagenome (GOLD analysis project Ga0179591, IMG submission 182891) | Vadose zone soil fungal communities from Angelo Coast Range Reserve, California, USA - CZOMad2_1_08_16fungal (PacBio error correction) | ecosystem: Environmental > Terrestrial > Soil >...
CAATATTAGGTAAAGGGGATTGGTGTATGTTCCTGTACCGGGGGGAAGAACATATGCTTTAACCTGCCCCACAATATTCGACGGGTGCGCAATTAAAGCGCTAACATTTGGGAGGGGAAAGTCTAAGAGACCTCGTCAATGGTCTCCATAAATTCAGGCTTATTCCCCTAGACTGTGAAATACCCCTTCTTAGTTTCGAGGTCTGAGATAGAAGATTTAGGGAGCAAGGCAGACTTGTGGGGCTTCTGGTTCTAAACCTTCGAAAGGTCTCAGGGTTGTTTGGGGAAGTTGCCAAGAAAGCCTTTCAGCCATGACCCAGCAGTAATGCGGACCGACCTCCAGACTCTTTATGTCGACAAGAGCTGGATCCAAGAAGGAGTCTCTTCTGGTGATAAGGATCTTCGGAGTCTAGAAGAGTGCATTTGAGCTTCTGGGGGATTAACTCAAAATACAAGGAGGTCTTGAAGAAGGAATCAGGAAGAACTCTTGGGAGAGGATGAACAGGACACCCACTAAAGTGTCTTAGTAGGAGATGCCAGCTGAGTTTAACGATGGGAGGAGGCGAAATAGGCGTCCCAGGGATTTTCTACCACCAGCGGCGGCAGCAGAAGAGGCGCAGAATCTTTTCTCTTCAGGGAGCCGATCGGGGGTTAGTTTGTGGTCAGACAGGGGGAGGCATAGGAAAAAGAAAAAGAAAATTGGCGCAGAGCGTCAGTGGAAGCAAGACGAAAAAGTTAGAGGCGCTTTTGAGCTCGGAGGGAAGGCGAGGGAGGTCACCTTTTGGGGCTACAAATCTACCGTTCACTCCGGAGCGGGTATGTCCGATTAAACAGCTGCCTCTACCCCGTGAAGAAGCAGCACCTTTACGTTCTTTAGATTCGCAGTCGGTGGGACGAAATAATTCGTAGGGAGAACATAGAGAATCAGCCTGATGTCCGCGAAAGGGGAACAACCAAAAAACAAACAACCCAAAACCCAAAAAACCAGAGAACTAAACAACACGCACCAGCCGACAAAAAAAAAAAAAACCACCCCCAACAAAAATTCTCCGGATCTGCGCCGGAACGAGGAAGGTAGTATTTGGAAGGTAGCGCAACGGGGGCGGCACGTTGAAAGGTTGTGTAGGGCTTAGAAATGTGGGAAGTGAAGGTACGATGGGGGAGGTTTCTTACGTCGGAGGAATGTGGGGTTGGAGGCCTCAACGGGGGCCGTATATAGGGAGCGTAATCCTGAGGTCGGTGAAGACTTTCTGGGAAGGGAGGTGAGCTGAAGCTAGGTGGCCTAGGAACAAAGAGTTGGCGATGAAAAGAGAGGGCTTTGATTTCCATATGCAGGGCGACGAAAAGTCAAACACATGTCAGGAAAGCCGGCCGAGAAGGGTGATGAATTGGGTAGCGTCGATGTGGGGACGAGGCGTAGAAGGGCCGTTGGGGAAAAAGTGTATCAAGCGTCGAGGAACTGAATACAACCTGGTTGAGGACGCCGGGGACACGGAGGGGGGAAAGGATCGAGGAGGCCTAGGGGGAGGGTTGAAGCGTCCGGAAGACTGCCGTATCACATGCCCACGTCGGGGAAGATGTCGCCTGTGAGGGGCGGAGGCGAGAGGGTGTCACCTGTTGTCAAGCCAGGAAGGGACATACGAGCTGCCCGGCACGGGGGTGCGGATTTGCGGTCTCGGGACTATCCAAGTGAGATCACGCTGGGAGATAGTCTGGAGGCGGGACTCGCAACTGGGAACTGGATTTTTCAAAAAGGTGGACGACGGCCGGCGCGCCTTAAATACGGGGGGGTCGTTGCTCGGATTCCTTGCTGAAACCGGAGAGGGGCTGAACTACACAAAAAGATTAGGGCATCAGGCCGGAGAAGAGGATAGGAAATTGAACTCATCTTGAAAAAGGAGGGATCGATCAGGGGCTGCCGAACAGGGGGATTTCTGACTGGGGGGCGGGTGGGGAATTGGAGAGTGGGGTCTTTGGATGTTCTAGAAATTTCGTCGGGGGGAAACAGGCCAGGGAGGGTTAACAAGACTCTCCGGAGGGGGGCGCTGCCGGAACAAGGCGGGTGGAAACCAACTTGCCTTCTGAGGGAAGCACTGAGGGAATTAAGGGGAGAAGAGTAAATGTATGAAAGGCAACCTACCATTATAGCGGGTAAAAGGGAGGCGAAGGGTTCTTAGAAAGAAAGGATACACTGATGACGACAGTCAAAACATTCGTCTTCCTCCCATATGGGGCGAGGCACTACGCGGTGAGGAGGGAGGAGAGAAGAGAAGGGGACGACAGGTCCCACTCAAAAAAAAAAAGGATTATTATTAAATAGATGTTGATAGGCTCTGACTGGAATCCTGCTCTAGAGAGAGCAGAGGGGCACATATTGCGGCACTAAGACTGTTGGCCATACCAAAAAGGGGGAGAAAAAAAGGGGGCGGGGATAAACCCTGGAAAGGCGAGAAGGAAAAACCCTTTGGAAAGTACAGGACTCAAAGTAATTAGAGAAAAAAGGAGCAATTGCTACACATGAAAAAAAAAAAAAAGGGTTGCAGTGGTGAGACTCACCTCGGGAAGGTGTACCCATTCAGCACCATCCTCCCGTGTCCCGTTGAGGAGAATCCTTAGCAGAGCGGGAGGTGAAATCGGCAAAAAACGCCCGCCCTTGATCGAACGGAAAATACCAATTAGCCCTTTGGAAAACTTTACAAACGCAGAACCGTCGGAAAGGCCAGAGACCGATCCCTGGGTTCCAGGCTGGTGAAACAGCGCGGTCCTTCTGCTAAACACAACCGGCAATCGATTCTTCTCATCCAGCCCGGGAGCCTGGGAAAGGAAAAAGACAAAGGGACAGGACGGAGGTTCTACGGGAGGGTCGCGCCGGGAAGAAAGCCCTACTCCAAGTTGACCAGCAAGATGCAGACAAGAAAACTCAAAACTAAAATAAAAAGAATAAGGATCCTTGCCATGGTGCGACGAGAAAAACATTTCTCCTACACGTACGCACCGGGGGGCCGGCAGAGAGGCAGGAATTCTAGTCCTAACAGTGGATCTCCATCCGCAAAACAGAGAGTCTTGGGACGATCCCTTGAAGAAAATCGACTAGAAAGTACAGCTAAAGGATAGAATCTCAGAAAAAAGCTGGTCTATGTGGCTGGCCTAGAAGACTTGGTTCTTGGTGGATAAAAAAATAAAGAGGGCAATCAACCATTGGAAAAGCCGTCGAAGGGAAGTCGTTGGCCCAGGGCAACATCGGCTTAGGGGAACTAGACGGGGCTACACGGGATACAATCAGGAACGTGCCCCGGGAAGGAAGAGGAGTTGGAAGACATCAAGGGCAACTTAAGGCCTTTCTGGAGCCAGGGGCTCTATACAGGCTCTATCAGAGAAAAAAATCCTTCTCCTGGTCTCGAATCTCAACCAAGGAAAAGACCGAGAACTACATAACGAACTGAATCCCCGATATGGGGACGGGCCGAAGGGTGAAGCCGCACAAGATTAGGAAGGAAATGGGGAGAGAAATCCGACGCACTGAGGAAATTCCCCAAGCCCGTATCGAGGTCTCACGGGACTTCACCCCAGGGAGTATCAAAGTTGCGACGGAAAAAAAACAAATACAAGATAAAGCGCAGCAATCGCGTGACCTAGAAGATAAAGGATTGTGACGGCCGCACTCGAAATAAGGGTGCCGCAAAAAGCCTCAGAGCCAAAGAAAACCTCAGACGCACAGACGACATCACGGAGAGAAGTTCCGCAGTGCCGCCAGTGCCAGTCACCTTGGGGGAGAGGGACGAATCGGATATTAGAAGGAAGAAACCAGAATAACCATTTCGAGCCCGGCAGCCTACACCCGAAGCATCGAAAAGAACGTCCGCTCGCTCAAAACAGGAACCGTCTGGACCGTCGAGCGCTATAAAGGGGAGACGCGAGCAATGAGTCCAAAAGGTATGGAGGGACTGAACGTTCGCACCGTCACAGGCAGGGCTCGGCTAAGAATGGGACGCGCAACGAGGCCGAGCTGCAAGCTTGGCGGAAAATTACAACACCAGGCGAATGAGAAAGCCGCACGATGAGCGTCCTAGACGACTCTCGGGGGCGAAGAAAGCTTATTGTAGGACCTGAGAAAAAAAAACTAGGGGCGGGGAGCTCATTTTATCTTCTCTAGGCAACTTGTACTTCTCTGGTTAAAAAAGGAACTCAATGAACCTAGAGCAAGATTCGGACGACTATCAAGAAAGGTCGATGAGTCGAGATACACGATCTAATCCGGGATCTGGACTTTATCTGAAGACTTCACCTTGGGGGCAAGGGTCAGACTAAAAAGCAGTTTGGGAGGCTGAGTGACGTCAACAAGACACCCAAAGAAAAAAGCTAGTAGCCTGTGTAACTCTACGGGTGGACAACACCCAAGTCGGAGGGCATCACCCGAATCTCTTCGCTGTCCGGCTACACTTAAATCGAACAAAAGTGAGAGTACGAAACCGCTGCATTGAGAGCTACTGTCGATATGATGGCTAGAAAAGATAAAAATTGCGTACCTGAGAAAAAAGAAAGAACAACCTGTTAGGAGAATCATACATCGAACATCCACAGCTCGGAGGTTCCCAGCCATCATAATCTAGTATAGTCGCTATCTTACGATTCACAGGCAAAATGGAAACCCCCCCTATTGGCAAACGAGTGAGGAGGGGGGAGATATTGATGTGGAGAGAGAGTGGTCTTTGCCTAGTCCAGAGCTAAGAACATAGGGGGGATGAGGAAGACTTTCACTATAGCGACGGGCCGGGATTTTATTACGTCAACAAGGGGGGGGGACCTGAGTTAAGACTTTCGGGGGGGGGAACATTCTACCTGAAGCGTAGACGCGGTGTTGAGAACTTAGTCAGAGTTAGGGACATGCTGGGATGACCTATCTATATTGGTGTCAAGGACGTTGTGTTGACACGGGGGAGGGGGTCTTCCCCAGTCAATCGAGTCGGGGGTTGTTTTGTTACAACCTGGGAAAAAGGCGAGGCAAGAATGAAAGGTCTTGCCGGACCGGAAACACCGAGTGATTAACAGTATAGGGGGGTCCTTCGTCCGTTCAGTGGCAAGGCGATGGAAATAGGAGGAATCGGCTAGGAGGGATTAAAGAGTGACGTGCGGAAAAACCTGCAGCAGAGTTCCCGGCGCGGGACGAGCAGCCTCGTGGTAATCGAGGGGGGGGGTGGGAGCCCAGCCCACGCGAAGTAAGCGGAGAAGACGAGAGGGGGAGTTAACTATTCCGCTAAAGAGCCCTGTTTAAGAGCTTTGGAGGGAGAGTACCGCTCTTCAGAGAAATCTGTTGCTTCAGGGAGAGAGCACCTGCTAGGGTGAAGTGGGGGGGAAGGGGTGCAAAGAGCAGCCTCCTGTTGAACCCGAGGAGGGCTGGCTGATCTCGGGACGTCAAGATGCGGGTCGAGAGCTAGTGAGAGGAGGAATGCCTCGAAGGGGCAACGTTTTCTGAAACAGTAGACGGTATTCTTGCTTCGGATCTCTCGGACGAAAAGTGGACGACGTATGGCTCTCAGAGTAACTTAGCAGTGGAGGGTGGGAGGGAGAAAGGGTTTATCGTGGCGGGGGTAAATCAGGAGGGGGGGGGGGGAGAAGAAAATGATGGTTCAGATCTGAATCAAAAAACAGAACCGGTAGTCTTCGTTCACGAATAAGAGGGAAACTGTTTGCGCCGTTAAAACTTGGAAGGATCAGAGATAATTGGCGAACTCAGTGGCATTGAGAAAGTAGTGGAATTCGAGAAGCCGTAGCGGCGACCGCTGCGAACTCGAAGAGAAGGGTATCTAGAGGAAGGGCGGGACTCGGTCTGGTGGTAGTAATGATGGAGAGGGACGATCCCCATACGAAGGAGGAAGGGGAGAGCTTGTGAACTCACGGGCGGCGATCCGGAAGCGTTAACCAGAGGGAAAAAAAATTGTTAAACAAGGAAAAAACGAAGGAGACGGAGCTGATTTTAGAGGGGCCGCGCAGGGTTCGGGAGTTCTGGAAAGGGGGGGGGTGGTGGGGGCAAGAAAGGGCGTTCTAAGGCGACGCTCCTGGGGGGGAGGTACGCGCGTCGGTAACGACGCGCCAGTCAATTTTCCTTGGTGAAAAGTCAGGCGTGTCGTAGTGAAGGGAAGGAAGGGTGATCAGAAAGTCGAGAATATGGGGAGCCCGGATTTGAGTTGGGGTGAGGGAAAGGCCTCGCCTGCCTGAGAAAGATGCCCGGAAGTCTGCGTAGTAGGAAGGGTGAAGAGGGAGTATCACTGCAGGCCACGGCAGGATCGGTAAGCGGCTCCGACCACTGGTTGGCAAAGTGGTATTCGGCTTGACGACGCCTGGGCGCCTCACACTATACTCCTAAGGGCGAAGTGTAATTGAAACGATTCTACTTGATCCGAAAAGGAGAAAAAAGAAGTCGCTTTGTCGGATGGAAAATGAAATCGATGGAAATTGCGCTACATGAAACCGCCTGAAACGTGGGGAGGGTAACCTGGCTGGCGGGAAGAAACACGATTGGCTGCTAAAAAAATGAAAGGGGGCTACTTGGTCTGAAAAACTTTGTGCCGATGACCAGGGACTGTTTTGGACGGCCGGAAGGAAACTCCCTCTCGCGGTTGGTGGAGGCGGGGATTGAACAAAAGCTGGGGGGTGGCCGAGAGTCAAAGAGAGGTATCGTCTCACTCGGCAACCTGTGCAAAGGGGGAGGAGAGAGAGGCGAATTGAGGAGTCTAACTTTGAAAATGGGCTCTTTAATATTCGAAAACAGGGGTTATTAGCCTCACCTGCGAGAAAAGTTACTCAAAAGATGGAGAACCCCGCACCTCAAAGCCAGTAACGCACGGCTGAAAAAAAATCGGTCCTGTAAACGAGAATATTAGAAGGGGGCAAAAGATCTCGAACTCAAAAAAGAGGAGGAAAAGAGAGATAGGGGGTCGGACGCAGAGCATCTGCGAGAAAGAGAAAGGCGCTAGGGGAGGGTTCAGACGCTGTCGGGTGAACTAGGGGACTTCCTACTACGGGTGAAAAAAATGCGTGAAAGAGTCGCAATGTTCTTGGCCTAAATACAATGGCAGCTATAAGTGAAAAAAGAGAAGAAGGTTAGGGGGTTGATAATACCTCAAGTCGATGAGAAGCCAGAAGGTTTGACAGTGCGGAGCTCTCAAAGGGCCGGAGGGGAACCAAGAAAAAAACAGTGTTGGGCCCGCCGCTCAAAAAGGCGCTTCGAGGTGAACACGGTGACGCGTAATCCCGCCCTTGAGCAGAAAAGACCAGGTAGCAGGCCCTTTTCCACCGCCAGCCACAAACTTTCAAGGGAGAAAAGGACATGAAAGGAAAAGTGAAAGGAAGTTGGATTGGTAATGTCGCGAACCAGACCTCCTTCTAGGGAATCTGCTGGCAAAAGAGCGACGAAAACAAGTGAGGCGGTCAGCTCAATGCGCCAGTGCGGGCAACCAATCTGGCCAAACCGGAACGTGAACCTTAATCTGGGGGAAAGGAGCCGGTCTCGTCAAAAGACGACTCAGGGGAGAGAAGCAAAAGGACTTATCCTCTAAGAAACGAAAGGGACCTAGGCGAAGAGATAAACCTGCCGCGCCAGGTTAGAACCAAACGAGCCATCACCATGGCGCGAAAAACTCACCAGTCCTGATCTAGCTCCATGACAAAACAGGGGGTTAACACTCTCTCCAGCCCGCGGAACAACCTCAACGACAGAGGAGGCGGAGCAACGCACATACTAATTAATCGGCGAACGCTAACAAAAGACAATGTAGAGGTTAAATTAAAGTTAGGGTCTGGTCGCTACCGGGGAAGTCAATCGACAGTGAGAAGGCCAGTCTAACCTGGCGGGGGATCCAGGAAAATAGATGACTCGGAGAAAAAATCTCTAGAAGCAGAAGAAGTAAGTTTGGGGAAAGATCTCTGAGCTCTTTCACTGGACTGAATGAATATGTCCCGCGCCGGCCTGACCGGTCAGAAATGAAAGTGGCCACCTCCTTCTCAGGGGAGAGGGGGGCAAAGAATAAACTGAAATCAATCAGCACATGAAAGGGGTAGAACTAATCCCTTATTAAACATAAAGATCTAGGAGGGGCCGGTCACGGTATTAGACACAACTGATTCTTCGTCAAAAAACAAATGGTTGCAAACCGAGATCTCACTTCAAGATCGCCAGCATTTATCCCACCTGGGAAGGCACCTAAAAAGCCCACATCATCCTCTTTACCGAAGAGAGAAAAAGGGAGAGGGTGACGCGAGCGAGAAAAGATCTCGCGTAGTTCGAACAAGGAATAGAAACCTCCCAACCAGACCTATCACGAACGGAAAGGGGAAAAATAACGTCAGTCACCGGGTCATAGGGGGGGGCAAGACGATACGTGATAGGGAAAGGCCGCACCTTTGTACACTAGCCATTCCAAACCCGAGAAGGAGAGCACTAGAGCGAAGCGCGCACCAGACCACTTAGGTCGGGGACATTGGCGCTACGTGTGGTCAGCTATCGCTGGTATGTTCTGGTAAAACTACCGTGAAGACTCACCTATCATGGTGTAGAGCTCGGAAAAGACAAGCAAGCGTATTCCGAATGCAAGAGGTGTTGGGGAGAACAAATCTAAACTCAATTTTACTATATTTCAAAAATCGGCAACCTTTCCTGGCATTCGATCAAACTGCCAAGGAGGAGTCGTGAGTAAAAATCCATCTTCATACATGTCATAGAGGGTTGGTGGAATTCGAGCAGACGAAATCCAACTTGTCCTGCATCGTTCGAAGGGGAAAAAAAGGGAAATAACTGGAGTCCAGGCTGAGAAAGAAGAGGAGCAACATGACTCAAGCCTTGATGATCCATGAGCTTTCTCATAACGGTCGAGAGGTCTAGGAAAGGACTTCCTGGAGGGCTAAGCCACCTGTGTTGAGTGGGGCTGCAAACGAAACCAACACCCTAAGGAACTCCAGGAACTTAGACCAACTGGCCTGCAAAGGAGCGGGGACAAAATCTCGGACGAGACCGACTAAAGTGACCTACCCGCGTGTATCTTCGAAGGGGAGAGAGATGGGAGTATAATCTGAACCGAAGGGGGGCTTAAAAAGGCACGGCAACCACCCCTAAAAGGGGTACCATCTGAAAATCGGAACGAACCTGCTTAACCACCGATGTTCTCAGCCGGAACTAGAGAAACAGCACCATAAAATGCTTAAAGATATTGGATATACACGGGGGGAAAAGATATAGATATTGGCAGGGGGTTGGAGAGAATGGTTGCGGGGACCTAGGAATAACTGACGAGAACATCGGGCGGTGAGAAATGGGAAACTATAAGCAAAGGTGTAGGGGAGGCGGTCGACAGTTTTTGTTAGTTGGGGCAGAAGGGTCGACCTGCTGCGTACAGGGACTCCAGAGATCGCCGAACTTACAGGGACAGGTAATCCAGGAAGTCAGAGGTAAGGGTTCGTGCAGACGAGAGTTCTTAGGAAAAATATTTTTTGGGCACGGCGTTTCCGGAAGCAGTCATCGGTTCGGTGGTTGGGGGTCGTTTTTGACGGAAATCAGGGAAAGGCAAGGAGAGGAAGTACCGCCAGACAGGAGTTAGTAATGAGAAATGCCCGCCGGGTTCGCCCTTCGCGGCGAGACGAAATACGACCTTCTGGGACCGGCTTGAGCAGGCGGATCTGTAGGCATCGGAGTAGCTTCTCGGGCGCTAGGGCAGGAGGTCTTCGCCTAAAATTAACGAAGGAAAAGCAAGGTATCTGGGAGGCCTCAAGGCGCAAAAAGAAGGCTGCGCTGAAGCTAGGCCGGTGGATGTACAGGGTGTTGCTTAGATAGAGTAAAGGGTGTCGTGGAGGGAGAACAGATCGCCCGCTCGTCATCTTCGTCATCATCAATCCACCTGCTCGGGATTTGTTAGCGACCATCCGCAGTGACACAGGGATCGATGGAGTGCCGAACCAAAAGGGGGGGGGTACGAGTCTATCGGTGCGAGAATAATGGTTTGGGCAACCCGTGGGACTAAAGCAATCGGGGGGGCCGAGGGGGGGGTCCGGGGGGGGAGTAGGGTGAGGTTTATCCGACGTAATCGGGGAGAAGGGGGACAAAGGTCGACGTATGCGCCCGGGGGGAGGGAAACGGCGCCGAGCTGGTTTCGATTAAGTTGTCGAGGTGACTCTATTCGGTTCCAGGAAAGGGGGAGAAAGAGTTTCGAAGGCCGCTAAAAACTGAGAAAGGGAGCTACGCTTAAACTGCGGTCTAGTGATTTGAGGACACGGTGAATTGGGATTTGTCTCGAGGGCCTGACTGGAGGGGGGGCTTTGGCATTAAGAAGTTGCGGGTGAAAAAATCCATAAGGGGGGGAGTAACAAAGTCGCAAGTATAGAGCCGGTAGTCCTTTATTTAGTTCTCGTCTTTTTATCAACTGTTATCCTGGAGGACGTGTAACCAGGCGAAGAGGCATGCCTAAATTGCGGGGTGGAGCTTGTTAGTCGGCGAGGCGCACAGAAACAGGAATCTTGACAACATGTTCTTAAAAGGGTCCCGAGGCCGAGCGAGAATTGAAGTGGTCTGGCGGAGGTTTCCTAGGCCTGTACACGAATCAGAAAACTTCAAGAAGGCGACCGGGCCATAAGGGTACTCCTCCTTCTTAAAAGACAGGAAATTCAGCACCTGCATGAGGGTGTCTATGAGCTCATAGATCTAAAAGAAGATAAGAAGGGCCGATAAGAAGTGTCCTAGGGGGAAAAAGCCGAGGATTGCTAGAATGTTCATGTTCCGGATAGGGCGTCCTAAGAGATAAGTAAGGCGAAAGAAATTGGGATGGCGAGTCGTCTCTAAAGGGCGCAGGCACGGCGTAGGGTCGTCGGGGAAAAGAGGCGATCCTTCAATGTTAGCGTGAGGGGTGACTACCGACCGGAGAGACCGGAAGGTGAAATTCCTTTATGATCCTATGGGGAGAGAAGAGCGAAGGCAAGGGTAAGCCGTGAAGAGAGAGTTTCAGCAATGAAGAAGAGAGGAACTGGAAAAGGGGGAAACTATTTATCTGGTCTGGACGGGGCTGACTGTGGCTGGGGTGATCTAGGGGTGTCCTGACGATGTGAAAATCACGGGCGTGACTCCTTCAAACCTGCGGGTGCCGCGCCGGCGGTATGTAAGGGCGGCCAAATTGCAGGCGTAACCTCACGTTCCTCTATTAAGATCACTGGCAACCGGTGGCGAGGGGGGGGATGGGAGGCATATGGACGGACAGGGGAAAGAAATTAGTCCTCTTTTAAAACGGTATAGAGTGGTTTCTTAGGGCCAAACTTTGCGCCCATTGGGGGACAGGCCCCACAAAAGTACTTCCACAGAGGGAAGCAGCTGGAAAGCAGGGGAGAGATAAGGAGTGCGAAGAAAAAACTAGAGAAAAAAAAAACGAGGAGATTAAGAGAGAGATAGGAACCTGGCAGAGGCTCTGCTCCGAAAACCGAGAGCGCTTAGAGAATATTAAACTTCCGACAATGGTTTTTTACCCCTACCAGGTATAAAGCCTGGGTGGCGGGGCATAAAGGGCGGGTCCGCTATAATTACCCAAGCATAATTTGAGCAATGGGGCGACTGCTCACAGTCATTGGCAATTGCAGAAAAAAAGAGACAAAATTTGGGAGCCGATTCTTTGAAAAGAAAAACCGTTGAGGGAAAAAATTAAAGACACCAGCCGCCGGTGCAAACTCGTCTGCAAGTAGTGAACATAGTGAAATATACCCACTCCCAATAGGAAGAAGGTTTCTCCCGACGCAGGAACCTGACAGGAGGACACCGCCCATCAAGGAAAGGGAAGCAGAACCGATCAAAGAAAGTTCCAGGATTCAAATGAATCCTGAGGAGCCTCTGCGGCCCACGGTCGGCCGACACGATAGGCTCGGTTGTGAGAGAACCTCATCTTGAAGATACACGGAAAGGGATTCCGCCGGTTAGGCGCAGGGAGGACAAAACTCCCGACTAAAGCACGAGCTCAACAGGTCTTACTGCCCGAGAGATCATTACGATCAGGGGCCGGTTGCTACGAAAACCTCTCCAGACACCAAAGAAAAGGTCCTCAGACGGGTGAGGGACATATCGCTGAAGACTGGAAAGTTACAAATGGAACGGAGAGCATCGGGACGGCTAAGCACCGCGCTGGGGAAATCTTCCTCGAACGTCATCTCGTCACCGGACGCGGACTGATTTCAATACGAGGAGAGTGGGTTCTGAATTAACCTCCTAGTCGGCGTTAGGAATCAGAAACGTGACCATCAAATGACGACAGTAAGAGAGAGTGTCCATGGCACAAGGGATAAATCTCTGAGCAGGGGACACAGCTCTCAAGGATTAAGAGATCTTCGGGGGTGCAACGGCCTTCCGCCATAACCAGTGCATATATCCGGCGAGCATCGGGGGGACATTTCAACATCTGAACAGCAAACGGCGCCTGGGGTGAAGAAAAGACTACCCGTTCACTCACCTAATCCAACCCGAGGAATTCGGTCATCCGAGGGAGGCGTGACAAAGATAAACAACAGGAATTACTTCTTCAGTACTGAAGCGAAACTGATGCTCCCAACCTATAAGAATCATCGAGCAATAGGAAAATCCATTAAAAACAAAATTTTGGGCGCAGTAGAAAACTAAGAATCCTCTGTTAAAAACGAAGCGCGGAGTGAGCCTAGGCGCCAGCAGGGGATTCTCACCATAGGAAGCCGGAAAGCAGGAGACAGTACTCGACAGATAAAAAAGACCGTCCTAGCGCGAATTAACGACCGGCCAGGATGCTCAGTGGCGAGGACTAAATCGATCCTGGTAGGATCCGACCCGCCTCAACCTTTGGAGGAATCGAAAGCACTGAATGGCCCAAACCGAACTTCAGAAGTCAAGACTTCATCGCTCCTGGTCAACCTCTCTACCGGATTAGAAGTCTCTCAAAACACTAGGAATGGGTAGTTCACAGGGGAGGCGGAGAGGACACTTCGCAAAACACGTTCAACAGGAAGCTCGCTGACGCAAAGATTAGATGCAAGGACGAATCTGTGGGGGCTAAACAAAAAACATTTACGATAGGGGGCGAAATCTGCAACAGAGGTCAAAAGCCTCTAGCAAATCGATCTAAGCCGCCGGCTTTTAGCCGGGGAGAAAAAAAAAAGACAAGTCTCGAAATTGGGAATCTGGGAATTGCATCGGCGCGGGTTCCTCAAATAAGATCAAGGACCGCAAGACCGAAATAGACTGACTAGCAAATAGCAGTAACAGGAAGGGTCTGGATACGAGAAAGGCGACTTTTGAACCTATTATTTGGGATTAGCCGGGTAGCTACGCCCTTCCTATGATTCCAAGGAAAGGAGAAGGTGGGAGGGCTCAAAACGGGCAACAGCAACAAAGAACGGAAGAAAATAGATGGCCTGGGGACCCAACAAATGAAACCGTTTACCCCCCAAGGAGGGGGAATAACCAGATCTCTCCAGCTAACAAACCGAACCCTGCCTAACGTAAAAACGGGAGCAAGTCAAAGGGCGACGGGGCGAAATAAGTTGTAACCATGAAAAAGAAATGCACCTTCAGAACCTCACCAAAGGCGAAGCATCCTACATCGACGCACAAAACCCTCATAAGGCTCGAGCGAAAAAGGGTCGAGATTTGGCTCCGTAAAGGAGAGGGAGCAAAGAAACCATGCGGAACTCACCCCGAGGGCTCGACTAAAAAAAAAAGACTGAGGATGAATAGGGAGGATGTGCAAAAAGGACAGGTTGAAAACCGGAGGACTTACGTATAACATCTCTGGACGCAGTAAGTAAGAGGGGGGGAGAAAAGGGTTCAACTGGGGCGAGGGGAGGACAGGTTTTGGGCCTGCCAACATGCGCATCAGGGATGTGAATTCTCAAGTCTTAAGAACTAGGGCGGTTCATGGAAATCCTCGACGTGCTATGGGCGAGGGCAAGACAAGATGGGGATTAATGGTCCTCAAAGCTTGGTGTTCAAATATTTCGTAACTCATCGCTTGGACTTCGGGGGGGTGGGTGACGAGAACCCACCGGCTATCATACTGGTAAAACATGAAGCGGGAATAAAGAAACCTTGCAAAAACGACCGACGACTAACAAGTCTCATGGATCTCGGCTCTTCGAAAATGATGGAGGAGTGGTTGTAGTAAGGCCGGCGCTGAGAACGGGGCAAGTGGAGCTTCGCGGGAGGGGGGAGTCTGGGGGGGGACGGTGGGTCTCAAAAACCAGACCTCACCCCTTTGGACAACCAAGACCAAGAAGACCCCGTTCCGACTCGCTGACCATAGGGGGAAGTCTCAGAATTTCCCACTACGGCAAGCTATCGGGTTTTCGGTCCTGGACGACTGGAGGTTTCTGCTCGTAGCGAGGTTGAGTATAAAGACGAGTTTCTGAACTTAAACGACGGACGTCCACAGTCGTAGGGTGGGGGGGGTAAACCTGCGCGCCAGCTCTTAACGAATCGGACGCGTCAGGTCGTCCGGAGCACCTGAGCTTGTAATTTTGTCCGAACGTTGCGACGGGGAATAACATTGCTCGCCGACAGTAGCGTCGCTATTCGGCAGAAAAAAGGAAAGGGACTCTTCGCGCGGCTTATCAGGGCGCCTTCTAAGGGCTTGTCCGGTGTGGTGAGGAGGGGTTTCAGCGCCTTTACGTGAGGAGGAGATACGTGAGCTACTCAGTCCTCTCCCCAGGGGAACTTATAACACTTTCCCGCTAAAGAGAGGACGGTCTGGTGAAGAGGAAGGGGGCTGGAAAGATCATGTTTTCTCATCCTGGAGGGGGGGGGTCGATAATAGAGGGGGTATCAGGGGGTTATCAGGCTCTCGGTCAAGCGTGCGGAGGGAGTAATCAACTTTTTCGAACTTATCGAGTGGTACGGCCGTGCTCGAAAGCGAAGGATGGGGCTAGAGAAGTTGCCTCGGGAGAAGCGTAAATTTGTGGTGTTACAGGTCCAGGAAACGCACCCGATGATAGGGAATGGAGAGGTCTGGGGGAAGTAAGGTTGCGTGATACTGAGGGGCCGAGAAATAAGTAAATGAGTCTATTGACAACGGAGATGTCAGGATTTCGATAGGGTCAGTACTCCTTAAAGGGGTCCACCAAGTTGATGCGCAAAAGAGAGGGAAGGGAGAAGCAAGCTCGGCAACGGGGGTGAGAGACTCTCGGTCGCGTCGGTACTGCCTAGGGACCCGTTATCATCTCGATCTTGGTCTTGAGACTTTTTGATTACTCAGAC
>Ga0179591_1156060_pt1 | contig 15236 bp, 17 predicted proteins | sample CZOMad2_1_08_16f_FD_182891 | JGI IMG/M metagenome (GOLD analysis project Ga0179591, IMG submission 182891) | Vadose zone soil fungal communities from Angelo Coast Range Reserve, California, USA - CZOMad2_1_08_16fungal (PacBio error correction) | ecosystem: Environmental > Terrestrial > Soil >...
TCAGGAGACCCAATTCGTCCAGAGGTCGATTCAATGCAAAGAAAAAGATCTCCAGTTGCAACAACGGACGATAGGGGGTTCAAGGTCAAGTCGAAATCAACTCTGGGCTCGGAGAAAGCAGAGTGCTTTGCTCAGTGAAGGGAGTCCTCTCCAGGAGAGGGCTTCGCGACCGGAACGTTCTGATGAAAAAGACGGAGAAAAAAGCAACACTCTTGAAACACTCCGCCGAAAAAAATACGGGGAGGACAACTAACCTAGAGGACGGCAAGGGCACCTCTCAAAAAGGGGGCTGCGAAGTGACCCTCGAGGACTTTACCGATGGGGGACAACCCTACCGTGAGAAGTAAAAAAAAGCCGATCTTAGGGAGGCAGAGGGGAAGTGAGTCATCTCATAACTAAAGGCCTAATTACTAAGGGAATCAGGGGAAAGGGTTGAACCGCACTTCGAGCAAATCAGCGTCGTAACTCTAACATGGCAGGAGGGGTCGGGATGGCGCAACTAGGTTTATTGGCTCGCTACGGGGTTGGTGATCGAGCCTCAGAGTCAAGGGAACTAGGGGTTCACTAGTTATAAAAGAAAGGGTTTGTCACCCACGCCACACCCGCAGTAGACAAACCAGAACTGTGTGACGTGCACCGGACAGGGTCTCTTCCAATCCTCTGGATCTTGCGGGCAACATGCCTGAAAAGAAGATGTCCTGGATAGTCGGTGCGCGCCTACCTCGGGCTATCTCGGACTTGTTGGAAGTTGGCGCTGTTTTGGAATATCGCGATCGCTCAAGGGGTCTCGGCTTAGGAAAAATCCTAAAACAATAAGGAGAAAAAAAGGGGGAGTATTACGACAGAAGCAGAGTGTTCAGTAGGGACTGGCATACAGGTGGACAAGTGGGTGAGAGCCTAGATGAGTCAAAAAGCCAGCTCACTTTCGTGGGGGGAGAAAAAATCCAAGGGGAAGAAGGGAAAGCTCTAAAAACAAAAAAAAGAGGGAAGAGGGAAGCAGTCAAAAATGACTCATGGACACTAAATAGGGAAAAGGCTCAAGGAAGCTACCTGACGAGGTAGCAGGATTGCCTGTTGGATAAAGAGTTAACTAAAGAACTTTTCATAGGAAAAAAAGAGCAAGCCGAAGGAAAGACTCATACTATATCATGGGTCTAACGACTAGAACAACTTTCTAAACTGTATCGTCGAGAAGAAACTTGATCGAAAAAATCGCTGACGTGCTCTGACGCTTCAGTTAGAGAAAGAAAGAGTCTGAAAGTATGCAATCGTGCTAAGACGGAATATGCGAGAAAGGGAAGGCTTATCGTACCTCGATCACCAGCGATATACACGGGATAGAGATAAGACTGGGGGAAAAAGGCGGAAAGTGTCGTGATGAGGAGTGAAGGAAAAAAACTATAAGTCTTTATGCAAAGGGGAATCCGCAACTTTTCAGAGAGAAAGCCGAGAAGTACATTAACTTCGGCTAAGGGATCTCGATAGGAGATCTCGAACCCTCGAGCAAAGGGTAGGGGGGAGGGGAGCATACTGGGTTTCTTCACCTCGCGAAGTCGGGGGGCAGGGAAGGGAGAAGGTAGCCTGCCCGTTCTTGGGTCCGAAAGACAAAACCAACAACTTGAGAAATCCCAAATATAGGAACAAAATCACCTAAACTTCGAAAGGAACTAAGGGGGCACCTACCGAGTGACCGCAAAAATAAGCAAACTGCCCGATGTCCAAAAGGAAATAAATCGTCGAAGGTTTCTCTCTCACAGAAGACGGGAAATCGCCAGAAGTGTACGGGGACCCAGATTGACGCCATCATTCGGCCGAAGAGGGCTTGAGGCCTTGCGAAGGAAAAAAAATCTTGGTGAAGGGCAACACACAAAGCGCATCAAAAATCAGGCTTCCTCGTATCGTCCAGCTGAGGAGGGATATAAGGAAGAGGGGTCGAGACTGTCCCGCACTCGAGTAGAGGAGAAGAAAGTAAGTCGACCTCTTTCTCAAGAGGATACGCGTGAGGCGTAACCACGAGTAATCGGCGTGGCAGGATGAAAAGAAAGGGGAAATCACAGTCCGACTGCGGGGGGAAGGAAGAACTAAGGGAAAACAATTTTTCGTATAGTCCCTTTTAACGAATCTCAGTGGGCTCTGATCTCATGAGGTAAAAGCTGGTGGGAGATAGCCATATAAGGGAAGAAAAGTAGTGTCTTCTCAAAAAAGGAACCAGCTCACCGGAAGATAGCCACGCCCTGAGCTTTGAGGGAAAAAGGTGAGAAAGAGTGAGACTCTGAAGGGAAGGGACGAGAAGGTAGGGGTGTGGAGGAGAAAAGAAGTGGGGGAAAGTTCTAGCCGAAAAGGGAGAAAAACGGACCCAGCTCGGATTAACGCTGAGGTAAAAGTCGACGTTCGAAAACAAAGAAGAAGGGATGAGCTATACCCTCGTACTGGGTTGGAGGAAGCAGAAAGGAGTTCGTATGGGTGGGGGCAAAAGGGAGAATGTGAAAAAGATCTAAGCTATGAGACCGGGCGGTAGATAATTCACACAACCAGGGTGCACAGGGGGGAAGAGAGTCAAAGACTGGAGGGGCTGCTTCAGGGACAGTCTCAAAGGGGTGGGAGTGACAATGAGCCTACTCAGACCTGGGGGGGCAAGCAAGAGCAGTTGGTCTACAAGCTGGGGTTGTATGCCGTACGGGGCAGGGAGGCGTTGGTTAAAAACGGTACATGGGGGATGGGGATGCAACGCATGACTAGGCGACGGTAATTGGCTGCTGTTGTGTCGTAAAGATCATCCAACACTCTTAGAACTATAAATACAACTAGGAGAGACCTGCGGAATAGCAAATCATCTTTCTTGAAGGGTAACGACGACTTGGCTTTTAATCAGCGTGAAACGGTCATACCTCAGGGCGGGTCGCTAGCCGTGGATATGACTAAGGTCACCAGTTCTCGCTCATCAGCCCTAGGATGGGGGAGACGGCGACAAAAGGTCGGGCCTGGGTGCGTGATTTAACCGAAAGCGGCAATCGGAGGGGAAGGCAAGAGAAGCGCACCGCGAAAGGCGGGGAGGGAGGCGTCCGCGACAGATCGGAGGGAAGAAGAAGTCCGTTGTTGGGGATTGGCTCCTGGGCCGAGGGGGGTGTACTCTGTAAACCGCTCTTTTCCCAGCCTCGGTCCGGGATAGGAGAGGCGGATGATAGCTACTTGGATTGATCAACCGCTTTTAGTGATCGAAAAAGAGCAACGAATGTTTAAATGCTAACATTTTTTCATCTGAGCGTGCAACATTGTGTGACTAAGGAAGAAAAGAGGGAAGACGATGGGAAGCAGAACGCAGGGTTTCGCGAAACAAAGGTACAATCTTACGACCATTCTTAAGAGTGCGGAGAGAAAAGACGGGAGATGTAGCAAATTCCAACAGGCCCGAATTCCTGGGGGGGGCTGCTGCTAAAATGTCAAGTTTTGGGGGAGAGAAAGTACGACAGCCTTGACCGAAAACTACTAAGCTTAGCTCGGGTTAAAAAAGAAAGCCTGCGGAAGGGAAAAGCGGCAAGGGTGCGGCCTCGCGGGGGGAAGTGTTGGGCGCCTAGAGGAGGTATTCAGAGAGTGAAAGCGGACGGGGTTGGTAGGGTTAGAAGGGGCGGGAGGCTCGTTGTAAAACGATCGTGGCACATCGGGATGAAAAGAAAACTGCTTGGGGGATGAAAGAAGCAGATGGATCCCCAGGCAAGCTCCTCTGTCGACATGTAACCTAAGCGGAATCATAGTAGAGGGTCGAGAAGGGCTGAGGGGTGACTAGGAAGAACTACCTGCGCTTCACCTGGACACCCTCTTGGAGGGATAGGGAGGAGAAACCCTGGGCTGAGCAGAGGGACCTAGTTCTGCGGAAAGAAACCGGAGTGTTCTTTTGCAGGAAAGAGGTGGGGGACCAGGCGGCAGCGGTATCACCTGTCAGGGACACGGTGAATTGGTGTGGGACAGAAAAAAAGTAAGTGAAGAGCGGAAGGGGAGATTCGGCGCGATGGACATTGGGGAGAAAAGATCCGAACAAGAAACCTGCACATAGCGCGTGAAATAACATACTTTCTGACGAGAAAGTGAGGATGTCTTTGCTTTGGCGAGGTGCGAAACATCGCGGAAAGGGGGTAATTACGTGGGTCGAATGTTTCCCGGACGACGAGAGCCTGCTGGCCTGAGCATAAGGATGAGACCGGTCGTTTGGGGGTGACTGAAGGGGGAAAGGAAAAAGACACGTGGAGAATAAAATGCTCAAGGAAGAAATGGAGACGTGCACGATGGTTCGGCGAACAGAAGATACACGCGAGCTGAAAAAAACGGAAAAGCGGAGGAGACGCGTGTTGACCATACGAACAGCATGCTTGGCTTTCTGGGGTCTTATAAAAAGCAACGGAAACGAAAAGGGGCTATTCGTGAGAGAGGAGAACTTCGCGCACGAAAACGAACCGGTGGGGGGAGTGTGCAAGGTCATCGACAACCACAAAAACTTAGTAGGTAAAGGAAAAAGAGCTACATTATAAGAACCTCAACAGGTCGGGGGAAGGCCGTGAGAAAAGGGAAACGCTCACAAGTCGTAGTTCAGGGACTATCCGGGGCAAGAGACCCCGTAAAGTAACGAAGGGACCGCTGTGCACAAACACTCTTGCTAGGATGAGAGACTCCTTGGTTAATCCCAGGGGGAGGCATCGCGTCTTAAAGGCAAAAAGTCACAACAGGGACGTCGACATTGAGAGGGAGAAACACGGTGAAGGTTCTAGAACCGTTTTTTAAACAGTCATTCGAAAAAAACCGACAGGTCAGGGAAAGACAGTCTCGGAACCAGCAAAAGGGGATAAGGATCAGGCAGGCTCCACAGGAATGAAGGAAGAGAAAAGGACGCACCCTCAGGAACATAAAGAAATCCAGAAACCAGAAGTCAACCTTCCTGCTGAAAAAAGAAGACGTACATGTCGTGTGGAAGTCGTATAGAAGTAAAAAAAATCGGCCAAAAGCGGTCGGGACAAAGCAGGCATATGCCACGGAAGGAGACCTTGCTCGTACAACCAAGTCAAAAAAAGATAGCGCCAGTCTAGCGGGCAACAGATTATGAGGTGGGTAGGGTTCGGCACGGACCCTCAAAATAACGGGAGGGAGGGCAGATGTAAAAAAAAACGCGTCGAGAAAAAAAAAAGAAAGCAGAAAGAAAAGGTGGTCCGGCCCCTCTCAAGCAAGAGGAAGAAGTCCCAGCCCTCGCGAGAAACAGCGGAAAGGGCGATGCGGTCCAAGTCGATCAGTATACGGGCCAGAAAAGCCTCGATTTCTGGAAGAAGAAAGCCAACCGCGCAATAAGAGGGCGAAAAAAGATCTCTGAGTTAACTGGGAGGGGCGTCAGAAACCTACAGCCAAACAGTAAAAATTTGCACTCAGATAAGCCATGCATCTAGGGGTCCCATCTGAAAAAGGAAGGGCGAAACAAGTAAGACACCATCAGCGCAAAAAGAAGGAAAGGTCGGAGCTGCGCGGGCCGCGTCTCCGAAAACAAGAGATGCAGGGAAAACGAAAACCTAAGTCACGTTACTCGTGACCGAAACGGGGAACTAGATAAACCTCGGGAAACGATACTAGAGCATCGTGGGAACGAAGGGGAAAGAAAGTGGAACAAGCGAGGTTATCAAACAATGGTCGTCAAGGGGGGGAGAGGGGCCAATGCAGAACGGCAAAGGAGGTGAAAAACCGGCTCTAGATTGGCCAAGGAGTAGCTCCGCTGTGTAAAAGAAAGACCGAGGGTGGCGGCCATTCCGGTCCTCGTAAACGATCTCGCTCATTAAGGGAAGCGTATTGGTAAATCTTGAGAATCAAACACCAAATGAAGGAACATCAAAACAGTACGTGCGTTCCCCGCATGAGGTCAACGGACCTCCTCATCGCCCTCCTGGGAGAAGGCTGGTCTATTCAGAAGGTTAGGAACGAGCTAGGGAAGATTACCCTCTTAATGGAAAAACAGAACCGACCGGGGTGACCTAGGAGAACAACGCACATCTCGAGAAGAAAGCGGTCGTGCAATCAAGCGACCATTACGGGTAGGAAAGCAGCTGGCCTGGACAACCACTTCATGGACTAGCTAAAAATGACGAAAGAAAGCTTTCGAGTAGGATCGGCGAGCCGAGGTGTATTTTGGGAACTCGGTGAAGAAAAGGGGGGGATCGATCCAAGGTCCGTCACAGGAAAGAACCTTTGTTTTAAGCACCAAGGGGAAGGGGGTTACACACCCACTACATCACAGAGGGCACCAAAAAAGATTCGACCAACTGCAACCTTAATAAGGGGGGACCAGGGGGGAGTAGGGCTACCACTTAAATTGGAGAGGGGAAGACACTACGCGGTAACCAGAGCAGCGGGTGGCTAGAATTCATTGGGCAAAGGGACCTGTGGGTGGGGGTATCAAAGCACGCAAGTTTGTCAAAAGCTCGTTCGAGAGTCAAAGAAACATCCCAAAATAAACAGATACGATAGATTACGAACCCACTTCCTATTTTTTCGCAGGGCCGCAAGCTTGATACCTGGTGCAACGGCCTAGTGAGGGAATCCGAGAACAGCGCGGTTCCTTGGAAACATCCAGAGGGGAAAGGTACCAGTGCTCTAAACATCAAATAGGAAATAGGGGGACATCATGGCAATTCAAGCGGTAATAGGGGAAAGACACCAGGGGAAATCTCAGGCGCAGAATGGCGAAGCCGGACGGGAAGGTCACAGGTTTTATAAGGAAAAGAAAAGACGCCATTAATCCTGGATATCTAAAAAAAAAAAGAAAAAAAAAAAAAAAACATTGAGAAAAAAACGCGGATGGCAGCCCGCATCTACTACAACCTGTGGCGGCAAAGGGATATAACTTGCGAAAGGGTAGAACGAGGGCCGAACGAGCCGAGTAGGGAGCCTCACTAGGAGCAAGCAGCGTGGACAGACTAAATTTCGTAGAGCTAGAGAGAGGGGGGGATCTACTATATCACCAGCATATATTCATCATCAGAATAAACGAACAAAGGGGAGAGAGGGAGTTCACGTGAAAGGACGTTGAAGAAACCACGCCCTGAGGGAAGAAGACAGCCTACTAAATCTGCGATGAAGCACATGAGGAGGAAAGGAAGACAGTCTCTCGTACAAGAAAATGGAGGACCACTCACGAGCAATTTTTAGTGAAGGGGGACTATTTACGGCACGGGGGGGGGGGGATAGCCTAACGCGGTTATTTGGGGCAAGGTAGACGGCCCGTGCTTGCTTGTGGGAGAAGTCTCAAAAAAAAAACCAACTGATGATTAAAGAGGGTATGACCACGACAGCCTGGAAGGATACACTAGAAACGCAGAATCTTGAGCGGCGTGAAAAGAAAAATGAAGGAATAGACCCACTTCCAAACACCATCGGGGGCTCGCGTTGAGGGAGCCAGCCTAGTAAACGAGATACATGAACAAACGGGAAATAACACACGATTTCGAAATCCTCGAGGCGAAAGGGAAGCCATCCGGGACGTGAACGACAGGCTCGAAGATAACGGAATACGCTTCGACCGGAAGTGAATCGGGGTCCAGTCTTTATCACCCGGGCTAGGGGGAGAGAGGGGGATCCCGCACTCGAGATGGGACTTAAAGCAACCGACAGTCGTCGAAACTATTCATCGGCGAGAGAGGGAGGGGGGGGAGGAAGACTCCTCGTCATCGTCGAAAGACGATAAACGGCAGCGTATATACTATCCGATGGAATCCCTGCGAAGGAAGGCAATTGATCAAATTTGAGGACGCTAAGAGGTTGCTGCCTCTTTTGGGAAGATAGAAGCGCTGTACGGCATTGATCGGAGAAAGAATGTCAAGAGAAACCATTCGCAACAGATGGGGGAGGAAGAGGAACTGTGTCAAGATTTATCACGATGAAGTCCTATGGAAGAGATGGTGGTTTAGCCAAAAGGGGTAACACTGGATATAATCTAGGGTGGACCAAAAAGAAGTACCATATCGGGTACAAGTAAAATCGGAGAATCGGAGAACAACAGGCTAGCAAATGAGGGGAAGCGATACACAACTGAAGTTCTTCTTAAAGGCCAGGTCAGGTAATTTTGGGTGTCGTTTAACGGTAAACGGCTCGAGATGATGTAAGGGGACAAGAGAGATACTCACCAAAAAAGAAAAAATGGAAAGGTGACATATGGCGTCAAATCGGGATGGGGATGCAATTGAGAGAAAAAATTCCTTGGGGGAGCCTGAAGCGAAATGTAGGGGTAAGAAACGGCAGGGGGGAGGGAAAATCTGATGGGGGGGGGGGGAGTGCAGGCGGTGGCAAGGGGGACAAAGGGGGGGGGGCAAACCAACCTTGGAAAAGACCTACAATTAGGACACCCAGTGATAACAAAGGGAAAATGGTAAAGACTTTGAAGAGGGAATAATCACAGCCACAATCTGTAAGAGAAAGCATACCCATGAAAGCAAGGGGGGGATGGGAATACGCTAGTTCTTGAATGTGGAGTAGATTATTTGTACATCGGATGGACTACGCGGTCCTAGTCGGGCAAATAGAATTTCGCTTCTCGGAAGAAAGCCCGGTACGAAAGCATCTGCGCTCTCTGCGGAGAAAGAGAAAAAAGGTCTTTCCTTCTGGTGGAATCATAATTGCAATCGTCAGAAAAACATTAATAGATAGAAACTCTGGTTCTAAGTGGGATCTCAGCTACTTTCTGGACGAAAACAAGTAACTGGTGTGCGGAGAGTCCTGTTCAATCGTGTAAAGAGGGGGTCCCTCTCTTTGAATACCCGATACCGCGGACCCGATTAGTAGTATATAGAAGGAAGTAAGGCTGGCTCAAAAAAAGGAGGGTGATGGCTCGAAAAATCGTTAGTCACGGAGTTCGGAACGTGGCAATTCGGGGGACCAGTGTTAACTACACAGAGGCGTCCTGGCCGAGGGGGAAAAAAAACTGACTCCTTTGGCGAAACTCGCTGTGTCGCTGTAAAGGGAAGCGAGATGGAGTGGAGGGGAAGGACAATGAAGGACTAGGGGTCGCGGGGGCAACAAATTCATAAAGAATTGACTTTTTGATAAGAAATCGTTTCGGGTGGCGAAGGGAATCGGAGTCGGAGCTTGACGGACACTCTAACTAGCGGACAAAAGGGTGTCCGAGACGTTCGGCTCCGAACCGGACGTGGGAACGAAATGGGGCAACGGTTGTGCGCCAAAGAAAGACTGGGATTCGATAAGGAAAGGGCGGTTCAGCGGTATCTTGTAGGGGCGCTCGCGGGGGGCAATCGAGAAAAGGAGGGCGACATCGTAGGGGCCAGGATTGAACTGCTAGGGAGAAGAATCAGTATTTATCCTAGGAAGGGGGGATACGCATGAGCGACCTGGCAACTCATCGAAAAGAGGGGGAGAGGGAGATGGGCGAGGTTCCCAGGGGGGAATGGGGCTAGGTCAATGCGATAGATGTGGACCAGGGAAAACCCTCTGTAAGTTCTGTCTGGAAATCTGTTCTAAAAGTCTGTTTGAAATCTTCCAAAAAACCAGGGCTTTTTTGCTGGTCGTCCGAATAGAAAATGACATCGGGGTACGCGACAAAAATGGCGCATTGAATAAATGGGAGGGTTTGACAGGCCGCATAAGGAGTTGCATATCGAAGGAGGGGCGCTCACTGCGGAGAAAGACGGTTGGTGAAAACGAGAGAGACCGGACAGAGAAAAAACAGGGGGCCTATTCGCATTTGACAGGAAGAATGGTCTTACGAGGAGGGGGTAATGGGGTGCATGGCTTTTAGCGTTGGGTCAGCAGTCACGGAATTCATGGGAGAAAGGGGGGTCAGATGTTTCCAACGCGGAGAGAGCCTTATACAGGCATAGTTCTTCTTGGGCTGGGAAGTCGTGGTAGAGTGAAACATTTGATTCACAAACACCGGAGACCATCACCGGAGAAGAATTACGGAAATTCCGCCTTAACAGGTTTCGGTAAAAAAAGCGAAGCCGGCGACTAACGGGATAGGACGAACGGACGAAAGGTGGGACCGGAACTTCTAAACTCAAGTGGGGCTCGTTGGCGTAGGAAGAACGCTGCTTAACAGAAATGAAAAGATGAAGTAAACATTAGAGACGGGACCCGAAACGGGTTGGGTTGGTATCAATGGGATATCAGACCCAAAGAACACAAGGGAAAAAGAATAGAGAAAAAGGGAGAACCAACGCACAACAGGGTTCGGAGGCGAAGGGGTAGAACAAGCATAGGGTCTTTCATGCGGACGTTTGATAACAGCCCCTCGTAAAAAAACAAGGTGTAGAATACTGGTGCACCAAGCGACCGATACCTCTGACCCTTAGAGATCAGAGTGCTGCGCGCGTGCACACACACTAGTGACGTAGGATGTGCAGGGGAACTGTGTTCGCACGGGGGGGATTTTTCACGGGGGTGGTTAAAGCGCGGACAAGATAAAAGAATGAAATGGACAAAAAAAGCACATTTAGGAAGCATATAAACGTATGTAAAGAGTCAAACGCAAGAACGAAATCGACCATCAATAAAGTCCAGAGTATGGCCGAAACCACTATAACCACAGAATCGATCACCAATCTCGAAAAAAAGACTGCGAAAGCATCTTCCAGTACGTGTTATGGCGGATACGATATATCCACAAACAACAAGCTTGCAGGGTCTATCCATCATGCGATAGGGACCGGAGCTAAGGGACTCTAAAAAAATTGAACAAGGATGGCAAGCTCAAGGGTTGCTTAAAAAAGCCACCGGAAAATTTCTTGTATCGGGCCGGGGACACAAAAAGGGTGTCTTTTATGGGGGGCCGCTTAAGCAAAAAGCGGAAACACTATAAAACTCCAGAAAGAAATAATAAAGGTTGGGTTACACGCCAGTCTGAACGGGGCGAAGCAGTCAAATACGCGCAGCTGGGAAGCCAATCTATCTAGGGAGGGGCAATGGAAGATAAAAGGATGGGCGTACCATTCAGGATCCTCGTCGGGGAAGCCAGTCATTTCCAGATAAGGCTAAGAAGGTCAGATAAGAGAGATTGAAGCGCAGACAGCAAACCTACAGAAAAACGCCCTACCGTGGAAGATCGGAAAGGAATCTACGGGAACATCCAGCAAATCTTCCAGAAATAATCTGTCGGAAAGCAGGAAACTATTACAACCCAGCAGCGAGGTAGTAGAGGGTCTAGCAGATTCTTCTCGAGCCATAGAAGACCAAAATCAAGAAACGTCATCACAAAAAAAAACACAAAAAACCCAAAAAACAAAACACAGAAAGAATAAACAAGAAAGAGGAAGAAAAAAACGAATAAAAAGAGAAAAAAGAAAACGAAAAAAAAAAGGAAAAAGAAAACAAAGAAATAGAGAAAAGACAATGGGGGGGGCCATAGTTATTCGACTATGTTGACAGAACTACCTAGGGAGAAGTCATTCGAAGCGACTGAAAACCTTGAGAGTTGAAAAGAGGTGGGGATCACCAGAAAGTCCGAATAAAGTCGAGGCCTGACGAAGAATAGGCATTCTTTCAAAGCGATGCAAAATTTGTAGACCCCTTTCGAGAGGGAACTGGAAGATGTTCAGAGAGGCCATCACCGCGGGGGTCTCCCCTTCCTTCGGTGACACGCACATCTCGAGTAAGGCAGAGGAAAAAGATCTTGGGAAAAAAGAGATTTTATCCAGAACCTCTTCCGAAAGCAGAATAAAAAAATTAAGGGGGTCCGTGAAGGAAAGGATGATTCCATCCCGAGCGGAAACAGGGGGATTCTACTGAGAAACGTCGAAAATCTCTATGGACGGAAAACCTCTGTTCAAACTCATACCAAATAGATACGTAGAACACAATAATATCGAGGAACTAGAAAAAACTTGCATGAAACATACAGACCAGGAAGAGTCCTAAAAACAAAAGGAAATGGGGTATGTGAAAACTAGAGAGAAAAAAAAGCGTCGTAACCTGGCGCAGAAAAAAATTCAGTCGTACGTAGAGAGAGCCGCTGGGAATTGTCATCTTGACGAGGGGGAGAAGAAAGCCGTCACGGGGAGAATCTTGGGATCAATCCGCCATGACCACGTTGTGGAAACAAACCCTGCCAGAAACGAAGAACAAAAGTCGTGGAGACCTGAAGGAACCAAAAAATCCCTTTCAGAAATTCTCCACGGGAGAGAGGGGAAGGTCGCCAATTCCTCTTTAAAACAGGCGTTGGGGGGGGGGGGTTTGGGTGGTGTGTGTGCTCGGAAAGAGGAATTTGTTCAATTGTTCAAGTTTTGGGGGATGAAGAAAAAGGTCAGGGGGGGAAAAAAAAAAGAAATGGGGAAGCTAAAACAAACACGCAAAAAAGAAACGCAGGGGAGGAATGCGTCTTAACGGCACAAAAAAAGGGGTTCTCGGGAAAAAACGGGTTGCGAAAGGGAAGGAGGGAAAATAATAGTAACCAGACTGGCATTTGTCCATGAACCTAGGGGAGAAATTGATCTAGAAAAGAGAGGAAGACTCGGTCCATCAGGTCATTAGCCCCCTGATCATCAAGAGAAGATTGGCGAAGGCCTTTCGGTAAAAGAGGGGCCTGGGGGAACAAAGTGCCGCCCAGATCACTGTGCTATAAAACCAGGCAAAAAGAGAAACCTCATGACTCAAAAAAAAGGACTGATATCATGTCGCAAATGAATCTACCAAGGGGGCTCAAGCTTGATCGGGCAGATACTTGGAGGCGAAAAGAGAATCGACTTCCGACGATGACGGCCAAGATAAACTCAGAAGCGGTATAGAAAGGAGGCGAAGAAAAAGGTAATTGGAAAAAAAGAATCTATTCTCCTTTAGTTATCGCAAACATCAAAATCATATCCTTTCCAGCATCAGAATAAGGGAAAAGAGGCGGAAGCGGAGTTAGGGGGTAGCTATCCTGTAAGTCACCACTGCCCTGATGGCTCAAAAAAGACTCAGAGAGAAAAGAAAACCCCTTCGCAATGGACAGGCTAGACTGTACGAACTAGGCATTGCAGCTTAGTCTCGCTGAGTCTAAAAAGCGAAATCCTCTTTTGAGGAGGGGAAAGATAGAGGGACATACGTGGTTTCGTCAAGGTCTCTACGCGGGAGGGCCTGGACAGATGTAGCCGTGTCCAGGGAGGACGTGGGATTAGGGACAACAACAACAACAAAAGGATTAGGAGTAAAATCTATCTAAAAGATACAACTACATAAAGTTGCCCGATAAGAAAGACCTAGAGCACCTACCTGAGTGAATAGGAGAAAGGACCCGGGGTCCTATCGGAACAATCTCTAGAAAGAGTATCTCGGGGGGAACAGAGACAAGTAAAGAAGAACAGGAGAAGGGGGAAGTACAGTCCATCAGTATTTCAGAATCCTTTCGAATTCTGAGGATAAGAAACGGTCGGGGAGGGGTGAACTTTTCAAAACCAGATGAACACACGAGTCAGCAAGTAGGCTCTTCCAGAAGTATGAGGGAAGTAAAGTATCTCGGTTGATAGGGAATCCCCACGAAGAGAGATCGCAAGCCGCTCTTCTAAAGGGAAATCGGACTAGGTAGCTTAGACCGGAATCAAATCGTCGGCAGGGATAATACGGAACTAATTATCTAAAGAGGCGATGCCAACAGGGTAGGGGATACTTAGGTCAAAGGGTATCGGGGCTAAGCAGAGTGGGCGTCGGAGAGACATAGTTGGCATCGCTTTTTCCGGAGGGCCGGACAGTTGAGTTAGGTCGAAAACGGCCAAAAGCCGATCACGAACGACCGTATCAACCCAGGGAAGGAGATCATTGTATATATAAAGGGGTCTCCAGATTGAAGACTGATGGACACTGAGGTCGGAAATTTTGAGGGGGAAAATGTGTAACTGGCTAAAGAAGGAAAGTGGAAAAAATGACCAGATTCTTTTACGGATGAAGAATCAATCCCAAATCTAAAAGCTGAGGGAAACGTACCACTGACGGGGGTGGGCGTAGCCGGGAGGGGCGTATGTGTTTGGAGGTGGCGGAGGACGCAAAATCGAGAGATTTGTCAGGGAACGCTACCCTGGGGAGAGATACGCAACCAACAACAATGCACAGCAGAATCGATAAAAGCTGGAGCGCAGGGCGGAAGTAAGGCGCAATGGCAAAGTAGGAATAAAAGCGAAATGGATTGGAAGCAACGGCAGGGTGGTCGTAAATCGGGAGACCGGGGCGGTTCTGTTCCTCGGGTGTAACAAACAGGGTCAGCGTATAAAATTCAACCAACAACGGGTGCAGAAAGGGACGCCGTACCGTGTATCGCTCAGCAGGAAAGAAAAGAAAAGAGGAGATAAAGGAGTGACCGCATGAAATAGTGCGGGTTTTCAGGGAAGGCAGATGAAGGTTCAACGTGAGGGATAAAATGGGGAGGGTGGATACTCTGCCGGGTCGCGCTCTGAAGCCGGACCTCGCAATCGCATAGCTGGGGAGAAGGCGAACTTTCGGTATGCGTTGGACGAGAGGGAATCGTGAATCTATATGGGGGAAAAAAAGAATCGCGCATAAATGCGGCAGGGCTGGCCCGACTCTCGTCGCAGGGAACTGAACCGTACGTGGGGAGGAGGAGGACCTTTAAGGTTTGTGGGTACAGAAATCAACCCCGCCGGGGGCAAACTATCAGCCTGCAAGCAACTGGCAGAATACTTCTATTACTAGGCGCACCGCGGGTGAGGGGAAAAGCGAAAACGCTGATTCGGGGTAGTAGAAACCTGAATTAAGCGAAGTGCGAAGAATCATTTCCTCAGAAACGCGAGAACGAACTGGTGGTGGGTCTCACCTCTCTTTCAAAACAAAGGAGGAGTGATCTTCATAGAGGCAGAAAAGTGGAACGAACGGGATCGCGGTGCAACAGATTCAGAAAGGGGAGGGTGAGTCTGAAAATAGGTCGTGTGGTCGGACGGAGTAAAAAGATGGCAAAACCGACACGCGAGCGACGGAGGGGGTCCGAGAATGTCGGCTCAGACAGGAGAGGGGAGGCCCTGGGTGCATTTAGCCGGAGGGTGTGATAAGTCTAGAGTGCCACGGTATTCCGAAGGGGAGGGTAGGTTGGGAGGAGGGTTGGGAACGAAAAAAAGAAGGGGCGGATGGGCGACATAGGGGGACATTTTACAAAATGTATGGGCCGGGAAGCTAGGGGACCTGGACTAGGGGGGGGGAAGATCCCTCATGTATAGACCACGGGAGCGGAAGAATAGGGTCGATAAGATAGAAGATGGGTCGAGATGGGATGGGGGGTAGCT
>Ga0179591_1330806_pt1 | contig 15236 bp, 18 predicted proteins | sample CZOMad2_1_08_16f_FD_182891 | JGI IMG/M metagenome (GOLD analysis project Ga0179591, IMG submission 182891) | Vadose zone soil fungal communities from Angelo Coast Range Reserve, California, USA - CZOMad2_1_08_16fungal (PacBio error correction) | ecosystem: Environmental > Terrestrial > Soil >...
AAAAGGAAAAGTCAAAACTGGCTCCAAGAAAAAAGAGGGCCCGAAACTTGGCGGGTCAAGGCCAAAGGAATCGAGGGGGCGGTGTTATAAAAAAACGTGGGAAAGGTTATTGGGGAAGTTTTTTTTTCCAGTTTTCCGTAAAAGGGGAAGGAGAATGGGTTGAAAAAAAAAGGCAATGTATGTCAGTGACGGTCCCGAAGGCAAAACGGGAAAATACACGAAGGGAAGGAAAAAAAAAAAAAATCAGCCAAGGGGACCTGGGGGAGGCATGCCGTGGTGCAACTGCATGCTATCGATGGCAAAGGCCACCCGGCCGGGGAATCCTCGGGAGGTGCGGAACACCACGACTACAAGCAAAAAGGAAGGGTAAAAAGGTATCCCTGAAAAACGTTAAAAAGAGGGGGGGGGTGAGGGGGGAGTGGTCCAAAGAAAAGGGAAAGGGGGGGGAAAAGGACAGGGAAAAGGATAAGTACATGGGGGGAAACTGCCCTGAATTTTTTATTTACAATCTGGGTGAATGCATCCAGCCAATGAAAAAAGGGAATGGAGGGGGGAAAATCCATCTCGAGGGGCCCCCAGAAAGGGATTTTCAATAAAAAACGCCGGTTGACCAAGGCTTTCTCAACATGTGGGTAAAATTTTCGACCCCAAACTTCCAAGAAAAAAGAAATCCGCAACTTTTAAATCACTTGACATTTCAAAAGGTTCTAAATTGTACATGTGCTGGGTTCCAAAGGGGGGAACTCCCGAGCAGCCAGAAACATCCAAGACCATCCAGTGAGTTTCAACACATCCAGGGGGGATGAAAATCCAAGAAAAAATTGGGCCCAGGGAAGCTCAACAGAAAAGGCAAAAGATCTCCTGAAAGAACATGCCTCCCCAAAGTAATGGGGGATAAAATGAGAGGGGAAACAAATACCACTAGGATCCGATCAAGGTTGTTTTGGTTGGAGCCTCACCCTTAAGAAGCCTGCCGTCAATGGGGGGCTCACTTAAATCCTAAGGGGGAGAAGCTCTCAAGATGTTCCATTTTGTTTTGTTCTTCAGGGCTAGAGGAAGAAAAATGGGGAGCCAGAGCCACGAAGAGCCGGGTTTTCCCCTGGATTCACGTGGACAAGGGCGCCGTAACGCCAAACAAAGAGGGGGTCCACCCCTGATGGACGACAGAAATTCAAGGACTGGACGCCGGGAACAACAAGAAGGGTGCGGGGACGCACGTCGCCCGTGGCTCGTAGTGTCTATGAAAATGACCCAAGGGAAAAGGCCAAGCCGCGCAAGGGAAACGGGACAAAAAGGTCGAAAAATAATCCCAAGTGAGCGTGGGGCAAGTGAATGATAAAAGCTGAGAAAAACGAGGTTTGAAAATAAACCGGGTGAGGTCGACCACTCCCACCCTTTTAATTGACTAAGTGATGTCTGAGGGTTAAAAATTGATCTCAACTCCGGCAACCGGGATAAACAAAAAGGGCTTTTGGAGGTCCGTTTCTTGTTGGTCATGCTCATTTTTCCGCCGGATGTTTTAGGTTTCTACCAAGAAGAATATACAACTTGTTGACTAATTCTTCTATGGTCGCCCAAAACTTCCCGGGGGCACGCCCACACACACACCAAAAAAAAAAAAAAAAACAACTTGTTTTGCGCACAAGACGCCCGGAAAAAGAGAAGAAAGTACCTGAATCACCTACGGAATGGCCCCCGGGGAGGTCCGACAGACCCGAGACAACGGGTGTTTGGTCACAAGTGGTCTTTTTGCAGCGTAACCTTTACACCGGCTTCGATGACGCACGGTCCAGAAAGGGGAAAAATGAGGAGTCCAGGGTTGATGCCAAATCCCGTTGGCAAAAAGCCTTCTTTCTAAAGAAAAACGAATCGGTGATTCAAGCCCAAAGCAGGCCAGCATTAAAAAGTTTGAAGGGACAAAGAAAAACAGCTTCTTTGTTGCCAACGGTTACCGGGAAAATGAACTATGGACTTTATTCGCCTTCGGAAGGGGCCCGCCTTCTTCCAGCGTTGACGGCTCGGCCCCATAAACAATTCGCGGCCAAGGGGGGGATTTAAACGTCCCGCAAGGCCTCAGGAATCCTGTTACAGTCCTCATAGGGTTTCCGGGTCACAATCCCCCCCCCCCACGAAAAGCCTTGGGGCGCGGGTCGTGTGAGCCCAATTTAGGTTGGCGCTGCCTCATTCCCACCCGACCCCAAGGTTTGTCAGCGGGCCCTGTGCCGACCAGGCGGAAAGATCGAGAAACAACAAGAGAAAAGAGGAAAAGGAGGGGGGAAGTAGGATCATCACACGGCCGGGGCCAGGAAAAACACTTCCTCAAAAAAAACTGGGACTTTCCCTTTGTGTTGCTATCATCCAGAATAAGCTCCTCGTACTCCAACAGGGCGGTCAATCTCGAGAGGGGGAAGGGAAATTTTTAAAAACAAAGATCTATGCCGTAAAAGCCCACGGAATATCCTGAATTTTAGGCGTAAGCTGGCCGCCATTCCCGATTCCGAATGGGGGCCAGACAAAGACCGAGACCTGACCCCAAGGTGCCAGAAAGGGCCGGGAAACGAAGTTGCATTAGCTGTGTCCGCAACAAAAAAGAACGAAAGCCCTTTAAGGCCAGGTAAAGTCACCAGGGAACGCGGTGCAAACGGGCTGGGTTGCCTCCAATTAGTTTCTGGTGTGTGAAAAGATTCTTAAAGCCGATTAGATAAAAGGCAACTCCATCACCAACCCGTCGGGAACACTCGCGTCCCTCGACCACAAAGTATCCCTCGAGGGATTTCGCCTCCTGGGGGAAGCAAGCTGGAGGAAGCGGTTGGCAAAGGGTTTCCGGCAACGGACAAAATAAACGAAGGCTAATTCTTGGGGTTGCGGGGCGAGATCCCCAAATTCCATTTGGGTGACAAAACCCATCCATGCCGCGGGGGGGGGGAAGAAAAAGAATATCCTTAACAACAGGGGGTGTTCTTTGTCTCAAAGGCACCGGCCCCATAGGGGAAAGTTTCATGACTAAGGAAAAAATCTCAAGTCCCTAAACGGGTCCCTGGTTAAATCTACAAACATGGCACGGTGGCGTGGGGGGGGGGAAACCATCAGTTTAGATACCATAAGACGTTGGAAAAAAAGCTTTTCAAACTTTAGAGATCTGAATAGACACGCGGACTTGACGCCCAGGGGGGGGAGGGGGCATTGAGGAAGGAATTAAATCCGCGAAAGGACACGGCCTGAGCAACACTTTTTGGTGGGTTGAGCAGGGATAAATTGACAAGGGAAATCAAGCCACGGCATGGGTTTCACTCCCCCCGCGTGACCCCTCGAATAAGTGAAATCCCTTCAAAGAAATTGGGTTTTGCTACCCAAATAAAATGGGAAAGAGAACGGGAAACGAAAGGCCGTGAATCACCGGGTCCTGTATCAAAAGAGCGGTGGTGGGGTTTGGTTGGGGGTCGCTCGGTGAGATACGACAGTGAAATCATCTGCTTGTCCTGAAGGGTAGGAGGCCGGACCCATTCCCTTCGTGAAAGCCATCAAAAAAAGGCCCAGGAGAAATGGGAGTGGAAGTAAAAAGAAGGGCTTTCATCAATAACGATGCGAGTCACACACTTTGGTAAATCACGAAGGGGATTGAAAAAAGGGCCGGCCGAGCCGAAGTTGAACAGCCCACAGTCCACATAAAAAACTTTGGACCCCGGCCTGGAAAGCACGAAAGAAAGTTGCTGCGGGGAAACCCGACGGAACCCAAGGGTCCACACTGCAATCCTGTCCGGGAATGGCCCCGCTGGGATGAAAAGGGGGGAAGTATTATAAGAAGAAGAATACCCATAAAGGAGGGGAATTCGGTTGTCCCCGTGGGTAAACTCAGCGCAGGGGCTTCTCTTCCGGGCTTTTCCAGCATCTGGGGAACTCCTCAACAAACCATTAAATTAAGATAACGGGGGACAAAAAGAAAAAAAAAATAGGGCACGTGGACAACAGATATCTGAAGGTGCCCGTCTGCTAGTCCTAAGAACAAGTGGGGGAACAAACGACGAAAACAGCGGAAATTGGAACGCAAAGGGATTGGTTACAAAGTAACCAACCTCTTACGGAGGCCGTTTGGTCGGGAACGTCCACATAATATAAAAGGGGGTTCCTTTCCAAAAGAGAAGGTTCTGACAAAACGCAACCGGTAAAATCCCCCCCCCCAAAAAAAGTGAAAGGGAAAAGAGTTTATAAAAGCAAACAATCGTAATAGGGAACGCCGCAAATGTGAGAAGAGGTCCAGGGGCCGAGGTATCACGTGTCTCGGAATCAACACAAAAAAACAAGAGAGGAAAGGAAAAGAGGGTAATCTAAATCTTGGGGGGCGCCACGGGCTCTGCGACATTTCGGGTAAGAAACCCCTATCGAGGCTGGGGAGGAAAAAGGTGTTTTCTTGGGGGAAAGGAAAGGGAAAGCGGGAAAGTAGGCACAACTCTTTTGAAGAAAATCCATTATAGGAAGGTGGGACGGTCCCTTGACGAGGAAGGGGAAATTTTGAAGAAAAGCAGAAAAAAAGAAAAAAGAGAAGGGAACGAAGGCCCTGTTTTTGAACCTGGCCTGCTGACCGGATTAGCCCGGGGGAAACCTGCAACCTAAATTCTACCGGGGAGTCGGACAACAATTATGACAAGCAATAGGGGGGGGAAACTCAATCAGCTAGGTTTAATTTGTTAGGATTCCAAGGAATGGGCAGGGAAAATCCCCAACTAGACGAAGGGAACTTTCGCTGAGGTATCGGGGACCACGCCATGTAAAATGCCACAAAAAAGCGGGGCACATTATTGGAGGGCGAGCAAAGCTCCTTTGACCACAGATGGGAGGGGAACATCAGCACGGGCCTAGAACCCATGGGAGAAACTGGAAGACACGTACCTTCAGCGCAGAAAGAAAAAGAAAAAATTCAGCGTTTGAAAGGAAAGTTCAGTACGAAATGACCTAATGGGTGACTTTGTCACACCGCCAAAAAACTATCACCCCGACAGAGCCTCCTTGCACGGAAAACAAAGAAAAATAACCGAAGGGGATTCAATGGGCAGAAATTGGTAAATGACACGCCCCAAAGATCGGCCAAGGACCGCGGAGAGTCTGAAAGCCGTGGGAAGGCCACCTTTCAATAAATCTGAGGGGTCGGATGCGGAAAAAGGAAGGTGGGAAGCCCGGGAACGAAAAAAAGGAAGAATCTATGAAGAAGCCTTACGGCGGCATGGGTTGTTGGAGTCATCTCCGACAACCAGATAACTGCGGGGTCTTGGCCATTGTTGCATAGATACAAACCATAAATCACTATATCACGCGCCTTGCAGGTCCTGCCAAAAGTGGGAGAATTACCATGAGAATCATCGCGAAGAACACAGTCTATCAGGGCCCAAGATTGTCATTCATTGTAAAAGAGGGGACAGATCCAAAAAACCCAAAGGACGTTCCTTAAAATGTGCAAAGAATTCCCTAAGGGGGAAAAGAAGAGAAAACCAAAAATTTGCTAAACCAAAAGAAGACGCTGCCCGCTTATTGGGAATGACAAAATTCATAGGGGGGCAATGACTCGAAAGGACCGGAAAGTAAGAGATCTCTGCCAAAGGGGTCGAAAAACACTCGAATTGATAGAAAGGAAGAAACGAATGGTAAGAGGACCCGTGTTTAGAAAAAAATACAGAACCGGAACGGGGAAAAAAAAAATGAAAAGTGTGAGTTCACGACATGAAGATGCCACGCAACCCGGTTAATAAGAAAAAAAAACGAGTCAGTGGGAAGATTGTTACGTGGTTGTCCGACAATTGGTTGCAACACGTACAACTTGGGGAAACATTGCAAGACGGATTGACGTCAGGTCTGTCTATGGTGGGGAAAGGCCCCTGGCACACTTTTGGGTAAATCCAAAAGCAAAAAGCTGATTGACTAAAGGCTGTCCAATGTATTAGAAAGACTCCTGACTTTTGCGCAGGGGGTGGGGAACCTTGGGGGGAATTCCTTCGGAAAGGGGGGGGTATGAGCCAGACACTTATGAAAATGTCCGGGGGGAACTCAATCGCGGAGCCCGCACAGGAAAGACAAACACAATACCACCGGAGAGGCTAATATTGTAACAAGCAAAGGCTCAACCTGCAAAGGGGGCAAGTGTTTAAGAACCAAAAAAAAAACTTGGGTTCGGACGTGATGGGCCAGGCACGGGTTGAAAGTCTATTGCCGAGCTTATTCCAGCTAACACGGGTCCTGACCCAATGGAGTCGGGGTCTGGCGGCGGCAATTTGTCGAAAAACCATTGGGAGGGCAAATCCGCACCCACACTGCGCAAGGCGACGCGAAAGACGTGGAATGTTACGGAAAAGAGATGGCTGGCAAAAAAATGCCGAGCGCACAGAGGAGAGGGAAAACTGGACGCCACTGGTGGGGGGGTTTGGCGCGCCCGAAGAAAATGTAGCTGGACACAACAGGAACCATCCTTTCTCTACGTTCTCACACGAAACCCGGAAACCTAAACCCCGAACATCTAAGGAACAACAGAGGGGATTAAAAGGAAAGAAAGAGACCAGCACCCGGTCGGAACCGCCGGGGGAGGGGCAATTTTTTCACTTGGTGGGGGCAAAGGAAAAGAAAACCGCAAAACGAACTGACCAAAAGAGCTAACAATCAGAGTTCTGAAGGAATGTGGAAATCCCAAAAGAGAAAAGAACCGCTTTTCGAGGGGTAAAATCAGGGAGGGGACGTAAGTTAGCCCATTCCCGGAAAAATGGGTTTTACGAAAGCCAGCCAGATTTAGCACGTGCAAATCTTCGAGCGAAAAGGACCTCTTGGAAGAACGAGAAAGTGAAGACGAAGCCGAAGCCGAGTGGTTTGGAAACGGGAAAAGGAAACGCATGCCCGGGGGGGGAAAAAAAAAAAACAACCTACCTTAATGTGGGGGGAAAGACACGAGGAAAATGGTTGTGAAACGAATTCCAGAGAACCCGGGCCCATCGAAACCGGGCATAATAAACAGAAGCGCACCACAGGGGAAGAAGGAAAAACAGGCAACTTGCAACATATCGGGCCTGGGGAGACATCCGGACGCCAGAATGCAAGAAAAGGAACGGGGGGAGGAATTTTTCCTCAGAACGGGCCCCCAAATAGAACCGAAAAAGGAGGCAATAACGAGGGTGGGGGTTCGACATAATCAAGGGGGGCGGGAAAAACCATGCGACTGTCAGCGAAGAAACACCGTGAGCAAAGATAAGTGTGTTCCGTCCTGTCACTTGGGAAGGGGAACCGATATTTGAAACTTAACTCGAACGACTGAAAAATCACCGACCGAAACGGTGGGTCTGAACCGACCGTGGGAATAACCGAAGGGTCTTCAGTCTAAAAAGCAGGTTTACGCGGTAAAGCAAGGGAGGGCGGATGGGGGGGATTTTGACGGCCGGTGGACAACTAATGGGCAACCCCTGAAGGAAAGGGAACCGCCCTCCTCCCTCGGGAAAGGGACCTAAAAAAAAGCGGAGTCTCCAAACGTGGGGTTTGGTGGGGAGGACTTCAAGAGAAGAGTCGGCCATAGCAGGCCATTTGTGGGGGGGAGGGAGCGCGAAACCTCGAAAAAGGGAAAAGAGCAACACGGTGTTGGGAGAAGGGCCTAAGAGTAGAGGAATATAACCGCGGGGAAGGGAGATAAGGAAGGTGAAAATCTTATGGTTGAAAGTTGCAAGTGAATAGGGCCCCGGCCGGTTACGAAGAGGTTTTTACGACTAGTGAAAAGATAGGATTCGAGCTGTCCGTAAGGGGGATTAAATCGGCAAAACAATTGCCTTGAACGCGGGGGCCTCAAGATTAGCTCCAGTATGGACTTCCGACGGTGAGTTAGAGCTTCTTGGATCACTCGTGGGGGAACCTACTTGGACTTGATCCAAATTGTCGTTGCTTGCGGGAAGAAGATCGGGGGGGGGACAACAAAAAAGTTTTCCCGAGTACAGTACAGAGTGAAAGGGAGTCTGGGGGCGGGTTCGTAAGGGGTCCGGAAAGGTCAAATTGGAGTTGTAAACACCATTGTCTAGATAATTCGAAGACTGGCACGCTAGGGGAAAATACGTCTGTAGAGAGCCGAAAAAAAAAAATCAAAGGGAGAATGGGTTACGAAGAGTGGTCGAGAGAACTGTCAGATCTAAAAATTCCCTAATTGGGATCTTCCGATGGAAAAGCAGATGGAAATGCTCCAATCAAAAGAAAAAGGGAAAGCAGATTAAATACAAATAAATGTGCAGGTGGGGAAGAAAACCTCCACTTAAAAGTAGGGGAAGGGAGAAAAAAAACCCCTCACATCGAGAAGCAAGCAGTGCACAAAAGGAAGAAAAGAACCGCGCATGGCGAATTGATTTGTTGGTGACATTTAAGGAGCCGTCAGTCCACGCTACCACATTTAATAGGGGGAAAGGGGACGTACCAAAAGAACACAGATGTCAGGGGGACGCGAATCATGAAAGAAAAAGCGTGGGTGAAACGAAATTAGAATTGGTCCAGAAAAAAGTCGAAAGGGCCACACCAGAGAAAAAGGACCAAGTCGGCATGGAAAGAGGACAGACTCCACAAACAACTGGGGGGGAAAGGGAGTCGGACGAAAGATATAAAGCGATCGGGGCGCAGAACTGGGAACAGAAAAGGGGGGGGGGGTCTGCGACAAGAAGCGAGCCGCGGGAAAAAAACCGCGGTGGGCATGTGGGTTGGGATTTTTCACCTGAGGGCACGGACCTCCTGTTGTGAAAATTCAATTCTTTGAGGGGGAAGGGGACCGGACCTGACGGCGTCCGTTATAAAATCATGTAAAACATGAACCGGGGGGCGAGGCAGTTTTGCTGAGGGGAAGCGAGGGCAAAAAAAAACGGCCAAAACCCAGGGACAACCCAAAAAGAAATCCGAGGGGAGTCAGAGAAGGAAGAAGGGTTTCTGACCGTAAAGGAAAGGTACAGGAGGTCATTTTCCCAAAAAAGGGAGGGAAAGGCAGGCAAAAAAAAATAAGAAAGCCAGTGGCAAACTAATGGTCCTTGGGAAAACTCTGGGTAGAAATTCCAATCCCGGATGGGCATCAAGATAGAAGAGGGGAGGTCAAAGAGGGGGCGGAAAAGTGAAAAAAAAGTCCGACGTCTGGAGAAAAGTTGGACAAAAGGAGGGGCCACAAAACGAAAGCGCGGTCTCAAACAGTTCATTCCAACCCGGACTTTTGCGGGGGGGGGGGGAATACTCCCCGGACAAAATAAAGAAAAGACCACCGGGGGAAGGGAAAATGGGCATTTCCAGAGAACCTCCAAAAAATGTGTCATGGGGAACAGACACTTGGGAAGGCAAAGCCCCTTTTAGACCAGAAAACCGGCCACGCCAAATCCTACGTCCCCCTTGTTCAGAGGGAGGGGAAAAAAAAATTGGAAAATTGGTCGACCGAAAGAAAAAACCTAACGACAAAGAATCTACATTAAAACGTCAGTTTTAACTTCTGGACGCCAAGCAAGGGTACTCTTACCCGAGGAAAATTGCATCCTTACAGGGGAAAAAGAAAAAAAAATACAGACCGCATGGAAGCCCTTGTCGCCCGGGGATACATGAAAAAGAGAGCTCGCAGAAACAACCGGCGATCAAAGGGGTTTTGAGGACAATAGCAATACGAATTCGGGGGGGCCCAGCAACAAAACCAAAAGCTTTTGAAGGGAAAAAACATCAAAAGAAAGTCGAACTAATAGAAAAAAACGTCCGGTCTGTGGCGCAAACGGAATGTTCGCGGCCATATTTATAGGCGGTAAAATGCCGATCAAAAGGTGGAAAGCCCAAGGGAAAAAGGTTTTTGACGGAGGAAATCTACTAACATCGGGATACACAAGGGAGAAGCTGGTGACAAATTCACGCAGAGATTGTAGAGAAAAAAAATTGGGGGGCGAAAAAACTATTTGGGTAAAGAAAAACGTCCCGCATACCCATTGGAAAAATGAGTTGGCTAAGTACGAGGGTTTATGAATCTCGCAGGGGGGGAAAACCGGGGAAGAAACCCCCCGCTGTAACGGTGGTGGAAAGGAGGGGGGGTTTCCTTTCAACCGAGCGGGAGGGGGGCAATTGCCGGAAAACTGATTGATGGGCGGACAAGACCGATAACGTTGTCCCCGATTCAGTAGGTTATTGTGCCGCCGGCAAAGGAGGGGGGAAAAAAACGGTTTCCGAAAAAGAACCGCTTGGGTATCAGAAACCGAGTCCCGTCCCGTATTAAAACGAAGGGAGCTGGTTGGGGGAATTGAGGTGGTGGTGGAATCGGAAAAGGGAACGAAGGAGGAATAACCTAGAAAGGGCTTAAATGCTGAAATCCGGGCTCCAAGCGAGGGGTGACGAAGATCCCGCCCCAGACGACCTAATCTGTTGGGGAAGACTGGAACTTCCCAAAGAAGCCCGGCAGCATTGTTTTGACACCGTGGGGCCCAAAAACCTTTTGGCAAGAGGGGGGGGGGGAGGGACCCACGAAACGCAGAAGGCGGAGGCTAGGGGAGCACGTACAAAAAAGCCTGACACGGTCCCAGTAGGAACAACCAATGAAAAAAAGACTCTCAGGGGAGGAAAAAACCAATTGGGAGGAATGGAGGGGTAGGGCGGGTCCCCAAAAAAAAGACAAGGAAGAAAGAAAAAGAAGCCTGAAGGTCAGAGATGGATTTGAAGAGGCTAAAAAAAAAAAAACGGCGGAAAGGCGATGGGCGCCCGGGGGAAGGAAAAAAAGCTCATGGCTAGACTTCGGCACCAAATATCCGTTTCGCGGAAGGGCGCCAGGCCTAGCTGGCGCAATATAGAGGGCAAAACAAAAAAAAATTAGGGATGAAAAGATGAAGAAAGGGCGAAACCCCCAGGAAGGGCGGGCAAAAAAAACAGGGCCCCCGCAAATTTTCTTTTTTGACGAAGGATGGTAGGAGCATCCGTACACAAAGGGGGAAAGCATCTATGTACTGTTCCCCAATTTTAACGCAATCGAGAACACCGGAAACTTCTGAAAACCGGGGGAAGGAATTAGTGCCGCCAAGGACGAAGGTTCGAATGTAGGAAAAAGACCGGATTTCCCACCGGAAGAACAGTGCTAGAAGAGTGCGAAAATAAGAACTTAAACCGCTAAAGTTCCCCAAACAAAATAAAATAGAAAAACGGGGTAAAAATGCCAGCTGCCCGAGGGGCAGGACCTTCTTGCCTCAAAGAAAGGCGGGGGTGAAGTGTTGGTGGAGGAAAATCTGAATTGAGAAGAACGTCCATCCCTGGGCATCCCCCCATTCCGCGAAAGAAGAGGAATGGCCCCAGAAAAAAATGTGCCTTTGGGCAAAGGGAGCCTAGCCGGAGGCAGGAAGCCGTCGCTTTCGAACCAGAGTTCACCCCTGAGGAAAAACGTGTGCCGAAGGCAAACAAATAGTACCGAATGCGGAAGTAGAAAAAAAAGGTCCTTTGTCCGCCGAGACCCCCCCCCATAGCAGGTTTTCAGGGCAGAAAAAAAAGGCCCGCGGGGAAAGAAAGAAAAAGAAGGGGCTTGCAACGAAAAAGGGGGGGGGTGGCTTCTAACGGGGGGGGGGGGAAGGGGCGGATGCAAAGAAAAACAAAAAAGTCAAAACGGACCGCCGGAAAAAGGGGTGGGAGGGGGCCCAAATCACGGGTAAAAGGGGAATAGCTCTATCTACAGGAGAGGGGAAATCTTTAGGGGGAGAAAAGAATCGAATTTTGATGGGTCCTCAGCCGGGGGGCAGGAAGAGGTGGGGATGCTGAAGGCAAACTCCCCAAACTATACAAGACGCAAGGGAAAAACACAAAACTTTTTTGGGGTTGACGGGGAGGGAAGGGAATTAGTTACGAAGCCATCAGCAAGACAAAGTGTGCCACTGCCCGGGCCCCAGCCACATCGGGGGGAGTAAGGCGCACCGGTGGATCGCCGGGGGTGGGTCAAGACGAAGATGTATATACGGAGGGGGGGGAGAAAGACCTTGATGATAGGGGAGGTTTTCCCTTGCCGAAAGGAAAAAGGGGGACGCGGTTCAAAAGCAGTGCAAACCAGTGAAATATAAAAAAAAAATTTAAAACTTTGAGGGAAAGACTTGGGGCGGGGGGGGGGAACGCTGCAGCAAATTCCTTCTCAGGGCCTCCCCCGCAAGGGGGGACACGGCGAAAAGTTGAGGGGGAAGTTGAAAGAAGGGGGAAGGGAACTCTAAAAAAAGGCAAAACCGAAAAAAATTGTCATTTGGAATCAACCGGTAAGATGATTTTTACGGGCAGAGAACGGCGTGACCAGCCCAAAAGAAATAGGGCAATAGGAGGGGGGCACTTGCCAAGAGCCATGTCTTTTTTGTCTGCGTGAAAGGGGGGAAGGGCCACATGGTACGAAAAAACAACGCAGCCCAGTCGAAAAAAGGAAGGTAAAAGGATGAAGGAAGGAAGAGGCCCTAAATATCGAAAGTCAAAATCAGGGGGGGCAATGGGGGGGGGGGGAATTCGACAGCCCGGGGGCCACGAGAAAAACCCGGTCAAGACAGGGCCCAGGCTTTCCGGAAGGAAGCTTTGGCTGGAAAAAAAGGGGGGCCAAACATCCCATCAAAAAGGAAAAAAAAAAGGGGGGAAGAGAACGAACAAAATGCTGGGGTAGACATCATCAGTATGCCGTCAAAGGGAACTTAATCTATAATCATTTCAAGGAAAGGGGAAAAAAAAGCGGGCCCGTGCCCAGGTGAAAAGGTTTCTGTGTCCCTCTGACACCGGGGAAAAAGGGGTTGTTCCCTGACGTTCAAATTGATGGGGTAATGGGGGGTTAAAAATCAGTGGGGGGACGGCAAGGGATCCATGAACAAAAAAATACCTCGGGTATGAACCAGAAAAAAACCTCCCTCCGGAGTTAAATGGGAAAACCGCAACCAATTTCGAAACGAGTAGCAAAGAAATATCCATTTTGAGAAAGTCATCTGAAAAAAACAACAAAGGAAAGAAAGAAGAGAGAATAAAGTGAAACCCCTAAGAAAAAAAGAGGGGTTGCCGAACGGTGCCACATAAGGAGAATGTGTAAAAAAACAAATACAGGGGGAATTGGGGGGCCGTTTAATAAAAAGAAAAGGGGGTGGCTTGTGGGAAATGATGCCGACGGACGCCCCTTTTCGACAGGAGGACATGGGAGTTGAAAAAGGCGGGATGTCCTGTTGTTGAAATTTCCGTGAAACCAAGAAGAAAGAAAAAGGGAAAGGAAAATCAGGCGCAATTCTCCTGGGGGGGGGGGATCGATGGGGGGGGGTTGACAATTCTTCCTATCCGAAGCCAGGCGACAAGGACTGCCTAGGTGCGTCAATGGAACAATCAATATTGCGCCAGGGGTCTTCTTTGCGGGGGGTATGGAAAACAGGGCTGGAAAGCGTGCAGATAAAGAAAAATTGCGATGAAAATCAAGGGGAAGCCCTTGGGGCGAAAAAGGCAAAAACCATCGCCATGAGGGGAGGGGGGATAAGACCTAACCTCGGAAAGGGGGAAATTTCGCAGCCCTCCCACATTACAGAAGCAGTCGAAGTGGGGGGGCAAACCTTCTCACCCAGGAACGGGAAAGAAGGGCTCACGTGACCCTTTCCAGCACCCCTTATGGAACTTTGGTCACTCTCCTCCCAAAGGGAAAAAGGACACAAGAAATTCTGGGGAGTGGAAACAAAACACAGGGAGAAGCGCTCTCCGGAAAGGCCGTGAGAGGAAAAAAAACCTGAACACAGAGAGTCAGTCAAATCAGGGAGGGCAAGTGCAGTGGGGAAGGGTTTGCCCGGGCAAGACTATCGGAAAGAGAACAAATCTTTAGAAAGCACTTTCGAATCGAAAAAAAAGGCGTCGCTCATTTGAAAAAAAAAAAACTCTTGGAATCCTAGGAAATTCAATGTCCGCCACCGTCAAAAAGGTTTGAAAAGAAAGGGGTTTCTATGTTACGACCAGAGGGAAAGACAAACGAAAAGATAGACGAGACCACCGGTGCCACAAAAAGGGCAATAACGGATGGGGGGGGGGGGGGGGGTGGTGGGGGGGGAACTTAAGTTCTTCACTCCAAAAAAAAGTTCGGGATTAGGGGGGGGGGAATAGAAGAAGTCTACGAGATGGAAAAACTAAAAACCAAAAAAAGGGGGGACGCAGGGGGACTGAAGCGGATTATTCTTAGTTTTTGGCTGGAAAATCAAGTCCCATCATGCAGGGAAGAGGGGTAGAAATCTAAAGTAAGAAATCGCCCAAGGAAAAGCAGTTTACCAAAAGAAGCGAAGATGAGATCAAGTAAAGATGTTGCAAAGTTAAAAACCCGGATTGTAAGGTTAAACAGGAACAGCGTCTGGGTTGTGAAGGGAACGGAGTTCATGAATCTCGCGGCAACCCATGGGAAAATAAACCCGGGATGTGGAATTGAGTGGGTTATTGCACAGGAACTCCTCATGGGGAAGGGACAAAGGAAACTGGATTTTTGATGTTGAACCACGAAAAAGACATCAAAAATACTTCCACAGGAGGCCCAGATGGTTTGGAAAAGATGAGGTACAAACAGGGGTGTTTTTTTTTGGGGGGGGAAGCCACAAAGACCTTATCGCAAGAGAGAAGAACGGCCAAACGGGGGAAAAAAAGGAAAGGACGCAGAAGAAAAGGTAGGGGTTGCCCACGTTGGGGAATGTGCAAAAAGGGACGAGGAGCGCGGTCGAGGTAAGGAAACGGCGTGAAGGGCCAGCGCTGAAGGGGGTTTATTCAAAAAAAAAGAACGAAAAGGGGGGTGCCAGGGGGACTCGGGAAAAAACCAAAAAGACCCCCCGGAAAAGCCGGATTCAAAAGGAAAGAAGTCGTAAAAAAGGAAGGAAAAAAAAAACCGGAGGCAGAGTTTGCCGGGCAGCGGATTTCGGCGGGGCAGTGGTAACCAAGCAAACACACCGGGGCACTTTTCTCCCGGGGGGGAGGGGCACTATTCGACACCGACAAGCCAAGGGAAAGGAAAGGTTCAGGCCATGGCGGCGCGCAGTCCCGACAAAGTTCGGCAAAAAGTTGGAAAATCAAAAACGGGACCGAAAAAGATACTAAAAAGTTTTTACGTTGTAAAAACCGGGGCGTTTGTGCACAAAAAAAAAATATGTGCCTCGCAACGCGTGCAAGCCTTGTTCAAGCGGAAGCGAAAATGGACCCCCAGGCCAACTTCGGCAAGAAGGCACCGTGGTTTCCGCGGCCGGGGGCAAAGAGCCCCCAGCCAAGGAACGAGGGCGAACCCACTT
>Ga0179591_1359183_pt1 | contig 15235 bp, 17 predicted proteins | sample CZOMad2_1_08_16f_FD_182891 | JGI IMG/M metagenome (GOLD analysis project Ga0179591, IMG submission 182891) | Vadose zone soil fungal communities from Angelo Coast Range Reserve, California, USA - CZOMad2_1_08_16fungal (PacBio error correction) | ecosystem: Environmental > Terrestrial > Soil >...
AAAACCGAAGGGGCTGCAGAGAGGAGGTGCATTCGGCCTCTGAAATCCTCCATAAAGGGAGATTATTATGAGGGGGCGTTCGGGGTGGGGGGAATGGAGGTTTCAACTATAATAAGGTTCTGCAGATACACACCAGGACGAAGCTCCTCTTTCCGGGAAAAAAAACAGTGAGTCATTATGGGGATCACATGGAAGGGAGTTTTGCGATTTCACTATACCCTTCAAGAAACAGAGAAAACCCTTGTATTGATCAGAAGAAAAGGGAGCGCAGGGCAACAAACGGGAGGAGGAGGGAATGAAATGGTAGGAGGATGCGGGTTTTTTTGCAAGGAGGTCATTTTCCGTTTATCGTGCAGGTACATCCACAATTGGGAAAAGGGAGGGAAAGGGGGAAACACTAGAGGGCTCAAAAAATAAAAATGAAAAAAGAACTGCGCGAGTCCGGCAAAACAGTCAGGCGATTATCGTTGGTGATCTCAACAAGCCTTTCCGGAAAAGAAAAAGCCCAAAAGGTGCGAGTACGGCGGCAAAAAGGGGTTGTGGTCCCAGGAGAAGACAGCTTGTTCAGGACGGAAAATCGTTTTTTCTTCGCAACCGTGAGGGTAGTAAAAAAAGGGTTCAAGTGTCTTGAGGGGGGGGTGGGGAAAAGGTGGCAACTAAGAAACCATCGGGTCTGTCCTCGGTCTGAAAAAGGACTTCTCGTTGGAAAGCGGAAAAGTTGGTCAGCAAAATAAGAAAGCCTGGCGAATCGCAAAAAAGGGGGGAAGACTGCTTTCTGGCCGCAAAAATTGTGGTTTCCTAAATCAAGGAATGTGCGGGCTGAATGAATAATGTCGAGGGCGCCACTTCGGAAGAAAAGAACAAACAGGGGGGGGGGCTTACGGTCGGGAGGAGGGAGAGCGAGGACCGAGCCCTTCGCCAATTGCCGGGACACGATTTCACAAAGAAAAGCAAGACTCAAATTTACCCCGAAAAAAAAAAGGGGGGGAGGAAAAAAAGAAAATAGTGCGAGAAGAAAGCCCGAGGGGAGGGAGAATAGGGGCAACTGTTTAGTATAATCACCGCCGCCATTCCTTAAACTTCGCATCCCAATTTCAAGGGGGAGACGAAGAAAAAATTCGACACAACCGGGAAAAAAAGTTGCGCTTCAAGTTTCCCAGAAATCACAACACGCTGCCATCGGTTTGGCCTTATAATGTCGAGGGGGACAGGAGGAAGGGTATCCGGTGGGGAAAGGAAAAGAGAAAGCGAACGTGCTGTCCGGGAGTAGCCCATGTTGATCTCAATTGGCTCAAAAAAGTGAAAACGTAGAAACCAAGGTGCAAAAAAAAGCTGGACAAGGAAGCGAAGGGGAGGGTGCGCCGCCTAATCCGGTTCCCAGCGATTGCTGGGGGAAAAGGGAAGGGGCCGAGGACACCCGGGAAGGGGAAAAAAGATGCACGGGGGATTCACAAAAAAGTCGGCGTTCATGTCGAACGGGTTCAGGGGGGGGTCAGGGTCATAATACTTGAGGAAAAGGGAAACGCGATCAGGGGGAAGGAAAAACGGAAAAAAGGCTGAAACCAGCCCCCACAAAAACCCTGTTAGGCTTGCCAGAAGTAAAGATACTCCAAAAGGGAAAAGGGATGGGAAAGAAAGGTAACGTAATGGAGAAAGGTTCCAAATCGGCCTGGTGGATCTATGCGTGATAAACCACTTTTATCGCTGAAACGGAAAAGGCGTCGAAACGCCCCGGCTGCGGGGGACCTCCCATTCGTGTTTCCAAGGGGACGAAGCCCTGCCTAGTGGGAACCAGCAAGAGGCAGATTCCCGTCAGGTGCATTAAAAGGCACTGTTGCACCCCTAAGACGAGGAGCTTTCGCCAAAAACCCCGCCTCCAAAAAGACACCCCTGCCTGCGGCGTAGAGGAGGGTTGGGATTCCGGGCCAAAAAAAGCCATCCTTTCCCTCACCCCCCCGCTCTCAAAAAAAAGGAACTGAAAAGAAAAAAAAATCAAGGGCTAAGGGAGGGGGGCGGGGGGGGAAAGGGGGGTTTAAAGGACCCTTCGTTACTGATGGAGATCCCTGCCCGGTACACATTTACCAAGAAAAGTGTTGTTAAAAGGGAGGGGGGAAAAAAGTGATGGTGGTGCGCTAACGCTCCCGTTACTTATGTTTAAGAAACGCTTCACCAAAAAGGGAAGGAAAAAGTATAGGTTGGGAGGAATCGCTGAAGGGGGAAGGGGGGAAGGTACTGGAAGTATCAGGAAAGGGTGTTCTACCCTCGCATCAGGGGGGGAAAAAGGGCATCACATATCTACTCCACTGAAAAAGGAAGAAAAAGAAGACTCCTCGGAAAATGGAAAATTATGACACGAGAGAAAACAAGTGCGATCTGATAAAATTCCGAGGAAAAGACTTGGGGATGGGCATGCCTCCGCGAAGGGGGGGGGAGCCGTGATGAAACGACAAAAGATGAGAAAAAAAGTTGGAGGGTTAATCCTGAGCTGGGGGAAAACGCTTTTAGCGAATACAAAAAACTAAAAACTTGATGCCGCGAAAGGGGGGAATCATCATTCAGGGGGGACCAGTGAAAGGAGGGATGAGAGGTCAATTGGTCGTAAAAGAAAAAAAGAGAAATCATATTGTTTGGGGGAGCTCGCGCCGGAAAAAAAAGGGGGGGATAACAAAACCAACAGAGGGGCGGAGCACCAGCCCCAGAGATTGCGCAAAGGGGATCCGAAAAGGTAATATTGGTAGCCTCCCGCGCTGCGGGGAAAAAGCGGTAGAATGAATGAAAAAAAAAAGGAGGGATAGGGGCCCAGTGGAGCCATCGTCTTTCGGGGGCGTTAACTGAAAATGATCGGTATGCTGAGAGCTGACGGAGAGGGCAGAGTGGAGGAAAAGGTGTTACCTCCAGGACAAATAAAAAAATGAGAATCAGTGACTAAAAAATGGGAAACCCAACACACCCTCTCAAAAGAGGGGGGGGAAAACCTTGGGGAGTGCAAAAGACTGCTGTGATTGGAAGAAGCCCTTAAAAGTCCTCCAAAACAAGAGAGAAAAGTGTTCTATCCATTACTTTCGGGGGGTTGGAAAAAGAGGGGTCTCACGGGTCAAGAGACAGTGGAAATCCCGATGAAAAATAAAGGAGAAAACTCGGGCCTTTAATTTAAAGACGGAACCCCTCCGATTCTCCTCATATGAGAAAAGGGCCCATACCTTATCTCCCAGAGGGAGATCAAAGAACAACTGGAGATATACGAAAAAAGGGAAGAAGAGTATGGAAGAAAAAAATACTACTTGGATGGGAAAAAAAGGGGTGATTATCTGTTTCAATGAAAAAGGTACCGTCTATTTATTTCGGGTGGGAGAAAGGTCAGTGTCGGGATGTGGGGACATGGGATAATGGGCGAGACCGTGACGCCTTGGGCCAGGCAGGAAGGTATCTCAAATGTGGGGAGATTGTTTATCATTATGTGGGGGGGAAGGGAAAAACAACAGCGAGGGGTTCCAGAAGAAACAAAGGGGGGGCAAAGAGCGTCCCTATCAAAAAGTGTTTGAGTTGGGGAAAATTGGGTTGTACACAATGGTCCACCGGTACAATCGTGGCCGACGGCAAAACGAAAAAGACGCCTAGATGGAAAGAGCAAGCAAGGCACGACCTTAAAAGATTGGGGTCCTCGCATTGAGGAAGGAAAAAAAAACCGAGACAGGAGGGGTCCCCGGGGAGAAAGTTTACCGCAGGAAAAAAGGGGCTACAACTATACCTTTTCATAGAAGGGGCATGGCGCAAGGTGAAAAGCTGTGAGAAGCGTGGTGGGGGAAGAAGCGCGCGCCACATAGGAGGTGAGCTCCCGTCGATCGATGGGAAAAATTGAAAGTCCGAGAAAAAAAGGGGGGAACGAGGGGGCCGTTTGAAGGAGACACAAAAAATCGACTGAATGAGTCTTGTTGTATCGCGAAGGAAACCATACAGATAAGTTACCCTGAAAAAAACAACTTGGCTATGAAGGGAAGGGAGTATGAAACGGCGTAATGAACACGGAAAGGGAAAATCCCGCATTCGAGAAGGATCCGAATTTCGGAAAGTAACTAGCCGGGAAAGGACCGTGCAGGAGACGGCAACGTTGGGGGGGGGGAAAAGGGTTCTGCAAACCTTATTCGAGTGTGGGGTAGGCAAAAAAGGAAACTGATCCGTTTTCACGAAGCCTTTAATCTTATCCGTAAATCCCAGGGACTCCGTTCACAAAAAAGAGCAGGCCCAGCCAAAAGCCGCAGGTTTACTTGCAACTAAGAGACCGCCTCAGAAGTACCAAAACTATTCGCTTTGTTCCCAGATCAACAAGGAGGAGGTTTAGTTTCATGGCTCGCGAAAGAAACATTAACCGCATTGGAACGGTAATAAAAAAAAATGACAAAAAAGGCAGAAAAAAAAGTATTTGGGACATTTGTAATACCTGTTTATCACGGGGGTTGATGGTCAATGGAATAATCAAAATTCAAAAACTTCCGGGAAACTACTGGACTCCACGCGTTTAAGAGTCCAAAAAGGTTTGGGAACAGGGGAAGAGAGGGTTCCGATTCGTAAATGCACGTGACTTACATCCTTATCCCTGAAAAATTTCGTCTTAAACCCTCTGGACGAAACGCAAGGTTTCGGAAGGGTCACGAAGGGGGAGGAAAAAAAAACGATCGTTCTCAAAAAGGTATTCCTGGCCCAAAAAAAACAAGTTTTTTCGGGGCAAAACGGGGGGGAAAAACAGTCACTAGGAAAAAGGAAAAAAAGAAATAACCCAAGACGCTCACAGCAGGCACCCAGATGTCCTGCTTGGGCGTCAAAAACCTTACCCAAAAAAGTGTTGAAAAAAAAGAAGGACTTAAATCTGGCAACCAGCGCAAGGGGGGGGAGCAGAAGTGGCAGTTGGAGGGCGGTTGACCTTTGAGGTCGCCTACCTAAATTATGAAAAAAAACGGGTAAACAAGAAAAGGTGGACCAGTTATCCCTCCGGGAAGAAAAAAAAAAGAAAAGCAGGCGGCCCCACCCGAAGAAAAAGATCTACCGGAGACATTTGAAACTTCAAATCGGTATTCCAGGGGATGGACCACTACCGTGGAAGGCACCAGCGGCGAAGGGGGGAGGCCAAATAAGGAACACTCTTTTTAAACTAGGGCAAATTTTGCTAAGACGGCCGAAAAAAGGAAAGAAAACATTTTCCGACCCCTAAAGGAAAGTCAAATTTTAAAAGAAAAAGGACGGGTAATTAACACAAAAAAGAAATTTGTACGGCCGGTATCCAAAGAGGCTTTTTGGTTCTTGGTTTTCTGCCAGGGAACTTTCCTCTAAGGCCAAGGATAGTATACGGCAGGTTAAATTTCTGCTTCCGGGGGGGGGGGGGTCCCCTCTGGCACTGCGCAAAATCAGTGCCGGCGATCCTACTAAAGGGGACGCAATGCCAAAGAAACTATCCCAGGAGGGTGCAATAGGGCGTAGAGGTACTTGAGGGGGGGCCTCCTCGGTGGGGGGTTTCGTCTTTCTTGTCCGTTGTTTTCCTCTTTTAAGGGGGAGAAAATTCTCTTTGCAAAGGGTCTCTGAAGTCGCAAAAAAAAAGAGAAATCCCAAACAAAAAGGTTTGGGGGACATATTACTCCAGAGAAGTGATTACAGTACAAGAAGGAAAGGAAGAAATTCATGGGTCCCTTCCGCAAAAAAGAAGGAGTTCAACCACAACTCCTAACAGAAAATTATTATGGAAAAGGAGGATCAAGAGGAAGCAACATTGGGGGGGGGAACATGAAAATGCTTTAAAAAAGCTCAGGAAAGTCAGACCGTACCTACCCGGGAGAGCACGTAAAGGCCACTCCTGCCGGGGAGAAAAACAAAATTGTTAAAAGGACGGGGGGGGAGACTGAGCTTTCATGAGGGGACCGAAATAGGCCAAGAGCGCTTCGACAAACACTTTGCAGAGCATCACGCCCCAGTAAGAGAAAAAGGTTATTCTTATCTTTGAAAAGGTTGCTCGGAAAAGTTTATCGGTGATCGAAAAAGGGCCTGAAATGCAGATACAAAAAGAAGGGAAGTCGAAGGCAAATCCGGCCCGTAATTGGTAGTAACGCAGCAGGAGTAGGACGCCCCTTTTTAAAAAGGTAAACCTTTCCACGAAAGAAAAGAAAACCTAAGTCAAAACAATCAAGGCATCAAAAACAGCTGAAAAGAGGCAAAATACAAAAACTATTAGGGAAGAAAAGGGAGAGGCTCTCCATCTGGGGTGGACTCTTAGGCCATCACGAAGAGTGGTCGCCGGGGGGTTGCTTAATGGGAAAGGGGACCACTAAGAATTCCGCAACTTACTACACGTTGGGCAATCCGGCAGAAAAGGGAAAAGAATGGGGGGGGAGGTCCTAGTAGGGAGATTAGGAGAGCCTTCAAAAAACCTGTGGAAAGAAAAAAGCCCCGCCACTCTAATAATAGATGTTTCCCTCTCGTTGTGCTGCTCTCTGCCGGATTGGGGGGGAAAGCGAGGAAAATCTTCGAGGGGTCGCCTTCAACCAAAGGTGGTAGTCTTCCAACTCTGAAAAAGTACTTGGGAAAGGTGGAGCATGAAAGGCATCGGTAATCGTTGAGAACTTTCGAAAAAAAGAAGTCATCCTGTTCCGGCGTTGGAATAGGGGGGAAGTGAAGGTGCAAAGATGGTCTAGTCTGGGTGAATTGGGGGGGAGAACAGGGGTAGCTCCGAAAAGAGGGCCCTTCCTGGGGGGGAACGCCGGGGAAAGGGGGGACTTAGGAGTTAAAAACGGCTGCGGGAAGAATTTCTGGCGGAAGAAACTTCTGCAATGGATTCCCTCAAAAAACCTTGGGGGGGTTGGTTGCGGGGCCGGGAGGGGCTGTAGTTCTGCAAGCTCGCCTAGAAAATGTCGCAAGGAACTTCAAACGGAAAAGAACGAAAAACATCTGCCAATTACGAAAAAATATTTTCGAAGGGGAGCACTTGATTGGGAATACCCTTATTGGATGACCATGCATCTTGAAGTGGGCCTTGGGGACCGGAAGAATGGGGGAAAATCATCAATCGTAGGGACATCACCTCGCCGTCATACAGGGTTCCTCAGGGGAAGCAATTTTGAAAAAAAACATCACAAAAGGAGCCCGAGTGAATTAGAAGTGGCAAACATGATTGACTTATCCAAATTACTCATCTCGCGTCCCCCGTTTGGGGGGAAGGGTGATTTGCGGGGTTCGCTGCCGAAGTGAGGAAAAAACGGAACAGGTTCGATCTGGAAAAAATGTTCAAGCTTGACAAGACTAGTTTTGGAGAAAGAACGCTGGGGGAAAAAAAAGAAAAGGTGCCAAAGAAAGCCCTATCAAATGGCATTTCCTAGGTCGAGAAAACGCCGTGGCCGGTGGGAAGCCGGAGATGCACGGAGAACCGGCGCGGGAGAGCACCGGAGGGGAAAAAAACGTTCGAAGGGCGTAGTGTCGGAGGGAGACGGCGCCAACCGTAGTCAACAGCCGCGTGAACATAAAAAGTGGAAGGTGCAAGGCGAAAAAAAAAGGTCACCGGCCAAAAAATCCGAAAAAAAAAACCCCTGGTAATTGACCGCAAAACAAATCCTGGGCTGTTAGCCGGAAGAAAAAGAGGGAAAAGTTGGGGAAAGGTCGACGTTCAACTCCAGTTTTCGTACTGTGGCGCGGCGTGATTCAAAAAAAGGAAAGAGCGGCTGAAGGGCGGGAAACGAAAGGGGGAAGACACCGTCTGGGGGCCCATTAGGTATGCCGACAAGGGCGTTTGCCACAGCTGGGGAAAATTGAAGGATGTACGGGACCAAGAAAAGGGGGGACACTAGAGAAAAGAGGTTCCTATAAACAACCTACCCAAAGAAGCCTTGGATCACGAATAGGGTGGTACGAGGAAGGACCATAGGGAAAGAACCAAAAAAGCTTGATCAACAAGCGAGAGAATTAAAGAAAAAAAGAAGCCTTGCGCTTGCGTCGTGAGAGAAAAAGGGGAGGGGGTTCTCCATGGACGTTTACGGGATTTTGACCTTCTTCGAAGGGACCGTTCAACTTTACACGAAAAAAAGGTTCTTTGATCGGAGAAGTGGACGATCGGTGACCCTAGCTAATATGGGAAGGAACTCTCCTTTAGAGGAGTGTAACCTGCACCGCTGCGTTAAAAGTGCCTGATATGTTTTGGGGAAGATTTTCTTAGGGGGGAAGTTTTCCAGGAAGGAGGGGGAAAAAGGAGGGAGCAACCGGGGAAAAGGGGTGTTTCTAAACAAAGCATCATTTTTTCCTGGAAAGGGGAATCCACTGCCCACCGTAAAAAAGGGAAAAAAATCAGGAAGAAAACCTCAGCAAAAAAAAAGTGCGGGGCATACAGCGAATGGAGGAGAAGGAGGCAATTGCAGGGCCGTCTTCAAGGGGAAGGAATTCGCCGGTGGATCCCGTAGAACGGAGGTCAATCTTATGAAAAAAGTGGAAAGAGTTAAGAGTTAGACACCCAGCAGAGGGGAAAAAAAAGAGGGGAAAAAAGAAAGTCATCAATTCGATCGAAAAACCTCGTTCTGGAATGACGTATTCCCTATACTGATTGTGCAAGCCCGGTTCTCAGAAGTGTGGGGAAAAAGCGCAAAAAACCCCTCCCCCGCTGGCAAAAAACTAATCCCGCGTTTGGGGATGATCCCCTGCCCAGAAAACCAAAAAAAAAAAAAAACACCAAAAACCACAAAAAAAAAAAACCCCCACAAAAAGAAACAAAAAAAAAAAATTGCTCCAGCCGGATCATTTGGGGAAAAGTAGTTGTAGCCGCAAAGGGGAACTGATGAGAGTTGAAAGGCATGGAACGGGGCCGGAGGTGGGACAAGGGCGCACGGCCAAAGAAAGGGGGTAAAGGTCGTGAACGTCGGGGATCTTGTATGATCAGAGACTGCGATTTCCAAAATCGATTGAAGAGGCGGGTCACGGGGAAAAGTTGTAAAAAATCAGGGGAAAAAGGGCAATCTCCATCAGGGAAAAACGCTTTGCCTGTTGGGGGAGGCAAAAAAAGTTGTGAGAAAACCTTAAAAAAAAAAGCTCCAAGACGCCAGCAAAGGGGGGCTGTGGGGGGGGTTGTGGGAGAGGAGGGGCATGAAAAAGTCACGGACGAGAACAAAAGGGGAAAAGGAACCATACCGAAAAGAAGAAGTCTCATATAAAGGGGAAAGGAAACGATACATCCACCTCCTAAAAAGGGAAGCACGCCATACCGGTTGTAAAGGAAAGGAACTGGGGAGGGAACCAACGGGAAAGAGAGAAGAGGGGGAGCTCCGGCGAAGGAAAACCAACCTGGCGGGAATACTTCTGCTCTCAATGGGGGGGGGGGGCGGTGGGGGGTTGGGGGGAACGGGGGTACCCGCGAGGGAAAAATTCAGGTGTCTGGGGTCTTTATGGTTGGACGATGTGACCAATGGGGGAAAAAAACCGTTAAACAAGCCAAGTCCATGGAAAAAAAGGGTCTTGCTCTTTTCACATGGTTTTAAAAGGAGGACAGTGTGAACAAAAACGTTAAAAGCAAGAAAAAGGCAGGGAAAAAAAAAAAAATGAGAAGCTTTCCCTGGGAAGGTTTGTGGGTTGTCGGTTGTAACACTTGGACAAAGAGTCCAATCGGAACCAATGGAGAAATTCGCGAAAAAACAGATAGAGTTCACGACCTGAAAGAAAAGGAGGCCTCTCCATTCAGGGGGTCAACGTTACGGGGGGGATTCGGGGGGGGGAAAAAAATATGAATTGGAAACGAGAAAAGCAGGTTTAAGGCCTGAGAAAAAAGATAAACCTGGGGAAGGGAAGACCAAATGATCCGGTCTGGAAATAAAAAGGATTCGCGGAGGTAAACGGGCTGGTGAGCAAAGAGGGGAGAAGGGGGGGGCGCGCATATCTCTTAGGAAGGTCGTCGAGGGGGGGCAAAATTGAAGGGCCCCGCACGTTTGGTCGCTGGAGACCCACCCTTTTTCACCAAAAAACCATCTCTTGCAGGGAGGAGGTTTTTTTCGCAGAACAGAACTGGAGGGAGAAGAAAACCCCCCTTTAGGGGGGACTTTCCTTAGGAAAGTTTATCCACCTTAGGGACGAGTCACTACTTCCGAGGGGAGGTAGGGCTCATGGGATGGGCCTCTCTCAAAAGGTCCGCGGAACAGTGTACTGACGGGATTCTATGACCTATTACACTATTCGAGGGAGACGGCAACTGTGTCAGTCATGTTGCAAGGAAAAGGGGAATAGTTTAACCCAAAGAACGGGAGGGGGACTAAAGGTCCGGTAAAGGAAAATGAACAATCCACCTCCTGAAGAAACCAACTTAAGGGAACAGCGGAAAAAAAAGGGGAAAAAAAACTTACACAAAAAAAGGCTCTGCCCCTCATCAAAAAGAAGTCGCTATTAAACTCACGTTGAAAAAAAGGAAAACCAAGAAAAAGCGGGAAGGACAGCGCCAAATCAGTAACCGAAGTTGTTTTAAACATTTAGAAAAAAACCTCTCACGAAAAGGAACGGGGAGGCAGGGTCGGACTGGTGAAAAAAAAAAAACCCAAGCGAGTTTCCCTGAGGCGAAAAGAAAGAATCTTCCCAAAGGAAAATACACGACTTCAGGACGACGCCAAGCTCAAGGAGGGGGGGAGCCGAAAGCCTCTATTGTTGACCCGTCCCCCTGCAATAACTGACCCTTTTGGGGAATTACAGAAAATTCGGCTCTGGTCGTAACCAAAAAGGGAGGTTGAGCCGAATGAAGAGCTCAACGAATTTTGTCGGAAACAGCAAATTACCAACGCTCAGTTGACTGGCCCAGAGGGAATCACGCTAAGATCAAGAATGTGACTGTCGACACCGGGGGAAAACTTTAACCCTCAGGGGGGTCGAAAAGGCGGAGGACGGGGCAATTACCAGGACTTACTGCTTTTAGGGGGCTCTGGCGGTGACAACCAGAGCAATTGTGAGGCTCGGTTGAGCATTAAAAAAAAGGTCCCTCGAGTGGAAAAGGGGGAGGGGCTTTCTCCGACTTATTATTCGAACAGACCCGTTCGAAAAAAGAAGAACGAATCCGAGGAAATAGGGGCCGGTATCGGAAAGGGAAGAGGCCGTTGGGGGGAAAGTTGCAAAGAAAAGCATCGGACCCAGCAATCTCTTGCCACTAAAGTATGCGCGCACCAAAGAAAACAAATAATGAGAAGATCGGTGCAGAGCGCAGGAGGATCCCTTAAAACAAAAGTATCTCAAGGATCTCAATCGTAACAAAAAAATCACCGTGGGGATACGGGAAACAAAAATGGGGGGCACGAGAAAACTCCGGATGAGGGTGTGTCGGCAGGAGAAAAGGCTGCTTCCAACAACGATTATTAAAAAGGGTGACTGGTCGCCAAGACGAAAGTGCCGGGAAAGGTCCGACAGCGGAAAGGTCAATTGGGGGGAATGAGGAAAAGAGAGAAAAAGCTTGCTGGATCGCCAGGGGGGAGAAACTAGAAGTGCGGGGGGAGTCAATGGGAGGTTGTGAGTAGAAAATCGGGGGGGAGAAGTTGAGGGGCATTTCCTGCAAGGAATGCGAGCTTTCCTCAAGACGGAGAAAGAAAGAAGGATAACGCAAGTCAAAAGACAAAAAAAAGGGTTGAAAAAAGGGGAATCCATTGAAAAAAGCAGCCGAAGAGATCTCGGCCATCAACCAAGTTCAGGCACTTCATAAGGGCGGCACCCAAAGAAGAAGGCGGGAAGAACCAGTCGTAAAGAAAATCCGAAGAAAGCCGTGAAAAAAAAGGCCATTGATCAATCTCATGGGCAGGGGGACAACTTCCACAACCTACAGGGGAAACAGGACAAGGAACGGCTGAAAAAGGTGAGAAAACGCTTACCGTGGAAGAAGGGGTTATATTAGCGAAAGTCCGAGATCCAGAGGGAGGGTTGGGGAAAAAAGAACTTAAAACACTCCAAAAAAAAGGCTCTGCTCATGACACACTTTTCGAAAGGGGGAAAAATCAAAAAAAGAGCGGCAAAGGGGTTGAGCTTGGTTGCTCCGGCCACAGGGGGAATGCTTTTGAGCTCACATTTAAGGAATACTAAAAGAGGTTCTGACACACGCGCAAAAGGATTGACAAAGGAGTCAGCTGCGGGTGGTCGGCATCTCATAGGGGAAAAGGCTTTCGGAGGGAAGGTTTTGTGTAGCTAACGAAAAACCTAGGGAGTTCCGAGAAGGAAAATCATGTAGCGCCTCTCGAACAACAAACACCTAGGATGTAGGGGGATGGACGGATCTGCGTGCCAGGGGGGAACCTTAGGGGAAGGGTATCGGGCAAGGGAATTTACCTGCCCTCAAGGGGCAAAAAGCGTTGCCACTATCGAAAAGCAACAAAAAACAAACGTGGGGAAAAAAAAAGAGAAATTCTAATGCAGAAATCCTTCGAGGGAAAGGAAGGAAGAGTGTAAATTATTCGAAAAAGGACAAAAACCTGTGGGGGCACAAACCCACAGAATAAATAAAAGAAAAAAGGGGTTGGGGAAGAAATGTACTGGGAAGCGGCCGACGGGAAAAAGGGTTTTTGTGTCCTGCTAAGCTTGGCGGAAAAAAGACGGAAAAGGGGGAGTCAAGTCCAAGAGAAATTGGGGAGCTAAGGACCACAGCATGAGAATTTTCCGGACGGTAAGCGTTGGAAAAAGCGGGGCTAAAGTGGTAGAAGTCCAAAGGGGGGGTGTGGTGGGACCATTCCCAGTGGAAGAAAAGGGGCCTTTCTTTGAGACGGCCGTCTGAAGAATGCTGCCGTAGGGAGGCCGGGTTTGAAAAAAGAATTTGCCTGTTGCGGGGACTGAAACTTCTCTGTGGTATTTCCTTATAAGAGCGTTAAAAAAATTAATCCCAAACCGGGGGGGGGGGTGGGGTGGGGGGGGGGCTAGCTTGGGGAGAGGTCTGGTGGTGGGGGGGAAGGGACGGAAGCGAGGTCCGGTCTGTCAATGTTGGAGCCCTGGCGCAAATGCAAAGGGATGAAAAGAACAGAACCCTAGCAAATCAAGAGGGGGGAGAAAGAGTGAAAAACTTGATAGTTCGCTCCCGGGGGGGGCATTTGCAAAAAAAAAGCTGTCGTTAGTATACGAGAAGGGGAAAGCCATGAAGGGGCGGAGAACCCAAAAACAAAAAAAGCAAGAGTGGCTAAAAAAAAAAAAAAAAGTTGTGGCCGCAGCCGTTAAAAATTTCCCTGGCCGACAAAAAAAAACACCGCGCCATCCTGAGGGATCAGTCGAAGGAAACAGAGGACAGGGAGCCGGGAGGGGCGAAGACGTCATGTCCAGGGGGGGGGCGGGGGAAGGGAAAATGTTGATATCCCCTTTGCTCGGAAAGGGTAAGACATTGCCGAAAAAAGGGAAACCCGAGGGGAAGGTCATTAGGGGAAGGGTAAGACGCGGGAGAAAGGTGAACAATCGATGCAGGGAAAAGATTCCCCCGCCGTTGACCGGTCGAGAAAAAAAAGAAATTTTGGGAAACGTTCAGCCTGAAGGGCGACCAAGAGGGACGTTCATGCCGATTTTCGGGGGCAAAATAAGTTCTGCGCCAGACCTGTAGGCAATCCAGGGAAAAAGTAGGTTGGGGGAGGGGGGAAAAAGTTGTACTGACCATGGCAGGAAATTCCACAAAGAGGTTCACAAGTCTATGACCTACCCCTCCTTACAGGAGGCCTGGCCAGCGTGCCCAATAAAGGAAGTGTCGATGGAGAAAAGTCCATGTGTTCAGACGGTAAGGGCGCGGCGTGATTCTCAAAAGTTAGAGCGGGCAGAGGGAACCGGGGGTCATAGTAGTGAAAAAACATTCGGGTCCGCACTAGGAGGAAAAAAAAAAAATGTCCATCGGGTGGACGTCAGCGCCCTCTTCAGGAGGGTTTGAAAAGGTACGCAGTAAGAAGAGCGCAAAAACCCACACACAACCTCCAAAGCACTCTTCCACTCCTGCAGGGAGTCCCGTAGAAGCGGGGGGAAGGGGTTCCTGCCTGCGGAACAAACTTGAAAAAAAAGATGAACAGAGCCAAAATACCAAGGAAAAAAAAGAAGAGGTTCGTGAGATGGTCTTGAAAAAATGTCTCCCTACGTACTGAGCGCTGCCGGAAAAGGCCGCCAAAACTTGGGGGCCTGGGGACGGAAGGGGATGTTGACCTCGAAAGGGAGGGCTGAGGGGCCGAAGGGAAGGAACGGGTCCCTGGGAAAAGAAAAGAGGTGGTGAAAGGGAGGGGGAGGGGCGTGTATGGTGGACGGAATCAGAGGAAAAGAAAAAACGTATCATTCCCGGGGGGGCGACCCCTCTCATCAGGGGGAAGAACGAAAGAAAAAAGAACAAAGACTCAGGAAAAAAGGTCAAGAGGAAGTAAAACCACTCCAGGGCGGAGGGATACGACTAAGCACACGCGGGGAGCTAAAGGGTCAAATTACGAGGGGGGAGGGGCCAGAGGAAAACTGTGAAGATGAACTGTCCAAAAAAAAGGATCTATCCATCGCGGCGGTGATGAAAGAGTTTGAACTTCTATCTGGTAAAGACGAGAACACCATAAGTGGGAAGTGTGAAAGGTCATAACTTCTCAAAAGAGGGTTCAGTGCGGGGCAGGGATGCCCTTGACGGGAGGGGGGTAAAATAAGCGGCTCATAAGAGGGGGGGAGAGCGCTCCTGAAAAAGCTTGCTCAAAGAAAAGCTTTTCACTTGGAACACCGCCCAGCGCAGGGGGAGGCGCCAAAATTGAGAGCAGGAAGCCGCTCGGTAAAGGGGGAAGTTTCCAGGCATTACGGGGACCCCTAAAATAGACTGTGGCCGTAACGCTGGGGGGGAGGCGGCCAGGGAGTCATGACGTCACAAGGGAACTGGTTAAGCTTCTCAAAGGAAAAAAAGAGTGTCCACTCTATTTGGGAGTGGACTGCTGGAAAAGGAAAAAAGGTAACAAGGAGAACCATGAAAAAGAACGAAAGACGGGGGGGTGAACCAGAAAAGGGAAACAGGGGTTCTTTCGTGCTTAAAGGCAATTGTCTTGTTGGGGAAAGAAGGGTTGTGGGGTTTTGGTGAGAAATCCTGAAAAAAAAAAAGAACCCCTGGGCGATCCAGGAATGTCCCATATTCTGAAAAAGTAACGGCTCGAAAAGAAAAAAGGGGGGGCAATCCACATATCCCACGAAAGAAAAAAACCGGGAAAAAAAAACAACCGCCGATCAAGCCGCAGTATTCAAAAAAGAACCAGGTGTGTCCCAGCATCCTTGCTCCCGAGGGGGA
>Ga0179591_1307833_pt1 | contig 15233 bp, 21 predicted proteins | sample CZOMad2_1_08_16f_FD_182891 | JGI IMG/M metagenome (GOLD analysis project Ga0179591, IMG submission 182891) | Vadose zone soil fungal communities from Angelo Coast Range Reserve, California, USA - CZOMad2_1_08_16fungal (PacBio error correction) | ecosystem: Environmental > Terrestrial > Soil >...
ATATCGGAAAGGAAAGGCGACGGAGGAAAGGAAAGAAGGCGAACCGGTGTGACGTGCTCGTTGTATAGGAGGAAGGGGAGGCCCGAAAGGCGCCAGAAACATACGACTCTTACGGAGGGTCGTTTCGGGGACGTGGGAAAGCCGGATAAAAAAACACCGGAAAAGAGAAGGTATATCGTACTCCTCAGATGTGGGGGGGTATTAAAAAGTGCGGAAAGGGGAGGGCAACGAGAGAAAAAAAGGGAATCATTCCTCAAACCTAACGAAGGGGGGGCAGAGGGGGGGAGGGCTTCTCTCGTACAAGTACCTAGAAAGAGGGGAGAGCAGAGGTACTAGGCGAGAAGAGACCGGGAGGAAGAAATACCTAGAGGTAAAGACGGCGTTCTAAACTTAACCTGGGGGGGGTAAAGGAAGGGTAAATGCCTAAAAAAGAAATAAACAGAGGCCTGGGCGGAAAAGGGATTTGAAAGGCCTTATTCCTTTAATAGCGGGGGTGAGACCTTGTAGATAAAAAGTTCCACCTGAGAAAGCGTAAAAGGAGGGGCGATAAAGGGGGGGCGAAGTTGTTCCCCAAAGGGGGGGGGGGGGGTGGGGGGGGAACACCAAAAAAGGGTCTTTCTGTACCCCCCTAAATAGGAAGGAGGACGAAGGGAAGTGCGAATTTACTAAGGTCATCTCTGTAGACATGAGGAGAAAGGAAAGGGAGGGGGGGCCACACTTCTCCTGTAGTCTCTTCACACAAGGGGAGAAATCAAGAGGGGGGGGGTGCCAGCCGACATAGGGGGTATTGAAAAGTTCAAGGAACGGAAATAGACATATGGGCTCAGATTAACAACAACTTCTAGGGGGAGGGAAGGGGGAAGGGGTCCACTGCTCCCTTATGTTACTTGTCAAAGTGGCAAAGCAATAAGCGCAGCGAGGGGATCCTAAGGAAAGGGGTCGGCTGACGTCCAACAAGGGTCACGATCTAACAAGGTCACGGGGAGAACTATAGCTCGGCTTCGTCCGAACGGGACGGGGAGGAAGGCAAAGGATCCCGGCGCACAAAGAAATCTATGAGGAAAAAACTCGAACGCGGTCACAAAGGGAGGAAACCAATAGCGGGCCCTGCCGCAAGGGGACGAGGGGAAAGGTGAGGAGAGGTTTGGTACCTCTTCTATTAACCTTGGGAAAGCACAGCGTCTCACAGCCGCGAGGAGGAGATAGGCTGGGAGAACACCAGATCGACAAAACACTCATCTGGCTCGACTCGTCATTCCTTCGTCTTAGGGAAAGGGGGGGCGCCGGAAAAGCAACGGGAAAAGGCAAACGACAAGGGTTCAAAAGGGCCGCCCAAACATGGGTCCAAAAACGGCCACAGGCTCATCTCTTTCTGTCTTAAACCGCAGGCTATTAGGAAAGGTGGACAGGGAAGGGGGGGGAGAACGAAGGGCATGAGCCTCTCAAAAGTTTACGAAGGGTGGGGGGAGGAGGGGGGAGGAGGGACTAAACTGAAGAGGCAGGAAAAGTATCTAGAATATGCGGGGCCGCAAAAGAAAGTTTGCGTGTTCTTTCCTCCTTAAAAGCGAGTTCTTCTGAGAGGGGGGCGAAGAGTGAGGAAATTTTCTCGACTTGAGATAGTTCAGGGCGAGGAACATCGATTTAAAAAAAAAAAGATTACCGGCCGGACCGGATACCGAGGTAAAAACAAAATCAATCCTAGAAAAAAAAAAATTGATGATTCTGCGCAGGAAATTTACTTGAACCGACCACGACAGAAAAGGGGGGTTAGAGTCCAGGCGGGAACGCTCTCTCCACCCGTGCGCGGGAAAAGGGAAAGGCTGAGGGGGCGCAGGTGCGTAGAACGGGAAGGAGAAGGGAGAGGTCAGTCGGCCCGAAGAGAGGGGAGACTAAACAGCATGCAGTCTCAGAGCCCCCGAGGAAAAAAAAGGAGCCGGGACTGCTCAAGTGGTTCGGCGATTTCTCTAAAAAGAGAGAAAAGAACGGGGCGGTCCGTGCAGATGAAAACAGCACGAAGGCGAGGCTCTCAAAGCTCTCTACAAAAGAAGAAAAGAGAATAAAACCTAGGGCTTAACCAAAAGAGGTGGAAGGGAGGGGGAAGGAAGATCTAAACTCGCGCCGTCAAAAACTCTAAGGAAAGGGGTGAGGAGATCGAATGTCCCATTTTCGGGACAAAACCGAAAATGAAGCTTCTAAAGCAAAGGAGGGGCAGAAGAAGTACGCTACAAACCCGAGGGGTCGTGACACTTCTTGGCGCAGAAGGGGGGGGAAAGTCCAAAAACCAGGGCTTTCAGAAAAGGGGACCCGAAAAAACCGCATCTGACGGGGGATCGGTGTGGGGGAGGTGGCGTGGGACTCTACGATGTCACGGGCCGGGAAGAAAGTACGACTAGAGTAAGAGCCTGATCTGGGGAAAAAGACGACCGGGGGAGAAACATATGCTTCAAGCAAAACGAGCAGGGAGAAAGGGAAGGGTGGCTCATAACACCGCGCTGGGAAAGGAAGCCGGCAAGGCGCTTTCCCTACAAGAAGACGGGAGTCTTAGAAGGGGAAAAAGCAATCTGGTCTCCTCCACGATTCGAGAGGGAGAAGGGGGAACAGGAGCCGGTCTTCTACTAACGCCATCTGACCAGGAAGAACGATGCGGTTTGAAGGGGACGAACAGGGGGTCAAACTTCAGGGCTCGGGGACCAACGGGGAGGAGAAGTTTACCGGGAATTCATCCCTGAGGAATGGGAGATCCGTCTGACAGTAAGGTGCGATGTCCGAAGAGGAGGGGGAGAAGGAGTCGATCTTTATAATCACGCCAGAGACGAGGAGGACATGGAATCTAAGTATGCCGCTGGGTAGTCCTCGCGGAAGGTTGCAGAGGTACAAACGAAAAACGCGGAAACTGGGAAACCATCGCTACGGTCGTGTTGAAAAAAACGAGGACCGGAAAAACGTAGATTTTGCTTGAAACGAGAGGGGGGGTGCAATAGACTAATCATGAAAGCAGATCGGGGGATCGGCGGGGGCAACCTGTGAAAAAAATCGAGTAACCTGGGGAGGGGGACCGGGGGGAAGGGCATACACCTTTCCTAGCCTGCCTCTACAGGGGGATAAGTCCTTACGGGGGGACCGGGAATCTTATAAAACTTCAGAGAAGAAATCCAGAGAAAAAGAGAAGGTGGGTACTAAAAAAAGGTAAGAAAAATTCTCCTGGGTGAATTAGGAGGGTCCAAAAGACGTTAAGAAATTAAGGGAAGGATAAAAACTGAACAAAAAAAAAGGGGGGTTGTGAGGTAAGCAAATCCTCTACGTGGCTTACGGAAGACGTCCGAAGCGAATGTAGCGCGAGGCGCAAGAGGGACTGAATCGAGATGATAGAGGGGGGGGAAACAAGAAAAAATACAACCTTCACCTTTGATCTTTCTCCCAACACTCGAAATGCGCCCAAAAAGGAGGCGATTAGGGAAGGGAAGAGGGTCACCAAAAACAAATTCCCTGGGAAAAGACCTTCTTAAAAAATCCGAGGGGCAAACGTGAGGGCGCCTGAGAAGAGCAGGAGCTCCATGCTGCACCTGAGTCACACTTTGAACTCAAGAGGGCCAGGGAGGGGGGGGGGGAAAAATCTCCCTCCCTTATCTCATAGAAGACAATAAGTAGAGTCCTATAGCGGAGAAAGGCCCTCAATCCTTTACTACCTAAATCCTCAGAGGGGAAGGCAGTTAGTCTATCTCTGGGTTTCGTCCTTGTCGCCGCAAAAAGGTTATAGACCGGGAGGCAAGGCGCTGGAGGGGTTCAAAATCTCCATTTAGGAGGACACACATGCGCTCTTCAGAAAGCGTTACGGGGTTCGCCGATCAAAAAGGACTCACGCCAGATCAAAAAAAAAACGGTCTGACTAGATCTGAGAAATGGGTCGAGCACAAAAACAAAGAAAAAAAAGGCCGAAAGGGGACAACCGGGAAGTCGAAACAGGTAAATTCAAGTGGCAACTCAAAGACAAAAACAAAGTCCAGAGATAAGTGAAAAAGGAGAGGAAAAAAGCTACTTCCTATTAACGACAATCAACGGGGGGGGGAGGCTGTTGGTAGAAAATGAGCTGGTACGAAAGAAAATTCAAAAAAAGGTAGCTCGACTTTCTTCTACTCTTGGAGGGGAGACGTGCGAGCACCAAAAAGGGCACGACTAGGGGTCAGAGGACGAGAATAGGTGGAGATTTAAGCAGCGCTGCTCCGCCAATTCTCAGAGGGGTAGCCAATCGACTTACCCCAAACGGGCAGAGAGGGGCGTGGGACTCTTCAACGGGGAATCTGGAGGAGAGGGGCTAGGGAGAACCCTGGTTTCTATTGATTCTTTTCTTGAAGAGGTAGAGCACGCGTTGGACGCAGGAGTAAGACTAGTGGTAGCCTACTGGAAAAAAATGGGAATCTCAGGATTCTTCTACGGACGTGACCCTACAGCAAGCTGAAAATAGTTTGGGCATGGAGATAGGATCAGGGTATAAAGGGGGAGCAAGGCCTCTGAGACGGATGGGGAAAAAGGGGGGGGATAAGTCGACCTCCGTCCCTTCGGTGCGGGACACAAAAAAATCAAAAAAGGGGTCGGACGCCCGAAAGAAGAAACTCGCGCGGAAAAGAGGTTACGTCCAAAATCTAAACAGGGATCCGAAGGACTTGATTCACAAAAGATCAGCGGGGTCCTCCATCGACGGCAGCAAAGGGTGGGAACGTGAGAAAAGAGATTTGAACCAGGTCGGGAACCCGAGGGGGGGAGCGGGGAGGACAAGGAAGTTGTGAGGTATTTTCAACGATGGACGGCCCAAAGAAGACGGGAAAACAAAAACGACTCGCCTCACCTCGAGGGGGGCGAAGGGGCTGAAGGGGAAAAGCCATCAGCTATAGTCAGGGTGCAGGCCGGAAAAAGAAAAAAAGCGGCTTCGTCAGGGTCTGCGAGAACCCGGGCGCAAAAAATCATCCCCATAAAATCTGGTCGCAGGATAAAAAAACCAGGAGGGGCGAGCGGGTTCAGGAGAGGGCCGCGCTCTGGAAAAAAAGGGCGAGGGGAACGCCAAGAAAAAAAATCTCCTACAGAGATGCGAAAAAAATAGTAAGAGAGGTCGTGAACATCCGCTGGAAGACACAGACCAGCATCAGGGGGTCGGGCTACTCCCGTTCATTAAAGGTCGTGAGGGGCGCCTCCGATGTCAGAGGACGAGTTTACCTTAACAAGACTAGGAAAAAAAAGTAAAACCCAAATGGGGCTACAAAATTCCTAGTTCATCTGAGTGGGAGGGAAAAAGGCCCAATGTCTAAGGGCAAGAAAAAAAGTCTTCGAAGTGTAACAGCGATACTCTCCGGGGGGGGGTTAGAGAAAAATAGGTGCCCTGGACTTCTTCGTGAACAAAAAGAAAGAGGGAAGAGGGCGGGGGTGGAAGTCCTGAAGGTGAGACCCTACCGGTTGAGGAGTGGCCCTACCGGAAAAAGGAGGTCTGGTATGGGGGGAGGAACAAGGGGTGAACCCACTTTCGTTTTCCCGAACGGCGTAGTAGGGATACAAAAGGGGAGTAAAACTAACCGAGGAAGAAAAGCGGGAAAAGAAAGAACCTAGAGAAAAACTGTAAGAAAATGGTGAGTCTGGGGAAGAAAAAAACAAATCCAGGTGGTTGTTCTCTCCTAAATATCTTCCTCTCCGAAAACCTGGGAGAAGACACAATTTCACGAGGGCGAAAAGGGAAAGACCCGGTGGAAATGGGAGGGGGAAGCCGGGGGCTCCATAAAGTAAGAAGTTCAAAACGTCTGTTAAGAGGAACAAGGGGGAGAAAAAGCTTAAAAGACTGTTTCTATCTCGTCACTTCGCTTTCCTTCGGAGATGCGGCGACGGCGGCAGGGCCTATGGTCGCGAACAAAGTCAAAACTGAAGGGAAAAAAGGACGGACAGATGGAAATCACGCTGGCGCGTGCTCGTTATCGGACAACGGGATGGGAGAAAAGAGAGAGGCTAAAAAATCCGACGCGGGATGGAAAATTAACCGACCAGGAGTATGGAGGGGGGGGGGGGAAAAACCGACATCGGGACCGCGAGAGTACCTGAGAACTAAGGGGAGAACCAGGAGCGTGTATATAGAGAGAGGGGGGGGGGCCTTCTTCTTATTGGAAGGCTACCAGAGAAGGGCCAGCGGAAGAGACCGTCGGAAGGACTCACAATTCCGCATCATAAAAAAAAAAAAGGTTAGAAGCACCCTTGTAGTCAGAGGGGGGGAGAGAAGAAGACATACGAACACAAAGGATTGGTTCAGGGGAAGGAAAATAAGGACGCTAGCAGAAGCTTCGTTAGGATTTTTCTAGGGGTGGATGAGGAAGTCCAGGGCCGGTTAAAGAGAGGGGGAGGAGTGCATACTATCCATTCTTCACCCGTCATCCTCTATGCTCACCATAGATGAATACAGCCAGAGAGAGAGAGGGTTTTCTCCCCGTTCTTAACTGGAGGGGGAAAAACAGGCAGCCTTAGGTCTCCGTCAAAGAAGGAACGAAAAGAGGGGGAAGAGATTCTCCTCACAAAAAGAGAAGGAATGGGAAAGATTACTCTCTCTCTCAACCGGAGAGGAAAAGGTCGAACTCAATGGGCAAAGGAAAAAAAAGATGGGAAGGGGGAAGGGGGGGCTAAAGTTGGTGGAGGGGACCATAATCCAAAGGGGTACTTAGACGGGACAAAGGCCTTTCCCTCCACTTTAACTAGTGTGGTGGTAGGGAAACCTGGGGATGAATAAAGGGGGAGACCATCCAGAGGGCCGATCGAGATCTTTGAAAGGCCCTCTCGCAGAGACTTCTCGAATATTCAGGGTAGTGGGACTTCAAACCTTCCTCACGAAAGGGGTTCAGAGTTTCGCCCAGATCCCGACCTTATCTTCTTACCCCGAGAAAAATTTATAACTTTTTGGAAAGCGGAAGCATACTTAATAATTTGTTTATGAGGGAGAACCTCCGTAAAAGCATACGAGGGTTAGGGAAGAACCAATATCAAACTTTTGGGTAAGCGATGCCTGAAAACCGTGACCAGTTTGATCTCTGACTATGGGAGGAATGACCAAAAAAGTTAAGGGGAAGTACAAAGCGGCACTGCCAATCAAGGCCGGGAAAAAAGTTTACACGTCAATATGGAATACTTGTACCAGAAAATCCAAGGTAATGACGGAGAGCCCCACGAGTCGAAGGGAGGAAGAACGGTCAACTACATTGCAGGATATTCGGACCGGTGACACCCCTCTTCTTCTGTGTGTGCGTCTCAAAAAAGCCTTCGGCGACTTGGCTCAAGTAAGGGAAGGAGGAAGGAGGGGACGATTTGGAACAGACGTCTTATGATAAAAAAAAAGGTCGTCTACCGCAAAGGGATTCTCCTGGGGGGTGAACAACGGAGCAGAAACCGGTTGACTAAGGGTAGGGGGAACAAACACTTCGCACATTATAAAATCGAAAAGAAGGAGGAAGGCATCTGTCTACCCGAGCAAAACGCTACAAGCAAACTGGAGAGAAACATCCTCATGGGGAAACGTCGTGCTTGTCAGTTTCAAAGGCGAAGCATCGGAAAAGTAAAAAAAGGCAGTTACACAGGATCTGAAGAAAAACCCGAGCGGGGACCAGGAGCTCAGAAACGCAGGGGGGAGAGAGCAAAAAGGATCTGAATCGTCAGGAGGAAGAGGACCAGGAAGGAACTCGCTCTACTCCCAGCGGGGATAGAAAGGGAGGCAGATCCGCCGAAAGGGAGCAGTAGTGGAAGGGAAGGCTTGGGAAAAAGGTCGGGCGCTCGCTGCAAACGGGTTGAGTCCAAAGGCTGTGGAATTCAGTCGGGGAGGACACAAAGCGAGCCAGGGAAGAGCACGGTGACAGGTGCGGCGTCTCACAATACAAGAAACAGAGAAACTTCACTGAATACTATAGTGTATGACAGTGGGGGCTCAAGGGAGACCAGATCTACCAAAGAGAGAACAATCCCAACACGTTTAAGGTTTCTGAGGGGGAAGTAGTCCTGGGGAAGGGTCCACATTGGGTCATGGCTCACGCGAAAACAAAAAGTATTAGATAGGGAAAAAGGGCGGAACAGCGAGAAGCTAGAAAACAACCTAGGGACCGGGGGGGAAAAACGCTGGGTATATGCTGCTGAGATGGAGTCCAGAAAAAGCGGCCTAAAAGGGATGGGGAAACAGGGAACGGAGGGGAGGGAAATGGTTATTTCTGTAGGTTTCTTCTCTCAGACACAAGAAGTCTTCAGAGAGATTCATAGAAGAGAATGGATTAAAGACGGCTTACGGGCTTCCTCATTACTAACAAAATAACGAAGAGAAAGAAAACGAGTTCCTGAAGCTTGACGAAGAAAGAAATAACCCCTGGACTAGAGAGAAAGGGAGATCGCGAAGGCTTGGGGGGGTCAGGAATAGAGTCCCGCTTCTGCTGTATCGTTAGACCCAGGGAGGGGGCGAACCGGCAATAGGTGTACATAAAAGAAGCGCGAAGGGAAAGGAACTACTGGGAGGAACCCATTAGGTATGTATCCTCTTACGGAAAGTAAGATAGCTGTCTCCTGTTCTTAAAAAAGAAAGCGATGCAGGATCGACTTGTCTATAAAAGAGTGCGAAGGGGTTTACGAAGGGAGGGAAACCAGGGGGTGTTTTGAGGGGAAAACAAGGAAGCTTAAAGATGGAAGTTCAGGAGAGTTCCTAAAGGGGTAGAGCGCGTGGAAAACGGTAACGGGTAAGGGAAGGAAACGGCGGCGCTGAAGGGAAAACTTTGCAGCAAAAGAGACAGCAGGGGACTAAGAAGTCACCTCAACTTACGTCATCACTGGGTAGGGGTTTGGGGTTTTTACGTTTCATACGTGAAAAAGAAACAGTAGGGAGGCGAGATCAGCCAAAACTGGAAAAGGGCGGGAGGTCCGTCACCGTTCGTGGGCACGAAGGTCAAAAAAAGGGGGAAAAGTCGCAGCCGCGGCAGGGGTCCTCTGGCAGGGGGGAGGACGTGCTGAAACCACGAAGGCGCATCAACGGGAAGGGGTGTACAGGCCTCTCACGATCTGAATATCAAAAAAGGGGAGCTTAGGAGTCACTAGTCCTTTCTAAAACCGAGAGAGAACTGGCTCGAACAATTTTCAGGGCAGGAAGTCGGGGGGAAAAAAAAATAACTGATAGGGGAGGGGGGGGAAATCTGCAACAGGACCCTTCCCGCCATAATGAGGGAGAAGAATATTCGACAGAAGCTCAGTCTGGGGGAGGGAGACAGCAAGAGGGGGGGGACTAAATCCGATAAGACTAGCCGGAAGAGGGGAATGAAGAAGTCTTCTTCTGCTGTCCCCTTTCGAGGGGCACAAGGGGAAACACTTGGCAAGAAAAAAAATGATGGGTCTAACCTGCCCAACGGCTCTCGTGAAAAATCGCTGGCGATCGAATGTAAAAAGCCGCTAGCCGGGCCCTTCTCCAGCAGGTTTCGCGCAAGGGGGGAGTGGGGGAAAAGGAAGGGGGCGTCAGCATCTCCAGTGAGATCGAATGAAGAGAAGGGACGGGGAAATCCGCCCTACCGTTGAGGGCCACCGACCTGCTCTCTCAAGGAAGGGGAGAGAGATGGTGAGCTCGCAATGAGGTAGGTCGAGGAGACGAAGAAAGCGGGGACGCAAGCAAAGGAGGGGGAAGGAGCTTACCGAACCAACGATCTTCCAAAAGGGAGGGGCAGCAAAGGCTCTGCTATTCCTTGCCGAACAAGATCCCAAAGTGGGGGGAGGAAGGGGGGGGAGGGAAGGAACCTACGACGGATGAAAAAAAATGAAAAATTTAAGAGAGGGCGGAACAGCGGGGGGAAAAACGGCCTTTCAGTAGCCTGCATAATTTCGCTTCAAAGAGGGGGGAGAGGCGGCCTGGGAAAGAGAAGGATAAGGTTTCGCTCGATCATAAAAAGGGGAGAGAAAAAAGGATAAGGGCGCGCTCTTGAAATATGGAGTAGGGCACCGACACGAAGGGCGTCCTTAATGGCCCCCTCTTTCGGACTTGAACTAAAGATAGTAAAAAAAAAGGGAAAAAGAGAGATAGATCGCCTGGGTCATCTGGACAGCCGGGCACTGGGGGGAAAGGGGGGGGGAGGAGGGAGGGACCTAAAGAGACCTGAGCAGGGGACAGGAAAAAAGCCCAGGAGTTGGAGAGAAACCCCTTCTTGGCCTGAAGGCCAAACATCACCGACCAAGGGGGAAGAGAAGAGCTGAGGAGCACCGTCTCCGCATCCTTCTAACGAACGAACCAAATGCGGTTCGCCCAAAGCGTGACACCGATACACGGCGAGGGCGGACGAAAAGACACCCAGGTGCTCGGGTCAAGGGACGCTGACGAGCCCGAGAGAGTGAAGAAGGAGGTGTTGCCGAGGGTTTGCTGTCTACTCTAGGAGGGAAGAACGCGGCCTAGGGGAGGAATCGGGTCGTATCGAGGACGACGCAAAAAGAGAAAGCTGTAAGACTAAGGGTAGTTGGCGAGGGGAAAAGGATCGTTAGGTCCTCAAGACTTCCTTCATTCTCCGAGAAAGCCTCCGGAAGAAAAACGGAGGGGCATCGACTAACGGGAACGAGGAAACGAAATGAGCGGATCGAAGGAAAAAACGAAAGAAAAGGTCTGTCCTGTCTCCATAATTCCGGAAGTAAGACGCTATGGAAAGTGAAGGGATGTGTTTCAAAGTCGAAAGAAGGGTCGGCTGTGAAAGATCAGGTCGGACAACGGGAAACGTCGACTCTACAAGGGTATGAAGAGCTTTCGAGCTATCTTTCTTCTGGGAAGGGGGAAGAGCGGGAAAAGAAAGCCCTCAGGCGACATGGGGAGCTAGTTGGAAGAAGACCTCTTTGTCATAGGACAAAAAAAACTATCAAACGTCCTCTGCACTCCGGGACCAAAGAGAGAGGGAGGATAACTTTTTTCAAAAAAGAAGAAAGATTAAGCGTCAGCACGGGGATGCAAAGGTGCTCTCCTAATCAAATTGGTCTTACAATGTGAAAAGGATGAAATGAACATTTACCTTCTCTCTGAACAGGGAGGGGGATTCGTAAACAGGGGGGGACGTGGGAAAGACAAATGAGGAGGAAGAAGACTGTGGCATTCTCGGCAAGGACAATCGGGAAGAAAGAAAAAAGGCGTTAACTCAGGGAACACCTAAAGGGACAAGAAGGGGGGGGGGGGAAAAGGAAAAAAGGAATAAAATACTGGGGAGAAAAGAACTAAAGGTAACAAGGGTTAGAGGGGGGGGCTTAAAAGGGCTACCCCTCTTCATAGGGTGACGGCGAATCTTAGGAGGAAGGGGGATGCCGTCCTTGAACGTAGAAAGGCAAGGGGAGGGAGCAAAGGGCTTGAAAGGGTCGGCTTCAAAACGGCAGAAGGATTAAACATCGGGGGAGTTGACTCGCTTGGTGGTTTAACCAACGGGGAAAACCGGTAGAGCGACTAGTCCCCCTTCTCAACCTGAGAGACCAACTCTCGAAGTAGCAGGCTAAGGACAAAAAAGCTCTGAAAGAGAAAGCCGTCTCGGAAGCCATCCTCCTGCCGCCAGCATCTTCGGAGGGGGGGAGTGGGACCACTTCTAGCTATCTTAAAGTAGGGGGGGGAAACACAATGGTATAGCACCTTCGGAGAAATACGAACCAGAGAGAAACACAATTCGCTATTGAGGAAGGTACAAACTTTACGGAAGGCGAGACTATCAGCGAGAACAAGACGTCAACCAAGAAAACGCCGGCTGAAGGGAGTGGTCTATAGAAGTTAGAGATCGAGGAAAGGACGGAACGGGCGACAGCTGTGCATATACCAGCGAGGAAACTTGACGAGGAATGGACGGGGGGAACGGAAGCAACCATCCGAAAATCCCTATATAGGTACTTCAAGGACGAATATGGGTGGCGAGAATTGAAGGGCTCCCTCGGAAAGAAAAAGTCTCCCCAATCGCTAACAACAGACAAAACAACAGTTCTATTTCAGGAGGAAGATTGGGGAGTGAGGGTTACCTGGAGAAAGTTGATAGAGCGAAAACGGATAAAGAGGAGATTCCCAAGGTAGAGGTCCCATCCCTTGACTTCGTATCACGAAAAAAAATCTCCCTGGTGTTAAGGCGCGAGTGGTGGATAGCTTTAAATTGGGCTCAACCTAAATTGCTCAAAAATACGCTGAGGAAACCGGGCTCTTACTTGTCTTTGACTGGGATAGGGACGGAGCACAGTAAAGAGGCAAGAAACTGACAGTAGATTGGGGAAAATCAATCTCTACCCTCTCATTGCAAAAAATAGGATCAGGAGGGGAAAAGGGGCTCTCGGAGGGAAAAATAAAGGGGTCTGGAGGAAATAAGAACTCGCGAGGGGAAGGGGTAGAAGTGTGACTTAACTGATTCTGTAGAGGGAAGTAAAGAGGAAAAGCTTTCTTTTTCAAATTCTATAGTGCTCAAAGGGGGCGTTCGAACGGCGCACTCTTTGAAAGGACGAGCTGGAGGCCATTTGCAAGGGAACAAGAAGAGAGCGCGACAAATGATTATTTTCCAATAAACTTTTATTTACGGAAGCGGTGGGGGTGGGGGGGGGATCATGGTAGCTAAACTCAAGAAATTAGGAGGTCTACGGGGGAGAAAAATCGTTCGTAATACCTGGGGATTGCGGGTAAAACAGGAAAGGAGTTCAAACGATTGTCTTGCCTTCTCCTTCGAAATAAGGAATGCGCTTGGAAATCAAAATTAACGGAAGACGGTCCCAGACGGCGGGAAAAATGGACGACTTCACGGTTTTTCAAGACATCGTCCGAAAGAAGAAGTCACACGGTAGTTACAACTGGGCGTTTACCCAGTATACCGTATGGGGAGGGGGCTAGGCCAGGGAGGGGGACACTTCTAGTGGAGAGGAAACTTCGAGAAATGATGTTTAAGGGTTTAAGAATGTCCGCCCAGGTAAAGCCGCCGCTGGAAGGGGGGGAAAACAACCTAGAGTTAAATTAACCTTCCCCTCCCATTTCAGAAGGGAGAGGGAAAAAAGGGGAACGTGAAGGACCTCGAAAACTCGGGAGTCGTCACCAAGAAGTGGTATATTCCGAGAAATGGCGCAGAAAAAAAAAAGAGGGAAGACGTAGGGGGGAGCAACTTTCAACAACGGGCGACAAAAAACCGGGGCTTAGGTAAAACGAAGGCGACATGCCGGATGGACCTCTTAGCGGGGAAAATAAAACAAGGGAAAAGAAAACGAAAAGAATCGAGGTCGCGGAAGAAGAGGCGCGAGGCTTGGCAGATACTACTTGAGAGGGGGACAGAGCTTTGAGAGACTCCCTGAACCTGAGGATGAAAGGACATTCTCGTGCAAACATTCTCTTTCCAAAGAAGACACTTGCCTCGACGCTGTGTCGAACGGAAAAAAAGAATAGAGGTCGTGACGGCGGTCGAGGGGGACAGTCAACTAGCAGGGGGCCAAGTGAAGAAAGGAAAAAAGGGTAGGCGCCTTTTTTGCGTACTTCTGAGAGTCGAAGAAAGGTAGATCGCGGAAGGAAAATCAATGAGGGGAAAAGGGGACACTTAGTAAAAGGAAACAACGAAAGGAAGGGGCCGGCATTCTGTCATGTAGCATCGGAGCGGGGGAAAAGAAGGGGAGGCTTCTACGAAATCGAGGTTATAAGAGAGCGGAAAAAGACGGGCGAAAACTGGGCCGAACCGACGAGTCAAAAAACCGCGGCTCATCTTCTTCGAAAAAGTCTCGGGAGAAACAACGCCAGGGGAGGGCGACGTAAAAACGAAAGAGACTGAACAGCAGTTGAAACTCGGCTCACCTCATGTTTTGGGGAATGGCAAAAAGGTGAATACAGGTAGAATTTCATGGCCTCTGTTGATGCTGGCGCAGGAAAACAAAAAAAATCCCCGCAGAAGTTAGAATCGCGTCGCAGGAGGGAGGAGAAGAGATCGGCTCCGTTAGGAGGAAAGGGAACTGGGCTATTTCAGGAAGGTAAAAAGACAACCGACTGGTCGGTCCGTGGGACAAGACCCCGCGGGCGCTTGTACCAAATCTATCCTAAACAAAAACAACGAAGGAGGAGCGCGAACTCGCGCGGGGACACAAACGGAAAAGGGGGGGGAGGGGCGGTGGGGGAAAAAGTCGTGTCGTGGAGCAAGCCTGAGGCCAGAGCGACGAAAAAACTGAGGGTGGCGCGAGCGGACCAAGGAAAGAAGAATAAGGTGTCGGAAGTGACCAAGGGAGGAAGGGAAGAGACCTATGGAAAACCTGTTCAAAAAAAAACAGGCGCCTTAACGACGAAAAAAAACCCCGCGGCGAGCGTGCCCCGTCTGGTCAAGCGGGAAAGAGACGAAAAAAAAGATCAGGAGCGAAAACACTGGAGGGGGGGGAAAAAAAATGGACGGGGGCAGCATCCTAGCATCATCTGAGAGCGGTGGGGGAAAGGGGGGGGCCGTGTCTTCTTACCTGGAGGCTGGCACGGAAAACGCAGGATGAGGAAACTAGTTTCAGTGAAAAATAGGGCGTGGAGGAGGGGGGGACAAAACAGACCATTTAATAAGCGGCCTAAGCCAATCTCGAGGAATTTCTTGATAACTCACCTGGACTGGGAGAGGGTCAAGCCCAGAATTCCGTCAAAGGAATAAACCAGAAAACAGCGGGAAGACGGGGATAGAAGGAATCTAAAAAAGATGCGAAAAGACACTGTCTTCCTCCTTCCAAGAGAAGGCTTCGTGGAAGCTACTCTTTGGAAAAGCAACTAACGAGAAAAAGGGATAAGGGGAACTTTCGAACATTTCTTCCATGGTCCGGGGCCACAACGGGTAGTGAAACGCCGGGGAAGGAACCACTGTGGTAAAAAACCTCATGACAAGAAATTATAGAAAGGGAAAAAAAAAATAAGGGAGGTTCCTTACTTTCTAGCAAAAAAACGGAGGGGTTAGAAAAAAAGAAAGACAAGAGTCTGGAAGACAACAAGTCTTGGCTTTAAAAAACTGGGGACTAGAAAATTTAAAGAGTTTACCCCTGAGGAAAGGAATAGGAGACAGGGAACCTGACCGAAGGCTTGATAACTTGAGTCTAAACGACGTAAATTCGCTTAGGTGGTCTGAGGGGCGACTCTTAGCGCGTAGCGCCTACTAGTTTGAAAAAAAAGTTTTTAGAGGGACTGAATCCAAGGCTCTAGGCGACGTTGAAAAAAACGGGATAACAAACGCGGGAAAGAAGGTATACCAAGGGAAAATGAGTAAAAGGAGACG
>Ga0179591_1294794_pt1 | contig 15230 bp, 13 predicted proteins | sample CZOMad2_1_08_16f_FD_182891 | JGI IMG/M metagenome (GOLD analysis project Ga0179591, IMG submission 182891) | Vadose zone soil fungal communities from Angelo Coast Range Reserve, California, USA - CZOMad2_1_08_16fungal (PacBio error correction) | ecosystem: Environmental > Terrestrial > Soil >...
AGTCTTTGCACGATTCCACGTATCGAGGGGCGGGGGGGCCGCACGGCTCACCTCCTGTTCAGTTGGCCAAACCTGCCTATTGGGGAGAATGACTCCAGGGTTTTTGTACACCGGAGGAGCATTCCCCAGGAGCGGAGGAAAGGAACCAGGAAGAAAAAAAATGGGCCGGTACGTTTTTGGGGGGTGCATCAGGCCCATAAGGAAGTTCTGGGAACCGTGTAGGTCACTGCCAACACACACGACGTTCAAGCTGGCGTCATAAGGAGGCAGCCTCCAGGGGGATATCCCGGGGAGGACCTTTGTACAGTAAAGTCAACGATGGACAACTACAGAGTTTCCCGAGACAAAGGGGAACGTGTAGGTTGACGTTCTGGCCAAGGACGGGGGGAACACAACAAGGGTGGGGTGGGTGAACTATTCGATTGAACGGTTTAGCGTCGGGAAGACAACTGACGTTTATAGGTTCTTCTTGGGGGGAGAAACCCCAGTTGTGAAATGACGACCCGACTCCGGGCCGTACCATCCAATGATGAGGAACAGTCAACCCAGGGGGGGGGACAGGGGGGGGGGTCGGGGTGCTTCTACCAGTGAAAAGAAGAAAAGGGGAGGGGGAAAAGAAAGGCCCCTCAACCTCCAGGGAAAGGTAAAAAAGAGGGGTTCAGTTCATCGCTAAAAAATCTAGAGCCATCCAAGAATCGGGGATGCCATTGGTCGGTCAGTACAACCCTGTTCCTAAACAACTCAAAGAACGCGTCAAGGAACCAAACCTGAGTGGCTGTGGAGGGGGGAGGGAAACCGAGGGGGGTATCCCTAAGACGAAAAATGTCGTCATGGTTGGTCTAGAGCACACTGGGGTAACCAGGAGACTTTCGGAACTCCTCCACAAAGCAACAAGCCCAAAGATCACGAGGGGAAGTGAAGTACAAGGTATAAAGTATTCCAGAGGAAGGATGGATTGGTTTTTTGAGGAAGGGCCTTCAGTGGGGGGGGTTGGGGGGGGTGAGGACAGTGTGGGATCACACGGCGTGGCCCCTTCGCAGCAAGCACTGCCACAAAAAGAGGACAATTTGAAAAAAGCTCCTAAAGAATGAAGGAAAAGAAGGCCTAAAAAGAAGATCAAAAATATCTACCTCACGTCAAAGAGTATCAAATGGGAACCTTGGGGGGGGAAATGGCTTCACCAAAGAAAGGAAAAGTGAATGTCAGAAAAAAAAAAAGGGGAAATTGTCGATTCACAAATCTCAGAACGGACTGGGTTGTGACAAAAAGATGCAACCGATGGACCCTAGAGAAAAGGAATCTGTGGTATAGTTTTACGGTTAAGACGAGTTAAATATTGTCCGGGAGAGGTGGTGACAAGAACCCTGGGGAAATGGACCATTCCGCACAAGAGGGCAGCAACAACAAGTCGGACAACAGCGGGTTGAAAGAAATAAAAGAAACCGACACCAGCATCCCTCTGTAGGAGTTGTCTTTGGGGGAAAGGAGAAATTAATAAAAGGAAGGGGGAAAGCTGTGAACCCAAAAGAAGACTCAGTAATCAACCCAAGAAACCTTCCAACAAGGAAAACGGGAAGACAACCCCCCCCCGATTTTCAAGTTTTTAAAAAGGGATGGAAAAAGGGAAAGCAAGGAAAAACGGGGGGCCAATAAGACGAAAAACAAATCAGCAACAAAAACAAAGATTAAATGAAAAAATATATATCGCAAACTTTTCTTCCATAACAGAGGGACTTAAAGGACGGGACGTCGCCAACACAAAGTCTAGAAAGGTAAGCAAAGACAAGGACAAACGGGGCAAGAGTTCCGGTGACTCGTTTGTGTCCCGCTTTCCCAACCGTATGGGAAGGGGATTAGGGGGGAATTTATTGTTAACACAGCACCACCATCCGAAGCGGCGATGTTAAAAAACCATAAAAAGGGGGGCGGGGGTTAAAAAGGTTTGGACAGACAGACTTTTTGTTGCCATACGGCCTTGACTGGGCGTCGAAAAAAATCCAGGGGTAGGTGAAAGAGTCAGTTGACCACTTGTCAAACAAGTCGGTTCACCGCAAAAAAGAACCCAGAGGCGAATCCCCCACGTGGGACGAGGGAGGAGGTTGCACAGAAAAAGTCCGTTGGACGACAAACTGCTTTGAAAAAGACGAAGACAATGTTAAGGAGGGATCTAAGGCAAAAAACATATGCTGCCAGGGATGACCCAATTCATTGTCGGGACGAGATATGTGAATTGGATATTTGTTAGAATTAGCCCATCTAGGCGAAGATTGTAAATGTACGTAAAAAAGAGGGAAAGGGCCATGGCCAAACTCAGGTGGTGTGAAGTGGGGGTTTTCCTGAGCCGACGGTTCCCATTTGGACTGGTATGACGAGCCGGAGAAGAAAAAAACAAGTCGAGTGTGGGTCCTTTATAAACAATGTTAGAAAAAAAAGGGCGGCCACTTTCAAGGTTACCCTGTTGGGGGTAAAAAGTGAGCAGGTAGGGGGTGTCCTTGTGGCCCATTGTGCCAGCACGACAGTCAAGGAGAAAAAGTTTTCACGGGAAACACAGAAGTACGAAACGAATGGAAGCGTAAGGAGGGAAAGAAAGGGTAGGTGGGTGTAACTAAGGAAGCCAGTAGAACGAAACGGGCATGGACTGGAAAAAAGGGAAAAGGAACTGAGTAGGTAGGCGGAAACGAAAGATGAGACTTGGGGGGGGCAAGGGGAGGGAACTTTTTGATGCATCGCGAGGGCCGGAGACACTGAGTTCGGCATACCCCAAAAAACAAAACCACCCTATAATGACTGTATAAAAAAAGGGAGGGGAACCAGGAGGGGAGGTGTCATCCAACATTACAGCCAGGGGGGCTGCAAGGACCTATAGGCACAGGGCAGTCCTGAGGTTGGGATGATGAAACGAAGACTCTGTAGAAGTCTAAAACGGGATCCCAAAAAAGGATGGGGGAAGGAAGGTGGAGAGAGGGGGGGGGCAATACAAGACAACGACAAAGGGCGCCTGAATTCCAAGAGCGGGTAGACCACGTGGGATGGAAAAGAGGGGGGCGGTTACTGGCTGAATGGTTTGGAGAAAAAAAAAGAAAAAGGGGGGGGGGCTCTGTTTATTAGGGGGAGCAAACAGTTTAGACTGTTGTGGACATAGAAGGAAATAAAAGGGAATCGAAAAGATCTTTTGCAAGGCGTCACAACAATAAAAATTACAGGGGTAGAGATGTTGGGGGGGTCAAAAACTCACAAATAGGTCCCGGGGGGGGGCTTAGTTTGGGGTGGACCCGGAAGAATTATCACCCGAGGAAAGTCCACTTGTAAAAGTCAACTGAACGACCGGGAAAAAACCTGGAGCGGGTTTGAAAAGGGGTTAAACGAGATGTGGAGAGTAGCAGGCGTGGTAGGGAACTGACCTACAGTTGAGAAAAAAGGGAAGAAAAGAAGAATCATAATAACGAACTAAGGGGGGTGGATCATACTCGAGTCCACGAATGGAGAGAGGGTGCTGAGGAACCTGAAGGCCTGCTCGAATGTCGAGCGTGTCCTTGGGGGGGGAAGGTGGAGTGTGGGTGTATGGGAGTTCTGACTGGAAAAGAAGAAACCTATTTGATGGTTTTAGTTTTTCACAAGGGGAGGGGGTTGTTTTGTGAGAAAAGGTGCTGGAGATACTGTCGGACGGAAGACTTTAAGTGAGGGGCCGGACTCACGAGAGATCGAGGAGAAGATAAAGTATCAAAATGAGAAATCTACACAAAAAAAAAAGACAGGGAAAAAAAAAAAAAAAAAAAAGGAAAAAGAAAAAAAAGAAGTAAAGTAGGGAGAGAGATCTGAAAAGGAGAGCCACCGAACTGCCGAAAAGTTCCGAGGCACCCACATTCTCTTCCCAAAGAAAAAGGCCCAGGTGATCGGGACCAAATCTGAGCTCCAAAAAAAAAGAACAAACGTCCAGGAAAACTAACCGAGTCAATCCAAAAGGTTCTTGGAACAGGGAACAGGAAAACCTTGTACTCACAAAACCCGCCTTCCATACAGGACACATTAACATTGAGGGGAAACAAGGCCGACTGTGCTTCTGGAATCGGGTACTCTTGGGGGGGACTACGGTAAGAAGCGACAACTCAGGGGGGGCAGTATGATGGAGAAAGTGGTCACCAAAGGCTTCCTGGGGGGGGAAAAGAAACCAGGTAGACTTACACGAGAGGGAAATCTCCGAATCACGAGACGCAACCGGGTAAGGTAAGAATTTCCTTGGCCAGGGGTAGGGCAAAGGGGGTGGGTGTGGGAAGTTGAAATTTTTTAAGCCATGAAAGTCCCCGCAGTGGGCGGACGACTTAGAGGTTAAAGGTTACATTTTTAGTTGGGGGGGGGGGACCTGGCACCCCAAGAATACCATGTGCTTTTAAAGGGCTACTCGAAGGGCCAACCGAAAACCAGGTCAAACACGGGCCGGCCAGGTCCTCAACTACCAAGAAAGCCTCATGACTAACTTTGGGGGAAGAAAACTTAAAATATACGCGATGATGCCTCTTAAGGGGCGTGTGAAGTATGGGAAAGGGGCAAAATGGCATACACGAAGGGAGCACAGGGAAGGAGTAGCAAGTGTACGGCACAGTGGGTTTAACTTCGGAACCTCGGGGAGGGGGTGAGTCGGGAGGCGTTTGTCTGGGGGGTTTATGAAGAAACTACTCGGTACAGTCCTTGGAACGGTCTTGGGGGAAACCAATTCGAAAGACACTGGGCCCACGGGGGGGGGAACGTGGGCTACTCCCTGACCGTGCAAAGGATCAAAATCCAAAAAAAAAAACACAACTCGGGGAAGAAGCCCTGAACAGTAACGACACAAGCGGGCTTCCAGGTAGAAAACGAAGAAGAAAAGGGCCTCGAGAGTCAAAAAAAACCGGTACCGCGCAGACTTCTCAAACATACAAAAGGAGGGCTGACAAGGGTCAACTGGCGGGTCGTAGGGGAAACAGTGGGGAGAACAAAAACGACCATGTAAGGAAGGGTCGATTTAGGAATGAAACAAAAAGACGCCCGGGGAAAACGGGAACCTCAGGGAAAAAAAGACCCGGGGGGAGCACGCATTGAATCCGGGACAAGGGATAAAAAAAAAGTGGTTTAGGGGTTGAAACAAAAAAAAAAACGGCAAGAAAAGCCCAAATCCAATTGACTGGCAGGAGAGCACAAAAATTCACACCAAGAAGGACATGGGGAAGGACTCAGACGTCAAGAAATGCTGGCTCAACTGTCAAGCACGCCTCAGGGGAAATCATAAAATTAAAGGGGGGCAGAGCAAATCCAAGTTCAAGGCCTTCATCGGGGAAAGACCGATACACATTGCCTAGTTAATCCACGAAAAGGGGTTTTGAGGGAAAAAAAAGAGCACCATCAAAATTACGTGGGGAAGGGTTGAGATTTGAGGTCTGGAAGGAAAAGAAGGGGGAGGGAAACTTTTAGTCACAGAGATTGACCACAAATAAGAACCACAAAAAAATCGTCACAGTCCGAAGGGCATAAAAACGGTGAAGCCAGGGGGACATCAAGCACAGGGAGACGCGGCTAATGGGGGGAGAAAATGGAGACGTTAATGGCCACGAAACTCTTAAATGGAAGAGACCCCCACCAAACCACCCCCCCAAAACAAAAAAAAAAAAAAAAAAAAACGCCCTAACTATTACCGGGGTTCAGGGGAGGGAAGGTTGATAAGTGCGGTCAAACTCAGCTGTCCAGAGATAAGGAACGGTAAAAAACCAAAAAACAACAAAAGGAGAAAGGGAAAAAGAAAATCAGGCAAACCCGGAAACTTGTTAGGGTCTGGTTAATAGCTTTGTACAGAACACGGGCATAAATGGGGGAAGCCAAAAAACCAACAGATTCTAAATTCCATCCAAACAAAAAACCATTTTTGGGCTTGGGGCGTAAAACGAGGACGTCATTGTGACATTTACATGACCTTTGGTTTATTGGGGGGGTCTTTGGGGAAAACCCAAAAACAATGAGATAAGCGGCTCGGACTGGGTCCCATTCTCGCTGGTCTGGGGGGAAAAGATTGACGACTTTTTTGGTTGCTGCGTGCTGCTGGAAGGCAACTTTTCTGGAAAAATTTTGGTGCCGAGCCTTGTTATTGTGTCACTTAAAAAACAAACTGAACCAAAGGTCCACAAAGAGGGAAAAGGTCCCGAGTTGGGGATGTGGTCGTATAACAAAAGGGGGGGAACCAAAAAGGGGCGCGGGACAAAGGTTATAGCATGGGGACAGGGGATTCACTTCAAAAAAAGGGAAAAACTTCACACGTAAAACCCATTAAAGGGGTTGATAGATTGGAACGATGTAGTTATATGAGGGCCCGGCCAAGGTGGGGGGGCTCGAGAGTCATTTACAGTGGTTGCATGGTGGTTGATGACCCAATCGTTGGCAATTACGTGGAGATAAGTGAACGAAGCTCGCCAAGGAAACCATAGAAGAGTTGTGGGGGATCACTTTATCAAACAATCCCCGATTCGACGGGATGTGTTTTGGGAAAGCTGGAAAAAAAAAAAAACAGCATTCAGGGTGACCCAGGGGGGAAGGAGACCCTCCAATACAAAACGGACAAACTACGCAAAAAAGCCAGGGAATCATAGTCAGGTTTTGGGAGTTGAAAAACAGGGGGTGAAAGGACGGAGAGACCGTGTGGGGGGCATCTTATGAGGGGGGGGGCTGGCGACGACGACGACGGTATCGGGCATATCATTAAGGAAGGGTGGGGGAGGGGAAAAGTTTTTTGTTGGTGGACACCACCGCGTAAAGGGGGGGGAAACACCCAACCAGGGAACACCCAGTGAAAACAAGGGGGACTGGCAGAAGAATTGGCACAGGGACGAATTCGTAGAAGAAAGACCACGTACCTCCCCGCCTACCTCAATAACCAAAAAACGAGGGGGTTGGGGACGACGCCTAACACACTTACTCTCAATTCTACTGGAACCCACCAGGGTGGGTTTATAATCTGGGTGGGTCCAGAAGAACGGAACCAAAGGCCATAGAACAAGCTAGTAATCGGGACGTTCAACGAAAAAAGGTCATTTGGGGATCAAAGGAGGGGAGAAATGCTTTGGGGGGGTAGGTAAAACAGAGGGGAAGCGGTGGGTTTTGCATTAAGAGAAAACACCATCGAAATCGTCTTGGGGGGTGAGGTTAAAAAAAAAGACCGTAGTGGGGGGAAGTCCCGGAGCCTTGTGTGAAGCAAAAGCAGGAAACCCTTAAAAATCCAGGTGGGTTGGGTTAAAAACCGAAACAGAAAAGGAATATTAGGCCAAACGAAGGCCCACCAAACTGTCAACTTTAAATTGAAGAAACAACCAGGAAAGGGGGCATGTTTGAGAAAATATTTGCCCTGAGTGCGTTATGATCCGGCATGACACCCCGCCGCCGGGGAATACAGGTTGTGTAGGGATTTCACATGAATCAAGTGGGGTGACTGGCCGCAAAAAACGGTCCGGTGGAGACCAAAGAGAATTCCGCTGTGGAAAAATCAAACGGGGATGAAAAAAGGGGGGGGGTTGCTAATTGCAAAAAAAGAAAGGAAGTAGGGAAAATGAAGGTGGACGGGGGGGGGGCCCAGAAGGGTTTTGGTTAACAATATGTTCGCAGCACCACGGCCTTTAAAAGGCAACTGGGGATGCGCGGTGGGATGGAGTGCAGGGAAGGAGCCCCTGGAGACTCTACTCCAACAGCATTGTATATAGGAAAAGTCTATGATAAAAAAGCGCCAATGAAGGCACCAGCCGAAACTTCCAGTCAGAAACATAACGTAAAAAAATCATAAACGACCAACAAGAGGTCAAAAAAACCTGCCCTTTTACCAAACGGAAAACACCTACACCACTTCAAAGAACGTCTTTTTTTGGAACTCCCTCCGCCTTTCAAAAAAAAAAACACAAACCCCCCTCCAAACACCAGGCTTTCTTCCAGAAAACGACCTCTTGGTCGGGGGGGTCTCAAAGCGACCTTTGGAGGAAAACGAGTCCAAAGCCACCAGTCATGATTCGTTACTTGAAACCCAGCCGGGGGAGGGCTAGGTCCTCTACCTAAAGCGAGGAGATCATTTGGACACTAAATCAGTCTTCAACAAGAAAACACCGTGGGGTGAATCTCAAGGGTGGGGGGAAAGTTTCCAGATTTTGGGAATCTAGGTTGTGGGGGTGAAAACCCACTCCCGAAGCGGGGTAGAAAAATGAAACTGCTAGGACTGTAAAGGTGTTTACCGAACCGCAGAGCGTAGGGGTGGCGAATGACCTTGGTCGAGCGCGAAAAAAACCCACCGACTTGATTAGCGGGGGAAAAGGAAAAAACTAAAGCATCCAGCCAGGAAGATATCAAAAGGGGAGCCCTTTTGTCGCGGAAGAAAACTATGAAGATAATGTAAAAACGAGGCTTTCCTTGAAGTATAACGGGTTTCGTGAACAGGAAACACAATGGGAGGATGGTTACTACGATACGGAAAAAACAGTGTTGCAGGTCTGGCCACGGGGGGGAATTAGTCTTTGACCGGCGTCAGTGGGGGATGACGAAAAGGAAGGGGTCGTCCGTACAATTCTTCTGCCAAACCATGGGGGAAGTTGGGTTCAGTGGGGTTCTATCAGGAAAAGGTACGGAGTCAGGTCACACTAAAAGGGGGCAAAGTCGTCAGGACTAATACGTCCCGCGAGACCGCCAAGCAGCCCTCTCTCGTTCGGAAAAAAGATGGCGCCTCAAAACAAACAAAAAAAGAAGCAAAGAAACTTAACTGACGATTAAGGGGCAGGGTAACCAAAAATCAAAGGGGCCTACGAAGACCGACGGGGATGTGGCTGCAAACTTTCACCATTTACTTAAAGGCTCGAGGAACAACAAGCCCCCTGACCAATGGGAATTATAAGAAACAACAAGCAGGGATAGGGGTGGGGGGGGAGTGGAATCAATCGTACCCTACATAACCGGTAACCCTATCACAGAAAAACACAACAGAAGCAAGAGGTCTAGTTCCTAAAGTCAAAAAATCAAGGGGACCAAGCACTCCAACATGGCGCCACGAACGGGCGTAGTGCAAGGGATCATGACCTGTTGCATTGGGTGCCGCAAAACCCCGTGAGCATCGTGGCGCTATAAGGTCTTGTTTAAAAAAGGGCCAGAACGACTTGGGGGGGGGGGGAAACTAGCAAACCTATAAAACCAAGGCCAGGTGGATCTGGGAAAGCGAAGACTGTTATGTGGAGGGGAAGGAATGTCAATAAACGGTAGATGGGCGAAGGCGGCCCAGAAAAGAAGCAGCCACCGTCATTCGGTTAAACAAAAACTGAGGAAACGTTATCCTCAAAAAAGCTGGTGTGGTGCTGGGTCAAAGAAAGATAATTACAACAAAAAAAAAGGGTTACGGGAAAGCGTGTGAACAAAACCTGAGTCCAAAAAGAGCTGACCACGGGGCCCGGAAGAATGACGTGAAGCTGTTGGGAAGTAATGCACATCAAAAAGCTTCCAAGCGGGGAATGGAAACAGGGAAGACTCTATCAAAAAACAACAAAAAATAGAGTAGTAGGGTGACGTCACAGCGTGGAAGGGGGGGACCTAAGCTGCAAACTCTTCGAAACCAAGGTCATTTTTCAATCCTGACCCAAAAGAGTGGAGGACGAGTCAATTGTGGATGGGTCCCGTGGTCATTTTATATCTTTGGATTAAAGGTTTCTTTCTTTTTAAACAAAAACATAAGCGGCCAATGATGACCTCAAAAGGTACGTGTGTGGAGGGGGGTGTACCCAGAAAAGAAAAAAAAATGGGGACGAGGTTTTTTTGGGCGAAAATAGGCCTTTGAAAGGATGTCAAAATCGAAAAAGTGTGAGTGTCATGGACCTTGGTGAAAAAAAGGGACAGGGGAAAACTATACAGACTTCCAGGAAAAACGTACAGGAAAAAAACGAATGTGGAGTGGGGATTTAGGCAAAAGGGCCTTTTCTAAATAAAAAATCAAAAGGGAGAGGGACGACTGATTGGAATCCGATTGTAAAACCTCAAAACCCACTGCAAGAAGGGAAAGATTGAAATATCTTGGGAGAATAAGGTGAGAGGGGGGGAGGCCAATCTGTAAAAAGTTGAAAAGAAGAAGGGGGGGTTGGCCGGGGGCCATGGACCTTCGTTTGGAAAAAAAAAAATGTTTGATCTAACTGGCAAGTTACGTTGGGAGATAATGGGCGGTGAAAAAAAAAAAACCAATACAGAGGGGTATAATACTGGAGGGAGAAACGGCTTGTCCAATGAGGTTCTGCGTTGAGAGCAGGGTCCGGCATGGTGGGGATGGAAACTCACAGAAAATATTCTCTCCCACAAGTATCACAGCCCACAGGTAGGGTCAGGATTTTGGGTGATAATCGTGGTAAAGACTACCGAAGATATGTTGAGAAGCTGGTCTTGGCCACGGTAAGAAAGGGAAAGACGATGAGAGAAAACGTTTCCAAGTCCTTTGTTTTTTTTAAGTGGGGGGGGGGGATTCATAGGAAAAAAACCGTTCGGAGTCAAGGGGGAGCAGAGCAAGAACCAAGGAAGAAGGTGGACTGGCCGAGAGAATTGCGTAAGACGTTTCTATAAAAACCAAGAGCCCGGCTCACTAAAAAGAAGACAGAAGCAACGCGGGGTTTCTATGGGACCGCCGAGTAAGTGCAAAATAAACCTCCACAGTGGGAAAAAAAAGGGCTGTGTTTCGAACCAAAGAGAAGAACACGGAGCCAGAGCCAGCAAAATCGTAGGATGACGGAGAACGGGGAAAAATGACTGGGGGGATCAAAAATGGCTGTACTGCATTGTAGAGGAACCCGCAGTGGAAAAATTTGTGAATATCACGTAGATAACTTGTTGAAAACCTTACCCGGTTCCTCGCGAATGGTACGGGAACGGGCAAGAAACGTCGTAGGTTTTGACCCAAACTGAATGACATCCACATAGAAAGGGGTCCCAATGAAGAAGGGGAAATTCCGAAAAGTCGGGGTGAACAAGGGGGGGGTAAGAAGATGGTGACCTTTCAAAGGGGGGGGGGGGGATGAGTCAGGGCAGTAGGACGACGAAACAGAAAAAAAGAAACAGGTGGATGAACTGTTCATCGGAAAATTCAGTGGGGTTCTTGACTCATTGTAGGAGAAGGTACACCACCAACCAGAAATAAAAACCCGCGACTTTCAAACATAGACCGGGGAACTTTAGGGGGAAGGGGCGGGTGTGGGGGGGAGAAGGAAGTAAAAAAATTAGGAACGTGAAACCGTGATTGAAGATTGGTTGGGGGCAGAAGAATAATTGTTTTGTGGTTGGTGCGAAGAGGCGGGGCGAGAACAGGGACCTACTATGAAGGGTTGGGGAAGGTAAGTGCGTGGAACTTTGCTTTTGACACTAAAACAATACGAAAGGTGAATCTTCCTAGAAAAAAAGAAAAAAAAAGGGAAGAGGGAAAAGGCTTTCAGGGAGACATCTTGGCAAAATTCCACAGAAAAAAAAAAAATCAACGGGCCCTCGACACCCAGAAAGGGCGTCTCGTCCACAGACTGACAACAAAAAAGGTGAGTCCAAAACCAACCAACCCAGCATCGGAAAGGTTTTTACTCTCACGAGAGTGACGAACTGGTCTCCACAACACAGAAAGAAATCCACAAGTAAATTGACCCAAAAAAAACAAAGAGAAACAGAAATAAGCCGGGGCGTGAAGGGAATCAAGACAGAGGAAGAAAGTCAAATAAAAAAGAAAATATTGTCCGGTTGTCACCAGGGTAGACGTGCATTGAGATAAATAAACCTAACTAGGTCGGGAACTACGGGCACATTATCGCAACGCCCCCTTTTCAACCAGTCGGAAGGGCCTTTTGGGGGGAAAGACTGGCTGGTTGGGGGGTCAAAAAAAAGATTCAACGACAGGTGAGAGGGCCAAGGCAATTCTCAGTACTGTACTGGGTTTATTTTGGGGGAAGACAAAAAGAGAGGGCGGGGGGGGACTGTGGGGGGGGGGATCTCCCTCTTGAACCACCAAACGACTTTCTGGAGGTCATCAAAAACTAACAAAAACTGTGGGATAGCCAAACATGAAAAAGGGTGTTTTGTCAAGGGGGAAGTTCAAAAATACTACAAAGGAAGGAGGCTCAGACTGGATTAGAAAGTCTGACACTAGAGCCACAATGTGAAAAGAGGGGAAGTGGGCAGACGATGAGACATGTAGAAGGGAAAAAAAAATGGCAAGCCGCGGGGGTATCGGTATGAATTAAAACGGCTCAGTGGGTAACTAAAAAAAAACATTAGCGTTCAAGAACGTCAAGGCATTCAGGACCGACCAAAGTGACCAAAAAAAGGGGGGCTTGGGGAAGGGTGTCTCACCTCAAGTGGACCAAAAAAATGCTTGGGGGAAACCACTTCCAAGCTCACCACTGAAAAAGATAGCAACACTTGAAAGTCCATCAAAATCAAAAACTCTGAAAGCCCAGCCCCTCCTTTTATGGGCAACCAAGACTTCAACGATCGCCTGAAACAAAACAAACCTTAAGGGAGAGGAAAGATCCCTGTCAGGGTTAGTAAAAACTGGGGATACAGAACGGTTCGTCTGGGGGTAGGGGACTGACAAAAAAATTAAACAACAGGAGGGGGGGGCCCGCCTAGACAAAAAACAAACGACAGGGGGTAAGGAAAAAACTTCAGGGGAAAAACAGGAGAGTGACAGTATAAAAAACAAATAGGTTTTTCAAGCGACGCGGCAGAAAGATGATCGCAGTGCAAAAGTTAGCAAAAAAAAACACCACGAGGGGAAAACATTTGCTCGACGGACACTAAATGCATGCCATCATAAAAAAAAAAACCTTCTCTTGGCACAGGGCCGCGTAATCGATAAATGAAACCAGGGGAAAGGGGGAAGGGGGGCTACAACTTGGAAAAGAAAAAAACCTATATTGATGGTTCAAAAAGTCGGAACGGTAAAGAATGTTCTATTGCCACTACATCACCCTAAAACATGCCGTGGGGGGAGATGGTGATCTGGGGGGGGGGAAAACTGCCGTGAAGATAGTGAAATGCAAACAAGGGGAAAGAGACCCGGAAACAGACATCAAACGAATTAAATAAGAAAACCCTCCCTGTAACACATCCTGCTTTAACACTCTTTTTTTGTTCTGGGTCTCAAAGAAGAAAAAAAGGAAGCCAAAAAGGAATGAAGGGGTCAAATTAATTCAAAGGAAGGGCGGGACCTGCTAGCCCAGGAATCTACTAAGGGTCCATATTATTATTCTGACATTTGTGCAAGAAATAAAAGTAAGGGGAAGATATAGTATCAACAACCGAAAACTTGAATAGGAGAGAAAACCACGTATGAGAGGTGAGACCATCCTCCTTTCCATAGATTAGGAACAGCCAATAGACTGAAAAATGTCAGATTGAAAAAAAAAGGGCCAAGGGAAAGAGTGGCAAGGGTGGTGACGAGGGAAGAATTCTGGGGCAGTTTTGTCCCGATACTGTAATTTCTTCTTTTCAGGGGGGGAAACCAACAGAACAACACCAAACGAAAGAAAAGACCGGCGTGGGAGCGGCAAAACCAGCAATTCGTGGGGAGGCTATCTTTCTTTAAAAAAAAAAAAGTGGGGAACCCCGACGGGGGGGGACGAAAAGGGGGTGGGGTTTTGCGAAAAAAAAAAGGAGATGGATCTGGAGAGAAAACACCAAGGTTGGGGGGAACACCGACAAACTTTGCAAAGAAAGGGTTCCACGCAACAGGAATTAAAAAAAGAAATAGCAGAACGAGGAAATGGGAATGGGCAAGTGAAGAAGAAAAATGAGCCGAAGGGGGAAAACTGCTTTCACCAGTAAATAGCGGTGAACGATGGAGTCAAAGGCCAGAAAAAAAACCACCGCCAGGTCATTGTTCTTCGATTGATAGAAACAAACTGAATTCCCGGGGGCCTGGAGTATTGAGCGGCGGCGAGAGAGTACCACGGGGGTGGAGGTGCTACGAACTGGGACATAGGGGGGTCTGATCTGGAAAGAACGCCCCAGAAAACCCAATGATCAAGTGGTGTAGTTGAAAGGGGGACCGGGCGTGAGACAGGGAAAGGTGGAAGAGACAGGGCCTGAAATTTTGTGTGTTGAAGAAACCCTCCCCAAGAGGAGGTGAGGGGGTTTGGCCTTCAAAAAAAAGGAAAGAACACCCAAATTAGAAACAATTAATTGGGGGGAAGCGTGAAAAAAATCAAACGCCGAGGGGGGAATGTAATGGAAGAGATTAGTGAGGGCGGGAGGGTACAATCAGAAAAGTATGTGAACCAGGTCTATGGGAAAAAAGGGTTAGGAAAAGGGGGGTCACCAGAAGAAAGGTACTGGGACGCACTTGAAAGAAAAAAAAAAAAAAAAAAAAAAAAGAAAAAAGGTAATGGTTGGGGCTTAGAGAATGGCCAAACACGTTGGGGGGAAAGTGCAGCCCCCTGCACTCCCTTGACCGGATAAAGCCCTACGAGAAAAAACACCACGGAAAGCGCAAAGGGGGGGAGACGCTAAAAGTTTAGTGGCTCATATAAAAAACAACCAGGGGGCAGATCGGGGGGGAAGAACCCAGAAGGGGAATTCACGGAAAGAATGAATCACCATCATATAAATGGTAAAGGGATGTTAGTTCCTTGAACAAAAAGGGCGCATGTTTGGAGAATAGAAACGGAGGGGGCCAAAAAAAAGGGGGGAGCAAAGTCGTGGTGGGAAGGAGAATTTCATCGAAGACATTCTGGGTGAAGGGAACCAAAATAAGAAGTAAAAAAAGGGGTGGACTCAAGGGAATGGGGTTCCAGCACGCGAAAATTTCTGATGGGTGGGGTTTGACCAAAGAACCTGAAGTACAGGAACAAACAACCATGAAAAAAAAGGGACAAGGTAAACGGCCTGTTTGCTCTGGGTGCGAGAGATTGGGGACCAGGAGGACTGAGGAGAAGGCGTAAGGCCCCCGCATTGGGGGTGTTGGTGAAAAGGTTAAAGAAAATAATCAAGGGGAGTAAAAAAAAAAAAGTCACAAACTGTCCCACTCAAGTGGGTCTATGAGCAAGACTCTCAAGGAGAACCTGGGGGAAACGGTTGTGGGGGAGGAACTGCGTGGCACTGAAAAATAAGGGGGGGACGCTAAAAGGGGGCCCAGGTGTGGGGTTGCGGAGGCAACTGGGGGGGAAAAGGAAGATGGACGAAAAAGGGGAAAGTTAAGGGGCACTGATTTTACGAAAGGCCCCTCATTT
>Ga0179591_1180332_pt1 | contig 15226 bp, 20 predicted proteins | sample CZOMad2_1_08_16f_FD_182891 | JGI IMG/M metagenome (GOLD analysis project Ga0179591, IMG submission 182891) | Vadose zone soil fungal communities from Angelo Coast Range Reserve, California, USA - CZOMad2_1_08_16fungal (PacBio error correction) | ecosystem: Environmental > Terrestrial > Soil >...
CCAAAAAGTAGAGAAGAGCGCTCCGCCAGATTGACTAATACTCAGATACTAAGCTGAATAGACAGGAAGCCGAGTCAGGGCAGACGAGGCATGAGGGTAGACAAAGGGACTTTCCTCACAAACGATATCCTGCCAGAAACGGGACAATGAAAGAAACAATATATTCCCACCCTTTAAACCATGCAAAAATGAAACAGAGGGGAAAAGCCTGGAAGAGGCCGGCAGGGAAAAGGGGAACCCGCGATAAAAACCTTCCCGTGGCTAAAGACGTCATCTAAGAAGATACGGTAGACGATTCGTTCTTCGAATGGGGGAAAAAACGGGGGAATACTTCGTTCGAGGACCAGTGCAAAAACGGAAACTGCCAACTTCCTCACCTTGGCAAGCACTACTCGCCACCGACAGAAGAAGACGAAAGAACGGACACCTCTTCTTCTTACTCTAAACACCACTTTAAGCCCAGATTCGGGTCCACGCGCTAAAAAACTGTAAAAACCCGTGAAAAAAGACGAAACTATACGAGGAGTACGCCATACCCAACCGGGGCAGACCAAAGAACTCCCTATGCGATCGGAGTACCGTGGGTTTGACAAACGCCCCAACCAAAAGCACCGTATAAGCAACATTGGTCCGTCGACAACCAAGTACCGCACGCCACCAAGTGTGCACAAGCACGGGAATGCTGGGCGGAACCGTCAAGAATTTACTACGACGGGCTACCACAACGGAGCCCACCGATTACTTGGATTTAACACGGAAACCGGGTACCGCTTCCGTACAAACGCAAAGACAGCATCTTAGCTGTCCAGAATGTAAAAATGACATTTTGTGGTGTGGGGAAAAAAAAAACTACCCCTTTTCCCTTTTGGAGGGGATCCTCTACTACTCGAGAGTGAACGCCCAACTTACCAAAGGCGACACAAAGCAAAAACAAAAGGCCAAAGGGCCATCGGCGTATATGGCAAGATCCGAAGAGACCAAACTTAGCTAAGCATCCAAAATCACTACCCCAACCAAATTCGGCACTATCCAACAAAGTCCCTTTCCTTCCCACAAGAAAACGCGAGCAGATTTGTGGTTGAAAAAGGAGCCATAGAAGCATCACCCGCGCTTCATCACCTCTTCGCAGAGGAGGGGACTCGCCGAGACAAAGCCTGGCGTCGAGATGCTACCGACAGACCCCCTGCCCGGCCTGACATAATGCAAAAAAGAGAAGCATAGCCTTCGCACAAAGATAAAGCAGACTCCAGCTGCAAAGAAAGAGGCCGGAAAAGGCGACGAATTGAACACAGGCACCCAGGTCAAACTGGATGGACAGATGACGGCCTTTCCATGTCCAAAAGGAGGGAAGAACAAAAAGCTCGAAAAACGAAGATACCAAAACCGGGGCCCCCTTGTACACAGAACGAGAGGAATGGTCTACAAGTACAAATGACGTACCACATAAGAGTGCAGGTACGAAGGGAGCACCGGAGTGAAAACCTGTAATCCCAAAATTAACTTTAAACTCGTGGTCATACCAACTACTAAACTCTCTACGGTAAAAAAGGGAGCCAAAAAATCAACTGGCCGAGCTCCCCTGCAACAGCCGGGCCGTACAGGGAGACCCTCTAAGAAACATTTAAGCCTAAAGAAACGGAAACAGAAACGACAAAAGAACAGAGCACCAACTGCTCATCCGCAGCAACGCGTAAAAACGAGGAACCATGCTACACTCGGGATCACCTATGGGAGGGTGTCCTTGCTCACGGGATAACGGGTCAATGGACCTCCAGTCGCAAAAAAACCCCGCCATGTTCCTCGCCGACTTAGAAAGACCGGAATCAACAGCTATTGGAATCACTCTTAATTGTTTGACATGAACTAAGGGGTCCTGAGCAGGTCAGAGAGACGGTAATAGACCGGGGGTAGCCCAGTCCCGATCACTAAGGCCGAGAGAAGGACGTAACGTTCGTATGTAACCCAAGAGGAGGAATGAGACCGGGTCCCAATTCCCCGTATGGCATGAACTGTAACAAGCTGCCCCGACCTTCGGAGGCGCTCGGGAATCACTTGCACCGAACGGAGAAACGAAAAGAGCCTCAACCTTTAGCCGTTCATTTAAGAGAATACAAGGGGGTGAACTCCCTAATGGAGATGAAGGCCACAACATAACGGGAGCTCCCTCAGCCATGATACTGGGAGGATGCGCATTAGAAATCGGCCTCTCAATTCGACCCACTTCCAAACAAATCAGTGGGGAAACGTCCTTGTAAGTCACTGCATGCACGGCTTAAGGAGTGAAGAGACGGAACTCCCACTCAAGGTCCAAGAATAAGAATAAACCTGTTGCCTCTCCCAGGCAAAAGAAAGCTCCGGGCTTCATCGGTCTGGACAGCGTAAAAGTGACAATTGATTTAAGGTCCTGCAAAAAGGAAGGCTTACAACCGGACTGGGAACCTTTCCATAATAGGGGAGAAGGTAACCTAGGCCCGGGACGTATAGGGATGAGGGTAAGAAGAAACGAGCGGGGAGGAAAAGATGTCTATGCCCTGCCTATCCAGTGAAGCCGTGGGGTCGTCATTGACCAGGAGGAGGCTTGGGCCGATGAACTTGGAAGCTGCCCAACATCCGATCAATGAGAGGCGCTAAGGACACAAGAGCCTCTTTCTCGTGAGTCGGCCGGGGAGCGGTCCTAGCGTGGGTATCCGAGTTGCCTTCTTTTCTTTGTGTCCGCGGACAGAAAAATAAGGAAGCTACAACGAGGAAAGAGGGGTGGAGACAGTGGCTGGGAGGGTGATACTGACCAGTTCTTCTACCTTGGTGGTGTGTCCATATTGATTAAAGACATCGAAGAAAAATGGTTCAGGCTAGTGGATGGACCTGGAAGAAGGGCGGGGAGAAAAGCGTAACGCCCCTCGAGTATGCTATCAGAAACAGTCTATTCAAGGTGCATGGAAAAGGATAAAAAGGTGCGATATGGCGTATCAGAGGGAAGGAGGAGAGAGGCGCGCCATGGCTGGGATGGTACAAGTTGACCAGGGCTCTGAAAGGGGGGGACTTTTAGGTCAAATTGTACAAAGCCCGGGCGGGGTCAGGACGCTAACGTAGGAAGGGGGTGCTAGAGGAGCAATAAGAAGGCAGGATACCAGTTTTGCAAAGGGAAGCGTCCCGTTCCTATTCAAGGCAAGAAGAAAGGAGTGTGAGTCCAAGTCGTTTCCGGGAAAGAGGGGGTCGGTAATGAGCAAACCTGGTGTCTTTCGAGGAAATGGCGGGTGTGGCGCAAGTTTCTGTCAAAGGGAAAGGGGTGGGAAAAAAACAATGACAACTCCCAGAGGTGCGACCTTACTGGGTGCTTGTTATCCATCGGGTCGCTGGGTAGAGGAGTGGCAGTGGGGGGGGAGCAGGTCATGGTTGGCGAAAGGTCTGGTGCGGGGAAGTGGAGCGTACCCCTGGGGAAGGTAGATTAAAGGGGCCTGGAGGGGGGGGGGGGGGACTTGACCTGTCTTCAAGTCAAGGAGCTGGGGAGAACACGATCACGTACAGGGAAGGAACCCGGTTGCCACGAACTGAAAGGAGGGAGGAGGGGGGGAGCTACCTATCCGCAGATGAAGGGGGGTACTCACCTGTCCTCTTCCAAATTTTACTCTAACGAGGGGAGTAGGCGGTAAATTGGGGCGGTTTCCTTAGGTGGGGGGGAAAGGCAGACCGAACTTGTACTGTCAGCCCGGGGTTGGTGGGGAGGGGGGGGGAATAAGGCTGCCTTTCCTTTGGAAGACTCTGAGAAGGAGAGGGAGAGAGGGTTCGAGGCTTCGCGTCAAGATGTGGGGATTTGCGGCGGGGGGACCTAACGGGAAAACAGGAGGGACACACACTCGAGGGAAAGGGGCAGCGTGTCAAGGCCGAGGGAAGCATCTTCTAATACGGGAAAGTTCTCTTGGGGAGATGAGGGAGTAATGATCTAAGGGTCGGGGGCGGGCGGTAGGGCCTGGAGGTTTCGATGTCGCAGGGGGTCGGACTTCATGGCGAGGCTGAGGACGTGTGTTGCCATGTTGCAGGCGAAGAGTACACAGTCCTTGTTCTGTTTTCTTACTGGGTGGTAGAAGGGGGGAGTTCCAGGATAACTCGACAAAGTCGAGGTGAGAAAAGAAAATGGGGAAAAATCTGAAACAGTTTCAAGCGGTCTTCCTGCGGGGAGGACTGGGGAAAAAATCAGGAAGGGGACGGATGTCGGGTTGACGCGTTACCGTTGTCGGGGGCAAGATCAAAAGAGAAGGGGTGGGCGGGAGCTGAATAAGGAAGATGGTCAGGGCTTCTTCGCGCCAACTTTCAAAATGCTCTGGCAAAGGGTTGCTGGTGGAGGTGGTGGCCGGAATCTTTTCACAGGAGGGTGCGCGTGGAAGGAGGGGACGGTGGACACCAGGAGGAGTAGAGGGATCGCTCGCATTCGGAGGGAAAAAGGGTACGGAGTAAAGGAAGGGGCGGGCGTCAGGTACTGATTCTTGCGGGTCAAGGGTGGAAGATAAAACCAGAAAATGGGTGCGGGGGGCCGAGCCGGGGCCATCAAGGGAAGGGAACCAGCAGCCGGGTTCCAGGTTCGTCCTATTCGTCCTCGGGGGGCAGAGGGAAGGCAAAAGGGTGAGGACAGCGTTGGCATGGTATGCAATTGGAACTGGCCCTGCGGCAGAAGGGGGGCGGTCTTTTGTGAGGATGGGAAAGCGGAGAGCTAAGAGGAGAGAGAGAGAGGTGACACGCCTTCTGGGCCGGAAAAGAGGGGATAGGGGACGAGGTCCTCGCGAGTCACCGGGGGCTGGCAAGCCTGGTATTCACTTATTGGTTGAAACGGCTTGAATAGGGTCACTGTTCCGCCTACCATGGGGGGTGGGGTCATCGGGGCGGCCTCTGGTTAATTCCACCTCGCGACACTGCAACGTAACCCACCAGGAACGGCGCACCAGAAGGACCAAACGCCCCGAGGGCGAAGGAGATGAGACTAGAATTGAGCCGCTATTCGTCCATCTGTCGGAAAGGGCCTCAGGGCTGAGACGGGGGGAGATCAAGCAACAACAACAAATAGATTAAAAGAGAGATCACCTGGAAAAACCGCAAGAAAGGGGAAATCGCAACGGAAGGAATCGTACGCATCCCGGGCGGCCACATATCATCCTACTATTCATGTTGCCTCCATAGGGCCTGAGAAAAAGCATGCACAGTAAAGGGCTTAATTACCACCACTGTAGTCTGACCCGAAAAGTGAATCCTTTAAAAAAAAGAAATAGGGGCAGCAACACTGGACATACACCAGGGACGGGCCACCCGGATACGCCGGCGCTGCAATACTAAAAGGGGAGGGACCACGTAAACTATCAAAACGATCCCGGCGCTGACTCTTTCCCCGCGCATCCGTCCAAAGGAAGAAGGTAGGCAGCCAATTGCAACAAACAGCAACCCGTTAATCACCACCGACTCGACCCGAGAAGGAAATAAAGAAAAAAAAAAAACTGCGGCAACTCTCCAATGCAAGGGATGTGGCAAAACGTCTCGAAGACAAAGAGGGGGACAAAGAGCTGGGGCATTGCGTCCACCCAAGGTTACAATATAGAGCGGGAACGCGAAACAAGTCAAACCGTCACCAGCAAGACTACAGATGCGAGCTCACTAAAACCTCGACGACGCAGTTGTGAAAAAACAAGGCCCCCCCCAGCCACCAGTCAGAAAGCGAAGCTGGCCCACCAAATAAACCGCCAACCACTGAAAACAGCCGGAACTGTTCAGCCTCAGGACGAAAGAGAAAAAAAAGACGACACCCACCAGAAAAAAGGGACGATGGGAACAGCCATCCGTACTGCGGCTGTGCAAAAGAAGCAGACTACTAAGTCATGGGGAAAAAAGGAAGAGAAGACATGACCATGATACATGTGCAAATGGGGGGAATCCACGTCCTCGAAGTACTTGAACAAGGCTACCACAAGGGACTACAACAACAGCACAAGGAAGAACGAGGCGGGAGAGCGACTCCGAACTAAATTACAAGTAGAAAGGACACCGACAACTTCTCCTCGACACAGAACTCGTCACGGCAAGAACTCCCGAACAAAAAAAAAATCATATAAGAGAAGCAAAATACCCACCGGCGATGGACAGCAAACTCGTATAACCCTGCTTACAGAGCCTGCAGAGAACAAGCAAGCTAAACCTCCGTCTATGTGACACCGACTGCCCCCTACAAGGGAAAAAAGGGAAACAGAGAGTGGACAGACCACCTCAATAGCCCGTTCCGAAGAGACGGCAAAGAAGATCCAAGCGAAGTCATAAGGGAGGCCAAGACCTGCAACTTGAAGATATCCACTACCCAAATACCGTAGAGAAAACCCGCTAAACCAGGGCTTGAAAGGATGGAACTGTCCTTCCAGTAAAAAACCCGAGGAAAACAAGACGTGGATGAACTAAAACAGTAAACATCCTCCACACGCATTCCGACCCTTGGCGTCGAGTGGGCGGGGTCCATAAACATTGGGAAAAAGGTACAGGACCACTAGAACTTGCAAAAGGTTCTACTCAGGCAGATTAAGGTTTCCACCACCGAGAAAACATTACTTTTTTAGAGGTGGGACAGAACAGTCCCTCCGAGACTGGGGGAGAAAGGGAGATCACCCCAGCCTACTATTCCGGTAGGAGACCGGAGATAAAAGCATCCTCACGCAGCTAGAAAGGACCTGAAACTGTAAGGAAACCACGGAAACGGACCCACGACACTTACGTGGGGAAATCACCAAAAGGCTTAAATCCTCCGAGGAGCAAAAGGCAGGGGAGCACCAGGGGGGGTCAATGGCTCCCTGCAGTTCCGTGCCGAAAAGCGACGAAAAAAATCTAATCCACCGAAAGGGGAATCAAGGCCTAAAATGTCGGCAATGAAAAAGACACTATCTTCAAAAACCAGGGGACTCGGCCGAACAAGAAGGCTTGGCCGCTGAACGCGGAAGGAGCGGGCACAGAAGTCAATGGTCTCAAAAGCCAGTGCTCTCGGGACATCAGAAAAAGGAAGGGACGTGAAATGACCCCGAGGCAACATGAACGCACCAGGTCCAAAACGAGAACGGACCGGGTCCATGCACGACTAACAACCCCGTCGCATCCTAAGGAAAGTGTCCGCCGAAGACAAAAAACAGGAAGCAGGAAACCGTTGCCGGTCAAAGAATCGAGTCCTCGCACGAAGTGGCGGGGAAGAACTCCTTAGATGAGGGACCACCAGACTACCGGGGTCCACTCCGCGCCATCTCCATGAGCGGATGAGAGTAAAAATCGGAAAAAGAGAGGGGAAAAAAAAACCAAAATGTCACAACAGCACCCTGTACGAACATGGACGACTCGGCAGGCGAATGATTCTCGCACTAGGTGAACCAACGCCAAAAAAATGGAGACCGATACAACCGGAGGAAAAAAGAAAGGCGGAACCCGGGAGCTCCGGCTTCTCTGTCTGAAGCGCAAGGATCTATTTATTGACCCTAAAGCCCCCTTCTAGCCACACGCACGTGGCTAAACAGAAAAGAAAAAGGGGTGCGACCCCGGGAAAGAGTTAGCAAAACACACTTGTGAGATTAAAAGGGCTCTATGCCACTGGCATATTACAAAAAGGATGCCTTGGACTTTAGGACCGAAAGAGGCGGGGCCTGGTCCGTTGATACGGTCCCATCGGTCAAATGGGACTCAGGCCTAGGGAAGATCACGGACGGGTTCTGCTTGAAGTCGGCGAAAGGTCTTGGGGAGAAATACCGGCCATGGGTCGGGGTTCGTTTCACGAGTGCGGCAAATCGGGCAGTTTCCGAGAATTGTCTAAAAGGTTCTGTCGGGTGATAAGCTGACGAGGTCTGACCTTGGATAGGGAAAATTGGAGAATGCAAGGTCCGCTCATTCGAAAGAAGGTCTGGGGAGGGGGGGAAAGCTCACGGGGGGGGGCCTCATCGGAGGGAATGATGACAAAAAGACCCTGTGGGCAGTCCGTACTTCAACGGAGAAACGGCGGGACTGCGGCTTGCGCGTAACAGAAGGGTGAATCGTAATCTTAGGGAGCGCCGGGGGGAGGTAGCCGGGGTAACTTTAGGGTTAGAGGAAGAGGGAAAACTTTTCGGTGATGTTGAAAAAGCGTTGGGGGGCAAAAACAGGGGAAAAGGTCCGTGGCTGCGTCCAAGTAGCAAACCGAGGGGAGACCCTTTTGCCAGTCGGGCAAGTAAGGAAGGGGTCAGCTGAAAAAGTCACGGAAAAGTCGGTGCCGGCGGGGGGTTGCACGAAGACCTGGGGGCGTACGACCAAGGAGGGATGGGGGGAGCTGCTGTGGAGGTTACACCCCTTACGGGTAACCATGACACCGGAAAGATGGACTAAAGGGATTTGGGAAACTGCGGGCTGTTGCGTCAAGGGTAAGCATGGGAAAGAGACGTGGGAGTGCTCGTCAGGGGACAAGGTGCGTCCAAAATTTTCTGGGGATCTCGCGACGAGACCTGGATTCATTACAAGAAAGGGAAAAAAAAAAAAAAAAAAACAAAAAAAAGGGGGGGGGGGGACTTACTCAAGCCAGGAGAATCTACGAAAAGAACCACGATCACGTACTGGGGCGGGCAAAAAAGAGACGCGGGGGAAAATCTTATGGGGGGCGGTGGTTTGGGGTTCGGTGGGGTTTCATCGATGCTCATTTACTGAAAGCACTTCCGAGGGACTGTTACAAGGGGGGGGGGGGGAGAAGATTGCAAAGTGAGGTTGGGAGGTTTGCAAAAGGAGCGGGAAGGGGGCGAGGGTAACGTCAGTTGGGTTAAAGGGAATGAGGTACATGAAAAAAAAGTGGTTGTTGGCTACGGGGTGCTTTTGAGAACGGCTGGGAAGTCTGGGGCAAAAAAAATGGAGCAACGAGTTTTAGATAAGTTCGCAAGGGCTTGGGAAAAGGTACGCGAAAATGTGGTGGGGCTGCATGCGGTCATGACTGGTTCGGGGCAATGGCGAGTACGCGGTAGACGCGTCGGGTGTTGTTTGGGGTTTACCCCTAGCGATAAAAGCACCGCAACCAAAGAGGGGATTATTCAGAGGTCTTGCGGTGTAGGAGTGGTGGGCGTGCCGAGTTCTGTAGGGTGTGCGTTCCTTCACCCCGCTGTAAAAAAACCGGGGGGGCGGGTGAGGGTCGCGCAGGACCTTCAGAGTGGTGGAAGGCATATAACGCCGATGGAAAGGAGTGGACTGGTGGGACGTAAGGGGGGGACTTGAGTAACAGACGCCTCGATTACGTCGAGGGCTCGAACCGCTCTCCTGGCTTTAGGGATATCCTGCAAGAGAAGGAGAGGAAGGTACGTGTTCGGTACTCCGGTACACGGTGTCGGGGTTTTGCCAAAAGGGAAACACATTTTTAGGCGGTGGTGGGTATCGGGGTGTCTTCATTTCGGAGCTGAGGCACCGACCGGGTCGGGAAGCTTTTTTGCTGGGGGGGTTGGCGCCGGCGCAGTTCTATCGGGCGGGAAGGGATAGGCGGTCCCAACATCCGGAGGGAGTTAGGTAGATAACGCATCGAGGGTGTACTTTCTTAAAGTGGACTTTCTGAGGGGGGAGGGACGGAACTGCTGAACGTGGTCCCTGTCAGGTACGCCGACGCGCGTGAGATGCGGGAAAAGAAAAAAGATCAAGGGAAGCGCTTATCCAGCCGGTAACGGGGGGCGTCTAGCTACTTTCAGTGCTGGACAGGAGCGCGTTGCTTTTCCTGGGGCCTGGGGCCAAGACGTAGCGAATCCCAAGTGCGCGCCCTGGGGGAAAAGGGAAAAAAAGAGAGGATCTATCTGAGGCCTGCACGGAGTGAAAAGAATACATCGCTATTTGGAGCGAGGGAACGCGCTGACCGTTGCCAGAACACCTTGGCTGAAAGGAAGTATGGTTGGAAAAGTCAAGCGCGTGGCCTCCGCCGGGTGGAGTTACCATTCCTCGTGTTGAAAAAAGTCTCGGGGCCTTCGTTGAGGCCAGGCACAGGCTACCCGCAATTAGGGGAGGAAGAACTCTAGGAGATGCGCTCGACTTCTCCACAATTAGGTTCGGAAAGATGGGGAGGAAAACGCCTCGGAGAAAAAGAGATCAACAACACACGGAGGGGAGTAGTATGTAGTCAAGACGGCTTAAGTGAGAATACGAAAGACGGAGATCGAATATCCGAAAGAGGCGGCAAAAGGGCAGGCTGGTAGCCAGGAACGGTCCCCAACAAAAAAAAAAACTCCCTGACACCCAGCTTACCAAAGGTCCGGAGCCACCACATGCGGAACCTTCCTAAGGGGAATCCTGTAAAAGACGAAGGCTTGAGAAAAAGCGGGGAAACGGGCAACTCAGGCCGAAGCGAGAAATGTCCCGGAGCAGGCGACTTCGGGACAACCTCCTCGTATGCGGTCCTCGCGAAAATGCTCATGGAAAGCGCTCAAGGGGAAACACCAGCCTAGCAGTAGGGGGGCAGGCAAAAGTGAAAAACAGGCAAACCGAAAAACAGAGTTCTCAAAGACGTTGTCCAGCCACTGAGATCAAAGATAAAAACCGGAAAACCCGGGGAGGAGGGGGGGATACCGAAAAGACCTGGATGTCCGTCTTCGCCCGCCAACGAAACAATCGCGGAAACCCTTTCCAGGTCGGAAAGTTGCTGAAGGGGCTCCAAAATCATCAAGACGTAACGCGCATCCCTAAAATACTCTAGTCAGATAGAAACTCTACTAGGAACTTGGTGCGGACAACGCGGGACCCAAGACGAACGCCTCTGAACTAACTCGGCCTGGCTCCACCCAAAAACCCATCAACGAGAAAAGGAAATAACGTAACTTTCGACAAGGGGTCCTCCTTTACTGAAAGAAACGAAAAAGTCCCCGCACATACGGGGAATGCTCGAAAACCCGACCCGTACATGGGCTTCTTCTTCACTACAGAAAAAGAAGGGCCGTCAAAGTCCAGAACCCCTCAGTAAGAATCAAAACTGAAAAAGTGAAAGAAAGTTTAAACAAAGGGGGGGGGGGGGGGAGAGACTGGAACTACTTACTTCTACACTGAGACCACAATTTACTAAAAAAACCACAACACACGTCCGACGTGGGGCTTGGGGATCGACCGCCCAAACTGACTAATGCTCAGCGAAAAAAGAAAACAAACCCGAACCCACCTTACCATCGCATCCAGAATCCTTCAAGAAACCCTGCCCAGCCAAAAAGCAGATCAGGAGAAAGCAATCAGACAAAAAAGCGCGGAGATTTCATCACCTTCAGTAGGCTTGTCGGAACCGCAAAACATCGCGAAAAAACACGCTTCGAGAGGGGGTGTGCCAGAACGAGGGAAAAGAAAAGGAAGGAACATTCCATAACCCACCACTAGTAGAGCCGATCAAACTAGCCAGAACGCATTCTCCATTCTGAAAAAAACCGGCCCGGAGGAGAAGAAAAAAAACGGCCACACTAGCCAACAAGTCAAAAAAGGGGAAGGCAAGGAGGAAGCCAGTGACCAAACCACGGCATTACACAAGGAAGAAACTTAGACCATGAGAGCCACGACGCAAGAATGACACGGTCCAATACCCGCGGCCGGGCTAGAGGGACAGTGCGCGAGAGGCTGACCCTAACGACTTGGCCGTAAACGGCCGCGGAAAAAAAAAAAAAGTAAAGAGCGCGGCAATAACGACTTTCGATTTACAAAAACAAAAAAAGGACCTGGCCGCTCCTGTAATCCATTTGAAGTAAGCACCCTCTAGCCCAGACCCTCAAATGCAGAACCTGAATAAAAGAACGACACGACTAGAACAGCGAAAAAAAAGGGAGCACCGACCACCGGGGCACCATAGAGGTCTCCAATCATTATTCCCCCTGCTTTTAGGTTGGGCCTGGATTGCCTCCGGGGAAATTTACCTCAACAGAGACAAGAACCTCCGGGGGAGGAGAAAGGGACCAGGGAGGGGGAGGGGAAATGAGAGAGAAAGAGTCGTGCATACAAAAGACGGGCTCTTGTCCTACGTCAGATCTTGTCCTCGACAGATGGGAGAAAAGGGTAGGAACGAGGAGGTCAAACGTGTTCTCGCTACCGTGAGGCATAGTCAATAGGGGGTACTGAGGAAGGCAGAAAAAAACTTTAAAGAGGCTGGAAAAAGGAACGAAAAGTACGTGGCGCTGCTAGACCTCTGGAACCGGCCGAGTGAAGAAAGAAAAGAAACTTCTCTCCTAAGAAAAAATCCGTCTGGGCCCTCCCGGAGACGTACGCCAAGCAGCCGCGAACCGGGGGGTATGAATGCAGGAAAGGCGCACAGCGATTGGCATACCTTAAATCCACAAACAAGGGGGTCACAAAAAACCCTTCTCCAGGGAAGAGGATGACTCAGGAAGAGTGCCCATCAATCAATACCTCATGGAACTGATCACGAAAAAACGAAAGATCAGAAAAAGCGAGGGGCAATAGCTTAATTAAACTAATGGTTAACCAAGCAAAATCCCCTGGCATCTCTCTAGAAAAAAAATGGGCCGGACGCGCCAGGAAAGGGGGAAACGACTCCTTCTCTCGTAATGTGACCTCGTATGGGCTATTTCTTTGAAGCGTCCGAGAAGAACTCGGAAGAACCGCACGGTGTCACCGTCCAGAAAAAAAAAAAAAGGGGGGGATCAATTGCTCCTCGCGGGGGACTCGAAGGATCTCTACACAACAAACAGGGGGATTAGAAAGAGATCGTGGCGATGCAGGGGAGAGAGTGGGAGATAAGTCTGTCTGTGGGGGCGGGAAATGTATCCAAGGGGGATGGTTTCCGATGCCGGGGGGGGGACCTTTCAAAGCACTACGAGAATTTACGCGAAGAACCCGAGACGAAAGGGAGAGGGAGAGGGGATCTCTTCAAGGCGTTGGCGATCCGGCACTACTGCCATGGGGTGATGTCTTTGTTTCCACGTAAAAAATGCCTAGAAGTGAATGTAAGGAGGGACAAATGCTGGCGGGGTCGGATAAACACTACACGTCTTGCCCCACACGAGTTCGACCTTGAGGCCAGATGGAGAAATTCTCATCAAGAGCATCAGGGGAGCCATGCTGCTTTATTGGAACGGGCAGGCCGGTGCCGCGCGAGAGGATCCAAAGCTGTGCCGAGTCAAAGGGAATGTCATCCACGCTCTGATTCAGTCGATGGCGGTTCGCCGTAGCACCCCCCCACCCACCCCCCCCCCCCACACAGACACCACCCAACCCGCAACCCCCCCCCAACCAACGAGCACATTGACAAGCTTATCTGGATGCGCGGAAGGGGGAAAGCGTGGGGTTTCCCGGGGCAGAGGCATACGGGTATAACGGGGGGGTGGGCGTCACAAATTAAACAAACGGTACGGGTCAAGTACAGGAAACACGGGAACCGATGGCGACTGGAAACGCACAGGGAGGGGGGAAACCACTGGGTTGAGATCTTGGAAAACTAACGTCCTAGATTCCCAAACGGCACCCCCATTCTAGCTCGGGAGCCAGAAGGCAGGGTGAAGAGCGTTCAAGTAACACTATAGGGAGGTACCATGGGTCGGGGATCGCGTTTCTTTCAACAGACCAAACTCCGACCCTCCCAGGGCTCACCGAAGGGAGTCCTTGCGGGAGTGGAGCATCGGGAAGGGGGGAAGACTTGAAGTTGGGGAGGTTAAGGTCTTTGGGGGTTCAAGGCTTCCAGGGAGGTGAGGGGAAGAAAAGGCGGGAAAGAATGATTTCCAGTGCACTATGCCATTGAAATCGCTTCCAGGGAAACGGGTGGGACCTACAGAAAGATACACGAAGTTTGGGAAAAGGTAAAACGCAGCAAATCAAGGAGTGGGGGGAAGTACAATCATCGCGAAAGGAGTAAGACCAGTACGTGGAAGGAAATTTTGCAGGGAAAACGCTTTGCGTGGGGAAATTTCTCGCGGGGTCCTGACAGGGGGGGGGAAGGCCGGCTCCGTGTCAAAAAACCTTCGTCGTGGACTCTTGGGGGGGGAGGGGGGAGAGCAGAAGGGGGAAGGTCTGGGGGCAGCCTGTAGCATTCTCTTGTCAGAGCTGGGTCGACGTCTTCTTACTCTTATGTGGGTCTGGCAATTGCATTGGAAAACTGTCTTTTCATAGGGTGCAAAGAAGAAGGGTAGAAGGTTCGAAAAAGAGTCGCTAAGCGGAGAAGACGGTGAGAATAGGACGAGGGCAGAATGGCGGAAGAAGAGCTTGTTTCGCTGTGCCGGCCCCAGGGAGGTGGCTATTGACCCTGGTGGTGTATGTTCTAGGCGGGAGAAGGAGTACGTTTCTTTCGGTCGATGCACCCGAGGGCCCGGACGGGGGGTGGGACTTGTTGTATCCGTGGCGTAAATGGGCGATACGTCGATTATCTCCCAAGGGGAAACGGTCTTCAAGGGGACAAGGTGAGTAGAGGGGAAGCGGCTTGGACGGCGGTATTGTCGAGGGCGACGCCGGTGGTGGGGGAAGGGGAACAAAGCTCAGGGGTAGCCTGGGGGGGGGGGAAAGTTACGTCGATGTGCGGCGGAGTGCGCACCAATTTCGCTCTGGGGGGAGTGCGTTTGGGGCGCCGGATAGTTAGAAGGGGGTGGGGGGTCGGGAGGGGTTTCAGCAATTCTGGGAAAACCATTCTTAGGGGAGGAGGTCGTAGGGGAAGAGGGGGAAGATTGCTTGTTCTGACAAAAAAAAAAAACCGGTATGGAGAGGAGGAGGGAAAGATCTCGGGGGTCAACTTTTTGACTCCGAACATCGGGGACCGATGCGGGCAGATACAACGGGAAAAAGACATTGCCTTGTCTAGTAAAAAGCCGCAGCAATTTTCCGGGTTGTAAAAGGTCAGGCTCGGGGTCTTCTGCTTGCCACGGGGAGAAGAGGGAAGGGGTTGCAAGTCCTTCTGCAAAGATAGGGAAAGGGTTTACGGCTCACCATAGAGAGGACATCTCAAACCAAGGCAAGGATGGATCTAGCTGTAGTAAAAACCGATCGAGGGGTATGGAAATAACCACATACGACTGAAAATTAAAGGGGGGGGGAAGGCCATTGAGGGAAATGGTTTTTAAATAATTCAGTCGGAAAAACTATCAGGAAAAAAGTGGTGGGAAGCAGGCCTCTTGTTTCAGGAGAGGCATAGTTTGGGGGGTAAACAGCCAAGGATCCCCCAAGAGGGAATCAGACTCGGAGGCGGTAAAGTTCGCCGGACTTCAAGGCGTATTCGGCACTGAGGAAAGCCTCGTCCTTAAAAAAAAAAAAAACATACGTG
>Ga0179591_1317632_pt1 | contig 15226 bp, 15 predicted proteins | sample CZOMad2_1_08_16f_FD_182891 | JGI IMG/M metagenome (GOLD analysis project Ga0179591, IMG submission 182891) | Vadose zone soil fungal communities from Angelo Coast Range Reserve, California, USA - CZOMad2_1_08_16fungal (PacBio error correction) | ecosystem: Environmental > Terrestrial > Soil >...
GCGCGTGTTCAGATAGATAGATTTCTAGTCCTATGTAACCAATCGCCGGCGGTATTACGTCAGCCAGGTTCCCAGCACCTATCCTAGGGAAGACATAGACTAAGGAACTGCACCGAAAGGATTAGACGGCGGGGCTCGCCGGAGAAAAGAGGGAGCGTCCGAGGGCTTTGTCTAACTAGGAACCAACTGTTCATAACGGGGAGCTGAAGTCGAGGGAAAAAGCCGCGATTAAATAACCGCAGATCGAGAGAGGGATGGGGACACTGCGTAATTCGGAGGAAGGAGGGACGGAGGTTTGACCTCTCTCAAGATGAAAGTGGGAACTTTCGAGGAAGACGCCTGAAAAGATTTAACTTCCCAAGAGAAAATATCGAGTACGCGAGGGGTTTTGACCGAAGGGGGTGAAGGCCTCTTAAACCAACCTGAAGAAGGAGATTAAAGGTGCCACATACACATGCGCGTGCCGACACTTGGAGAGGGGAGGTCCGAAGTGAAGTGTCGCGATTTCGCAGTGCAGAAAGATTCGGGGGGAATCGACTTTTTCCCCTCAGGATATGAAAAACCTTCAGATGCGCCAAGGGGAAAAAGAGGGGGTGGTTTAGACTTGTAGGGGCGGAAACTTTAACAAGGGCGAAGAATCAAGTAGAATGCGAAGGAGCATGCTCTTGTGAGTCGGGGGGACGGTGTGCCGCTAGGTTCCAAAGGAAAGGGGGAGGGGTGTCCGTTGTCAAAATCCAGCTGCTCGACAATCCTCAAAACAAAGATGAGACATGCCCATCACCAGCACAGAAGTAGGGATCGGGTAGCGGAGCTGGGGATGGGGCACGGGAAATCGTAGCTAGCATACAAACCGGAACATTCCGGGTCGGACAGTTCTCTCAGAGTACGTGCGCAGACAAGTCCGAGGTCGTCGATAAAAACTGGAGCGAGTTGTCTCGTCGGGGCTTAAACTGATAGGGACGGGAGAAAATATCAGATCTCCTAGGAAAAAGGCCAAGGGGGGTGGGGAAGCTGGGGCAAGTTAGAGGGTAGAAGACGCACTTGCCCCCAACGAACGGGCGAAGGGGCGATCTTTTCGTGGACACCACCGTTGTCAGTCCATTGGAAGGGAGAAGAAGGAGTTTTACGGAAACGAAAAAGTTCTCAATAAGTAAAAAGACAAGACTCACTTCGACGAAATGGGCCCGGATGTGAAGAAATTCGACGAAAAAAAAGAACATGAGCAAAAGCTTAAAAAGGCTAGGCTGAAATCGGCCAGGATGAGGGGGGGCAGGACGGACTCAAATCGTTAGGGCTATACGATCGCGCTTCGAAGCGCGAGGGCTAACAAGACGATAGAAAGGCAAACTAAGGCAAACGAAGGGGAAGAAACGGGGGGTGAAAAGGCTGGCTCGAGCCCTAAGTAGGGGAATAAAATCACTCCAATAACTGATTGGTAACTGCGCGTGCTGCTCGGGAAGCGGAACTCTCCTGGACGAGCTCCGAGGGAAAGGGGTCAGAGTAAACGTCTGAAGAAGAGGAAACAGGAAAGTTAAAGAATGAAGCGGTCTACTAATCCATACGCGTAAGAGTCGTCATTCCAGGGGAGACGAAATCGGGCCCGAAGAAAGAGAAAAGTTTTGGAAGGGAGCGGGCTTCAGGGAAGAATCAAGGACCTCGAAGAAGAGAGGCCGCTCAAAGTAACTAAAAGGTTTTGGGTGGGGGGGGAAAGCGACAAAGGGGGAGGAGAATACTCTCGCTACTTTTTTGGAAAGGGAGAGGGCAGGAGATCAGGTCTGGGAACTATGGAGGGAACGTAGGAACTCGCAAACTAAACGCAAAAGAGCTTAGAAGGGGGGTGAAGGAAACTAAACGAGCGCAGAACGGGATGACCTCTCCGAAAAAAGGGTCACACCGGAGGGTGGCAAAACCAGCTATCCGAAATAGTTAGCAAAGAAGGAAAGAACCAACTGTTCTAGCTCAGATCAGAGCTGGCCGCAAAAGTCAAAATCTGACTTCCAAAACTTTCAGGAAAACTGCGCAGAGAAGGATTCAACGGGGGAATAATTCCTTTTTTCAGCGGGGTTGCGAAAAGGGAGAAGGGGATTTGGGGGAACGGGCTATTATAAGCAGAGTGTCGTCGTGGGCTGGCTGCATCTCTAGGGGGGACAACGACTCCCGCAGGAAAGAAAGTGTGCACTAAGGAAGTAGCTACTAAAGGAAAGAGACCTGCTAATTCGGGGGGGGGAAAAGCGGGTCGAATTCAGAAAGATTCAGCAGTCAGTGTCAAAGGAACTCTGGGTCGGGCGGTGAAAGTAAATGAGGGTTGGGGCAATCGGCGGGGGCTTGATAGCTTCGTGCTCCATGGGGGGCTAAGGGCATTGGGGAAATCCAGAGGATCCGTATGCGAAAGAAAGGGAAAACAAACCGAAAATGCAAGCCGACCACAAGTCCCTCTGGGGGGGCTCAGAAGGGAAGAAATACACTGTGGATACTGAGAAAAAATAAGGACAGGAGGGGAGACCATAATTGAAGTCACAAGAGACTGAGGGAATCAGCCTACTTGACTCTGGGAGATCTGCGGAATCTCTCATCCCGTAAGGGTACTAAGGCGCATACTGGATGAGCAGGGAATCAAGATTTGTCTGAGATTTTAGGAAAAACCAGTACACCAATTGAGAGACTACCGAGCAAGGTCGCTTGGGAGGGATCTTTCTCGGGAAGGGGCTTCCATCACTTGGTTTCATTCTTAGAGCAGGGGAATAGATCAAGAATTCCAATCAGGAGAAGATTCCCAATATTATACATGGAGGTACGCCAGAAGTCGATTGAGGAGTTTCTTGAGCAAAAGTCGTTCCCCATGGGGGAGGGGTTGAACGAGGGAGGTCGCACTGAGTGAGAAGAATTAGAGCTATCATCCTCTAGAGGGGGGGAAAGTGTGCCTATTGGGGTTGGGGTTTGGCGCTGCGTCAGGGGTTTGAGAAAAACGGACCTCTAATTAGAAAGTTTCAACCGAAAAGGAAAGGCGACCGAGGGGGGAACATCAAGAGATCTCTCGCCTCGGACTTGCAAGTAAATACAAAGGTCGGGGACACTGCTTCATGGTAGAAAAGGATCACTTTCGGGAAATGAAAAATCTGATCACGCCACAGGAGGTTTTCCTAGTGGTGACTATAGAACAGCACCTGACAAAAAAAAGCTCCTTTTACGTACGGATAAGATTTTGAAAAAATTGTTAAAATGAAAGAAAACACAGAAAGAGGACTCTTTAAAGAGGGATGACGACAATCTGATAGATGAAGGCGAACGAAAACTCTGAAGGCGAAAAGTAAACTCTTCGGAAATGGTGGAACAAAAGGACGAAAATCTCACTCTGCGAAACAGGGCAAGACCTATTAAATCTGGGAGTAACAAGATTCGATGAGAGTCGAAGGGAGGGGGGATCTCTCGGGAACGGAGACAGAAAGAAATGCAGGAGGAGAATTCTGTTAAGCTCAAACGCCAATAAAGAATAAGCGAGGGAAGTCGTAATGGTATGGTCGGCGTGGGGCTAAAACTAGAGCGGGCTAGGAAAGAAAAAAAAAAAAAGTTTTAGGGGAGGATCAAGCACCGAGCTAACTTGACAGCCTCGTGGGCGCTAGCGTGAACGGGAAACAACCTAGGGGTGGAAATCTTCGGAGTGAAACAAAAGAAAAACTCGAGAGCACCAAACAACGGAGGGGTAGACTTGTATATAGGTGTCTTGACTAGAAACTGGGACCTCAAGGTGGGGGTAATTGGGGGAAACCGAGAGGAGAAAAACCTTGGATGGGAAGAAAAGGACCGGGAAGGACGGCGCAATCAGATTCAGACCTGAAGGCGTCGCGAGTAGAATTTTCGCCAAAAAATCCTATCAGCTGAAGGGGAGAATCAAACAGCGCTTAGAGTAGCCTTCAGTGAGATAATCCCCGAGAAACTCTCCCCCGAAGCCTCGGTGGAGGGATTGTCTCCTAGAAAGAGGATAGGGAAAATCAGGACTAATCGAAGAAACGGGTCACCACGAGTAGTAATCCTGGTCTCAGTCAATAAAAGGAGTGAAGGAATGTAGGCCGTAGAGGGAATACAAATAGCGAATCTGTCAATCCTTTAAAAAAGGTCTTATTCCAGCTCGGACTCAAACACAGGTGTCGGAATCGGGAAATAGGTTCCTCTTCTGGAGGAACCGGGATGTGCATGTTGGGGGGGGGGGGGTTCTAAAAAAAAATACCAAACGAAGGAGACGACACTGAGCTGGAGGGGATTGGCGTATCTGTTCACATAGGGGGCACCATGACGGGGGTGCGAGCAAATAGCCTTCGGGGGGGAAAACAGGCACAACGTTATAACGGTCTCCATAAAGAAGAAGAAACAGGTGTTAATGGATTAGACAATGAATCTATCTAGGGAAGAAAAATCGGCCTCTCTTCAAGGGGGGAAAGCTCCTTCGGGAAGGAGAAAACTACCGCAAGCGCACACCAAACAACTCCTATAGGAAAAAGAAGAGACGTAGGAAAAAGGGAAAAAGCGTTTAGAGCTCTCGGGACTAAGTCGGCAGAACGAAAAATAGAAGGGTAAAACTTGTGGCAAAGGGGACGAGTGAAGAAAAAAAGGGGGCGCCAATCGGGGGGAGAGTGGCGGGACCTGGGTATCCTCTGGGAATCCTAGGATCTGATTGGATAGTTTTAAGGAATTGATAGCGGGGGAGCTGGAGGGTAACCGAAAAAGGGCTTGACGAAAAGGACATATAAGGCTGAAAACCAAAAGGTTTTCTAAACTTGGTGATGGGGTTACTAAGGAAGTACAGAGTTAGCCAGACGAGAATAATCGAAGACGACTCGGGGGAGATCGAGTCGCATGGGGGAATTAGAGAGCGAACAAAATAAAAAGGAAAAGGTCGGATCCGAAGACAAGACGATTCGTGTTGAGGCATAAGATGGAAAAAAACGGGAGACAGAGAGACGCTCAAATAACAGGGGTCGGATGCGAGCACCAAAGGGTCGTATCTGAGTGCCAGGTAAGTTTCAAGGGCACTTCTTCGCAAAAGGGGGCACGGGGGCGCCACTGGCCCGTCGGACAATGGCTCTTAGTACATCGCAAAAGGACAAAAAGACGCGGTCGTCAGATATACAGATCCTAAGAAAGGATGGGGGCTCTTAAGGGACTGGAAGTGGAGAATTGTCAAAAGGGATTGTACAGAAAAGGAGAAGACGATCTAGGACGTTGTCCGCAGGCGAATAGAACGAGATCAGCTTTACGCAGTTTCCTGATTCTTTGAAAAGGACCCATGAAAGCCCAGTCCACGAGGTACAGGAATGCCCGCCCGGATCAACAGAGGGCCGGGAGGGGTCTAACTTGCAAAAAAAAAGGCTTGGAAGGAGTTACGCATCAGTCCGCAAAGAGGGGGGCGATCACCTTAATTTGAAGGACAGCAAAGGGGAAGCGGGTGGGAGTGGTCTGCCAGCCGTGCAATCAAAAAGAGAGCACGCGTTGGCGTAAAAGAAGAAATTAGGAGATCGAAGGCAAAAACAACGGCGTTGTTACCTCGTCGAGGGGGGTTCCAGAAAGGGACGGGATAGGAGAGGGTTAAGGAACCTTAGAGAAGCTCTTCCAAGTGAGGAAACCGGCGCAGAAACCTTAACTTGATAATGGCCAGCCCGGCGCCAACTTAAGTGTTAAAAAGTTCAGAGCGGGAGAAGCCGCCGGAGACGATCATCACCTTGGGAGGGTAGGACATGGGTAAGCGTAGAAAAGAAAGCATGAAGGTCCGGGAAAAAGAGACGCTATCCTCATAAAAACACAAGTCTTCGGGATCGCCGTCACTATTAATCGGGATCGAAAAAGCGAAGTACTCGGGTGGGAATCTTCCTCTGAAAGGGACGGTAGACCGCCTGCAGAAATAGGAAGCTTTGTGAGTCATAGAAGAAACGACGGTACGTAACAGATGCGAGCCAGCGATACCTCTCTTATCTCAGGGAGAGGAATCTCAACGAAACCATGGTAAGGGGCGGGGCAGGGAACGGAGGTGGGAAAAAGCATCTGAGCGCGACCAGCGGTCAAATATCAAGTCAGAAATTCAAGAGGTATACCGTTTGTCTCTGAAAAGAGAGAGGAGAACGCTCGAGTAGGAGAAAAGGGTTTGTCAAACAACTTAAACCGTGGCGGAATTCATACTTACGAAGCCTTCATCGGCCATGTGGAAAAAAGAGCGACAACATCTTTGAAATCGGCTTGGGTGAGAGCTTTGTGCAGGGTGTAAGTAGGAAGCAGAAAGTCGTTCCATTCTGTCCAAGGGAAACGGGGAGGCTTCAAATTCCTAAGGGAAATGGGAAAGACTTGCGAACCGAGAGGCACAAAATAGAAGGTTCCGGGGGACGGGGACGGTGCCCAACACAAAAAAACAACCAGAAACAGAGAGGAACCAAGCAAAACCCTGGCCCGCCGGATAAGAGGAGGTTTCCCGGCTAGGGGAGATTCACCGCCGCTACCACGCGACTCCATGAACACTGTAGTCTACTAGACGGGCTGCGAAAAAAAACGGCCTAGCATACAAAAAGGGAATGGCCAGGTGGAGAGTCCTAAAGTGAAGAGTGGAAGAGAAACACGCAGAAAAGGGTCCTTATATTCCGTGCGGGTTGGGGGGGGGGAATGGTGGTTAATACGGTCAAAGGCGAACCTCGGGAGGGGAGCGAAATCCACTGGGGCAATACTAAAAACCCATTCCGATAGGCTGGGATTCCCTATCTAACAAACGAAAGGAAACTTGCGCATGGAAGCGATACTTATAGTCTGGAGCGTGACCAACTTTGCAAAACCAGGCGCCACACAGAAAAAAAAAGCACCGAAGGAGAAGGCGCAAATAATAGAAGGAGGGAAAAAACCTTCTCCCGAACGGAGGTCGGAAGAAACGTCTCGGACACTCAAGGGGGCATTCGCTAGCCCAGAACAAACGGAGGGAAATCTCCTAAAAACTAAAAGGTACTCGGATCAGGATGCATTTTGGTCGAAGAGTCACCACGTCGGACAACCTTTTCTTCGTAAAAAATTCGACGTAGAATCGGGAAATGGAGTCTGAAGAGGGTAACAGCGGGCATTCGTTCAAAAACGCGAATCGACAAGGCGGCTTCCAGGGAACTGGGAAAAAGAAAAGGCGAGTAACCCGCAAGGGGAGGGTAGAATCGGACTATTTCTCTCCTTTGTTCTACTGATACAGAGATCAAAGGCGCTTGATCGATGAACGTCTAAATACATGAAACATAAATCAGGGGGGATCGTGGTTAATGACCCTTCCCTCCGGAGAACCTGGCAAGGGAGGCGGCAGACGACGTCTGATGAATAAAAACGAGGGGAGACGCGCTAACTGACTCGAAGAGCTCAGTAGGGGAGATAAATCAATCGGAAGAGAGGTTGAAACGCGAAAGAAAAGAGTCCTTCGAAAAAAAAACAACTGGACTTAGAGAAAGAGAGATGAGGGAAAGACGCGTTGTCGTCAACTACTCTAGTGGAGGAGGCGGCCGATGTTTCAGGGGAAAAGAAAAAGCGTTCGGCGCGAAGTTAGAGCAAGTATGGGAGGAAGCATCTCATAAGGCGCTCCGCTCAAAAACTGGGAAGCTCCGAAAAGGAAGGAGAACGTCACCCTCCCGAGCTAGGCGCGGAGGGGGTAGGATGGTTCAGAAACGGTTCATCGAACTGTCTAGGGACGCCGCGATTAAGAAAAGGAATCGATCGGGGAGGGGGGCGACAAAAAAACAAACATCAGGGAGAGGGACTGAGGGCCACTTCTTTTCAGTCTAGGAAGAGGGAGAGAGGGGAAAAGAGTTCGCAAGAAAAGGAAAAAGCGTGCCCGAGCACAAGCTTCAAAAAAAAACCTAACATTCAGGAGCAGTCCGCAGCTCAACAGGTTGGGAAACGACTGGGTTTACTTCTAGGTAACCGGACAAAAACCTGGGAAGAAGACTTAGAGGACCAGCTGGTCAAAAAAAACTCGGGGCAGAGTTGTCGCACGAGCGGAAAAGAAAAGGTTGAGAGAAAGGATTCGCAAAAATGGGGCGGGAATCGGCGTTTTTCGAACAGAAAGGATTCTCAGCGCCGGATCGATCTGAAGGGGGGGGGGGGGGGGGGGGAGCTGGGCTACGTGTTGCAAGGGAGGGAATAGAAAGAAAATCACTTAGAAAAGAACATCTCGGTCGTTCGTGGTTCGGAGAAAAAAAGGGATAACGACCGGAGCCTTGGGATGGGCGTTTGAAAAACGTTATCCATAGCTCGCCGCAGGAAATCAACAAACCAGCAAACCAAGAAGCGCACGAATAATTACCATTCTTCGAGATGGGCGAGTTCACGGGGGAATCGGTGGCTAAAAAAAAAAAAAGGAAATCTCGGTCTTATGAAGCGATCGAGGAAACGTAGAAGCAAGAGGTCTGAGTAGACTCCAAGGCGGGCGAGGGGGGGGGGGCGCGAGATCTTCCACCGGATAAAACGCCCCTTAGGAATAGGCGACGTTGCTGGGGGATTCTGGGGAGAGGGCCGATTCTTGAAGGCAAAGTGCACCGGACGCGCGGTGGCGACGGGTGGGGGGGGTTGGGTCACAACCCTTTTGGAAAAGGGCACTTGATAGCAGAATAAGTTCAGGTGAAAGAAGGGAAAAACGGGACAGTATACCATAGACAGCCCTCTCACGTCAACGAATGCAAGGAGGGAAGAACGGAACGTCCTACTTACGGAAAGATGAAGAGTCAATAGTAACGAACACTGGAACGAGTGGAGAAAAAAGTGTGTGACAAAATCGTCAAAGGTATCGCGCGGAACAAAAAAGGGGGAGGACACACGATCTCCCAGACGCGAGTTGAAAATAAGATTAAGATAACTTGGGGGGGTTGCTCTGGAGATAGCCGCCGGGCTTCAGAGAAAATCTCGGAAAAAGATCGAAACTCCAGAAATTGAGTTTAGCCGAGAGGCTGAGCTGATAACTCCTTTGACTCTCTCAGGGCAGGCGGGGGGTCTCGTCAACTGCTAACTATAAAACCGGCAAAAGTGACTAGTAGGGAAGCTAACTTGGGGGGCAACTTACAGTGAAAGGAGTAGGATTTCTTCAATAAGATAAGAAGGCGCGCGAAAGAAGAGCAAGGTTGGGGGGGTATGATATAGGGAGTCTGGCAGAAAAAAAATCTAAGATATTCCTCAATGACTAATAAAAATGTGGGAGAGGGTAAGGATGAAGTCTCAATACTTGGGGGGGAGTACAATTAGGGGGGTATACGGCCTGTCTTAGAGGAAGGTAAAAACGAACCGTCGCGAAGACAGAAAACGAGAAATAGATTATAGAGGCGGCAAACCCGACGGGCGCAGAAAGCCCGGGAAACCGAGAAATAGGTTCACCACATAGGCCTCAAGGGAAGGACAGAAGAAATTTTCTTCGAAGGCGTGCCAAACGAGTTAACGGATTAACAAGGCTGGCCGAAAAAGCGAAAAAAGGAGGGCCCGGTGAGCAGCGAAAAGGGGGATCGCCGCGAAAAACGGCACAGAATTCGTCACTCAAAGGTACTCTTTCATTGGGAAGAGGTAGAACGAACGGCTACCGGATGGTTAAAAAATCTGGGGTAAGAAACGTATTACCCTAGTTAAAAACGGAGGTGAAAGCTGCTTCCGCACTCAAAAAGACTAAACTGAGTCAAATCCCTTTTTCACGAGAGCGAGTGACGCACCCCCACGAAAAAAGGAAGGGAAAAGAGAGGGGGCTTGGATCCAAGGACGTTCATAGTAAGGAGCATTCTAAGTCAAGCGAAAATATGTAAGGCAGTAAGGGTAGGGATAGCGGTGGGGAAAGGGGGGGAATCTGGCTGTGGAGGGAAGACTCTAAGGCGAATTGAAAGATGCTGGGAACAAGAGCTATTCACTTTGGGGTACAAGTGGAAGCAAAGCAAGAACGCCTCTCACCACAGCGTTGTTCTACGCACTCAGAAAAAAAAAAAAGGTTAAAAAAAAAGGGGAAGAACGACGGCTCTCAAGCCATCGCTGTGAAATTTTCACCAAGCGGAGTGGAAAGCCTCTCCTAACTTTGGAGGAGAGATGCACTCGCAGAAAGGATGGACGGGCTAGGTCCGGAATATCATCTAATTGAGGAAAGCGGGGTAGGTAGCTACTTTTTCGGGAAAAAGCACCAGGACGACAACAAGAGGAGCGCGCCTGGGGGTAAACGAAGGAGAAACCATTGGGGTCAAGCGTGATAGCTATAGATAAAAGTAAGGAACAGAAAGAAATCGAGCGCGCAGCATATTCCCCCAACCGTAAGGGACGACGCTCGTCGAGGGGATTAAAAAAAAAAGGGCGGGGGAGAAAGTTCCACTTGAAACAGAGCGATGACCAGGGAGAAGTAGAACAAGCGGGATACTCTGCTGGGCATAGGAACGGCGGTCTCTTCTTCCATGGGGGGGCAAGGGATTCTTAGGGGCAAACTTATCCTCGAGATTTTCCAGATAGGACCGGTAGCTCGAGGGAGGGTCTCGAAATAGACAATGCAGGAAGGGAAATGAAAAAAACACAGTCGAGCGTCATGGGAAACGTTATCAACTCACGGTGCGTACTGAGGAGGGCAAGAAAAGCAAATCCCGTGGTAAAGATTTTGAGAAGAGAGAACCAAGACAAATTAACACTGCGTCATGGTAGTACTTCTCCCTTTTAGGGGGCCATAAGGAGACAACAAGAAGAAGCTGAACCGGGTTTTTCGAGTACGACAAGATTGGGGAAGAGGCGACGACTCTGAAAAGGGTTCGACAGGAGGGCTTCGCGAAGGGGAGAGAGACCTTCGACCTCTGTCTAAATTCGGCGAAACCGCCGATGGAAGACAGAGAACAAGAGTGGGAGCCATCTGATATGGAAGGGGAATTTTTGATCTCATAGGACGGGGGAAACACGATAAGGGGCTGCTGTGGCAGGAGATGGGAGGGAAATAAAGACTCGACGCTCTAAACGAAGAGATGGAAGAGTCGTTCAACTTAATAAGGGTCTGGGGGCGAAATATCAGAAGGTCAAAGCAAAAGGTGGCAAACTGATCTAGGATATTCACATCACACGCGGAGGTCTACGAGGGGGAGCAAAAACCTGATATACCTCGACTTGGGAACGTAAAAGTCAGTTTAAACTAGGGGGGTCTCGGAGAAAAAATCAAATCTCGTCACCAAAACGTCTGGGGGAGGATGTAGAAGAGGAGTGGTTGACTTTCGCTACGAACTAAACGCGCCACTGGACTCCTTTGGGGTGTAAAAAGGATGATATCACAAATGGAGAAGAACCTAGAGCATGGGCTGGGAATCTAAGAGATCCTCCCTGGATGTGGGCTTCAGCGCGTAGAGAGGCTCCATCCGGGTCCTCAAAGCAAAAGTGACTAAGCAGGAAAGCGCTTCGCGGCTCGGCGAGTGAGTTGCGATCAAAAAACTGAAAAGCAGCCTGTGTACAGTGGAGTAGTCATCGTCCCAACTCAGTATAAGAGGGAAGGGGGATCACAAGCGTCCATCTTCGGGACCAGAGAGGAGAAGGCGCGAAGAGTCGCTATGTCGCAGCAGAAATCCCTAAGCTCAAGACCTGTCTCGCTGTATCAAAAGAATCAGAAAACGTTAAAAACTCTTCACAAGATTGTAGGAGCGGGGGGAAAGTCGGTTCATCTTCGGAGTAAGAGTTTAAATGGGGGCTCAATGGTCGAAGAAATAAGGGAAAGAACCTGAAACGTGGGTCGGATGTCGTATATCTGGTCAAAAAAATAGGAACAACTTAAAGGTTGGTTACGAAAGAAAGAACTTAGTTCAGTACCGCACGTGTACGGACCCCAATAAGCATGAATGGGGGGAAAAAGACCTGCACTGATAGTCTATTTCGATACCAAGCTGAAACAAGAAGAGGGGAAAAAATTCGAGGGAAGGATAACCAATCTCCACGCAGAAAACACCAACGCCATAGTGAGAGAGACAGCAAAGAAGCGCCGATGAAGAGCTATTGGTAGAGAGAGACGTTGGGCAGATGACAGAAACGCGTATGACAAAGTGGCAAAGGTAACCAATCGAAATTGCCGCCACGAACGAACCGCCAATAGACTATTACTAGAGGTCTCCTATTTTAATCACAATGAGATCATCTATGTCTCGTGGGAAGGGAGCCATCGCGCTTCGGAAAGACCTGAAAAAAAGGATACTAACGAAGGAGAACGCAAGCAGGATGGGGGGGTCAACGGCTGGGAAGGGGGGTGGGGGGGTTCCTACGAAGGAGACCGAACGAGGGGAGCGCAGAAGGGATCATACGGAAAAAGCGTCGTCACAGTCGGAATGTGGCGGGACAGAAGTACCGCCTCGAAGAGAAAGTCTGCGCGTACACAACAGAGGGGGAGGAGTGGGGAACTTCATTTCCTGGCAGAAGCATGCATGAGAAGTAATCCGCAAGTTTCGGACGGGGGGAAAAAAACGGAGTGGTCGGCTCGGGAACGTGCACGTGATGGCGGTTCCAGGAGTAGCCAATTCAAAGGAAAGAGAAGCCCTATGTTCGTACCATGTGAGGAAACTTAGGGTCACGGAAAACACCTCTTCGCTTCCAAAGCGGAAAATACCGATCCCAAAGAAAAAGAGGTTAGCTGAATGCAGGAGACTGATGGCTGGGTAATTAACTGAACGGGGGAAAGCACAGTACCGGAGGCAGAGGGGCCAGGTGAAAAGAATTGAGGAGAGCACGAGATCGCGTTACAATTGCGTTAAGATTTGGATTTTAACAAAATATCTTAGACCAAACAAAAAAAAAGGTCAGGGCAACCCCCGGCGAACCAATCTGAAAAAGCCGTGCGTTAGAAACGCATAGAAAGGCTTTCCAATCGTTACTCTCTGATAGAAATACTTTTCTCGAAAAGAAAAAAAAAAACCACGAAAAAAACACCCAAAACACAAACCGTCAGTGAGCAAGGAGTCAAAGTGAACTCTGAGTTTAGGCCATCTGAAGCCCTGAAGAGCGCACGGTGGTATCTATCCTAAAATTCGGGATTCTGGGACACACAGGTCGGGGAACCGTCAGAGAGTGTATAAAGGGATTGTCAGGCTCTCATTTTTGAAGGAACCGAGACTCTGCCCGAGGTAGTCAGTTAAGGGAGAAGAGCACGTACCTTCTATATGCAAACAGCGGTCATAGAAGAGTCCCTTGAGAACAAAGGAGAAATCAGAGTAAGAGGTCAGCCTGCGGAGAACACACTGGGGGGGAAAAAAGGGGCCTTCCTACTAATTCGAGTGGTAGAGGGAATATTTCGAGATCCAATAAAAGGCTTTCTCCGGGCGGAATTAAAAAGAGATCTTGTTAGAACAGGAAGGACTAACGACTTTACACTCTAAGGCACCCAACTTAAGGTAGACAGCCTGATAAAGCAAGGTTTCTGCACAGAGGGAATAACTACGGGATGAACAACGATGCCGTATTCTCTACTAAACTCAAAGAAGCAAGCACGCGAGTATAAATCAAATTTCTGGGCTATCAGGGAATCTGAATAGCTCAAGTGCGAAGAACTAAGGGGGAAAGATGGAACAAAGTAGCAAAATTAATCGGCTATGCAAAAGCATGGAGATCGTGGCGGTACGCGCGATGAGGCGATGAAAAGCGAAAAAAGAGGTGTGTCAACGTACAGAGCGTGGAAGCGTCCTTAATAAGGTAGCAGAGCGTAGGAGGGAGCATGTGAAGAGTAAATCTCTAAAAAAGGTTACGTCACAGCCAGGCATGTAGTGTCGATCGTGGGAGGTCCGGAGGGAATCCACGAACGTGCCCTGAGTCCTGAAAAGACTGGCGGCTTTCAATGCCAAGGGAACGACAGGTTAGAGGCACAACCGGAGAAACGCGAAGAGTGGAATTTGCCCGTGGGCCGGTAACACGAAGACTCACCCCAACTCACCCAGAACACGACGGGTAGAGAAAGCCAATGGTCGGACCGGAAGTCCGGGGGGTAAGCTTCCATTCCCAGACGACGCCGGAAAGTCAAGGTGATTCAGAAAGGAAAGGCGACCGCTGCGGCGGCCGGAATGAATTGGGAGCAACTGGACAAGTGAAAAAGGAACGATAACGAAACATGGGCTTATAGTTTCGCTAGGGTCATTGGGAGGTAGAGAAGTAAGATGGAGATCAAAACAAAAAAAATCAGAAAAAAACCGCATTTTCCGCTAGGTAGGAGTCAACGATCGTAACAACTAAAAAAACGAGCAATGAAATAAGCTGACGATAATTGGAGTTCGACTCGGGGCCGGGGCAGAACCAGTCCTCCAAGAAAGAAAAACCCAATCCTCCGCGTGAGTCCGAGAGGAAAAAGTATCTAAGTCGAGAAAAAGTCCGATTAAAGACCTTCTTGCGGAGAACTAGCAGTTTACCGGAGCGAGGCCCGAGAGAAAAGAGGTAAACGCATGGGTGGGAAAGCGCAGTGAAAGAGAGCAGAGGAAGAAGACTTGGTCCGGTACCGAGTAACCAAGTCGGTCCCCTCTTAGGTACGGCTGGAGAGTAGGAGGGGACTTCGGAAGGGCCCTTCAAGCAGTACAGTTTCAATAGAGATAAAATCTTCCATGTGATGGCATAGCGATTTCCACCGACGTGCGAAAAGCTCATGGAAAAGTGTAAAACCGCCATCGGCGAGGAGAGAATTTTCTTCAAGAGGGGCGGCAAGAAATCAATAGTCGGCTAGCTTAACAAATCAAAACCCCAAAAAACCCACCAAACCACAAACCCCACAAAAAAAAAAAAAAAAAAAAAAAAAAACAAAAAAAACCAAAACAACAAAAAAAAAAACCCAAGAACCAAACCCAAAACCAAAAAAAAAAAACAACAACAGACGCACACACCAAAAAAAAAAAAAACAAACCACCCAAAAAACAACCCACCCACAACAACACCTCCAAGTAGTTCACAAAACACCCAAAAAAACCCAAAACCCACCCAAAAACCACAAAAAAACACACTCAACAATCACCCCCAAAACCCACACACTACACACAACAAAAAACAAAAAACCAACAAACCCACCACCTTCCGTTTGAATAAACAATCTCAAAATCTATTTTTATGCTGTGAGGTTTATTTCTCTGCTATCCAACTTGAAATAAATCTTCAGGTTACTCCTTCTATGGATTACCTCTTTTCAAAGAGTAGAGTTAGGGGGTACCTATAAAAAGTGCCAACTATTCTTTACCAGAGGACCTCTTCTCCTCTATGTGACTCAACTAGATTCATAAGA
>Ga0179591_1196419_pt1 | contig 15224 bp, 22 predicted proteins | sample CZOMad2_1_08_16f_FD_182891 | JGI IMG/M metagenome (GOLD analysis project Ga0179591, IMG submission 182891) | Vadose zone soil fungal communities from Angelo Coast Range Reserve, California, USA - CZOMad2_1_08_16fungal (PacBio error correction) | ecosystem: Environmental > Terrestrial > Soil >...
AGCATGGGAAAAGAAAGGGGAGGAGGTGGAGCGTAAAGCAGGGAATGTTCACTTCGTTGTGGGTCAAGGGGGCCTCCAATGTGCCATGGTGCGGGGGAAAAATTGTAAAGTGGGGGCCTTGAGCGGTCCGCAACTTTGGACCGAGGGAGGGAACACCTATCAGGAGACCCATTAAAAAATGAAGAGAAGGGGGGAAAAGGTACAGTGCTGGAGGAGAGAAAATGTCGGGTCCATAAGCCGGGGGAAGGGCAGGGGCGTGGTGGAAAGGGACAAAGGAAAAACATGGGGGGAATTGTCAGACGCAATGTGTAGGAACATGTTAGAAGGGGAAAGCCTTGGAGGAATAGAGTTGGGCAGATGCCCATGTTTTTAAAGGGGGGGGTGAAGGGACTCTACGGTCCGAGGAGGGGCTAGCGGGAAAAAAGTGTTGGCCATGGGGGAAACAAAACGGTTTGGTGCACGATAGAAAAAAGGGGGGTAAGCACTGGCATGAATAATTGGGGGTTGACATAACGTTTAAGATGAAAGTGGTCGGAAAGGATTGGAAGGAAGACATCAAAGGGTAAGGTTTTCAAACACTTCATGGGAAAGGGGAAAAGGAGAGCTAAACACAAAACTCGTAGGGATAAAAGACCCGGAGAGCATCAGAGGGAAATGATCAAGGGACACCTTGACGTGAAGGGAAGGGGTTCTACCACAGAAAAGCCCCCATTTCTGGAACGGCGAAACCGGAAAGCGGGTGGGCAGCACACCAACTAAAAAGTAAAGGGGGTGTCGTAGTCATTGGAGGAGTCAAAGCCTGAACACTGTTATCTGATGCCGGCAAGCGGATAAAAGTAATTCAGGTTGAATGGGAAAGGGTAAGAAGGGAGAAAAGAACTGGGGAGCAAAAACCGGAGGGGGAAAACCTCCCCTCCCCTCAAAGACAGCCTTCGATTTCTCATCTCTGAGGAGAGGACCGTCGAATGGATCAGGTTGTGGGTTCTTAAGAACTTCAGTGGAGGGAAAGGGAAAGAGAGGAATGTTCTAAAAGATTCGAACGAAGGGGGGTAACCGTCTTAGGGGGAAATGTAGGTGGGGGAAGAAGAACATTAATAGACGCGATGCTATGAAAAGCACTCGGGGAAGGGAGGGGATCACGTATGAAGAGGGACAGGGGGGGAGGACGTTTCAGCATTTCTATGTGAACTGTTTTGGGAAAAAGTTACCCACTGCAACAACTCATAAAAAAAACCGTGGGATCAAAAAAAGGAGTGGGGGGAAAGAACCTGAAACAAAAAAAGCCAGGAATCCACAGGGTCGGGGAAAGGAAACAATGGGAACTGGGAGTACGCGGGATCAGAATTTTACAGGACATGCTTCTTCGAAAACCCCCTGCTCCTGAACGAGGGGAGAACTGTAAAAATAGTCGAACGGGGGAAGTGAGGAAAGACTAAGAACAGATCCGGGACAATTAAGGATGGGACGGAAACGCAACGAATATGAAAACTCGTGGGGGAAATGGAGAAACAAGTTTTTTGAATAACAACGAGCGTCACAAACCTATGGGGAAGTAAAGGGTCAAGAAGACGGGAAAAGGAAAAAAAACACGATCGAAATTAAACTACTAAAAAGCCTGGGAGGGAGAGCCTTATCAAGAGTGTAAATTGCGACCCATAAGGACGGCAAAGTTTTAAACTGAAGACCCGCCCGGCAAATCAGAAAACCTGCTGTTGGGGTGAATATGTGAAAAGGAGGAAGAAGGAAGGGGCGTTGACGATGGGGTTTCAGGACAGGCATGGGAGAACTCGTCATAAGAGATGGGGTGACCATTAGCAAAAGGGACTGACCTCCCTGTGGGGGGAGTTGAGGCTCCTCTAAAAAAAAAAAAAAAGGAGGGGGAGGAAGAGAAGAGCCGAAGAAGGGAAAAACACCTGATTTCGGGAAAGGCGGGGGAAATACATGTCAATAGACCATAGTGACGATTCTCAAGTCTGGAAGGAACCAGCGTCGCCACGCAGAACTTCGAGGCTCCATTGAAAAAACAAAAAGGGGTTCCTTATTTCAAGAGTGAGGAAGGTAAAAATGCAGGCCGCGATGGGGCAGGGGGTCACAAGATGAGTCACGCAAAGGGGGGGGGGGCGGAGGAATGAAAGGGGGGTTGAGTGGGTAAGAAAGGAGAGGGAACCCAGGCCGGGAAGGAAAGGTCACAAGCCGGTGTGAGAGTGTGACTCGGCGGGGGGGGGTGTGGAATTACAACACACAGGTGGCACGAAAAGCCTGGAAACCCCAGGGGAGGGCAAATAGGAGGGCGTGGGAAAAGAGATGCTGGAAGGATATTGGCAGAATGGGAAACAGTCAATGGTTTTGACTAAAAGAATCTATTTGGGGAAAACAATGCGAAAAAAAGAAAGAGAGGGACCAGGGGTAGGTCCAAAGCTGTGACGGTACTAAAAAGGACAACTGGGGAAAGGTGAAGACCCTTTGGGAGGACCATGTCATTTTTGGGGTTAATGTGAAAACCAACGGTACGAAGTGCTGAAAAATGTGTATACCTGGGTGGAAGGGGGGCCAAAATGCCAAAAAAAACGTGGAGCGGACTGCGGAAAGTCGGTCCGCCATTTCCCACCAGCCAAGTACGGGGAAAAAACCCCAAATATTGAGGGATAATAGAAGGGAGGAAGAAAAGAGGGGGATCTCCCAGAAAAAAAATTCATCCGCGTTAAAACAGTGTCGAACGAAGCGTTGCAAAAAAACAGGTCTCACGAAAAAAAGAAGGAGGCAAACCACGTAGTTTTTAGAACCAACCCAAAACAGGAGAATTCTGGAAGGCTCGAAGCGATGAGAAAAGAGCAGTAGGAGGTGTTGGAAAGGGAACAAAAAAAAACGGGGAGGGGGATCGGCGGGGGGTATGGACAACGGGGACAGTAAAGAAAAAGATCGAAAAAAAGGAACAGGAACAACTCAAACTCATCTGCGCAGATAAAAGGGTTTCATGAGGGTTGTAAAAAGAACTAAAACGGAGAGCAAAAACGGCGTGGGTCCTCTGGGGTGGGAGGTCAAAGGAGACTCAAGGGAAAAAAGGGGCTAAACATTGGGTAGAGGGGAGATAACCTTAACCGGAAAAGAGTGACCCTTTAGGGACAAGACGATTAGAACCGGGTTGGGTGGGGGAGAAAATAAGTCCCGATCAGTTGGTTATAGAAGGCCTCTTACAGGGACCAAGGAAGGAACTTACCGGATGGACAAATGCCAAGCAAAGGGAGAAAACCAGAAAAAACTGATTCGAAAACAGGCATTAAAAGGCGCTAAGATGGGGGAAACGAATGAGACGAGAGAAAAAGATCAAAGAATACGGGGATAAATACGGGAAAAAAAACGTGGAAAAACGGTGGAATCCCCATACCAAACCCAACATCTAGCAAAACAAACGAGGAAAAAAGCGCTGACAAAAGTAAAACCACTGGGTCAAATGGGGGTATCAGAAAAAGAGGAAGCAGACTTCAAATTTTCAAAAAAGAAGTATGACTCACCACTGTGAAAAGGCAAAAAAAGGGGGGCAAAAACAGGTATTAGCTAATTGTACGTCACCTGGCATCAGTGCAAAACCCCTTCTTCTGCCGGCATCATAATCTAATTTGATCGCTAAAAGGCTGTTCGGTACAGTGAAGGAGACCTGTGGGGGAAAAGGGAATAAAAGGGTCAAGGGGTGAAGCGATTGTAAAAAAAAGTATGGGTGCCTTGAATGTGAAAGACAACCGGTAACAAGAAAGAGTGCTCCAAGCCAAGACAACATGGAGCCAAGAAGGGAACATCGACAACGCAGCTGGGACCAGACGGGTGGAGCAACTTAGAGAGTCAAAGACGGGGAAAATCCGCGGGCCACATAAAAAAAGCCTAGACGGGAGGAAGGAAAACAAGAAACGGGGAAGTTCATTCTTCCATAGTAGCTCTACAAGAGTGTGACAAGATGATAAACAAGATTGTATCCCACAGTTTGGGGGGGGGGCAAAAAAGAACGACACTAAATTCATGAGCGCGGCAGGAAAGAGACCGTCCGACCAGAAAAAAAAACGGTAAAGAAAACACACAGGTTATACAAGTATCAACTCTAACAAAACGTCAACACAAGAACCGAAGGCTTTAGATCGGCAAGCAAACATCAACTTTGGTCAGACCAAGGGAGGAAGGGTAAGAGGGGGGCTTGAGAAAAACCCGTAAACAAAAAAAAGGGAAGAGGCAGAGGAGGGTAGAGTAGCGCATTTGGATTGTGCGTTTGGGGTGGGGGGGGCTGTTGGGGTGCACCGGCTAGATGGGATTTCACACTAAAAGAGTAGGGGGGTCGAGACAGTAATAATTGGATCAAACTAAGGGGAGCTTGGGGGGGGAAAGGAGGTTTATAGATTGTGAAAATTCGCATCATTCAGAAGAAAACAAGGATCGTCTTCTGTTATTTGGATCGAATAGGCATTTTCGACAGAGGGGTCAGGGGAAGAGCTTGCATGGGGGGGGGAACTAAATTTGTTAAACATCGCGAACCAGCACGGTTGTGTACCTATTAAAGGGGGAGGGTGGTACTAGCAGGTGGGAAGAGGGTGTGAAAACCCGGGGAGTAAATGGTAAATTCGAAACGAACTTGAGGTTCACTATTGAGAACGGAGTATCACTTTTTGAGAAAGCTGGAGTTGGGATTGTTCAAAGGGAGGAGAGAGGGAAAACCGCGAAACTCAAAGCGCTATGGTGACGGACCCATGTCAAGGGGTAAGAACGGAGGGTAGGAGACGGGGAACAAAAAACAGGCGTGAAAAGTAAACGGTGGAATTAACAGCCGTGCAGAAAAATATTCCATCGGAAGTCGCTTAAGCCGCAACAAAAAGGAACTTAATAAATGGGGAACCTGAGAGCTCGAAAAAAAAAAGGTTAGTTAAAATATATATACGGCAAACAGGCACCGGTAACCTGGTTCTGCTCGTTCGATTCACTCATTACGGAGCGGGGCTATTAGCAGGGGAGGTGATTCCAAAAAAATGGGAGTTATCGCACGGGATAAAAAATGCTAGCACACCAGACCAGAAATTGTGGTGACATTGGAACAAAGCTCAGCGTGCGGTTAGAAAAAGTAAAGTGGCTCAACGAGCTGCGCTCGCAGCAGCACACTAATGGTAGAAAAACTGGTCCCTCAATTCAGCCAGATAGGATGCAGGTAAAAGTGGCGAATGAAAAAATGGGGACTAATATCAGGACGTACACTTGCCACCTGGGAGAGGGTAAAAAACGACCATTCATCCGGGACAAACTTTAGGGCGCGCAGGTTGAACGTGAACGGGAAGACCGCTTCACCTGGGAAAAGTATATAATAGCAGCCAGCGGAGGGTATCTACAAAGGAAGAAAACCGTTAAGGGGGGGGGAAGAAAGACCTTTCAAGAAAAGGAAAACGAGAGAAACATAGGGAGAAACAAAAAAGCCCCTTGAGTGGACCAGTACCAAGGTCTGCAGCTAGCAACCGAAAATTTGAAAAACACGAGAGCCGGGACAACCGCCCAGGGAAACAAAAAACACAGAACGATGCCAACTCCGAGAAGAGAGGGAATCTTCATGGAAACGTTGGTCTACAAGTGACGGCAGCAACGGGTTATTTGACAAGTGGGGAAGGGGAAAATGAACCGGAACCCTAACCTGGGGGGTGGGAAGGGGTGGTTTAGAACACCTAAGGGGCCTCTAGGTCACTTCCTGGGTCGGCGCGCATACTAGTTACTGGAAAAAGTTGGAAACAACCCCCCCAGGACGATGGCGGTTAACTAACCTTACGGGGGCCTTAATTTAAATGGGGGTAAAAGAGACTCGGGAACGAAATGAAAAAAAGGGGGGTTGCATGGGCATACGGAAAAAGGCAGATCTTGAACGATGAGGTACCCCGTCGAGAAGATAATCCCACCGAGAGGGGGAATTGGGGTCAGCTGAAGGGGGGGCGCTTACCCGGGGCGCCATGGGGACGGGGTGGGGTGGCAAGTGGTGGGTGTAACCTCGTGGCCATGCATTCACGGAATACGAAGAGGATGGCACCTATCAAAGTTACCCCATTGGGCGCAAAGAGGGAGAAAAAAAAGGGGAAACCTTAAGTGGAACTTTACGATCACGATTGGTGAGGTCAGAATCCTAAGTAGATGACAGGGGAAGATGCAAGTTTGGACATCCAAAAGAGTTTTTGGTAAAAAATGTTGGGAGGAAGAACAGAGAAAATTTGAAGATCCATTTTCTTAACTCGTGTGTCTGATGGCAAAAATGTTTGGAGGGGAGGTGTGTTTAAAACCAGGGTAAGAGGGGAGGGGCGGACAGGTGGCATGGGGGGAGGAAAAGAAAAAGGGTTGGTGCAAAGCAACCGAGGTATGATGCTGGTAATAGTCTTCAGGGGGAGAAGGTTTGTAATGAAGAGAAGTACCGCTGTAAAGGGAAGGGGTCGCAGGGGACTGGGGGAGGGGGAAATACTATCAGGAGGGGGTGTTCCTTCGTTGAATGGTCCGATGGGTCGGAGACCAAAAGAAGTTAAAAATCACCCACCAAAAGGTTCGAGGCCAGAAAGGAAGCCTGAAAAGAAGGTCAAGTTCAACAAAAATCAGGCTTACGGTCGGAGAAAGTTCCCTCCAACCCATTTGGACGGAGGTCCCCCCAACAGGGGGCAGCGTGGAAATACAAACCAACACTACCGAAAGGGGTGGGAGGGAGTCAGGGGAGGGGGAACACTGACACGTGTTTAGGATCCGGCCCGGGGGAGGAGTTCGAGTTGAGGGTGCGGGAGACGGAGGGGGTAAAGCATAAAAACGTATAAAAAAAGAGGGAGAGAAAAGGTCTCTGGGCCTTTTTAAAAAAAACCTTCCCACCCGAAACAAGAAGAAGTCATAATGAACTAAAGTGAAAAACGCGATTCACATAGGGAAAAAAAAGTTTGTGGTCGGGAATAAAACATACGGGGGGGAAAGTGGAGATCAATCCTCGTGATACGGGAGGGAAAAAAAAATTCAGAAACTGACCTGGTACACATGAAGGACTTGGGTGGCGTGGGGGGGGGAAAACCTGTGTCAGCGAGGAATTCACACGAGGGGTAGGGGGGGCGGGCCTCTAGTCATGGTTGGACGGGCAGACGAATTTCAACGGGGGACATTTATCTGGTCACGGGGGGGGGAAAATGGCAAAAGACAACCCCGTAAGCGGAAAAGGTGGGTCTCAAGGCTATGAACGTTGGTGGGGGCATCCCATTCACAAACACAGGAAATTGCGCCACATGGTCGGAAACTTTCGAAATTGAAGGGGGGGAAAGAGTAATAAAAGTCCTTTTGAACACGGAGGAGAAAACCTCCAGTCCCTCGTGGGCGCATTTGTTTTCACAAAAATGGGGTGACTTGGGGTGGTAAATGTGAATGGAGTAATGGGACATAGAGGAATTCAATGAGGTCCGTACCTCCCGCAGATGGAAGTAGGGTAGGGAGGCTAAAAATTTGGGGGTTCATCCCCACACGAGAGGAAAGAGACACACCATGCACCCTGTCAAGAGAACTGGGGAAAGGAAGAAGTGAACAAAGGGCTTTAACTTACCAAAACCACAAGAAGAAGCCAATGGGCAAGTCGAGAAGAGAGGATGTGACTTCGCCACCCCCGCGGACGAAATTTGTACGTCACCCCGAGAAAGAAGAAGAAATGAGGGTGCTGTAATGTCGGCTCAGTAGAGGGGGGGAGGGGAAAAGAAAAGGTTCAACGCAGGGGGATACTCGGTAAAACAATCTCGGATGGTAGAACCAATGTAGGGCCAATGAACCGGATCCAATTTGGGGGGGGAAGGTTATGAAGAGAGAGAAAAAAAAAAAACGGGGAGAAAAGATCTGACATACCAGGACGCCACCAACATGGATTTCGGGGAAGGAGGTGGGAAGACATGGAAAAAAAAAAAGAATTTGACGCCCCATCTTTTCACAGGAAAATAACGACCAAACTAGACTTAAGAGGAGGGTGGAACTCAGGAGGAAAAAGGAAAAAGGAAGGGGATTATGATTTTAGCGTGGGCTTGAATAAAAATGACCACTGGGGGCGACGTCACAATAGAAGCAACACGAAACAGGGGGGACTGCCGGTGTGAAAGAATTTGAGGTTAGAAAGGGGGGGAAAGCAGGGGGAGAGTACGGAAGTTAACTGCATACTGTGAGATGGGAAGCGCGTGGGGGGAATGAAAAAAAGGGGGGGGGGGGGACGCTACCCTAAAGATTGAACGGGAGTGGACGAATCAGTGAATGGGGGGGAAAGGGGGGTGTGGCAATCACCCAAGGTGAAAAAAGTGCGAAATAAATTCGCTAGGGGTGAACACAATGCGCCCAGAGGTAATGAGAGGGGTTGAAAAGAAAAAATGTCCGACGGGGGGGTTAAGACTAGTACGAACGTGCAAGGTGGAGGGGGAAAGAACCGGGCTGGACATATGTGGGGGGGAAAAAGGGGAGGAAAAAAAAATACGACGTGCATTAAATAACAAAATTTGGGGGCACTACCGTTTTTTTCACGTGTTGCAAGGGGCCACCCAGGGGAATCTAAAGGCGGTATTGGCGTAAACCATAAAAAAAAGCCCTGAATACGTGGAAGAAACCAATCCGGGTTGGATATACTCTCGCTCGTAATTGGGGGGGGGAGCGACCAACAAAAAAAAACAAGGGAAGAAGCCGTACCCAGAAGTACGAAAAAATGAAGAAACTTTTCCCCTCCCGGAAGGAAAGAAGGGAGAGAGGAAGGGCCACTCCACCACCGGCCCGAGGGTGAGTCCCGAAAACACCCTGGGGATAAGCGAGTAGAGATAAAGAGGGGGGAGGGAATATGAGGGTGTAGGTGAAAGGAAGGGGGAGAAAAGGTTTGAGGATTCTGGGGGGGGGGGTGGGAGAGAACTGATGACCACCAATGACATCGGACCAAAAAATACGCACTCAGAGAAGGCAGACGAAATGTTTTCAGAGGCTGTTGGCAAAAATAATTCCTACAAAACTTAACGAGCAGAAAAAAAAACAGGAGGTTGTCCGGTGTGTGGGCTGAACGTGTGTACGGCACTGAAGAACATTGTTTGAGGGGGAGATTTAGAATGACATGAAGACCTGACGGAAATTGTGCCTTGATAAAAAAATGAGGTCGAGAAAAGGGTTGGGTTGGGAATAATGCAAGTTCCTAGAGGTGGTTAGAGATCAGCATCCATTGTCAAATTAATTACCGTACCGGAGATTAGGGTTGAAAAAAAAAAATTCAAACCAAGAAAAGGACCAGAAGAAAAAAGGCAACAAAAGCGGAAAGAAGGCTCACAGTGGGAAAAAAAAAGAATGACTAGATACCACTCTCAGACATTGAACTTGGAGAGAAAAAACAGGGGGGAGGGGGGGGCCTAAAAGACACCCATCCATTTGACTAGCAAAGAAAAGAGGAAAAGCGCGGAATTAAAAAAAATGTGTTAAATAAACAAAATCAGAGTCAGCAAAAAGGTTCAAAGGAGAGGGCTGACTCACAAAGAGGATAGAAGGGCCAACCCCAAGGTTCCCGGGTGAGCTGAAATGTGGGAAGAGGCCCCAGGCATAGCAAGGAAAACCTTTCAGCCGCATTCCATATAGATGTGTAGAGCTACAAATGTAAAAGAAGAACCCGAGGTCATCTTTGGCGCAGGGGGGTAGACAGGGGGGGAACCTATTGGGAACAGGGTGAAAAAGAGAGGGCCTAAACAAAGGGCAATACGCCAACGGGAAAACCAATCGGGGGCGCAAACAATCAAAAGAATCCGGAGAAAACAGGAATCGAGAAAAAAAAGCAAGAAAGGACCAAGCATTTGGAATTAGCTCGGAAAGACTTAACTAAGAAGACCAATCGTCAGCTGGGACGGGAGGAAACACAAGGGAAACAGGGGGGAAATGCGTCTTAAACGAGGGAGAATCTCGACAACATTGGGGCCCTCATTCCTCCAAGGAAAGTTGAAAAAACAGGAAAGGAGAAATGGGTGGTGTGTAAAAGAAAAGAAAATGCGAGACGGAATGTACCGAGAGGAAAAAATGGAGGTTTGGCCGCAAGAAGACAAACGGCCTACACCATAACCAGGCACGGATTTAGCTAATCAGAACCACATAAAAACACTTGGGAAGCAGCCTGTAATAGGATAGCTTGAGAAATTAATAGAAAGAAAAGGTAAATCGGGATCGTCTTCGACATTTTGTGAAGGGGCTGGGTTCGTTGAAGGGAGGGGGGGGGGGAACCAGGCGAGAGATGCGGCACGACGAGGAGGAGGACAGGACAAAAGGTATGATAGGAAAATAATGGGAGGTGATGCTCCATCCCTGGGAAAAATCAGCAATTCTGAGCAAGGCTAGAGAAAAAAAAGGAAGAGGAGGAGGAGGGGTGTATAAGAATAAGGAGGGGGTGGGGAGATATATGTCATGGGGGAAAAGGAAAAGGGAATGACTGTAAAGGGTTTCAAAAAAAGGTCGCGCACCTACCAGTTGGGGGAACGTATGACTGATGGAATCAAGGAGGGGGACGGAGCCCGGAGAAAGGACCAACAGAAACTTAGGGGGGAACGAGGGTCCGGGCTGAACCGGGCAATTTGGAGTCGGTTTAGAATACTGAAACGACAGCGATAGGAGCACCAGGGCGGGGGACGAAGAAGCGCGAAGGGGGGAAGGGCGTCAACCAGGGGAAGAAAGTACTCGTAAAAGTGGGTGAAAAGAACCGACCAAGAACGTTAAGTCAAGGGCTTGGGCCGTAACCCGGCATAAAAAGAAGAACCTCGTCAAAAGGGGAAAGGAGACACTCGAGGAAGAAAACAGGGCAGGTAACCTTCATAGAGATAAAAAAAACAACGGAGGAGGAAAAGAGAGGAGGGAAGGTCAAAAAACTCTGTTTCTGCTATTAACACGAAATGAAACGTTGCTATGGGGCTGCAGAGGGGACAAGAACTGGGAATGAGACGCGGTCGGATGCACCACGGGAACGAGCACACTCCGTACCAGCATGTGAATTGACACTAAGACGCGATTGCCAGCGCGCAACGGTGCGAAGAGAGGGAGGAGCACAGGAAGAAAATAACTCGATTATAAAAAAGGGACTCTCAGTTCAGCCATCAAAGAGACCTAAGTGGTCGGGTGAGGGGAAGTAAACATGGAAGAACAGCAACAACGAAACCGAGAGACCACGAAAGGAAGAAGGGAAAAAACAAATAGGGGGGTGGGCATTTAAAAGGGGGACAGGTTCCATGCACGCTGAACATTACATTATATAATAGGAAACTTAGATGTAGATACCCATCGCAGACGCAAACGAAGACTTGGGTTGAAGTGTCATGAAAAAGGGGAAAAAAAAGAAGGGGCCCCATAAAAAAGAAAACAATTGGACTTCCATGCCGGAGGAGGATCGCCTCCGCGTCACGGGGGCCAGAGCTCTCGGGCAACCCTCACCGTTAAACACCAAAAGCACCGAAAATGAGGGGAAACAAAGATCCGAGAGGAGGCAGAAGGCAAGGGGGAGAAAAAGAGGGCGTTACGGGACATGGATGTCCAAAGTGGGGCGTTGTGTATTGTCAACGATCCCATCCACGTGTGCCGGGTGGGGATGATTAAAAACACATAAGGGGGCCACTCGGGAAAAAGGCATTGATCCGCGCTAATGTGTATTCGTGTGAACCAACCAACCCAAAAAAAAAAAACAAAAAAAAAAAAAAAAAACAATTCAGAAGGGAGGGGAGAACGCCCTGGGGGAGCCCTGGTCCAAAAGGAGGGCGATACGACTCGAAAGACGAATTGGGAACAGTTTGGACTGTTGGGGAAGTACTGGAAGAGAGGAAGATCGGGACCAGAGGAGGTAACACTCTGAAACGCTAGTAAGAAAAAAACTCGTGAATTGGTCAGCAAGTGTTCGTCCCTGAGTGACGACAGGTTGAATGTTAGGGTCGCAATGGTGGGGGGAGCGGGCAGAGCTTACAAGAATTTGTACAGAGGATTTCACCGGATCACATTATCAAAAAGGAGCCATGGATGACTGGGACGACCGGTAACTGGCCGGTAGAGGAAATTAATGTTAATGCTAAGAAGAAGGAGAAGAGAGGAAAGGGACTGCAATTTTATAGACCGGTCCCATGGGGGGAAGGGGGGTCTCTCAGATGTGGTGATTTCAATCCGTGTTATAATTTGAATATCAAGTGGGGGGGGGAAGGGACTGAGTTGATGATTCCGGGTTGTAAAGGGGTTGAACAGGGCTAGAGGGGATAGTGAGTGAAGGAACAGTTTGTGCGGGGAGCCCTACAAAGGGGTTTGTGGCCAGATAGTCATCCGGATGTGGAATCGGATCGAAAAAGATATGACCGGGGATAAGGGGGGGACAAATTATCTTCCTTTGAGGAGGGAGAGGGAGGTTTGGTCGGGTCAGTTGGGCTTTGGGGGTTACTAAAAGGAAGGGATGGTTTCCTTCATTGTTAAATGGGACATGGGAGAAGCAACACGCAGAGACATTAATATCAACCCCCTTTCAGGAAAAAGACCGAAGAGGACTGCGACGGGCAGTAACTTCAAGGGAAGTCCTGTTCTTAGAACTCTCCAGCACCAAAGTTAGAAGCTTCCACCGGGAGATCGTGGAAGCACAAAACACAGACAAAGAAAAGGGTTTTCGTCTAAAGGGGGGGAAAAATGTGCCAATTACCATGTAGATGAGCCGTAGATGAAGTGCTATTGGGAAAGGTAAGTATTATGAGGGGGGTGTCTCAGAGGGAGAAAGAAACCCAAGTTTAGAGAAAACAGGGGCACGAATGTTCAAAGACCCAGACCCCTCACTACCAGGAAAGGTCAGAGAAGTAAGCGGATAGGCTATTCCATCGTATGAGCCGGGTGGGGGGAGGGAAGACTAGTGGGGAAAGGGAGAAATCTACTGCATGATCTGTGATATCGGAGGGGGGGGAAAAGATTAGATCCTTGACATGGGGGCCTTCTGTCTTACTGGTGTGGGGGTAGCAATACCTGAGGAACAATCGGGGGAACTCCCTCGGGGAGGGGGGGGGGGGAAGGGCGGACGTATGAAAAAAGCTCTTGTACTTTCTTAAGAAGGGCCGCATGTCTTGAACTTGTTTTAACCGGGAAACAAAACCCCTTTAAGCTCCATAGGGTAAAAACGAAAGGTCATGAGTACGGTTTGGGTTAATCCATTAACCCCAAACAGAAATGGAAGCCACAGTAGTTGAAAGGGTCAATTGTCTAAGTCATCAAAAAAGGAACGTTGAAAATGACATCGGCTAAACACCTCTCCCCCTATGGGCGAATTTGGGGGACCCCAAAAGAATTTGTTCAAAGGTTGAACTTGGGAGAGGCTTGCCAGAAAGCAGAAAAGGACTGTGGGGGAAAACCGAAAAATGCGGAGTTTGGGGAAGTTCGCTGCCACCTTGTTTTCAAGAAAACACACACACTCAAAACCGTAGGGGGTCCTTTCCCTAGTATGGGAAATCCGTGGAGGCCCCAATGCTTAAAAAGAAGGGAAATATCTCCGACGGGAGGGATAATTAGCGAGTGTGACCTTAGGGAAAAATAGCGACGGCAAGTTGACTGTCGAAAAAATAGAATACCCTCTGTTGGTCTGGGGCAGAAAGGGGATTTCACAGCGCTAAAGGAAGCGTGCGGGAACTATGGGGAAAGAAAAAGAAGGGGAGAAAAAAGAGGCCATAAAGGTGGAAGGAGGAACAAAACAGCCGACATCCCTGTTGTGGGGGGGTGGCCGAAGGTATGAGAGAGATCTACAAAACAACTTATTATGATGAAAAGAGAAATAAAGGAAAAGAAAAAAAAAAAGGATTGAGGAATTGTTTGGGGGGGAAGGGGGGAGCCAGAAACGAGATTATGGAAGGGAGGGATCGCGTCCGTCGAGGAAAAAGCATCACGCCAAGAGGCCGACTGGGACGGGTGGAAAGCCGCTTAAAACAAAAAACCAAAGGGAATGATTGGGGGGGCTTACGTAGTGCCTTAAGGGATGGGGAGAAGGGAAAACTTCGATAATGTATACAAAAAGGGAAGGATTACGTGTAGGGGGAGTAATACTTTTGTGGGGTAATCAAGTAAGGGAAAATGAAGAGGTAAAGGTACCATACGGGGGGGAGGTGGACGCGTTTGGGGGGGAAAAAATGTAACAATCTACCTACAAACGGATGCATATTGCGTAGTTGACTCCATAATCTAGAAGTATTTGGCACTCAGTAAGTAAAAAAGGAAGGTGGAAGCCTCATTCGAGGGGGAAATGAAAAGAGGGGAGGAGGGGGGGATTCCGATTGGGATTTCAAGGACGTGATGACTAGTAATACGTGAATGGGGGGGGAAACTGACCCGGGGGATAACGTCTTTTGGGGGGGAGGGGGAAACAAAAACGTGCCTGGGAAGGAAAAAAAAAATTTGGGACTTACCGGGGGGGGAAGGGGGGAAGGTCCCACCCGGGAAAGCGCGGAGGAAATTCGTACCGTGCCATTTGAAAAAAGCAATGAAGAAGGAGACACCCCACAGACAGAGTGATGGCAAGATCTATAGGGTTTAGTCTCAATACCACAAAGGGGGTTCACGAGTGTAACAATGAAAATACTCGAAGGCAACTCCCCTCACGTATAAAGGAAAATAAGGAGGGAAAGGAAAATTTCGAAAAAAAGAACAAGGGATGTTTTGGGTCAACGAAACAAACCGGAGAAGAGGAAGTGAATAGCTCGAAGCCGCGGAGTGACAGGATGGTGAGTGGAGAATGTAACATGACAAAGACTTTTTCGGACTGGGTTATCCGAGGGAGACCAAGAAAAAAAGAGACATCAGTAACAGAAAACTCACTCAACGGCATCAGAGAACAAAAGTTCAACAGGCTTTGCACCACTACATGACGAATCTACAAACGGGAAAGTGGTCGTTTGGGTCAAAGAGAAGCCTTTTTTACTCACTGGAGAAATGGGGAGGAGGAAAGAGAAAATAATCTGACGGATTTACCCTTGAGAAGGACGAGAGGGGGCAAAGGTGGGGTTAAGAGACTGTCCATCGTGTTTTTTAGAGATGCATCGTACCAGTTCAAAGAGTAAAAAAAAGGGGAAAAGTCAAGTTCCACAAGAAAAGGGGAAACGACAAAAATCTACTACAAAGCACGGTAAAAGGGGACCGCTCATGGAAACAAGGTCTGAAGGGACTATATACCCTATCCATCGTCGGGGATATCGTGAAAAAAAAACAGTGGTCTGTGG